>Ga0335074_10016788_pt1 | contig 10308 bp, 5 predicted proteins | sample Lox_Sample_23_FD_206715 | JGI IMG/M metagenome (GOLD analysis project Ga0335074, IMG submission 206715) | Soil microbial communities from Loxahatchee National Wildlife Refuge, Florida, United States - Lox_Sample_2.3 | ecosystem: Environmental > Terrestrial > Soil > Wetlands | place: USA: Florida...
AGAGTGACGCATAGCCTCCAGCACAACGAGGTTTCAGCCGATGTTCCCGATTGGAGCCGTGAGGCTTGTCTGCGATTCTGGGACCCTGGTCGCCGGTTATTGCTATCCATCAGAGCCTATCAGACGCGAAAGACGCGCAACGATCCCTGGAGGTTGCTCACCAGATATTGGGTCCTTCAACATCGTTTTTGGAGCGTAATTACCGGAGCCGATATTCCACTCAATTGCAAAATTGGTGGCGGTTTAGTCCTAACGCACCCCAACGGAGTAGTCATATATCCTGGGGCGATTATCGGACCTAACTGTCTGATATCCCAGCAGGTGACCATCGGTGTGGGTGGCCCCGAACCCGGCGCACCGATTTTGGGGGGGCATGTGGACGTCGGAGCCGGAGCTAAGATTCTCGGCGGCGTGAAAATTGGCGACCATGCCATAATCGGGGCCAACGCCGTGGTTATCCAGGATGTCCCGCCAAGGGCTACTGCCGTAGGCGTTCCCGCCCGGATTTTGAGCCGTTAAGCGCATTCTGATTTGTAAATGCTACCGGTCAAACAGCGTCACGTCCCGGGCCACCGCGTTCTTAGAGATTCCGGTTTCTTCGGCCACCATGCGCACACCCCAGTGCGTGGCATTTTGTGGCCAGTGCGCAACACTCGATTGACCAACCACTCCACTGCTCGTCGGCGTGAGTGCGCGGACGCCCAAGGCGCAATTCAGCGTGCGAACCGCTGATCCGCTGCTCGACGAAGCCCCAGCTCCGTTTGCCTACCGCTGTCAGGCTCCTGCTCAACCGCTCGGTGCTCACGCTGCTGCTTGAGCTCTACGCACCAGCTTCGCGTGTGCCGTCAACGCATGCGCGGGGCGTGCGACTTAGCCTGCGCTGACACCTGCGCCTGTTCTTCAGCGAACACCAATTCTTGCCTGAGTTTGCTCAATCGCCATCGGCAGCTTTCTCGGAACTAAATCGCCAAGGAAAGATTCATCGAAGTTAATTGCGAGGCTCTTCACTACCAACCTCGCGACGGAACAGCCGCTGCGGTTAAATGTCCTCGGCCGGTCGCGAACGATCCGAACAGTAAATTCGCAGCCGATGTCTGCGCGAATAAAGGGCGGGATTAAAATACGCGGAGGGGAGGCTTCTCAAAGATAGTCGCAGGCGGAATCGATTTAGGGGATGCGCGGTCCTCGCTGCTCTGGCTGAACACTGTAGCGTCAAGCGTTTTTTGATGGCACCGGATTGAGCCAGATCACCGACTTCCACCCAGCCAGCTTTCGATGGTGAATTCCTGGCTTAAGACTCTTGCCTAACACCGGTCGTCAATGCATAATAAAAGCGAGCTTATCTAGGTGAAGGAGGCACTTGAACCTCTTCGGGAGAGAACACGTCAATCGGTTATTACACGTCGCCTGCCGAATTTAACTCAGGGCGCCGCTCAATAGTCATTTCCCGAGCCTTTTTCTGGGGAGAAGACCCACAAATTTTTAGCTTCCCTGTCTCCATGTCAATGGAATAGTAAATACAAAAGCGCATAAGAGTTTTGCGCTGATGCGGTCGCTTCCGAGATTAGTGTCTAATGAAAGAGAACGTTTTGGAGGCTGTTGAGCGATTATCAGAGCCGGATAGCCAAACCAAGCGCCACGTGCTTGAACGCTTGGCGAAGGCACCTGCGCCGGCTGAAGTGACGGCAAATGTATCCGCGCCGGTGCTAGTTATCGAGGGCAGCCGATGGAACGGGCAGGAACTGCGCGAATTATGGGCCCATCGCGAGCTATTCTATTTCCTCGCCTGGCGAGATGTGAAGGTGCGTTACCAGCAGACTGTCTTGGGTGCTGCTTGGGCAATCCTGCAGCCTTTGATTACCATGATAATCTTCACGATAGTTTTTGGACGACTCACTCACGTGCCGTCCGAGGGCGAGCCCTACGCGATCTTTTCATATGCAGGGCTGTTGGCATGGAACTTTTTTTCAGTCGCGGTAACTAACAGTTCTAATAGCTTAATTGGTTCCACCAACCTTATCACCAAAGTCTATTTCCCCAGGCTGCTTGTGCCGACAGCCGCAGTCGGAGCCGCTGTGGTGGATATTGCCATAGCCTCGCTGATGCTGTTTGCGATCATGCCTTTCTACGGCGTTCGCTTTCACGCAAGCTTGATTATGCTTATCCCGCTGACTGCGCTGACGGCGTTAACAGCATCAGCCTTTGGAATCTGGACCTCGGCGCTGAACGTAAAGTATCGGGACATCCGATATGCTCTGCCATTTGCAATTCAGATAATGATGTTTCTTACGCCAGTCATCTATCCGGTGAACTTGCTTCCTGACCGCTGGCGATGGGTACTCAGGGTCAATCCTCTAAGCGGCATTATCGACGGGTTTCGCGATGCGATTTTTGGGCGCGCCTTTCACTGGACTGGCCTGGCGTCTTCAGCCGCAGTGACTTTGCTGTTGCTGATCGTGAGTATTTGGATTTTTCGGCGAATGGAACAGGAATTCGCGGACGTTATCTGACAATCGTGAAACCCATAATCAAAGTAGAGGCAATAAGTAAACTCTATCGCATCGGCCAAGGGAAAAGTTACGGTAGCCTCCGGGAAAGCATAGTCAACAAGTTCACGGCACCGTTTCGGTCACGGAACCGGAGGCTCAGTAAAACGGAATGCTGGGCACTTAGAGACGTGGGGTTCGAGGCTCAGCCGGGGGAAATTCTTGGGTTGATCGGCACCAACGGTGCTGGTAAGTCAACCCTGCTCAAGATCCTCTCGCGCATTACTCGTCCAACCACGGGTCGGGTAGAACTCGGTGGTCGCGTAGGAAGTTTGCTTGAAGTCGGGACCGGTTTCCATCCCGAATTGACTGGCCGTGATAACATTTTCCTCAATGGTGCAATTCTTGGCATGCGGCGGGTGGAAATCGTAAGCAAATTCGATGAAATTGTTGATTTTGCAGGGGTTGAAAATTTCGTCGACACCCCTGTAAAGCGGTATTCGAGTGGTATGTATGTCCGCTTGGCCTTCGCGGTCGCGGCGCATCTCCAGCCTGAGATCATGCTGATAGATGAGGTGCTCGCGGTTGGCGACGCCGAGTTTCAGAAAAAGTGTCTGCGGAAGATAGGCGACGTAGCGCGCGCCGGACGTACAGTAGTGTTCATAAGTCACAGTATGGCTGCGATTGAAGCTTTATGCGACCGTTGTCTGCTGTTGAAGGGCGGGACGATGGTAGCCAATGGCGCGACAGACGTCGTAATCGCCGGTTATATGGCTTCAATGGCACAATGGCAATCAGGCACAGTTTCTTTGCTGCACCATCCGGGACGAACCGGCCGCTCAGATCGTTCAATGACTTCAGTAACGCTCGCCGCGGATGGTACTGAGCCTGCCTCTACGATGCGAATGGGAGGGACGCTAACAGTTAAGGTTGTATTCAACAGTGCGCGTCCGGTCTTGCCAGTGATCGGAGTCGTACTCAAAAACTCCCACGGTATCGCCATTTTTGGCGTTAATAATAAGTTCCTCGCGGGCGATCAATTCAAGCGCACTGCTTCGGGTACGATTAGCACCACGATGCGCGATCTTCCTCTTTATCCGGGCAATTACTCGCTAGATCTCTATTTCGGCGATGGTGCAGACGATATCGATATCGTCTGTGACGCCGTCTCGATTGAGGTCTTGCCTGCTGATGTTTTTGGCCCAGGCCAACAACCACCATCCGGTACCGGCGCCATATATTGGCCTGCCTCATTCGCACTGCACGACGGTGCGTCGCCAACTTGCCAAATAAGCAATGTTATGAAATGAGCAGAGCGTATTTCTAATTCGAACACTAGTTAGTTCCGAAGCCACAATTTGAGGTAGCCCAGCCTCTCCTAGTTAACGGCGTTAGGCGAGAAAACAGCCGATGTTGTTAATCCTCCAGAAACCGCTTGGTCTGCTCTCGCCACAAACCCGCTCATGATACAAACTCTCATTATCGCGATGCCCGGAGTGGCAGCCTTAATCGTTTGTATTCGTCGAGGGCCGGAGCGCGCTTTTCTAGACGTCTATTTGCCGGTTTTACTGCTGCTGCCGCAATCCTACTTCTGGCCGATTTCCGGCCAGCTCTCATTTTCTGATACCGCCATTTTACCGATCGGACTTTTTATCCTGTATCGGTCTAAATGGCATTGGAATACGATCGACCTTCTGATCATCGCATACATGGCGATAACGATCATTGCCGAGGGGATGAACAAAGGCTATAAGCTCGGTAGTCAAAATATCGCATCGCATGAATTATGCTCGATTCTGCTACCGTATGTAGCAGCGAAGCGTGTTTTTCAGTTTCCGTCACTCGCCGTAGAAGCAGGGAAGCGTATCGTCCTATCACTTGCGATTGTCTCCATCCTCTCGGTCTATGAATTCAGAATGGGCTCCGACCTGTTTACAAGAATGTTTGCGGGAATTTTCCCACCATTGGGAAATACGGTCGTTTTTCGAAGCGGATTCATGAGGACTCAAGGGCCTTATGGCCACGCGATCGCACTAGGAATCGTAATGGCGATTGGCTTTCGAGTCGCTAGATGGCTCGAGTGGACTGGCAGCTGGAAGAACCACTTTCGATTCCTGCCGATAAGCACGATTCGCCTCTGCGAGCTCTGGATCGTCGCCGGAAGTATCATGTCTCTTTCTGTCGGCCCATGGTTGGGAACACTTTGCGGCGTTGCTATTGTGTCAGTTTGCCGGGCACGCAATCGAAGGCTCGCAATAGCATCACTGATAGTCGCAGTTATCTTGGTTGCTGGACCAATCAATTCCAGATTCGAAAAATTCATTTCTGCAGATCCGCAAATTAAAACGGGAACGATAGATCAGCTTCAGGAGGACTCGGCTTACCGGTCTCAAATGATTCAGCTCTATATCCCCTTGATCGAAGAACGGCCAAACTGGGGGTGGGGAATTAACGAGGTTCCAGCACTCAGTGGAATAACATCTATTGACAATGATTATATTCTTACCGCCGTTGTATTCGGGGTCTATGCATTGCTTTTCAAGGTAGCCTTACTCGTATGGCCTCTTGTACGACTACCAATCATCAGTTTTCCCCTTCGTCCGGACGACCCCCGCGCCTCGGCCGCTTTCAGTCTGATGGGCATTTATGTGCTGCTTCTGTTTGTACTAGGGACAGTATCGTTCGGCTCAACGGACGGGCTACTCTTCATTCTAATAAGTGGCTGGAGCGCTGCTCTTCTCGGCACACCCGGCTACAAGGTTCGCGAGGTCGAACCGACCGTCTTGCAACCGACGACGAAGCTGGCCTTTAAAAGAGTCATGGTATGAGACTGGGGGCTTCAAATTTGTAGCTCCAGTTCCTCACTAACACGTTTACGTGGTTCCAAATGAATATTAGAAGAATGTACTAGAGGTTCCCACCCAATTCTCCTAAGAGCCTCGAGGTTTGTCTATATCAGGGAGAATGACTTCCAATGGACGAATTTCAACAATCTAAGAGCCAGACATTAGCGATCGCAGGTACGTTTACGACAGATCCGCTACTTCCAGCGTTGCAATTCGTATTACATGAAGTCGGACTGAACCTCGATATTCGCTTCGCTCCTTACCATCAAGTATTTCAAGAACTACTATCGCCAACGAGCTTACTGGCTACTAACGCTAATGGAGTCAATGTCGTTCTCGCACGCCTGGAGGATTTCGCGCGTGGTACCGAGCATATCGAAGATAAGATTGACACCGTGAGGCGCACGGCAATCGATCTTGCCAATGCGCTATCTCATTACTCAGAACACGCAAACGCGCCAATCGTGTGCTACGTCATGCCTCCCTCGCCTTACACCGAAAAGGCATTGGCTCTCGAAATCAAGATAGGAAACGAGGAACTTGTTGAACGTGCGCGCACTCTCCATGGAGTCATCGTGTTGTCTGCTGATGCCTTTCTGGACACAGAGAACTTTTATGACAGAGCGGCTGATGAGCTGGGGCACATGCCCTACACAGAAGAGGGTTACGCATCAATTGCACTCACTATCGCCCGCAAAACCCATGCCCTGTTCGTAAGTCCGCATAAAGTCCTCGTATTGGATTGTGATGGAACACTATGGCAAGGCGTAGTCGGCGAAGACGGGCTGGATGGGATTGCTATAACAGTCGCGTGCAAAAGACTTCAAGAATTTGCTGTTGAAATCCAAAGGATGGGGGCACTTGTATGTCTTTTGAGCAAGAATAATGAGCGCGACGTGCTGGAGGTGTTTAATAAACGCTCGGACATGACCCTGAAGCTCGATCACATTGTAGCCCACCGTATAAACTGGGATCCTAAGCCGCAGAATATGGCTTCTCTCGCTCACGAGCTAGATGTCGGACTGGATAGTTTTGTTTTCATCGATGATAACCCGGTCGAACGCGAATTGATGCGGTCTGAGCTCCCTCAGGTTGTCACGCTAGAGCTTCCACCGGAAGACGAGATTGAGTCTTTCCTGGCGAATCTTTGGACTTTTGATAAAGTCAGTGTTAGTGACGAAGATGTACAACGGACGAATCTGTATCGCTCAAATGCCGCCAGGCGTGCGTTGGAAAAGTCAACGACGGACTTAACGACTTTTCTGGCGTCGCTCGATCTAGTTGTCGAACTAGCGCCTTTGGAAGAGGGCGACTGGGCAAGGGCTGCACAGCTCACGCAACGCACCAACCAATTCAACTTCACGACATTCCGTCGGAATGAAGTTGAGTTGCGAGCGTTACAACGATCAGGCTTCACCTTGCTTCGCGCGAAGGTACGAGATCGTTTCGGCGACTACGGCATAGTTGGATTAGTCATTATCAAAGACACCATAAACGCGCTGGCGGTCGATACGTTCTTGTTGAGTTGCCGCGCACTTGGTCGAGGTGTCGAGTACGTCATTTTGCGCCGGCTTGGCGAGATAGCAGCAAGCAGAGCACTAGACTACATATCCCTGCCGTATCACCTGACACACAAGAACCGACCCGCGTACGCCTTTGTCGAGAGCGTGGTAAGTGACTTTCGTATTGATGAGTCTAAAGGAGCGGTCTACCGTATACCGGTCAAAAGGGCCTGCGAGATCTATTTTAATCCTGGAATCGACTCAACGACTTTGGTCGACTCCTATGAATCAAAGCAACGGAAAGCGGAACGTGGCGAGAGAATGGCCGACCGCTCGCCGCCCGCCGGTCAACGATGGATACATTACGAAAGCTTAGCGCGTTCATTTGTTTCGCCGCGGAGCGTCCTCGATGCCATCCGTACCGCCAAGGCTCCCGCGCGCCCTCTTCTTCATCGGCCAAAGGTGCACGACACTTTTGTAGAGCGCGAACTTCTGGTTTTATGGCAGGAAATGCTCGATGTCGATGGACTAAGTGTTGACGATGATTTTTTCGCGGTTGGTGGAACTTCTTTAATCGCAGCTAGGATGATTGCAGAACTGTCGCGTCGTTTCGGCGTGAAGCTGCCTCTAAGTGTCATAGTCGAATCGCCGACTGTGCGTAAACTCTCACGCCATCTGCAGAATCATCGTAATCCTCGTTCGGAGATACTCGTTCAGCTTAAAAGTGGCAGCCAGCGCAATCTGTTCTTAGTACACGACGGGGACGGCGAAACTTTGCTCTATCTGAATCTGGCGCGTCATATGCCTGACGATGTTGCGGTATTCGGCGTAGAGCCACGTCGCCTTCCGCGGATTCCACTCGCTCACAGTAGCATAGAGGAGATGGCCGCCTTTTACCTGAAGGAGGTGCGAAAACGGCAACCTTGTGGGCCATATTTTCTTGGCGGTATGTGCGCTGGAGGGGTTATCGCCTATGAAATGGCTTCGCAACTCATTCGTGCGGGCGAAACGCTCACGCTTCTCGCCTTGTTCGATTCGGCAAGACCCAGAGCCCCAATGAAGCGGAGGGAGGCCAGACATCCACTTCGGAAAAAGGCGAAACAATTGGTTGCAGATGCGCGAAATAAAGATTCTAGAAGGTTCGCAATTGCCGAGTCGATAATGCTCGCGATCGCGAAAAAGGGGCTCGACGTTCTGCATTGGCGATTCAGGAGAATCTTAGACTGCGCGAAGGCGTTGTCGTTGCGAGCTCGCCTCTTGCTACTGGAGCAGGTGCTCGAGCGCGGATGCTCATGGCCGAAGTTCGTACCAGAACTGAGGTCGCAAGATATCTACAATAACGCCGCAGCTCGTTATTTGCCGAAGTTACTTACGATTTCACCCATCGTTTTGGTGCGAGCTACGAAAGGTGAAGGCAGCGACACACCCTTCCGGGACATTTATGCGGACGACACCTTTGGGTGGGATACGGTAATTAGCAACGTGACGATCATCGATACTCAAGGAGGTCATTCGACAATGTTCCGAGAACCTTTCGTTGCTTCTCTAGCGCAGTCGCTCATGCCCTTCTTCCAAGAGGAACGTCCCTCGATTGCTTCCGGTTCTGTCGACAAAGCGACCTATTTAGATGACGAATTAGTAGGTTAACGTCGTCAGCATGGCCTCTATGTAAAGTTGCAGACAAACTATGCTTTATGGAACATACCTCATCAAGTTCGACTCTTGTGCAAATTTCTGATGCAGCGATGGTAAGGCTAATTGAAGGTTCCAGTACAGATAGTTTACCCTGAGCCACTCGCTGCTGGATACCAACCTATATCCTATATGGCGCGTTTAGCGGCCGAAATGCTCGATGGCGAATTAATCGTACTACCGGCGCTCCGGCCTTTGACAACGCGGGAAAAACTGAGCAGTTTGCTACCGCGAAAAAGACAAGGCGCTGCCTGCTTACTCATTTGCCCCGGGCCATCGAGCCTCGCTTCGATAACGTTAATAAAAAATTGGCGGACTAAGTACAACCGCCTAGTGGCATGGGTATTTGACTCATTCTGGACAAGTTACGTCCCGCGATTCCTGCGTTCGTCTAGAGTCTTTGATCACGCGTTCGTCACTGAGCCGGAAGATCTCGACACTTGGCGAAACATGTTGCACGCTCCAGTGGAGTGGCTTCCCTGGGGATCTGACGTGTTAGGTCTTGGGTCAGCGAATCCGTTGCGCCATGTAGACCTAATCCGATTGGGACGCCAGCCACTGGAATGGGAGGATGACCAGTCAACCACCAGTGTCTGCGAATCCCGCAACCTACACTTTAGCGGCCGACCGCCGTATTTCAATGATGCGAGTCCAAGCGATAACGAACGCACCCTGATGGAGTTTTTGAAGGAAGCTAAGTTCGTGTTAGCATTCAATAACTTGGCGAGTCCGGGCAAACAAACCCATCCAACCCGCGAATACCTCACGGGTCGTTGGACAGACGCGATTGCTGCTGGCGCGACCGTCGCGGGAATTCCACCCCGCAGCCAGTCGGTACAATCATTATTGTGGCCGGAGGCTTTACTTGATGTTGGGACGGTAAAGCGCGACGAAGGGCTCGAACTAATTGGTCAGGCGGTGCGCGAATGGACGCCGGAACGCGCTCGGTTGAATTACTTCAAATCACTGCAACGCCTGGATTGGCGCTGGCGCTTTAAGAAGATTGCGGCCGCGCTAGATGTAGATCCACCTCCGCTAGGTCGAGAGTTGGTACGCCTAAAGCAAGTCATCCAAAATCTGGCCGGAGGAACTGATTGAGCGCGAGCTTGCGCTATCTTCGCGAACAGGCAGGAACAGGCATCTCAGTTCAGATGAGGACGACGAAGCAATGAACCTCGGATCCTGGCCTGCAATCTCTCGAGAGCATGATATCGTTATCCGCCAGAGACATCCGGGGGGGTCGGGCCGTCTAGGCTCCCTTCGCCGGACTTTTAGACTGAAGCGGCTTGGACCGGTTTGACGCAAGCGAAGGACCCACCCCATTCGGTCGAAAGTATCTCCAAATCATCGAGGCCAGAACGGAGCGACAGTTGAATTGCGCGTCCGTATTATGACCATAGAATCGATACGATTACTGATAATGAAGTCAGACGAATTGAGATTCAAAGACACCGGTTCGGCGGATGACCTGACGTTGCGGTTTGAGCTGCTGTGCGCGAGCATAGATGCTTAGAATCCGATCTATTTTTTTTTCCCAGTCGAACTCAATCGCCACCCGTGCTCGTCCCGATTCGCCTAGCTGATGAGCTAGTTCACGTGATCCCGCCAGCTTAACAATAGCCACGGCCAGATCGTCGATGAAACGCCCGCGCTCCCTTGGTTCAATCAAGATTCCGGTGGTTTCATCCAAATAGTCAGCAGGCCCTCCCCACTTTGTCGCTATAACTGGCAGCCCCATGGCCATTGCCTCAAGCACCACAGCGCCGCCGCATTCGTAGAGGC
>Ga0335074_10016789_pt1 | contig 10308 bp, 13 predicted proteins | sample Lox_Sample_23_FD_206715 | JGI IMG/M metagenome (GOLD analysis project Ga0335074, IMG submission 206715) | Soil microbial communities from Loxahatchee National Wildlife Refuge, Florida, United States - Lox_Sample_2.3 | ecosystem: Environmental > Terrestrial > Soil > Wetlands | place: USA...
TTCTCGTTGAACACGAATTGTGCTTCGTGATCGAGCAGAATCGGGACGCACAGCTTCGGTCGCTCCTCACGCTGGAGACCGATGTGCCGAAAGACAAGCTGCGCTCCGTGCTGGTTTATGGAGGATTTCCATTGAGCGCGCGCCACGTCATTGACGGCGTGCTCGCCGAACTGGGTCTCGAGACCGAGCTGGCTACGGCCGGCGTGAAGGTGAAGCGTTAATATGCCGTCCATCGTCAAACCGGTCGCCACGCACCCCAGCCTGCAGCGCAACGCACTGGGCCTCACCATTCGCGATTACGAAGGAACCATGTCCACGCTGTGCGCCGGTTGCGGGCACGATTCCATTACCGCCGCCATCACCCGCGCGCTCTGGGAAGTCGACGCCAAGCCGCACATGATCGCGAAACTCTCGGGAATCGGCTGCTCTTCGAAGACGCCGGCGTATTTCGTGAACGGCGCGCACGGGCTCAACTCCGCGCACGGCCGCATGCCGCCCATCGCCACCGGCGCCAACGCCGCCAACCGAGAACTCATCTATATCGGCATATCGGGCGACGGCGATTCGCTTTCGATCGGCCTGGGCCACATGTGCCACGCCATCCGCCGCAACGTCCGTTTGGTCTACGTCATCGAAAACAACGGCGTTTATGGGCTCACTAAAGGCCAGTTTTCCGCCTCCGCCGACGTGGGATCGAAGAGCAAGCGCGGCGATCCCAATCGCATGGCGCCCATCGATTCGGTGATGCTGGGTTTGAGCATCGGCGCCACGTTCATCGCTCGCAGCTTCTCCGGCGACAAAGATCAGCTGGTTCCGATCCTGAAAGCCGCGGTATCGCATCGCGGGTTCGCGTTAGTGGATGTCATCTCGCCGTGCGTCACGTTTAACGATCACGAGGGTTCCACCAAGAGCTATCTCTACACCCGCCAGCACGACCTGAAGGCCACCGAGGCCGATTTCGTCGCCCCCGCCAGCGAAATCCTGGCGCAAATTGGCCAAAACGGCGCCGTCAACGTTACGATGCATGATGGAAGTATGGTGCGATTTAAAGGCGTTCCTCCCAACTACGATCCCACCGATCGCGGCAAAGTGATGGATTACCTGGAAGAGCATCATGGAAAAGGCGAAGTGGTAACCGGTCTCCTGTACCTGGATGAATCGGTCCCCGATATGCACGAAATGAATCACACTACCGATGTGGCTTTGACGAAAATTCCTTATCAGAAGCTGTGCCCCGGCCGTGCGGCGCTCGAGCGGCTGCAGAACGATTTCCGGTGATCCGCAGCGTTAATGATCACCGAAACACAAAGTATCCAATTTGATTCGATCGCGCTCGATTGCGGCTCTACCCTGGCGCCCGTGGACGTCGCCTTTGAGACCTACGGCGAGTTGAATGCGCGCAAGGACAACGCGATCCTGATTGTCCACGCCTTCACCGGCGATGCACACGCCGCCGGCACGGATAAAGCCACCGGCGCGGCCGGTTGGTGGGACAGCATGATCGGCCCCGGCAAGGGATTCGATACCGACAAATATTTCGTGATTTGTTCCAACATTCTGGGCGGCTGCCGCGGGACGTCCGGACCCGGCTCCATCAATCCGGAGACCGGCTGCCCCTACGCGATGTCGTTTCCGCCGGTGACGATTCCCGACATGGTTCGCTTGCAAAAGATGCTGGTGGAGCATCTGGGAATCGAGCGCCTGCTGGCGGTTTCGGGCGGATCCATGGGCGCCATGCAAGCGCTGCAATGGGCGGTTGCATACCCCGATTCCGTCGCCGCCGTGATCCCCATCGCCGGTACCGCCCGCCACAGCCCGCAACAAATCGCCTTCAACGAAGTGGGGCGCCAGGCCATCATGGCCGATATCGATTGGAATGAAGGCGATTATTACGGCAAGCGGCCTCCGGCGCGCGGGCTGGCCGTGGCGCGCATGGTGGGACACATCACCTACATGAGCGATACCTCCATGCGCGAGAAATTCGGACGGCGCCTGCGCGATCAGGATCAGTTCGAAGTGGAGAGCTACTTGCGCTACCGGGGCAATCAATTCGTGGATCGCTTCGATGCGAATTCGTATCTGTACATCACCAAGGCCATGGATTATTTCGATCTCACGGCCGGGCGTCCGTCGCTCAGCGCCGCCTTCGACGGCGTGAAGTCGCGCTTCCTGGTGATCAGCTTTTCGTCGGACTGGCTGTACCCGAGTTATCAATCGCTCGAAGTGGTGCGTGCTTTGCGCGGGCGTAACTGCGACGTGGCCTACTGCGACCTGCCGTCCACTTACGGTCACGACGCGTTTCTCATCAATGTCTCCGAACAGACGGAGTTAGTCCGCGGCTTCCTGGCCAGCACGTTCGCGCGGGAGCCCAGTACGTTAACGCGGGAGCAAAGCTAGGCGTGTCCGAAGCGTTCGTTCCGAAGTTGCTGGGACGCAGCGACTACGCGATTATCAGCGAAATTATCGAAGCTAGGGCGCGCGTGCTGGATTTAGGCTGCGGCGAAGGCGAACTGCTGGCCTGGCTCGCCGAAAACAAGCAGGTGGACGCTCGCGGCGTGGAGATTGAAGGCTCCAAAGTGCGGCAGGCGATTTCGCGCGGCGTCTCGGTCTTCCATAGCGACATTGAGGACGCACTGGCCGATCTTCCCGCCCAGGCGTTCGACTACGTGATTCTCAGCCAGACGCTGCAGGAGTCGCGCGCGCCGCTCAAAGTGCTGCGCGAGATGTTGCGCGTGGGACAGCGCGTGATTGTCGCGTTTCCCAACTTCGGCCACTGGAGCGTCCGGCTGGCGCATCTGTTCACCGGACGCGCCCCCAAAACCAGGCTGTTTCCGCATGACTGGTTCGATTCTCCGAATATCCATTTCTTCACCGTGGACGATTTCGAGGGCTTGGTGCGCGCCCAGCACTGGACCATCGAGAAACGCATCTTCCTGCACGGCGCGCGACAGGTCCGTTTCCTGCCGAATTTGCTGGCCGAAGTGGCGGTGTTCCTGGTGCGTGCCTGAGGCGCGTCTTACTTTACAATCACCTGCGGTGTAAACTACCTAAGGACGCCGGTTCCGAGCGTCCGCCCACCAAATGGGCCGCATCAGCCCGCGTGGCCGATGCATCTTATGAAGATCGCGGACACGCTTGTCCGCCTAAAAGGAGAACTCATGAGCACAGCCACTTCGGCGCCTACCGCCACCGCCTATACTATCGATACAGCCCATTCGAGCGTCGGCTTCAAAATCAGGCACTTTATGGTCGCCTATGTTCGGGGAGGATTCAGCGGCGTCGCCGGCGACGTAGTTTTCGACAGCGCTAATCCGTCCAATACCAAGATCAACGCCACTATCGATGTGAATACGCTGCACACGCACGATGCGAAGCGCGATGCGCACGTCAAAGGCGCGGATTTTCTGGACGCCGAACATAACCCGACCATGACTTTCGTTTCGAAGAAAGTGGTCTCCGAGGGCAAGAACCAATGGAAGGTTACCGGCGACTTCACCATGCGCGGCGTGACTAAGGAAATCACGCTGGATGTGGAGAGCGCCGGCGCGGAAGCCAAGGATCCCTGGGGCAATCTCCGGACCGGCGCGTCCGCCGAAGGCATTATTAAGCGCGCCGATTTCGGCCTGACGTTCAACGCGCCGCTCGAAACCGGCGGCTTCATGCTCGGCGACGATGTGCACGTGCACATGGACATCGAGCTGGTCAGGAAGGCCTAAGCCTTTCCGGTATTGATTCGCGTATCGCTTCCCGAATCGCGTCCACTACCAGCTCCGGTTCATCGAGTTGAATCCAGTGCCCGCTCTTCCGCGCGATGATGTGCCGCCCGCGCGGGGAGCGGCGCGTCCACTCCTCGCGTTCCTCAAGCTGTTCGGGCGTCGAGTTGGCGGCTGAAAGCACGATGATCGGAATCGATTCTGGCACGCTGAGCGCGGCGGCCTGCCGTGCGCTCTCGGGCAGCGATTCCAAATAGTCAGCCATCGCGAGAAAGCTCTTCGGTGCGCACCAATGCGCGCGCACCATCGGCCAGGTTTCGGGGGGCATCTTGCGAACCTCCCCGACCAGGCGCGAAATCACGGACTCCCCTCCCCCGCTGCTGGCCCTCGCCACTGCTTTCGGGATCAGCCTTCCGCCCGCCATCAATAGCGCCAGCGCCGCCCGCACCACGCCGAGGCGCGCCAGCATCGCCCCGCGCCGCGACAACCGCACGCCCAGGCGCAGCATGCGCGCATTGGCAGCGGAAACGTTCAACCACTCGCGCGGCGAGAGCGGATCAACCAGCACTAATCCCGCAACATCGCCCGGATACGTGGCCGCATAAGCGCGCGCGAGCAGGCCGCCGAAGGAATGGCCGACGAAAATGCATGGCTTGGGAGTTCGCGCGGCTTCGAGCAGCGCGTGCAGATCGTCGACGATCGTCGAGGTCGTGCGCGGCCTCGGCGCGGGATCGCTCCAACCCGGGTCACTCCAGCCAAGCCCGGCTCGATCGTAAGCGCAGGCGCGGGCGAACCGCGCCACTTCGGATCGAACTTGCGTCCAGCTCAGGCACGTGGCGGAAATCCCCGCTTCGAAAATCACCGCCGGCCCGCTGCCGCTCTCGATCAGATGGATCCGCCGTCCGCCCACATCCACCATCCGTCCCGGCGGAGGATAACGCCGGCGGTCGGCCGCGATTCCGAGCGCTTGATAAATCGCTCCGGCGGCAACGAACCCAATTGCAATCGCAAGGATGACCAGCAGAATCGCCAAAAGACCACGATACTACCGCGGTAACAAAAATCGCGGCTCAAGCCGATCCTGAGCCGCGATCATCACCGGAACCTGGACGATTGTTTTATGCGCCCGCGCCGGCGCCCCGATGGCCCCGCCGAGCGGCTTGATGCGCCTCACGAAGTTTGGCTAATTCCTGCTTCTGTTGCGGCGTCAGGATCTGATAGCTCTTCGCGAACGCCTCCCCGCGCAGCGCGGCAAGCTGGCCGACCTCGCTGCCTTCGGTCTTGGCTAGCTGCTGGATCTGGGCCGCATTGTTGGCCTGGATGGCGTTCCGCAGCTGGCTGCGGGTTTGCCGCAGCTCATGCCGGACGGGCATGCTGGACTGCCGCAGATTCTGGAAAATCGCTTTTCGCTGCGCCTGCTGCGCCGGCGTCAAGTTAAGATAGCTGGCGAGAAACGCGCCCATCCGTCCATGTCGGTTGTGAACGGCGGGGCCGTTGGCCGCGCCAGTGGTGGCCGCGAAAAGGCTGGCCGCGCCGAGTGCTGCTGTGGCGGTCCAGGCGGCAAATTTGGTTCTAAAGGTACTCATGTGGTTACTCTCCTACTTGTTTGGACGAGGCACTTGCGCTAAGGTTAAGTCCCTGGGTGTAAAGCCGGGTAAAAGCTCGTAACAATTGAGTTAGGAAATGTCTTGCTAACCTACAAGGCTTCCGGGTACAGTGTCTGTGATGGGGTGAACGATGGCCTTTTGCGCTAATTGCGGTGCGGAAGTAAGCGGACGGTATTGCCAGAAATGCGGAACGGCACTGGGGGCGCCGCCGCCCGGGCCCACGCCGGGCGCTGCGCCGGGTGCAACGCCTGGTGCAACCCCGGGCCCCAATCCGGCCGATGTTCAGCCGGTGATGCCTCCCTTGCCCCCACCCCAGATCGGCACGGTCGGGATGACCGACAATCTGGCCGGGGCGCTCTGCTACCTTTTCGGCTTCATTACCGGAATCCTGTTCCTGGTGCTGGCGCCTTACAATCAGAACCGAAACATTCGCTTCCACGCGTTCCAATCCATCTTCTTGAACATTGTATGGGTGATCCTGTGGATCATCGTCACGATCGTCACTCTGGCGTTCCGGTTCATTCCCTTCCTGGGATTCTTCATCTCGGCGGTGCTGCATTTGTGCCTCGGAATCGGCGGCCTGATCGTTTGGCTGTACATGATGTTCAAGACCTACAATGGCGAAAAGGTCGTCCTTCCGGTGGTGGGGCCGATGGCGGAGAAGCAGGCCGGCGTTTAACGCGCGCTATCGTTTAACGCCGCGCTATGATAGTAGAGTTCAGATGCTGGTTGACTTCGAGTATCGCGGCGACATTTGCGTGATCCGCCTGGAAGGGCGTTTCGCTACCGGGCAGGATTCGGTTTACCTCCACACCAAGGCCGAGGAGTTGAAGACGTCGGGCTATTTGAAGGTGCTGGTAGATTTCGGACGGGTGGATTATGTGGACTCCACCGGCATCGGATTTCTCATCGGCGTCTATACCAGCGTCAGGAAAAGCGCGCAGGGCCAGTTCGCTTTGGTCAACGCCAACCGCAGGGTGCGCGAGGTGCTGGAGCTGACGCGGCTGGCGCAAATCATACCCACCTACCCGAGCGAAGCCGCCGCCCTGGAAGCGCTGGGCGCGACGGGGAAAACTTCCGCCTCGCAAGCGTCCTGATCACTCCGCCGCGGCCAGCACATCTTCCGGTTCCGGTTTACCGCGTTGGGCGTAGCGAATCGTCCCGGACTTTCCGATCAGATACACTGTTCGCTTCACGATGAACCCCTTGGCGCCATACATCGCGCCCACGCGCTGGCCAGGATCGGCCAGGATAGCAAATGGGAATTTATGATTGGCGCGGAATCGCGCATGCTTGGCCTCGCCGGCGGGATTGACGCCGAACATCAGCGCGTCTTTGGACTGCGCCAGCGCCCAGCGGTCGCGAAATTCGCAAAGCTGCCGGGTGCATAGCGAAGTTTCGTCGGCCGGATAAAAGATCAGCACCACGTTATGCCCGCGCAGCGCCTGCAACGAAACCGGAGCTCCGTCCTGGTCGCGCAGCGTAAAATCCGGGGCTTCCCGGCCCACCGGTAAGGGATCGGAAAAAAGCCAGGAGAACATACGGGCAGGCAGCGCGGCCGATCAAGCCGGGTCTGAGGCTACTGCTCCACGTGACGCCGGTAAGGCCCGTAGAGCACCTCTTCGGCGTAAGGGACGCACTTGTATTCCATGAGCTGGAAATTTTTCTCCAGATGGCGATAGAGCGGCACGCTGATCTTCCACGGCCGCGAAAACACCTGCGGGTCTTCGATGGTGGCTTCGTAATTCAAAACATCCGCGCTCTTGGGAGTGTAGCGTTCAATCACGTGCAACTGATCGCTGTGATAATCGCCGGCGCGGTCAAACCAGGTTTGGTCGTTCATGCCGGTGACGTCCACCACCAGCGTGTCGCCTTCCCAATGACCGACGGACCAGCCCATCCAGCTATCGCCGGCCGGGTTGGGACCCGGATTATCCATGTGGATGGTTCGGATGGAACTGGCGTATTCGTAGGCGATCATGAAAACCTTCGAGCCCTGCTCGATCTGAAACGGGTAAGGCATGTAAGTAGCGCGCGGAACTCCCGGCATGTAGCACTTAATCTCCGGGTCTGAGGTCAAGCGTTTCTCGAAATTCGCTTTCTTCTTCGCCAGGGCCGGCGGCAGATAGGGAATCTCGCCGCCTTCCACCGCGCCAATTCCAGGAGGCACGGAAAATTCGGCGCCGAGTTGAGGCAGCGGACCAGCCTCGGAGGCGTGCGCTTCGATATCCCAATCGAGAGAAGTATCCAGCGCTTGCCAGATGCCGGAGAGGTCGGGTTTCCCCTCCCTGGTTCTGGGGAACTGGGCACTAGCCGGCAAGACTACTTCGAGCAAAGCAGCGGCGATGAGGACTACCCGGAGAAATGCGGAACGAATCACTTCTCTTGCTGTTCCTTTTCGTAGGGAGCGCCGGTGCCGGCGGAAGAACCCAAGAACAGCTTCTGGCCGCCGGGCAATGTGACGTCGCGGCCATTCGCGCGGTTATCGCCGTCCTTAGCCATGTAGCCCTGCACCACGATTACGGTTCCCGGTTTAACCGTATCCTTCGTGAATCCGTGCCGGTACAACGTGTTGGGACTCCCGCATTCGATCATCCAGCTGGTCACTTTGCCGTCCGCACCTTTGACATCCATGTGGATCCAGGAGTGGGGATTGATCAGCTCCATGCGGGTGACCGTGCCTTCCAGCTTGATGGGTTTATTGGCGTCGAATTCCGCCGCGAATGCATGGTGCGCCCAAGCGGGCGCTCCGGATAGAATTGCGAGACCGATACATACGGCTGTCGCTTTCAGATTCATTTCGTTTTTGACTCCGTGATATTCTTCTGCTCGGCGCGCTTCTTCTCGTCCACGCGCGCTCCCTTGAGGATGCCCTGCATCCCGTAGTTTCCTTCGTTGCACGCGTATTCGAACAGCGGGCCCTTGATAGCCGTCATGGCGATGGCGCCGGTAAAGGGCCGGGTGAAAACGGTCGGATCGTCTACCGTAAACGAGTACAGGAGGACGCTGGGGGAAACCTTCTTGAAGCGCTCCACCACGTGCAGATTGCGGTCGGCATTGTAGAAGGCGGGAGTGTCGTTGAAATTGGTGGTGTCCACCACCAGCGTGTCGCCTTCCCAGTGCCCGCGCGGATCTCCCAGCATCTGACGCACGTTGGAGGGCAGATGCGGGCGGCCGTCGAGCGGAATGACGCGCACATCGTGGATGGCTTCGACGAAAATCATCACCGAGTTCTTGGTTTGCGCGATCTGATAATTGCTGTCGTAGGCGCTGGGCATCATGGGCGGTCCCGCGGTTGGCCAGACGATGCAGCGTTCCATGGCGGGACGATCCTCCGGACCGTCGGCCGGCCAGGGCTGTCCGCTATTGGTGAGCGGGCACGCGCGCGTGGGATCAGCGCATTTTTCCTTGATGGTGGCCATCTCATCCGCCATTTTCTTCATTTCCATGGCCGTCAACGGCGGCATGCGGCCGTCCGGCGGATCGACGATCAGGGAGGTCTGCAGCGTGGGGCTGACGTCGCTGCCGCTGTCCCAGAAGACGTCGTTATAAGCGCGCGTGAGATCGGCGACGGCGCCCCCATCGCGCCGGTCCTTGTTACTCTGAATCAAACGCTGCTTCTTCCAGGCCACGGCTTCGGCGGGCGTGAAGAAAGCTTTGCCGGCCAGCTCCTTGGGACGTTGCAGCGGGGTCAGGCTGACGTTGGTGTAGATTCCCTGCAGATCCGGCGCGCCGTCGGGCGTGCGCGGCAACGTCCAGCCCTGGGGTGCGAGCTTCGCGGCAGCTTTCTCCACTGCGTCAAGCCCGCTTTGCGCGAAGGCTTGAGACGGCGGAAGCAGTGCGATGACGGCGGTCAGTGCGAGCGTAGCGGCGGAGGTACGGCTGGCGGAGATACGGCTTTTGTCCACGTGTTTAGAATATCAACTTCGAACTGAATTAGGGTCTCGCGCCGGTTTGCTCAACGGATAGCGGACCAGCCGGACAGCGGCGACCGCCCAGAACAGCACGAAGAAGAAACTGAAGAGACTGGTCTGGTAGTAGGGCCATGGTACACGGTCCGCCCGATAACTCATATGTCCATTACCAACGCGGATCATCTCGATGAGCGCGGCGAACTGTTCTCCCAACAATGCCCCGCCAAATCCGGCGGGCAGCGAAGCCAGGAAGATCATCAACAACCCGACGGCCAAACCATCGTCCAGCGGATAACGGCGGCGCACCTTGTCCACCAGCAGGACTGACAGGAACACGTAAACCAGCACGAACGGCAATTGCTCCGCGATAGCGATCGGGACGCTGCGGCGACCGAAATTTTCGACGATCTCCGTTCGCGAAACGCCGTGCGATTTCGCGATCTGCCGCAGCAGAGTCGCCAGGCAAGTGTTCAACTCTTCGGAGTCCGATTGCGCGGGCTTGGATGGATCGGAGTGCCGGCCGCGGTGCGCATCCATGTATTCCACGGCCAGTTCCTCGGCGAATTCGATGTCGCCGCGAAGATGCCTCATGTCGCCCGGCTGGTCGCGTTGCAGCGTCTTCGCGTTTGGCTCTCCCGGCCAGCGACAGTCCGAATTGCGGCCATCGCGACGAACACACCCGGTGACAGTAACGATACCCAGCAACAAAGCCGCCGCCGTAATCCTGCGGATAGCCATTAGCGCCCCGCTTCACCGCACGCGGCACCTTCCTAACAGCGAAAGGCTCAGAGATCCTACACTCTGAACCTTTCAACTATTACCGCAAAACCGGTCAGAACACCAGCTTCACACTGAACTGCGTCTGGCGGGCCACATCGGGCAGGCCGCCGCTGCCTACCTGTGAAGTGATCGAAGCGCCCGAGGGGGCGAAGCAAGCTTGGGCCGCCGGCGTGCTGCCGTTGTTGTAGTAAACCGACGGGCCGCAGTTATTGCCCGGGTTGATGATGGTTCCGCCCGGAACCGACAAATTGGGATGGTTGAAGATGTTGAAGAGCTCGGCCTTGAAGGTGATGA
>Ga0335074_10016790_pt1 | contig 10308 bp, 7 predicted proteins | sample Lox_Sample_23_FD_206715 | JGI IMG/M metagenome (GOLD analysis project Ga0335074, IMG submission 206715) | Soil microbial communities from Loxahatchee National Wildlife Refuge, Florida, United States - Lox_Sample_2.3 | ecosystem: Environmental > Terrestrial > Soil > Wetlands | place: USA: Florida...
TCGACGACTTACCGGTCGATGGAGCGACGGTCCTGGTCGCTACCATCCTGGCAAAGCCCGGTCACTCTTGCTTCTCGTACCGGGATTGCAGGAACACTGGGCCGCATGTGCCAGGCGTCAGACCGAATGTTGACCGATACGGATTTGTCGCCCGGGCATTTCGGACTGGCGGCAAGCCGGTTCTCGGTCGAGTTGCTCATGCCGAGGGGCGGTCGGACGTTCCAGGAAGCGGCGTACGGCTGCGCGCCATGGTGTCGGACTCCAGTCGAGCAGGCTGCGCGCCTTGTCGCAGGAGCCCCGGATGACCATGGCTTCTCCCGGCCGCATGGGAATCGCCTCGAAGTCGCAGAGACCGGGATCGGCGCCGAGGACCGCAGCGATCTCGAGCACGAAGTCTCTGAGGCGCGGTGATTCACCGGCGCAGACATTGAAGATGTCGCAGCCGCCCCGGTCGAGATCGTTCGCGAGTGCCAGGTAGAGCGTGACCACATCCTCGACATGGAGGAAGTCGCGCTGCTGCAGGCAGGGCGACAGACCGATGCGTTTGCAGGCGCGGAGGGACGAGACGAGGGACGAGAGAAGCTTCTCCGGGTTGTCGAGTGGACCGAAGGGGAGGAAGACGCGGGCAATGCGCGTCGGTACGCCGCGCTCGCGGGAGAGTTGCTCGGCCCGCAGCGTCTCGGCGAGCTTCGCGAGACCGTACGCGGTCGCGGGCCGGCAACACTCGTCTTCCCGGTGCGGCGCGTCCGAATCTGAATATTCCGAGATCGTGCCGGTGACGATGACGCGCCCGCCGATCGCCGCCATGGCCTCGAAGATGGCGCCGAGCGGCAGGACGTTGATCGCGAGACCCTTCGCGAGATCATAATGTTCCGAGCCGTAAGCCTTGGTGTAGCCCGCATGCTGGATCCAGAGGTCCGGCTTTTCCTCGGAGATGGCCCGGGCGATCTGCTCGTGCGCCATGAGATCCAGCGGACGGAGCGCGACGCCGCGCTCCGCCATGTGGCCGAGCCGAAGGCCACGAATGCCCCCCGCCTCGCCCGCGACGCTCACGCCCGCCACGACGCAATGGCCGGCGGCCTGGAACCCGGACGCGAGATGGCAGCCGACGAAGCTCGTCGCCCCGGTGATCAGAACCTTCATGCGCCGCCCCAGCGATACGGAATTTTCGGCGTATCGGCCGGCAGACTTTCCCCCTCCGCCGGGTCGAAGGGTTCGGTCGCGCAGTTGGCGACGAGGGACTCGCCGGCGGCGAGTCCCTCGAAACCGTACCAGGTGCCGGGTGCGATGGTGAGGAGCTGGTAGTTCTCCCGGCCGAGGCGAAGCTCTTCGGGGCTCTCGCCGTCCCGACAGAGGACGACGCGCACGGCCCCCAGGGGGACGGCGAGATTGACCGTCTTCCGCCTGTGCAGGTGCCACGCCTTAATCTTGCCCTGAAAGATCGTCGAGAAATAGATTTCGCCGAAGATCGTGAAATGAGCATCGTTCGCCCTGAGCATGTGCAGGACAGCGCCGCGCTCATCCGGGAACTGCCGCAGCGGATGGAGCGCCCAGGCGCGGCTCATGGCCGGCCGAGCCTGGTCCAGGTTGCTTCGTACGCCGCGATCTGGGTTTGCGAAAGGCCCGGCACCTCGGCACCCGCGTTCCATTCCCGATACCACCGCACCGTCTCGGTGATCGACTCCTCGTAGCCCCAGACCGGCTCCCAGTGCAGATACTGATTGGCGCGGTCAGTGTTGAGCTGCAGCCAATGATCCTCGTGCGGCGCGTTGGGATCGTGATGCACGGCCATCTCGCCATCGCCCCAGAGAGCGATCACCTTGCGCACCACGGTCTCGACGGTCCGGTTCGCGCCATGGCCGGGGCCGAAGTTCCAGTTCCTGCAGAAGGCGTCGCCATCCTGGCGCATGAGCCGGGCGCCGAGCAGCAGATAGGCGCCGAGCGGCTCGAGCACATGCTGCCAGGGGCGCGTCGCATCGCGGCTGCGGATGACGATCGTCTCGCCCCGGCGGAGGGAACGGATGCAATCGGGGATGAGCCGATCCGTTGCCCAGTCGCCACCGCCGATCACGTTGCCGGCGCGGGTCGTCGCGGCCCGGATATGGCCCTTGAGAAAGGAGTTCCAGTAGGCGTCGAAGACCAGTTCGGCACAACCCTTCGACGCGCTGTACGGGTCTCGCCCGCCGAGCGTATCCGTCTCGCGATACCCCCACTCCCAGTCGACGTTGCGATAGCATTTGTCGGAGGTGATAAAGACGAGCGTCTGCACGCTGTCCGTCCGGCGCACGGCCTCGAGCAGATTGACGGCGCCGCCAACGTTGGTGTCGAAGGTGCCCTTGGGGTCGGCATAGGCTGGGCGCACCAGCGCCTGGGCCGCGAGGTGAAAGACGATGTCCGGGCGCGCCTCCGCCATCGCCCGGCCGATGGCGTCGTCATCCCTGAGATCGCCCACGACGTGATGCATGCGCCGGGCAAGCCCGAGCAGTTCGAAATGGCTGTTCTCATAGGCCGGCGGCAGGGCGAAGCCGGCGACCTCGGCGCCGAGGGAGAGCAGCCAGGCACTGAGCCAGGAGCCCTTGAAGCCGGTATGCCCGGTGATGAGGACGCGCTTGCCGCGGTAGAGATCATCAAACATCGAAATTGTCGCTTCCCCTGCGGGCGCAGCTGGTGGCGAGCGACCACCGCTTCCACGGCGCCTCGTCACGGACCCACATCTTGTTCAGGTCCTCGACGTCCTTCTTGGTGTCCATCGGCCGCCAGAAGCCGTTATGGACGAAGCCCATGAGTTCGCCCGCCTCCGCCACCCGCTCGAGCGGCTGGCGTTCGAGGATGGTCTCGTCGCCGTCGATGAAATCGATGAAACCCGGCTCGATCACGAAAAACCCGGCGTTGACGTAGCCGGCACTCTGCAGCGGCTTTTCCTTGAACGAGCGGATGATGCTGTCCTGCTCGAACTCGACCACGCCAAAGCGGGCGGCGGGGCGCGCCAGCGTCATCGTGACGAGCTTGCCGTGGCTCCGGTGGAATCTGATGAGTTCGTTGATGTCGACGTCCGAGACGCCGTCGCCGTAGGTCGCCATGAAGGTCTCGTCGCCGAGCCAGCGGCGCATGCGCCGGATGCGCCCGCCGGTCTGGGTATCGAGGCCCGTGTCGATGAGGGCGAGCTTCCAATTCACCGCCGGGCGCTCGACCGGGCGCGTCTTGCCGGTCGCCATGTCGATGATGAAGTCGGAATGCAGCGTCTCATAGTTGAGGAAAAAGGATTTGATGTATTCGGCTTTGTAGCCGAGGGCGACGAGGAACTCGCTGTGACCGAAATGCGAATAGATGCTCATGATGTGCCAGAGCATGGGCAGGCCGCCGATCGGCACCATCGGTTTCGGAATGTCGTCGGTGTATTCGGAGAGACGGGTGCCGAAGCCACCGGCGAGCAGGATCGTTCTCAAGATGTGGCGCCTTCATTGCTTGCGGGGTTTATGACGAGCAGGACGGTCGCGCCGGCCATCAGGATGGCGGCGCAGACGATCGGCGCTGTTGCGCCGAGTGCCGCGATGACGCCGCTCGCGATCGAGGTCAGGCCGAACGCAAGCGCATTGATCGAGGCGGTGACGCCGAGGATCTCGCCCTGATTCTGCGCCGCCTCGCGCGTGAACAGCATGATGATGGCGCCGTACGCGGCAGCGACCGCGGTCGCGACCGGGAGCGCGAGCAGCCATTGCGCGGCCGGTTGTCGGGCAAGCGCCGCGGCACCGACACCGAGGGTGGTCACCCCCATGCCCGCGACCGCGATCGCCCGGACCGGGAAGAAGCGGCGGAGCAGCGGCATGGCGATCGCGAAGCTGAGGCAGAAGCCGATGCCGAGGAGTGCCATGTAGAAGCTCGCGGCCCGGCCCGAAAACTCGAGGCGTGCCAGGAGCAGCGGCGCGATGAAGAAGAAGAAGGCGCCCCAGCCGAGCTGCTGCAGCAGGAAGATGAGCGAGAGTCGGCGCAGGCGCGGGGCGGCCACGCTCCGCCCGAGATCGCGGATGCTGCGGCGGCAGCTTTCCGGGAGGCTCACGGCGGCGCCGCTCATGCGGCGGGGCGCGGCGGGATGGCTCGCCTTGAGCCAGACCAGGGTGACGGCGGCGAGCAGTACGATCGCGGCGAGCGGCGCGACCTGGTCGGCGAACGAGCCAATACCCGAGAGGCTGCCAGACAGCGCCGGCCCGCAAACGAAGCCGAGGGAGGAGGCGAAGAGACCGGCATTGAGCCGCCCGTCGCGTCCCGCACTCTCACCCGCGTCACCGAGGGCGGCCAGCGCGACGGCCTGGGTCGCGGCGGTGAGACCACCCACGAGACGGCCGAGGATCACGATGCTGGCCGCGCCGAGCGCGAGGCCGAGCGCGATCGCCGCATACGAAACGATCAACCCGGTGCCGCAGAGGAGCATGACGGGCAGGCGGCCGATCTGATCAGACAGCGCCCCCAGGATCGGGGCGGCGAAGAAGGTCGCGAGCGGGTAGATGCCGATCGCGACGCCGTAGAGGATCGCCTGCACGGCCGGAACGCGGCTCAGCGGATGCGCGGCAAGGATCGGCGCGATCATCGCGAAGCCCATGGCGTCGATGAAGATGAGGAGGCAGAGCGGCACCAGGCGCGACAGGATCGCGCCCTGCGCCCGCTCCGCGGCCGCGATCCTGTCCGACACGGCGGCGGGGCTCTAGCCGGCCTGCTCCGTCCACTCGAAGCCGGCATCCTGCCAGCGGCTCAGTCGCGCGGGCTCGCCATCGCCCGAATCATACCGACCTTCCCGGTATTTCAGGTTCATCTCGACGAAGCCGCCGCCGATGAGGGCAACGCGCCCGGTCTTCTTCTGTTTGAAGTCATCGCTTGCGCGGTGAACGATGCCGAGCGGCCGATGCGGCAGGAAGGGTTCGACGAGGAGACCGCGTTCCGCGTCGAATTTCGGCAGCGCCTGGTGGCACACCCAGTTGCAGCGCGCGGGCAGGAATTCGAGGCCGTCGGCGAGGTAGTCGTCGAGATTCTCGAACAGCTCGTAATTGAGCGACGCCTGCTCGACATGGAAATTCCGCCCGCGTGCGAGGCTTTCGGCGATCCGCTCCGCCCAGCGCCGCCACAGCGGCGAGCTTGCCGGCATCGCGAAGGCACCGGTGTTGAGGATCGGATAGTCGCGGTATCTGATGGCGGCTTCCTCACCAAACAGATCGGTGTAGACCTTGATGACGAAGGCACGGTAGGAACGGCTCGTGCCGTAGTTGGAGATGAAGGCGCGATCGATTTCGGGCGTGATCGCCATGATCCCCTTGGCCGCACCGGCAATGTAGAGGTCGACGGCGGCCCAGTCCTGCACCCAGGCATCGGCATCCAGATGCATATAGATGTCGTGGCCGGGGAAATATTTCGGCAGATGCGGCCGGGCGAGGATCGCCTTGAAGGGGAGCGGGGCGCCTGCCGCATCATCGAAGCCGAATTCCCATTCCGGATCGACAATGCTGACGTTCCGCGTCGCGAGCCAGTCCCGTTGCTCGACCGTGAGCCCGAGATTGAGGCAGCCAAGCGCGACGTTGCGTGCGGCCGGCTGGTCGCGGATGGAAAGCACCATGCCCTGGAGGAAATGAAAATATTCGGCCGAAGAGGCCGTGACGATAATCATTGCGCCCCCACGATGGTCACGACCCGGGTATCCAAAAAAATGCTGCCCCGTCCGTGCAAAAACTTGAAGTATGGTGGTTAACCAGAGGTGAATCGTCTGCGCATCACATCCGGGACTGAAGCAGCGCCGTGCTGTCCGCCAGGGGAGGCTGGGATCCGCTCTGCGGGCTCGGCGGTGGTTGTCGGGCGCCGGCGTTGTCGCGCTGCGCGACGGTGACTCTGGGCTCGTCGCGCGCGTCCGTTCGGCCGGCCGGAAGCAACGTGCGGGACATCTTTGGCCGGTTTCCCATCTCGATACGCGCGCGGCGCACGACGCAAGGATGCTGACTGGCAACCGGGGCGCACCGCGCGGCCGGAAGTCGGGCTGCTGTTCCTCCGCGTGAGTCGAACGAAGCTCAGCGATCACTCCGCGACATTCAGCCGACCCGCAAATACAATCTGCGCAACCCGAAGCTGGTCGGGATCCGCATCGATCGACGCGTCGCCGCGGGCTGGCGTCACCTGCAGAACCGAGCGACCCATCGAGCCGCACCCGCGCCGAACAGAAACTGCATTTCACTCACCTGTGCGCCAGGACGTTACGCGATCCGGAACTCCGGTCCCGGGAACCATCTTGCCACGGCCGGCGTGGCGCCGCGCACGTCTGCACCCGCAGCGAAACGCCAGGTCAGACAGGCCGAGATCGGACACCGGCGGTGCACGGAAGTTGGAACGAGACCGGGACCGCAAGTGCCGGCATGCGCTGGAAGCGAGAAGCGACGACAAGTCGGCGCGGCCGCGCTTCCACCAGCCCGGCTCCCGCGGCGCGGTCACCCGGCGGGGGGCGCAATCGCAGGGCAGCGCCGGACCGCAAAATGAGACTTTTCAGCTTCATCCGCAGACGGCGCTTGACGGGCCACGCGGAACCAACCTAGAACGCCGGCAGGTTGCCGGTTTGTTCCAGGATTCCCGCCGATGCGGGGCCGGCGGAACAGGGATCGCCGGGCGGCGCAACGCGGACGGCGCCGGCCGGAATGGATCCAGACCGGAGCATGGAGCCGCACGCGGCAAGACGCCGCCACCCGTGGATCGGCCGAGGAGAGTGCGTCCGATGCTGACCCGCAAGCAGCACGAATTGCTGGTGTTCATCGACCAGCATCTGAAGGCGACCGGCTTCTCCCCGAGTTTCGAGGAGATGAAGGAGGCGCTGCAACTTCGCTCCAAATCCGGCATCCACCGGCTGATTTCGGCGCTGGAGGAACGCGGCTTTTTGCGTCGGCGGCATCACCGGGCGCGCGCGCTGGAGGTGGTGCGGCTGCCGGACGGCAGCACGCCGCTCTCGGCCGGTCCCGCGTCGGCGGCGCCGGTCCGGGCGGAGCCGAGTTTCGCGCCGAACGTGATTCGCGGCGATTTCAGCGGGCGATTGTCCGGGGTGCGGGCGGCCCACGAGGCCGGGGCGGTGCAGTTGCCGCTGTACGGGCGGATCGCCGCCGGCCTGCCGATCGAGGCGTTGCGCGACAACGGCACGCAGATCGAGGTGCCGATGGCGCTGCTCGGCAGCGGCGAGCATTACGCGCTGGAGGTTGCCGGTGACTCGATGGTCGATGCCGGCATTCTGGATGGCGACACGGTGATCATCCGCCGCGCCGAGACGGCGGAGAACGGGCAGATCGTCGTCGCCCTGATCGACGACAACGAGGTGACGCTGAAGCGCCTGCGTCGCCGCTCGAACTCGATCGCGCTCGAGCCCGCCAATCCGCGGCATGAGATCCGCATCTTCCCCGCCGACCGCGTGCGGGTGCAGGGACGGCTGGTCGCGCTATTGCGTCGCTACTGACGCCGCTCCTCGCCCCGGCGGGATCGGGCCGCGACGCGGCCCGACGGGCGGAGCCGCAGCGCTTTCCTGTGCTTCGCCGACCGGCCGTTCCGGTAACGCATCTGTCATCGGGCGGCATTGCCGTCGCAAGTTCCGCCGGAATATTGTGCGATCGCAACCAGAGAGGTGGCTGGCCGACGCGCATGGCCACGGTCCTGCACTGCGAGGGCTCGCACCTCTCGCTGGTCGGCGCCGGGTTCGACCAGCGCCGGCCGCTCGATGCGGCGCCGCTGGTCGCGCTTGGCCGCCGCTACGCGATTGCGCGGGAGACCGGGGACGACGCGGCGCTGCTCGCGATCGGGCGCGCGTTGTACGCCTGGCTCGATGGCGCCGGCGGCTGGCTCGCCGGGCTGCTGCGGGATTTGTCACCTCCCTTCGCGTTCGAGATCCGCGGAGCGCTGCAGCCGGACGAGGCGGATTGGGCGGTCCTGCATGCGCCATGGGAGCTGCTCGCCGATGCGCTCGGGTTTCTCGCGCTGGATGCGGAGCTGCGCTATGCGCCGGCGCGGCGTCTGGGCAGGCCGGCGTCCGCGCCGGCGTTGGACGATTACCGGCTGGGCATCGCGTTCATGGCGGCGGCGCCGCGCGGCGCGCGGGAGCTGGATTTCGAGGCCGAAGAGGCGGCGATCATGGCCGCCGCGGGACCGGACCAGGATCTCGACCTGTTCGTCGAGGAGAGCGGCAACGCGGAGGAGCTGAGCCGGCGGCTCGCGCATCTGCAGCCGGCGCTGCCGGTGCTGCATCTCTCCTGCCACGGACACAATGCCTGGCGCGGCAAGGACGGCAAGGCGCCGCCGCAACCGGTGCTGATGCTGGAGAGCGCCACCGGGGATGAGCAGGCGACCACGGCCGGGGCGCTGCTCGACGCGCTCGGGGCGTATCGGCCGCGGCTGCTGTTCCTGTCGGCCTGCCTGACCACGGCGGCGGGAGAGCGGCATGACGCGGAAGCCGGGGTGGTGTCGGATTCGCTCGCCACCCGGCTGGTGCGCGGCCTGCCGGCGGTGCTGGGCTGGGACGGATCGGTCGCCGACGTGGCCGCGACCGCGTTCGCGCGGGAGCTGTACGACGATCTCGGCCGGGAGGTGCCGCTGCCGCTGGCGGCCGCGGCGGCGCGGCGGGCATTGCTGCAGGCCGCGACCGGCGGCGGCGGTGACGCGACCGGGAAGGACAGCCAGGGCGGCGCGGCGTTGCAGGAGCGGCTGCGGGGATCGGCGAAGGCGCTGCGGCGCGACTGGCACCTGGCGCGGGTCTGGCTCGGGCCGGAGGGCGGCGGGGCGGTGGTGGGCGGCGGCTTCGCGCGCTCGCTGGTGCCGGCGGGCGGCGGGCACAAGCTGGTGCTGGCGGCGCGGCGGGACGAGACGCTGGAGGTCGCCAACCCGGCGATGTTCGTCGGCCGCCGGCGGGAGCTGCAGGCGGCGCTGCGGGTGCTGGCCGGGCGGGAGAAGCCCGGGCTGCTGCTGCACGGCATGGGTCGGCTGGGGAAGTCGAGCCTCGCCGCGCGCCTCATCGACCGGCGGCCGGACCTGACACCCGTGGTGGTGTTCGGCGCCTATGATGCGCTGAGCGTCACGGACGCGCTCGAAGCGGCGCTGGAGCCGCACGAGCCGGCGGCCCGGCTGATCGCGGACCGGCGGGGAGCGCTGCGCGACGATCCGGGGGCGTTCCGGCGGCTGCTGGTGGCGCTGCTGTCCGGGCCGTGCCGCTCGGCCCGGGACGGCAAGCCGGTGCTGCTGCTGGTCGATGATCTGGAGCGCATCCTGGAGCCCGGGCCGGACGGCAAGCGGCACCGGGTCCGCGCCGCCGAGCAGCCGGTGATCGCGGCGCTGCTGCACGCGTTCGATCCGACGCGCAGCGACAGCCGGCTGGTGCTGACCAGTCGCTTCCCGTTCGCGCTGGACGAGGGCGGGACCGATCTGGCGCGGCGGAAGCTGGCGGAGCTGGAACTCGGCGAGTTCGGCGAGCGGGCGCGGGACAAGCTGGCGCTGCGGCAGATCAAGGCGGCGCAGGCCGCGGGTGACGGCGCGGCGCTGGACGAGGCGGAGCTCGCCGCGCGGCTGCCGCTGCTGGCGCGGGCGCAGGCGGCGGCGCGCGGCAATCCCGGGCTGCAGGACCTGCTGGGCTCCGGCTTCGCGCTGCGGCCGGCGGTGCCGGTCGCGGCGGCGGCGGCGACGCTGGACGAGATGGAGCGGTTCCTCGCCGGCGGCGCGCTGCCCGGGGCGGAGGCGGTACGCGCGTTCCTGGAGAACCTCGCGATCGAGACGCTGCTGCGGCTGGCAGGGCCGAGCGGAGTTGCGCTGCTGCGGGCCGCGACGCTGTTCGACGTGGCGGTGCCGGCGCCGGTGATCGCGGCGCTGGCCGCTTCGGTGGGCGGCGATCCGGCGCGGCTGCGCGATCTGGGGCTGCTGGTGCCGGCGGAGGATCTGGTGCGGCCGCAGGAGGTGGCGCTCGCCGCGAACGGCCTCGCGGCCGGGCGCGTCGCCGCGCTGGGCGAGGGCGAGCGCGGGGCGCTTGCGGCGCTGGCGCTGCCGGCGCTGTTCCCGCTTTGGGGCGGCGCCGCGGGCAGCCTGGCCCGGCCCTATGCCGCGGACATCGCGCTGACGCGGCTGGCGCTGGCGGCGCGTGATGCGGCGGTGCTTGAGGCCTGCGCCGAGAATGCCGTGCGCGGGCTGTCCCGCGCCGGCCGGCCGGGAGACGCCGGACGCCTTGGCGAGGAGGTGATCGCTGCACTCGAGACCGCAGGCGCCGGGCCGTCGCTCCGGCTGCTGGCGTGGACGGCCGAGGCGCTGCAGACGGCCGGCGAT
>Ga0335074_10016791_pt1 | contig 10306 bp, 11 predicted proteins | sample Lox_Sample_23_FD_206715 | JGI IMG/M metagenome (GOLD analysis project Ga0335074, IMG submission 206715) | Soil microbial communities from Loxahatchee National Wildlife Refuge, Florida, United States - Lox_Sample_2.3 | ecosystem: Environmental > Terrestrial > Soil > Wetlands | place: USA...
ATACCGTTTGTGCCGCATCTTCGGGAGGCCTTCCGGCGAGGCCGGCCTCGGGAGAGGAACGGTCAGCACGGGTGGGTGCAAGTGGGTTGGTCACCGCTGGCCCATCTTTTAGATTCATGACTCGGACCGTGGCCCCGTAGCTCAGGTGGATAGAGCAGCAGTTTCCTAAAACGCCTCGAATCAATAGCTTCCAGCATTCTGGCGCTTTCCGATGTAGCGAAAAACCCTGAAAAGTACGCTTTGTAGTTGCTTGTGTGAGTGCAACTGTGAGTGCGGTGAGTGGGCCTTGAACAGCAGAAATTCTGGCTCAGAAAAAACCGCTGCTCACCGCGTCAACAGTAACGATTCGGCCCAATTTCGCATTTTCTCAGTGAGTCTCCGTGAGCGAAATGCAAAGTGTGCGGACTCCGCCGCAGAGTATCAGGCAATCGGCAGTAGCAGACCGGCGCAGAAGTCATCGTAGGAGCGGACCTCCTTTTCCACTTCCGCCAGCCGAGCGATTTCCGCCAGACACTTCGCTTGCTCCCCGTTTTCTTCCGCCGAAAGGAACACGTCGCCATAGGGCAAATAGACCGACATGAACAAGTCGTTGCGGCCCGCGCGGAAACTTTCTCCGCCATCCCATTCACGCATTGATCCGTTGTACCACGCCATCAGGAAAGCGTAGACGATGCAGCGGAACGGCGGACACACCTCAACGAAATGCCGGACCGCCTCATCTAACGCCGGAGTTTTCAGTTCATGGTTGTACATGCCCTTTGCGATTCCCCAAAAAACGCCGTTGTCACTCATAGCTTGGGGAATCACTTCGGCAAGTCTCCGTGGGCGCGGCTGCCCGTCGCGCTGGAAGATTGCCTCTAGCTTAGGACGAAGCGTCGTCCACACCGATTTGAACTGCTTTCGCATCTCGGTCATGTGCAAGGTTGTTTCTGCCGACAGTTCATCGTCTGCGCGCAGTTCCAGACTGCCCACACCGACCGAGTAATCCCGCGAAGTCACGTTCACGGCTTGCCAGCGAAACCGCTGTGAATCTTGCTCGTGGGCAGCGATGAGCCGGCGCAGAATTTCGTTGTGCGGATACAGGCAATCGCTCTGCCCGTGTTGCAGCCTGCCAGCCGCCGCCATCAAGGCCTGCCGAGTTTTGGTCTCGGGTGTAGCGAGTAATTCCTCAATGCTGAGACCCAACAGACGAACGTGGTAGCCGGATTTCAGCGCAGCAAAGATCGCCTCTGATGCGAGGCCATCCCTCATCATTCGATTGTGGACGCTAGTGTCTGGACAAATGACGAGACGCTGCATAGTGGCCTCCTTTCAAGAGGGTGTCGTTACTCTCCGGGTCGGCTTCCTTCCAGCCCCGAGCGCCGCGAATGAATCGACGCTAAATCCGTGTTCCGCGCGGCTTGCGGGCAATGAGGCGCTTCGGCGTTTCTTCCGGGGCAGCCAATCGGAGATTCGGTCCGGGGAATTCAGCTTGCTTATAGGTTTTCCCCGCGAACCACTGGCACATATAGGTATTCGGAATGCCGAAGGCAGGCGTACCCATGACAGTCATCACGGGGCCGCCGGACTTCAGCTTGACAGTCTGTCCTGTAAAGAACTTTTGTTGTTCCATATCTACCCTCTGTTACATCGTCACAGCCGATGGGCGGCGGCGCGAACGGCCCGCTCTCTGCACTGCTCAATTAGTACGAGAGTAGTGCCGAACACAAGCGAATGCAAGGCGAAAGCCGGTAAGAACGGGGCGCTTCAAAACGATGACGCCCCGGCTCATGCTCAAAGAGCCGCGTGACGGTGCTCCGGGACAGTCCCGTCAACGGGGCAACCTCGATACGGTGTACGCCTATTTCTCCAGCATTTGTTGGCTCACCCAAACCTAAAGTAACGTGGCCACCTCCCCCGCACCGTCACGGGGAGATTTATCAACGCTACTCTTCTTGTAGCGGAGGAAGAGCACGTATGAATGCAGGCTATTTCATGATGGAAGATTGTCGGGCGACCTGGCGGGCAGACGCGCGCGGACTGGCTCTGAAGGATGCGGAGGGTGCGGGATATGCCCCCAATGACACCAGTGAGAAGGCGCAGAAATTCATCGCGGAGCGGACGGCTTTCCACTATGCGGAGCGGGAGAGACTCGGCCTTGAGCCCTAAGAGCTGGCAAGGATGACCGGGAGCGTCGCTGCACCCGTGACGAGCGGACCGAAGACAAAGAAATCTTTAGTACCGTGTCACTCACAAACCACCCCGTTTTAGAGCACGGTGACATTCGCACCCTGGCAGGGGACAGGCCAACGGGTGAGCGCCAGACGGCAGCTCCGAAAAAAAACCTGATACAAAGCAGGTGCTCCAAGTCCCCACGCGCGTGTGGGTTGTGCGGGCGTCCGGCACAGATTGAGGCAGAACCGGCGTCATCGGGCTTGACAAGCGGTACGGACCGGGATAAACCCGGCAGTGTAGGGGCGAGAATAAAACTAATCCGCTTGACGCTGGACACTGGCCGGTATAAAGCTCATAAGTGAGGGGGAGAATGGATTTCCTTGACACTCTGAGCGGAGAGCGATAATGCTTCGTATTGGAGGGAGCTTCTGTGAGGCAATGTCGCTTATACGTAACCCCTAACGAAGTGAAACAACATTACCTTTGGTTTTTATTCGCGGGTGTGTCAGACACAAAGGCCACTAGGTTGTGCTATTGCGGAGGGGAGTAGTTGACAGATGGCCGGACCAATGATAAGGCTAGGAATTGAAGGGGAAAAACGAGGCTTTGCCTTTTTTTGGCCATAAATGCGGAATATCGTTATTCCGCAATGGAAAACAGGCGGGCAAAAGCCACGCACGGCTCAGGCACTAGGGAGAAGACATGGTTGTGCAGTCAGTACCGGCAAGAAGCGAAGGGCGGAAAGAGATGGAGAAGTCCCTAACCGTTGCGGAGAAGGTGCGCCGTCAGCTCAAGGCGGGCCGTCAGCCAAAGACAAAAACGGCACCACGCTCCGTGTTTGATGCCGTCCGGCGTCTGGTTGATGAAGCAGACCGGGCGCGTGAGCTGATGCACAAGAGCGGCTTGATCCCGGATGACATTAGCCTTGCCCTTCTTTGCCGCGTCATCGGCGTGCCGGGAATGCCGCGCATTCAGCGGGCACCACTTCCCCCGCCCGGAAACATCGGTGCATATATCCAGCAGCTTGAGGAATTGGCCGCTCTAACCCGCGTGGATTTTCTCGGAATCCTATGGCAGCAAGAGGACCGCGATCCGAAAGCCAAAGCACCACGGGCCATCTGGATCACGGAACTTGCAGATGACAAACAAGCCTCCTTGGAACTGCTTGCATTCAAGAACGAACTGACGTCAACATCCGCACGTCAAATGAAGGGAACGGACAATGCTTAACATGCAGCAATTGGCAGAGGCAGAGCACGCGGTCTACATCATCTCCAACGCGGACGGGAGTGACGCTGAGTTTGTGCCGCTGAAACTGGAGACGGCAACAGCCGAGTCCGTGTGGCAAGACCTCCGGGCAAAGTGGGCCGGGCGGAATCTCAAAGGCGTGGGAGTGGCCGGACTCGTTCACGGTATCCCCGTGGTCATGCTGAAGGAAGAGCCCGACTTCCTGTTGACTGTGCGCCTGACTAACGCCTTTGAGCAATACGTGGAAGACACGGCAGCGAAGGGCAGCCCGGAGCCGCAGATGCAGCTCGATTGCATTGGGGACAGCGTGGCATGGTGTGAGCGCCTGTATGCGCTCCCGGACACGCGCCTGAATTAGCGCCCCGCATCTGCGCATTCGATTCGTACTCGCAAAAACAAGTTTGCGGTGCCTTATCTCAGGGGCATCGTGGGCGGCATAGTGTCGCCCGAATTTTGGCTGACCGGATAAAAAGGTCCGGCCCATGCACGATAGCGGGCGCAGTACGCGACCTGGAGACATGCGAGATGTGGCAGTGAGCGCGGCAAGGGGAGTGCCGCACAACCTAATTGCCGCACGGGGGAAAGGCTCCGTGCCGTCACGTTGGCTTCCGGTGTACTCCGGTGGTGAGGCGTGCCGCTGGCGGTGATTACCTACTCACTCCGGCACAGCAGTTAGAGGAAATCAAAATGAAACTCACGGAAGCAATGCAGGAAGCAAAGGCAATTCGGGATGAGATTTCAGGAATGAAGGCGCGGGCCGCGTCTGAAAGCCGTGAATGCACGGCTGCTGAAAACAGCATCATCAACGCCAAGGCGGGCCGCCTCATGGTTGTGGAGGATTCCATCCGCGAAATCAAGAACAGTCCAGACAACTCACTCATCCGAGCCATCGGCGGCAACTTTGCCAATCTGATTTCGGGCGGCACACCCACTGATACCCACAGCAACAACCCGATTGCACTTGCCGCGTCACGTGAGCCGGAGTACGCTCAGGCTCTTCACGGCTATCTGAAGTCTGGCGGCAAAGTTGCCAGCGCGGATTTGCAGGCAGGCGCGGATGGCTTTGGAGGCTTTCGTCTCCCCGGCTCTGAGGCGTTCACCCGGCAGCGGATGCCTAACGGCAGCGTCAATGCGGCCACGTATGAAGGCACGCCCGATGGTGGCTCCGGCGCGAGCGGAGGCTATGCCGTGAGCGTACCCACGGTGCAGCAAGTCGCTCCGTTGGCTCTGCCTGACCTTGGTATTTTCGACGCCTCAATGGTGATTCCGACCAACACGGCGTTGAAGCTCCCGGTGCAGACGGCCTTTGGCACGGCTGCTCTGAAGGCGGAGTCCACGGGCACCGTTGCCACGTTCGGCGGCACAGACCCAACCATGGGGCAGATTGAGCTTGATGCATGGATGGTGGGGTCTGCGAGGATTGCGTCTTGGGAGCTGCTCCAGGACGTGAGCATGTTCCAGCAGTTCCTTGTGGATGACCTTCTGAAAGCTCAGCGCATCCTTGAAGACCAGTTGCTTGCAACGGGCACGGGAAGCAATCAGCCACAGGGCATCTTTGGCAACACGGGCACGGGAAGCGGACTGACCTACCAGTTGACCGGCGCGGCCACGGACGCAACCGTTCTGCTGGACTCCCTGTTTGACGTTGTGGCAACGCTTAAAGGCTTCTACCAAGCTAACGCGAGTTGGATCATGAGCCGTGCAACCGGCCTTGCGATCAAACGCGCACAGATGCAAGCGAACCTGTTTGCACCTGTCGTGACCACCGATCCTGATGGCACGGAGCGCATCCTTGGCCGTCCTGTCTTCTATGACGTGAATGCCCCGGCCCTGCCCACTGCAACCTCAGCGGGCGTTGTCCCCATTCTGTTCGGGGACTTCAAGCAGGGCAACATCGTTGGCATCCGTGGCGGTGAAGGCATCAACGTGAAAATCCTTGACCAGCCGCTTGCTATGCAGGGGCAGCTTGCAATCCTGGCATACCGCCGCCTGGATGCCAAGGTTCGCCTGAGTGAAGCAATTCAGGCCGTCAAGGTATCCCACAGCTAAACCCGCTGTCAGTCGGCATAACTGACCTTTCAGGGAAACGGCCTCAACGTGGGGATAGTTGGGGCCGGAGTACCGACACATTCATCTTTGCGGGGAGAGGTTCACCCGCCGTCAGCCGGGCCGCGTGTGGTCCCCGCGCTCATCTCAGCCGCACGCGGAAAACTGACATCCGATTACAAGCCCGGCTCCCGATGCTTTGGGGAGAGCGTTTGAAGCCGGGCCATTTTTCTTAACCAGGATTGTGTAACACAGCCGGGCACACAATGTGCCGGGCAGCGGTGCGGACGCGCCCACGGGCTTTGTAGCGCCGATTGCGGGGCATCGTGCCGCACAACATCAACCTTAACCACGAAAGGGAATGCCGATATGCAACGCACACAGGATGTGAAACTCGGATTAGTTTGGGCGCGGTTTTTCTCACTGCTTGGCTGGAGATGGCGCGTTTCCAAGGCACCGGGGTTTGACCTCAATGTGACCGTCCCATGCACGCACAGTGAGTGCTCCGGGTCGCATGAGTTATTGGTTCGGATAGACAACGGGGCACGCGAGTATTTTGAGAAACTCCACGGCGAATTATTCACGCTTGATGAGGCGTGGGGATCACCAAGCCCCGCGATTTTTGGCACAACCCCGGAGCACAGCTTTTGGGAGATGGCCCACGGGAGTGGCGGCGGAGAATTTGACATTTCATTCTTTGTGCCGGATTGGAAAACGCTTTGGGTGCGTGCCGGAGGTTCGCTGTGACCATGCTGGATATTGCCCTCGGTTGTGTTGGGCGCGGATGGGCGACCTTCCCATGCATGCCCGGCGCAAAGAATCCCATCATCCCCAAAGAGAAAGGCGGCCACGGTTATAAGGACGCCACAACGGATGAGGCGCAAGTCCGCGCATGGTGGGCTGACTATCCCAACGCCAACGTGCCCATTGCCACGGGCGCAAGTGACCTCATTGTTGTGGACATTGATGAAGGCATACAGGATGAAGAGCACCTCAAAGGGTGGATGCGTGAGCACGGCTTACCCATGACTTATGCCGTCCGCAGTGGTCACCGGCCTGAGTTTCGAGTCCATCTCTATTACCGAGCGAACGGCATCAAGCTCCGCTCAGTCCCCTGGGAGAAAGACGGCTGCAAGGGTGACATACGCGGCGCAACCGGCCTGGTCATTGCGGCGGGCGGGCAGCACAAGAGTGGTGTGCCTTATGCAGTGCTGTGGGACCTCCCGCTTGCCGATGTGCCGGAGTATGCCAAAAGCCTCACCACGAAAGAGCGTCAGTTTGGTGAGTCATCGTCCGTGGATGAAGCCACAGCGGAGGGTTGGCATACCTGGCTGTTGGAATACGCTGACCGCAACCTCCTGGAGCTGACCGGCTTTGAGGCCCGCGTTGACCAAGGCTACAAGGTGGGAATTGTGTGCCCGTGGTGGGAGAAGCACGACTCCGGCAGCAAGGGCACGGATAGCAGCACCATCCTTGGCATGTTTGACGGACTGCTTTACTTCATCTGCGCCCATGGCACGTGCGGGCACAGCAACGCGGACTTCAAAGAGTACATGCGGCTCAAGAATGGTGAGAACACGCCGGAGCCGGGCGCGGGTCCCACAGTCACACTCGGCACCGGGCTGCCTATGCCCAAGGACACTCAGCCAAAGGACTGGCGTGAGCTGTTCCACACTAAGCATGAGGTCCTCAACTGCCCGCCTCCCACGTTTCTGATTGAAAACTTTCTTGCGTGCCAGGCCATCTGTGCAATTGCTGCGCCCGTTGGTCAGAGGAAGAGCATCATTGCTTTGAATGTTGCTCGGTCACTGTGTACCGGGGAGCCGCTCTTTGGCTTCCTGCCCGTGGTTACCAGGCCAAGCCGCGTGCTCTATCTATGCCCGGAGATGGGCCTAATTTCTTTGTCAGACCGGGTGCGGAAAATCGGAGTGGGTGACTGCCTGGGCGACACGCTGTTTCTGCGGTCCATGAACCTTGGAGGTCTGGACTTGATTGACCTTCCCGATGAGCCGTTGGCAGGCTCCGTCTTGATTGTTGATACAGCCATCCGGTTTATGCACGGAGATGAGAACAGCTCCAAGGACATGAAAGCCTTCAGCGATGTTCTGTTTGACCTTCAGCGCCGTCAAGGTCCAAAGGGAGCAGTCATCATCCTGTATCACAGCCCGAAGACCACCAAGGATGTCTTTGAGCTGACCCTTGAGAACTGCTTGCGCGGCAGTGGTGAGTTGGGTGCGGCGGTCACGGACGCACACGGAACGCGGATGCAAAACCCGGAGGACCGCTGGAACTCCGAGAACTTCATCAGTCATGTGAAGTGCCGGGACTATGAGGGCGTAGAAGACTTTGCAGTGTCTTGTGACCGTGCCACGGGCGTGCTTGTGCGTACCGGAGAGGCCGGGGTCAAAGCGGTGCTGTCCGTCAAGAAGCCCGGCCAAAAAGCGAATGCGGACGGCAAGGATGAAGCGGCGCGGGCATACATCAAGGCCCGTCTCATGAAAGAGCCTGACGTGACCGTTGCGGCACTCATCTCCGGCTTGGCAGAGTTGGGCATAGCGCGTAGGAAAACGTGGGTGACTGAAGTCCGGCTTGAGGCCCGGCTTGCGATCCGTGGCGGTGGTTCAAAGCTGACGGAATGACCGTCGTCCTATAGAGAATTGAATGACGACGACGGCAGACAGTCTCTACGTCATCCACACCGCCGTGGGGAATTTCATTTATATTCATTCCCCCCGAACGGCATGGATATGTGGCGGTCGAACGGCGGTCACTTTGAAGTCTCTAGGGAGTAGTCTGGCCGGGAGTTGGATAGGTCTTCAGGTCTGTCTCGCACGTGGGCAACTGATTGAATTTTTCCGGTACGTATATGCCCGTCGTTAGACACAGTTGGCCAATCTGAGTATCAAGTGCGAAGAGTCCCGTCCATGGAACTCCCATCATCTGCGCTTGCGGTGCGGGTACCGGAACGAATCTTTGGTACGGCTGAATAGGGACTTTAGCAGATGGCGCGGATGCGGGCTGTAGCTCACCGCATCCGCCGACAAGCACGATGAGCAGAGCCGCCGAAAACAGGCGCACTTTCATGTCAGCCATGCTCTCACGCCTCTAGCAGCCCGACAAGCTCTTTCCATGCTGGCCGGTGCTGCAACCCATTGGAAAGAAATGGGTAGGGGGTGGGGTCATTCTTGCACGATGCCCTAAGCTGGAGCGCGTCAAGCCACAAACTTTTACACGCAAAGAATTCTCGAAATATGGAAAATAATAGCAATTTATATTGATTTCCATATCTCGCGCGCATCGCTCTCGCAAATCTAAGAAAGAACAAGGTTTGCTCCAATGGAAGCCACGGACGTTCTGACAATCAAAGAGGCTGCCGCCCTGCTCCGGTGTCATCCCCGCACGCTTCAAAAGATGGCGATTCGCGGGGAGATTCCCGCCCGGAAGGTGGGGAGCCTGTGGCGCTTCTCACGTCAGAGGCTCCAGGAATGGATGCAAGGATCACTGGAGCAGCTTGCCCACTAGCTGCTCATGAGCCTTCCTCATGTCCTCTGTGAGCGCGTGCCCGTAGATGTTGGCCGTGGTGCTGATGTCAGCATGGCGCAAGAGGTCCTTCTGAGTGCCAAGGTTCGTCCCACCCGAACTGAGCCAGGAACGGCAAGCGTGCCGCAACGTGTGAAACCCGATGGTCTGAATGCCAAGCTCCGCAGCCACGGGCTTGAGTCCCTTCTGGAGCAGCATAGACGCGCTACGCGGTCCACCTGTGCGCGGGGACGGGAAGACCCACTCACTGTCCTCTGTCTTTGGCATCCACGCCATGAGCACCTTGAGAATCCCGTCCGACATGGGCAACGGCGCTTCCGATGATGCGGTCTTGGTCTTCCCAAGTTTGCCCCGCGTGAACTTGCGGACGATTGAGATGGTCTTCTTACTTTCGTCAATGTCTTCCCACTTCAGAGCAAGCAGTTCAGAGACGCGGAGGCCGTAGGCACCGGCAAGAAGCACCATGACGTTGAGCGGCTCTGGCAGCTTGGCGAAAATCGCTTTGAACTGCTCAATCGTAACCTCCGCAATCTTCTTCTGCCGCTTGCTGACGCCCTTCAGCTTGATGAGGCTCATGGGATTCCGCTGCATAGGCGGGATGTATTCGTGTAGCGCGGCAAGGTTGAAACACACGCTCATGACGGAGCGTATGGACGCTTTGGTGGTCGCTGCCAGCTTGAGGCCCTTTATCCAACGGTCAATATCAAGCGGCTTCACGTCCCGGATCGGAGTGTGCCCGAAGTGTGCCTCTATGTAGTCGTCAAGCAGGTAGGAATTGGTGTAGCGCGTGGAGTGCTCCAACGTGGGCAAGTGCTCTTGCCGGTAGAGGGCGCAAATGTCCATGAACTTGGCGTCCGCCCTGGTCGCTCCAATCTCCGCGTTGACTTGGGAGACGGTCAGCTCCATGGCTTTCCGCACGTCCTTTTTGGTGGGGTACTCAGCAGCGTCAAAGGTCAACGTGCGCTGATGCCGCTTGCCTGCCTTCCATTCAGAGAAGCGGACCTCCCAAGCGTGCCCCGTCGCTCTCGGCACTTTCCTGATGCTACCCTGTTGATACCGTGCTCGTTTCGCTTTCACGTTCGTCCTCACTCGGCTCCCCGGATCGGGTTGTCAGCCCCGCGTCCATTTTACGTCCGGTGAGTGAAAGTGAGTGTGTGATGAGCGTCACTGTTGTAAGTTGCTAATTATAAAGTGGCCCCGTAGCTCAGGTGGATAGAGCAGCAGTTTCCTAAACTGCGTGTCGGAAGTTCGAATCTTCCCGGGGTCACCACCTTGATTGAATCGCCTCAGCCCCTCGGACACGAACCCTCGCGGCCGC
>Ga0335074_10016792_pt1 | contig 10306 bp, 11 predicted proteins | sample Lox_Sample_23_FD_206715 | JGI IMG/M metagenome (GOLD analysis project Ga0335074, IMG submission 206715) | Soil microbial communities from Loxahatchee National Wildlife Refuge, Florida, United States - Lox_Sample_2.3 | ecosystem: Environmental > Terrestrial > Soil > Wetlands | place: USA...
GTCCGGCGCCATCGCCAGGGCCTTCGGCAGCGCTTGGTAGCCGCCATCGCGCCGGTAGGCGGCCAGCCGGAATGAATCGGGCTCGTCCCAGTGCGCACTGAGCTCCGGAATCAGGATCGTCGTCACTGCTGCCCTCCCGCCGGGCCGCTGCCGCTCCCGGCACTGCCAGCAGCTGGCCGCCAGCCCTGCTGCTTGGCGATCTTCAGGCCCCTCAGGCTGGGCTCGCCCGCGGTGTGTCCGTCAGCCGCCTGGTCGTCGGGGAACCCGGCGAGAATCTCCGACGCTTGCTTCCAGGTGCAGAGCCGCGGGGCGCCCCTGGTTGGCTGGACATCCGCGCCGGTTCGCAACCCGTCGACGAGGTCGCGCGCGGATTGCGGCGTCATGTTGTCGAAAAACTCCCAGTTGACCATGACGACTGGCGCGTAGTCACAAGCCGCGTTGCACTCGACGTGCTCGAAGCTGACCTTGCCGTCCGGTGTCGGCTCGTCCACCCCGACGCCGAGGTGCTCCTTCAGGTCCGCCAGGATCGCATCGCCGCCCATCACGGCGCACAGCGCAGTGGTGCAGACGCCCACGTGATACTCGCCGACCGGCTTGCGCTTGTACATGGTGTAGAACGACACCACGCCGGTCACGTCCGCCTGCGTCAGGCCGAGTTGCTCGGCGCAGAAATCGATTCCGTCCGCAGATACGTAGCCCTCCTCTGACTGCACCAGGTGCAGCAGCGGCAGCAGGGCCGATCGTGCCTTCGGGTACCGGCCGATGATTTCGGCCGCCCTCGGCGCAAGCCGCGCGCGCGCTTCCTCGCTCAGCGCCATTACCTGTCCACGCCTCCCATCACGGGATCGATGCTGGCGACGGCGGCGATGACGTCGGCGACCATGCTGCCTTCGCACATCACGGCGACCGACTGAAGGTTCGTGAAGGACGGATCCCGGAAGTGCACCCGGTACGGCCGCGTGCCGCCGTCGCTCACGGCATGGCAGCCCAGTTCGCCGCGCGGCGACTCGACGGCCGCGTACGTTTGCCCGGCCGGCACCCGGAAGCCCTCGGTGACCAGCTTGAAGTGATGGATCAGGGCTTCCATCGACTGGCTCATGATGTGCGCGATGTGGTCAGGCGAGTTACCCATCCCGTCTGGTCCGAGTGCGAGCCGGGCGGGCCAGCCGATCTTCGGATCGCTGACCATCACCGGCTCCCCGACCGTCGCGGCCAGCCGGTCCACGCATTGGCCGATGATCCGCAGCGACTGGTCAAGCTCATCCATCCGGACCAGGTACCGCCCGTACGCATCGGCGCCGTGCTGTACCGGAACGTCGAACTCGTAACTCTCGTAACCGCAGTAGGGCTGGCTCTTGCGCAGGTCCCAGGGCAGCCCGGCAGCACGCAGGATCGGACCGGTGACGCCGAGCGCCATGCAGCCGGTGACATCCAGGTGGGCGATGTCCTTAGTCCTGGACAGGAAGATGGGCGCGGCGTCGAACAGCGCCCGGACTTCGCCAAGCAGGCCCGGCATAATCCGCACGTACTCGCGCAGCCGCTCGAGCGCACCGGCTGGCAGGTCCATCGAGACACCGCCCGGCCGGATGAAGCCGTGGTTCATGCGCAGGCCGGTGATGAGCTCGAGCAGGTCGAGTGTCTTCTCCCGCTCCCGCATGCCGTAGATGAATACAGTGGTCGCGCCGAGTTCCAGGCCCATCGTCCCGACCGCGGTCAGGTGCGAGCCGATCCGGTTCAGCTCCATCATCAGCACCCGGATGACCTTGGCCCGCTCCGGTATCTCGGACTCGATGCCGAGCAGCTTCTCCACCGCCAGGCAGTAGGCGGTCTCGTTGAACAGCGGCGACAGGTAGTCCATCCGGGTGCAGAAGGTGACGCCCTGCGTCCAGCTGCGGAACTCCATGTTCTTCTCGATGCCGGTGTGCAGGTATCCGATGACCGGCCGGAGCTCGGTCACGGTCTCGCCGTCCAGCGTCACCACCAGCCGGAGCACGCCGTGAGTCGACGGGTGCTGCGGACCCATGTTGACGACCATCCGCTCTTCGGATACCCGTTCATCGGCCGCCGCGGCGACGACCTCGTCCCAGTCCTGGCCGCTGACGTGGTAGACCCTGCCTTCGTCGTAGTCGTCGTCCGGGCCCTGGTCCTGCGCATAGGGGTCGCCATGAGCGGTAGCCGAGCCCCCGTCATCGGTCTGGTGATCAGCTGGAGCGGTCATTCGTACGCCCTCCGCTCGTCCGGCGGCGGTATTGTCGCGCCGCGGTACTCCACCGGGATGCCGCCCAGCGGATAGTCCTTCCGCTGCGGATGCCCGCGCCAGTCATCCGGCATCTCGATCCTGGTCAGCGCGGGATGGCCATCGAAGATCAGGCCGAAGAAGTCCCAGGTCTCCCGCTCGTGGAAGTCACAGGTGGGGTAGATGCTGACCAGAGAGGGCACGTGCCGGTCGGAGTCGGGCGCGGTGACCTCTACCCGGAGCCGCCGGTTGCGGGTGATCGACAGCAGATGGTAGACGGCGCGCAGTTCTTCGCCCGCTGCCGCCGGGTAGTGCACACCGGAGACGCCCAGGCACAGCTCGAAGGACAGCGCCGGGTCGTCGCGAAGCCGCGACGCCACCGCCAGCAGTTGCTCGCGCCGCACGTACAAGGTCAGTTCGCCGCTGGCAACGATGACTTGCTCGACAGCCTCGTCGAAACTGACCCCGGCCGTGGCCAGCGAGGCACCCAGCGCATCGGTCATCTCGTCGAAGTACGACCCGTAAGGCCGCGGGCTGGACAGCCGCGGCGCCCTGCGGACTTGGAGTCCACCGTAGCCCGAAGTGTCACCAGTGCCCGACGCGCCGAACATCCCGGTCCGCTGGACCGGCTCGGCCAGCCGCTCGCTGCCCGCCGAGGCGGCCGGATCGGGAACCGCGGTGTGCCCCGGTGCCGCCTCGTCCTGCGTCGGCTCCTTCGGTCCGGTCACAGCACGCCGCCATGATCAGCCCCACCGTGGCTAGTGCTGCCGAAGCTCGTACTGCCCTGCAAGCCTGCGCCGGACGCCAGCGGGAGCCTGCGCAGCCGGGCCTCCTCAAGCTCGGTGACTTCGCGCTCGCGGTTGACGCCCAGCTTCATGTTCTGGATCCGGTCGTGCAGCTTCACGATCGCGTCGAGGAGCATCTCCGGCCGGGGCGGGCAGCCAGGCAGGTAGATATCCACCGGGACGATGTGATCCACGCCCTGCACGATCGCGTAGTTGTTGAACATCCCGCCGCTGGACGCGCATACGCCCATCGAGATGACCCACTTCGGCTCGGACATCTGGTCGTAGATCTGCCGCAGCACCGGCGCCATCTTCTGGCTCACCCGGCCCGCCACGATCATCAGGTCTGCCTGACGCGGGGTGTTAGACGCCCGCTCCATGCCGAACCTGGCCAGGTCATGCCGCGGGCCACCGGTGGCCATCAGCTCGATGGCGCAGCAGGCAAGGCCGAAAGTGGCGGGCCAGACCGAGCTTTTCCGGGCGTAGCCGGCCACCATCTCGACCGTCGTCAGCAGAACGCCTGACGGCAGCTTCTCCTCGATTCCCATTGCTAATCCCACTCCAGGCCGCCGCGACGCCAGACATAGACGTACGCGATCAGCACGGTGACGATGAACGTGACCATCTCCACCAGGCCGAAGACGCCGAGCTTGTCGAAATAGACGGCCCACGGGTACAGGAAGATGATCTCGATGTCGAAGACTATGAACAGCATCGCCGTCAGGTAGTACTTGACGGGGAACCTCACGCCCAGCGGCTGCTTAGTCGGCTCGATGCCGCACTCATACGACTCAAGCTTGGCCTTGTTCCACCGCTTCGGGCCGCTTACAGAGCCAGCGACCAGCGAGAAGACGGCGAATACCGCAGCGAGTATGGCCAGCGCCAGGATCGGCACGTACAGGCTCATTGCCCTGTCACCCCCTCCGTCCGAGGTTGCTGCGTGTTTTCTGGCATGGTTCGGTTAGTCGGCATGGCCGGTTAAGCCGCGGGCGTCATCTTAGACACTGCGTTCAGCAGCCGGTCCACGGCATCACCACCGCGGGTCTCGGTCAGGTTGCCAAGCAGTTTCATCGTGAAACGCATCACGGCCGGGCGCTTCACTCCGTGCCTGGTGCAGAACTGCATGATCGATGGTTTGCCGATCAAGTCGACGAAGATCCGGCCAAGTGTGTAGTAGCCGCCGTAGGCGTCCTTGAGTTGCTGCGGATAGGTTTTCAGGACGCGCTCGCGCCCGGCCGCCGCGGGACGGGCCAGCGCCTGGGTGATCACCCTCGCGGCGATCTCGCCCGCCTCAAGCGCGTAGGCGATGCCTTCGCCGTTGAACGGGTTCACCATCCCGCCGGCATCCCCGGCTAGCAGCAGGCCCCCGGTGTAATGCGGAGTCCGGTTGAACCCCATCGGCAGCGCGGCACCGCGGACCGGCTGGGTCCGGTTCTCCTCGGTGAAGCCCCATTCGGCTGGCATCGCCGCGAGCCACCTGCGCAGCAGGTCCCGGTAGTCGATCTCGCCGAAGCCGGTCGAGGTGTTCAGCAGCCCGAGACCGACGTTGGACGTGCCGTCTCCCATACCGAAGATCCAGCCGTAACCGGGCAGCAGCGAACGGCCGTCCCATAGGTCTAGCCAGGCCTCGAGGTAATCGTCGTCATGCCGGGGCGAGGTGTAGTAGGTCCGTACGGCCACGCCGAGCGGCCGGTCATCGCGCTTGTGCAGACCCATCGCTATCGAGAGCCGGGACGAGTTGCCATCGGCCGCCACGACGAGCCGGCCGCGGAACTGACGGCCGTCCTTCGTCGTCACGCCACTGATCCGGCCAGTCCGGTCATCGACGATAGGGCTGATGACGTTGGCTCGCTCGATCAGGCGCGCACCCGCCTTCTCAGCGTGCCGGGCGAGAATCTGATCGAAGTCAGTCCTTTGACGGACCATGCCGTAACCGGGATAACTGGACAGGTCTGGCCAGTCGAGTTCAATCCGGCCGCCGCCGCCGATGATCCGCAGGCCCTTGTTACGCAGCCATCCGTCCTTCTCCGCGATCGGCACGCCCATCGCGGTAAGCGCCTTGACTGCGCGGGGGGTCAGGCCATCTCCGCAGACCTTCTCGCGCGGGAAGCTCGTCTTCTCCAGCATCAGCACGTCGAGGCCCGCTGACGCCAGGTAATAGCCGACAGCCGAGCCGGCCGGCCCGGCACCGACGACGATAACGTCCGCCGTGTCGGCAGCCGCAGGGCTCGCAGTGCTCGCACGGTCAACGCTGGCATGGTCTGAGCTAGCACTGCTTGGGCTGACCGCATCCCCGGCGGCCGCCGTCACCACTTGAGCCCGTCCGCTGCCAGCCGCAGGTGCACTGCCGCCCGCCGCACTGGCCTGCTCAGGCTGAGGGGCCAGGTCTGGCGGGCCGACGGGGGGTACTTGCTCGCTCACTGACCCGTCCTGATCTCTCTTGTGAAGCTCTTCACAAGAACTTCCGTGTGCAGTCTAGTCCCGGTCGGGTTGCCTCTGTCCGGCCCCCCAGCACACCGGGCGTCAGCTAGCCAGGGCGCCGCGCCTCGTGCAGAGCGACCACTCCGATCGTGAGGTTCCGCCAGCTCACGCCGGACCAGCCAGCCCCGGCGATCTTGCCCGCGAGCACGTGCTGGGGCGGCCAGTCTTTAATCGACTCGGCCAGGTACTCGTACGCCTCGGCGTTACCGGAGAGCCGCTTGGAGATCACGGGCAGCGCGGTAGTCAGGTAACGCTCGTACCACGAATTGAGCCGGCGCACCGGCAGGTGGCTGAACTCACAGATCACCAGCCGGCCGCCGGGCCTGGTCACCCGCAGCAGTTCGGTGAGCGCCTGGGCGGTGTCGGCGACATTCCGCAGGCCAAAGGAGATCGTCACGACATCGAAGACCGCGTCGCCGAACGGCAGCGCCAGCGCGTCGCCGGCCACGAAGCTCAGCCCGCAGGCAGGCCTGCGCGCGCCCACCGACAGCATGCCGAGAGAAAAGTCACAGGCCACGCAGCGCGCGCCAGCGGCAGTGAACGCGCGGGCGGAAGTACCGGTACCTGCTGCCAAGTCGAGCACGAGCTGGCCAGGGCCAGCTCCGACAGCCCGCGCGACAACCCGTCGCCAGCGCCGGTCCATACCAAGCGACAGAGCATCATTCAGCAGGTCGTAGCGATCGGCAACCTTGTCGAACATCGCCGAGACATCGGCAGGCCGCTTATCGAGCTGAGCGCGGGTCATGGCCCAAGCCTGGCATACGCTGCGACCGCCCTGGCCTCAGCTGTGCCCACCCTGGCCTCAGCCGGGGCGAGCTCTGGCCAGCCGGCACCTGGAGCCACCGGAGGCGTATCTGGCAGCTAGTTGTCGGTGATCATCGCGGCACCGACGGTTGCGCTGGTCGCCTCATCGATGAGGATCAGGCCCCCGGTCAGCCGGTTTCTCGAGTACGGGTCGCAGAAGAGCGGCTGCGTCACCCTGAGAGTTGTCCGGCCGATCTCGTTCAGGGCGAGTTGCGTGGCCGACTCATCGCGGTGCAGCGTGTTGACGTCCAGGCGGTACTGGAGGTCGCGCACGATGCCTTTGACGGTCCGGGTGGTGTGCTTGACCAGCAGCCGGCTGCCGGGGGTGAGCGTCCGAGCGTCGGCCATCCAGCAGACCATTGCCTCGATGTCCTGGGTCGCGGTCGGCTGGTTGTGCGGCCGGCAGAACATGTCGCCGCGGGAGACGTCGAGGTCGTCGGCTAGCAGCAGCGTCACCGACATCGGCGCGAACGCCTCCGGCACCGGGCCCTTCGCGGTGTCGATCTGGCGGATGGTCGTGGTCAGCCCGGACGGCAGGTGCAATACCTCGTCACCCGCCTTCAGCACGCCGCCAGCCACCTGGCCGGCATAGCCGCGGTAGTCATGCAGCTCCGGGTCGGTGGCCTGGTGCGGCCTGATCACATACTGGACCGGGAACCGCACGTCGATCAGGTTGCGGTCAGAAGCGATGTGCAGGTGCTCCAGATGGTGGAGCAATGACGGCCCCTCGTACCACGGCATGTTGACCGACCGCTGAACCACGTTGTCGCCGTGCAGCGCGGAGATCGGGATGAAGGTCAGGTCGCCGATCTCCAGCTTGGCCGCGAACGCGGTGAACTCCTCGACGATCTGCTCGAAGACCTCGGGGCTGTAGTCCACCAGGTCCATCTTGTTCACTGCCAGCACGAGGTGCGGGACGCGCAGCAGCGTCGCCAGGAAGGCGTGCCTGCGGCTTTGCTCGGTGAGGCCGTTGCGCGCGTCGACCAGGACGATCGCCAGGTCCGCGGTGGAAGCGCCGGTCACCATGTTCCGTGTGTACTGAATGTGACCTGGCGTGTCAGCGATGATGAACTTGCGCCGCGGGGTGGCAAAGTAACGGTAGGCCACGTCGATCGTGATGCCCTGCTCGCGCTCGGCCCGCAGCCCGTCAGTCAGAAGCGCCAGGTTCGTGTAGTCCTCGCCGCGCTCCTTGCTGGTGCGCTCGACGGCCGCCAGCTGGTCTTCGAAGATGGACTTGGAGTCGAACAGCAGCCGGCCGATCAGCGTGCTCTTGCCGTCGTCGACGGATCCGGCTGTGGCCAGCCGCAAGATGTCCATATGCCGGGACTCCTCGGTCGGCTCACCAAGGGGCGTCTGCAGCGCAGTCATCAGAAGTAGCCCTCTCGCTTCCGGTCTTCCATCGCAGCCTCGCTGGCACGGTCATCCGCCCGGGTCTGGCCCCGTTCGGTGATCCGGGTCGCTGCGATCTCGGCGATCACCTGGGCGACTGTCGTCGCGGTCGACGCGACCGCCCCGGTGCAGGTCATGTCCCCGACGGTTCGGTACCGGACGCGCGCTTCGTAGACGGGCTCGTCCTCGGTCCGGGTGACGAACTCGTTGTCGGCGAGGAGGATTCCGTCGCGTTCGAAGACGGTCCTGGTGTGCGCGAAGTAGATCGACGGGATCTCAAGTCGCTCCCGCTCGATGTAATGCCACACGTCGAGCTCGGTCCAGTTCGACAGCGGGAACACCCGGATGTGCTCCCCGCGCCGGATCCGGGTGTTGTAAACGTTCCACAGCTCGGGCCGCTGGTTCTTCGGATCCCACTGACCGAACTCGTCGCGGAAGGAGAACACCCGCTCCTTGGCGCGTGCCTTTTCCTCGTCGCGGCGGCCACCGCCGAAGACCGCGTCGAACTTGTTCTCGGCGATGGCGTCGAGCAGGGTAGTGGTCTGCAGCCGGTTCCGGCTGGCCCACTTGCCGGTCTCCTCGACCACCTTGCCCGCGTCGATGGAATCCTGCACCGACGCGACGATCAACCGGGCGCCCAGTTCGGCGACCCTGCGGTCCCGGTAGGCGAGCACCTCGGCGAAGTTGTGGCCGGTATCCACATGCATGACCGGGAACGGGATGCGGGCGGGCCAGAACGCTCGCTCGGCCAGCGCCAGCATCACGATGGAGTCCTTGCCGCCAGAGAACAGCAGTACCGGCCGCTCGAACTCGGCGGCCACCTCACGCATGATGTGGATCGACTCAGCCTCGAGCACGTCGAGCTGCGACAGCAGATAGTCAGTGCGAGTGGGCGGCATGGGGAGAACTCCGGTCACTGGGTAACGGCTCGGCCGGGCTCGCCAAGCCCGGCCGACTGGGCGCTTCGCGAACTGCTGATCGCGGCGAGCAGGGTGGCTGCAAGCCCGATCGGACAAATCAGGATATCAGGCACGGACAGATTTACCTGGTTGTACCGGAGGTCCGAGCCGTCGATCCGGGAGGCGTGCAATCCGGCTGCTCTGGCCACTGCAACCGGAGCGGCCGAGTCCCACTCGTACTGGCCGCCGCTGTGCACATAGGCGTCTGCCTGGCCAGTGATGACCGCAGCTGCCTTCGCTCCCGCTGACCCCATCGGCACCAGCACCGCGCCCAGGCTCGCCGCCATGCCGGTCACGAAGTCCGGCGGGCGCGAACGGCTGACCAGCAAGCGCAGCGGCGTGCCGCCCGCTGGCTGGCTCCCGGCGGGCACTGCATCGGCCGGGCCAGCAGGGTTTGCCGTGCTCAAGATGACGTCCTGGGCAGGCAGCGCCACAGCGCCAGCAGTGAGATCTCCGTCCGCCCAGAGCGCGACGTGGACAGCCCAGTCGGTGCGGGGCGGCTCGCCATACTCCCTGGTCCCGTCCAGCGGATCGACGATCCACACCCGGTTCGCCGACAGGCGGGCCGGGTCATCGGCGCCTTCTTCGGACAGGACGGCATCGCCGGGCCTCAGCCTCGCTAGTTCCTCAGTCAGGAACTCGTGGGACAGGCGGTCGCCAGCGTCTTTGAGTGCCTTGCCCGCGCCACCCTGGTCACGCAACGCGAGGAGCCGACGGCCCGCCTCTCCGGCCAGCATTGCAGCCAGATCGTCGTCAGAAGCCGTCAAGGATGCTCCAGGGTGTCAAGCAAGCAGGGTGTCAAGCAAGAACTGGGTCTAGCAAGCGGATGGGTCAGCAAGCGGGCCGGCACTGGCCAGACGCCAGCCTACGGCCTCCGCCGACCAGCGCTCGCCGTAGCGGGCCAACACGGGCAAGCGCGCCCGGATGGGTGATCGCCCCGCTAGCGCGCCGGGATACGGCTAGTGGAACTTGTTCTGCGCGGCGGCGAGGCCCTCACTGACCAGCACCTCAGCCGCGTCAGCGGACCGGCCGAGTAGCACGGGCAGTTCCTCGCATTCGGATGCCGAGAAGTTCCGCAGCACGAAGTCGGCCGGGTCCATCCGGCCGGGAGGCCTGCCGATGCCGATCCGGAGCCGGTGATAGTCGCGGGTGCCGAGCGCGGCCGTGACCGACCGCAGCCCGTTGTGGCCGTTGTCCCCGCCGCCGAGCTTGAGCCTGATGGACCCGTACGGCAGGTCGAGTTCGTCGTGCACGATGACGATGCGCTCGGGCGGCAGCTTGAAGAACGTTCGCAGCGCCGCCACCGGACCACCGGAGAGGTTCATGAAGCGCTGCGGCTTGGCGAGCACCACCGGGACGCCGCCCAGCTGGCCGGTCGCGGTCAGCGCCCGCGAGCGGTCCCGCCGGAACGCGGTCCTGATCCGGTCGGCTAGTTCATCCGCGCACATGAAACCGACGTTATGGCGGTTGCCGGCGTAGCCAGGTCCGGGGTTCCCGAGACCGGCAATGAGCCAGCGGTCGTCAGCCATTCTTGTCTTCGCGGTGCTGTGTGTTCGCGGTGCTGTGTCTCGCGGTGCTGTGTTCTCGAGATGCCGTAGCACAGTCTCCGCTGGCCCGGCACTAAGTTGCCAGGACCCTTGGGGCTAGCACCC
>Ga0335074_10016793_pt1 | contig 10306 bp, 9 predicted proteins | sample Lox_Sample_23_FD_206715 | JGI IMG/M metagenome (GOLD analysis project Ga0335074, IMG submission 206715) | Soil microbial communities from Loxahatchee National Wildlife Refuge, Florida, United States - Lox_Sample_2.3 | ecosystem: Environmental > Terrestrial > Soil > Wetlands | place: USA: Florida...
GGCCATCCGCGACGCGGTCATGGAGCGCCAGTCCTTCCCATGACGTTCGTCACTTCTCCGCGTGACTTCCCGCACTGGGATGCGGGCTGCGGCGGGAACACCATGGCGCCGTACACGATCAGCGAGGACATGCACATGAGCCTGGGCGACTTCTACGAGATCTTCTTCTACGGTATCTGGGTGGTCTGGACCGTGCTCTGGCTGGCGCTTGCGCGCAACGTGAAAGTCACGGCCCGTCGCCAGCCCGCGCTGCCGCGTCTCCTCAACATGGCGCTCCTCGTCTTCGCCGCTGCGGTTTTGGCGATCCCGCATCTCCCGGTGCCCGGCCTCGAGCTGCACCTCCTGCCCGCCTCGCAGTGGAAATTCTGGGTCGGCCTGGGCGCGGCACTCACGCTTCTAGGACTGCTCTTGGCGGCATGGGCGCGAATTTACCTCGGGCGCAACTGGAGCGGTGTGGCCGCTGTCAAGGCCGATCACGAACTGATCACGGGTGGACCGTATCGCTGGGTCCGTCATCCCATCTACTCGGGGCTGGCGCTGGCTTTCATCGGAATGGCCCTGGCGAACGGCGAGTGGCGGGGAGTGCTGTCCATCACGTTGGCGCTCACGGCCATCGTGCAGCGAATCATCGTCGAGGAGCAGTTCATGCGCCAGCAATTCGGCGCGGCCTACGACGCGTACGCGCTGCGGGTACGGGCGTTAGTGCCGGGTCTGGTGTAAAGATAACCGAATGCGTCCCCGCCAGCCCTCTGGGTATGAGCCGTCACCCATGTGATCGGAACGTACCCTGTTTGAATGGCGCGCCCGGAGGGATTCGAACCCCCGACCACCTGGTTCGAAGCCAGGTACTCTATCCAACTGAGCTACGGGCGCGCGGCTTTAGCGGCATTCTATGGCATTCGGCGCGCGCCCGGAGGGATTGCTCGGCCCGGCGGGCCCGCGCTAACGCGCGTCCAAAATCGCTCCTGGCGATTTTGTCGAACCCCCGACCACCTGGTTCGAAGCCAGGTACTCTATCCAACTGAGCTACGGGCGCGCGGCTTTAGCGGCATTCTATCAGGCCGCCCGCACCGGCTGCGGCCGCGAGCCGAAATAGCCGACTGCCAGCAGCGCGAACCACACCGGCGCGACGTAGAGCGCCACCCGGGTATCCGGTTGCAGCGAGAGCATGGCGGTGACGAACAGCAGGAAGGCGATCACCAGCCAGTTCACCACCGGCGCTCCGGGCATGCGGAAAGTCGCGCCCGCCACGCGTCCCTCGCGTACCGCGCGGCGGTATCCCAGGTGGGAGTACATGATGATGCCCCAGGTCCAGAGCGTCCCGATCAGGGACACGCTGGTGACCCAGATGAAGACGTGCTTGGGCACCATGTAGTTGAGGAACACTCCGATCAGCATGACCGCCGCCGAGACATGGATACCCGCGGCGGGCACGTTGCGGTGGCTCAGGACTGCGAGAGAGCGCGGCCCCTGGCCGCGACAGGCCAGCGAATAGAGCATGCGGCCGGTGCTGAAGAGTCCGCTGTTGCAAGACGAGCTTGCAGCGGTGATGACGACGATGTTGATGATGCTCGCCGCCGCGGGAATGCCCAGTTTCTCGAACACGTAGACGAACGGGCTGGTGTCCGGGCTCAGCTGATTCCAAGGGACGAGCGCCATGATGACGACGAGCGCGCCAATGTAGAAAATCAGGATGCGGAAGATGATGCCGTTGGTGGCCCGCGGCAGCACCACGGCCGGGTTCTCCGCCTCGCCGGCAGTGACGCCGATCAGCTCCACGCCCGAATACGCGAATGTCACGATCTGCAGCGTCAGCAAGACCCCCAGCATGCCGAATGGCATGAAGCCACCGTGGGTCCAGAGATTGGCGAAGCCAGCCTGCGTGCCGAAAGCTCCGAGATGGAAGACGATCACCGCGAGGCCGCCCAGGATGAGCGCGACGATGGTGACGACCTTGATCAGGGCGAACCAGAACTCGAGCTCGCCGAATACCCGTACGGCCAGCAGATTCGCCCCATACAGCGCCACCAGGGCGATGAGGGGCGGCAGCCATTGGGGCACCCACGGAAGCCAGAAACGGACATAGATGCCGATGGCGGTGATCTCCGCCATCACGGTCGCAATCCACATGAACCAGTATGACCAGCCGGTCACGAATCCCGCGAAGGGCCCGCAGAACTCGTCCGCGTAAGTGGCGAAAGACCCCGCCACTGGACGGTAGGTCAGGAGCTCCCCGAGCGCGCGCATGATGAAGAAGATGGCGATGCCGCCGACCACGTAGGTCACGAGGATCCCGGGACCTGCATTGTGGATGGCCTGCGCCGAGCCGAGGAAGAGCCCGACGCCGATGGTGCCTCCCAGGGCGATGAGCTGGATGTGGCGGCTGTGCAGGTTGCGCGAAAGATGCGGCTCGGACTGCGACACGAAGTACCCCTATCGGTTCGCGCTCACCGGCGCGCTGGCTGCATGCGATCTTACTACCGGCGGCACGATGACGCCGCCGAATGGCGGCAGTGTTTGCCGACATGTCGAGCCGCGCACGCGGGCCCAGATCTTTTCGATCCAGCCGCGCCTCGTCACCAGCTCATGCTACTCTGCCAGCGCCGAGCGGGGGCCGTACCGGCCATTCGCATGTCGTTCAGTTGCTGATCGAGTGAGAGCTTCGTGGCTTCCAAACGTACCGGCGCACCCCGCCCGCCCATAGAAAGAGCCCGCTGCGGGTGGGTGCCGGCCGGTGATGCCGAATACGCCCGTTATCATGATGAGGAGTGGGGTCGGCCGGTCCGCGATGATGACCGCCACCTCTTCGAGATGCTCACGCTCGAAGGCGCGCAGGCGGGATTGTCGTGGTCCACTATTCTGCGCAAGCGCGCCGCCTATCGGAAGGCATTCGCCGGCTTCGACCCCGTCAAGGTCGCCCGCTTCGATGCACGCCGCCGCGCCGCATTACTGCGAAATCCCGGCATCGTGCGCAACCGGCTGAAAATCGACTCCACCGTCAGCAATGCGCAGGCCTTTCTCGCGGTGCAGCGGGAGTTCGGCTCGTTCAGCCGCTATCTCTGGGACTGGGTGGACGGCCGGCCGGTCGTCAATGGCTGGCGGACCCGCGGCCAGGTACCCGCCAGCAGCGATCTCAGCGACCGCATCTCCCGCGATCTGAAAAAACGGGGCTTCCGCTTCGTCGGCTCGACCATCATTTACGCTTATTTACAGGCCGTAGGGGTCGTCAACGACCACACTGTGGGGTGCTACCTCTACCGGGCCTCGCCCACGGCAACGCGAGTAGCCCGCAAGGCGTCCCGCTCTTAAGATATCCGGCCGATCAACCAGGGGAAACCTCTCATGAAATCACTTCTAGCGGCTGTGGCCGTCGCCGCAGCCGCGCTCGCACCCGCAGCCTATGCCGATTGCACTTATCCGCAGGCGCCGAGCCACCTTCCGGACGGCAGCACGGCCACCCTCGCCGAGATGCTCGCCGGACAGAAAGTCGTACAGAGCTATAACGAGCAAATGACGGCCTATCTATCCTGCATCAAGCTCGAGCGCGACAGCCGCGTCGCCCAGGCCGGTGCCAACCTGACCAAGCAGCAGAAGCAGGAGCTCGAAGCGATCGAGATCCAGAAGAACAATGCCGCGGTCGACCAGCTGCACTCGGTCGCCGACCAGTTCAACGCGCAGGTTCGGATCTTCAAGGCCCGGACCAAGAAGTCCGACGACTGACCGGTGCTCAACCCCTCGCAGGCGGACGAGCTCATCGCGCAGCACCTCACGTGTCTGCCGATCGAATCGCTACCGCTTGCGCAGTGCGCCGGCGCGGTGCTGCGGGAGAACGTATACGCCGAGCGGGACCAGCCACCCTTTGACCGGGTGACCATGGATGGAATCGCGCTCGACAGCCGCGGCGTGCGCGATGGCGCGCGACGGCTGCGTATCCAGGCGATGCAGGCGGCGGGCGACCCGCCGCTCACGTTGGCCGCGCGCGATCAGTGCATCGAGGTCATGACCGGCACGTCACTGCCCGCAGGCTGCGACGCCGTCGTGCCGGTAGAGCAGATCACCGTGCGGGAAGGATACGCGGAGCTGGCGCCGAACCTCGCGGTCGCACCGGATCTGAACGTGCATCGCCGGGCGACGGACACGCGTCAGGGAAGTCTGCTGCTGGCGGCCGGCACGCGGCTGGGGCCGCCGGAGATCGCGATCGCGGCCGGAGCCGGAATGGCCCGAATCCGGGTGAGCAGCCAGCCCATGCTGGCCGTCATCTCCACCGGCAACGAGCTCATCGAGCCCGGCGAGCCCATCCTGCCGCATCAGGTCCGCCGCTCGAATGCCTATGCCATCGCGGCTGCGCTGCGGCTCCATGGCTTCCAGCGCGTTGCGGACGATCATATCGCCGATGACGCGGCAGAGCTCAAGCACCGGCTGAAATTCCACCTGGAGACGCACGATGTGCTCGTGCTGAGTGGCGGCGTCTCGATGGGCAAGCTCGATCTCGTGCCGCAGGTGCTGGAAGAGCTCGGCGTCCGGCGTGTGTTTCACAAGGTGGCTCAGCGGCCGGGGAAGCCCCTCTGGTTCGGCATCGCAGGCTCGGGCGCCGCGGTCCTGGGGCTGCCCGGCAACCCGGTCTCGACCGCCATATGCGTCTCGCGCTACGTCCTGCCGGCACTCGCCGCGAGCCAGGGGCAGACCCCGGCACAGCCGGAGCGTATGGCGCTCGGGGCAGCGGTGACCTTCGAGCCCCCGCTCACGCTCTTCCTGCCCATCCGCATCGAGATCGATGACTGGGGCCGAAGCTGGGCCATGCCGGCGCCCACCCATGGGTCGGGAGACTTCACGGCGCTCGCCGGCACGGACGGGTTTGTGGAATTGCCGCCCGGCCCCAATACATATCCCAAGGGTTTCGTGACCCGAATGCATAGGTGGTAAATTGGCGAAAAGTCGCCTGTGGCGCTTTTCCCAGCCTGCCCCCAAGCTTATCCGCACTCGCGGGCCAAAGGCGGCTTTGGCCCGCTCAATGGTCCGCTTTCGAACATGCCTGATGTGATCGTCCCCTTGCCCGGCTCGAGCGGCCCGCGCGACCGGCGCGGGCGTCCGCTGCGCGACCTCCGGATCTCGGTCATGGACCGGTGCAACTTCCGCTGCCCTTACTGCATGCCGCGGGAGACGTTCCATGATCGCTACCGCTTCCTCGGCTCGCACGAGCGCCTCTCGTTCGATGAGATCGTGCGCCTGGCGCGCCTTTTCGTACGCCTCGGAGTGAGCAAGCTGCGCCTCACCGGCGGCGAGCCGCTGCTGCGGCCGGCCCTCCCTGATCTCATTGGCGACCTGACGGCCATCGATGGCGTCGAGGACATCGCACTGACCACCAACGGCGTGCTGCTCGCCAAGTACGCCTTCGAGCTGCGCGCCGCGGGACTGCAACGCATCACGGTCAGCCTCGACAGCGCGGACCCGGAGGTCTTCCGGCGCATGAGCGGCGGCTTCGGTGGGCCGGAGGATGTGCTGTCCGGGATCGAGCACGCGCGCCGCGCCGGACTCGAGCCGATCAAGATCAACGCCGTCGTGGAGCGCGGCGTCAACGATCACACCGTGCTCGACCTCGTCGAGCGCTTCCGCGGCACGGGAGTGATCGTCCGCTTCATCGAGTACATGGATGTCGGCAATCGAAACCACTGGAGCCGGGAGCGGGTCGTGCCATCGAGCGAGCTGTTGGCGCGCATCGGCGACCGCTGGCCGCTGCAGCCTCTGGGACGCGAGTATCGCGGCGAGGTGGCGGAGCGCTATGCCTTCACCGATGGCGCCGGCGAGGTGGGCTTCATCTCCTCCGTGACCCAACCTTTCTGCGGCGATTGCTCCCGCGCACGCCTGTCCTCGGACGGTGTGCTCTACACCTGCCTCTTCGCCACGCACGGCACCAGCCTGCGAGATGCTCTGCGAAGCGGCGCGAGCGATGATCAACTGCTCGATGTCCTGCGCCGCGTCTGGGTCGACCGCAGCGACAACTACAGCGAGCAGCGCCAGTCGCAGCGGGAATTGGCGGACCGCGCCCGCAAGGTCGAAATGTTCTACATCGGTGGCTGATGGCACGCTCCGGACTCTCGCACCTGGACAGCCGCAATCGCCCAGCGATGGTGGATGTCGCAGGCAAGGAGATCACGCACCGGGAGGCGATCGCCGAGGCACGCGTGCGCCTGCCGCGCAGCGTGGCGGCGGCACTGCGCGCCAGCGGACACCGCACCAGGAAGGGGCCGGTGTTCGACACCGCGATCGTCTCCGGCGTCATGGCGGCGAAACGCACGCACGAGCTCATTCCGTTCTGCCACCCCCTCGGCCTGGAGCACTGCTCCGTGGAGATCGAGGACCGCCGCGGCGGCGAAGTCGTCGTGCGCTGCCGGGTCGCGGTGCATCACCGCACCGGCGTGGAGATGGAGGCGTTGACCGGCGCCACGGTCGCGGCGCTCACCATTTACGACATGTGCAAGGCGCTGTCGCACGACATCGAGATCACAGGCGTGCGCCTGCTCGAGAAAACCGGCGGCAAGCGCCCCTACAAGCGGGCCGCGCGATAGCGGACCCGCGGGCGTAAAATCGGCAAATGGCCCCTCTCTACGGACTAGTGCTCGCCGGCGGCCGCAGTACCCGCATGCAGCGCGACAAGGCGGCGCTCGAGTACGCCGGGCGCAGCCAGCTCGAGCGCGCGGTCGAGCTGATCACGCCTCTGGTCGAGCGGGTGTTCGTGTCCGTCCGGCCCGACCAGGGCAGCGATCCGCTGCGCGCGCGCTACCCGCAGATCGTCGACTCCGGCGAGGTGGCCGGGCCCATCGCCGGCATCCTCGCCGCGCAGTCACGGCATCCGGATGCGGCGTGGCTGGTGCTCGCCTGCGATCTGCCGCTGCTCGACCGGCAGACATTGGAGCATCTTCTCGCCTCGCGCCGCCCCGAGCGCCAGGCGACCGCGTACCGGTCGACTCACGACGGCCTCCCGGAACCCCTCTGCGCCATCTACGAGCCGTCGAGCCGCGAAGCGATGCGCGCGTACGTTGCAAGCGGACGCGACTGCCCGCGAAAGTTCCTCATCAACGCGGACCTCGCGCTGCTCGAGCAACCCGGGCCGGGGGCCCTCGACAACGTGAATACGCCGAAGGAATATGGCTCGGCGCTGGATCGCGTGCATCAGACCGCGGGCGCCTCGGCCGCAGCCGACGGCGCGCCGGGCGTCGCCCAGCGGATCAGTGTGCAGTACTACGCGCTCCTGCGTGAGCAGGCCGGACGCAGCGCCGAGTCATTGGTTACGACCGCCGGTACTCCACGAGAGCTCTACCAGGAGCTCAAGCAGCGCTATCCGTTCTCCCTCGCGCCCGAAGTGCTGCGTGTTGCCGTGAACGCCGAGTTCGGCGACTGGGGCCAGCGGCTGAACGACGGCGACTCGGTCGTGTTCATTCCTCCAGTGGCCGGAGGGTAGGCGCGCCGCGCCGCGAGTCATGTTCCGCTTCTCCACGACTCCCCTCGACGAGTCCGTGCTGCGCGCCGAGCTCAGCGACCCCGCCTGCGGCGGGTACGCCGCCTTCGAGGGTTGGGTGCGCGATCACAACGAAGGCCAGCGCGTCCGCCGACTGGAGTACGAGGCCTTCGAGCCGCTCGCGATCAAGGAGGGCGAGCGAATCATCGCGGAGGCGATCGCACGCTTCGGTGTCGAGCACGCCGCGTGCGTACACCGGATCGGAGCGCTCGAGATAGGCGACGAGGCGGTGTGGGTAGGCGTAACGGCGCGCCATCGTGACGAGGCATTCCGCGCCTGCCGTTACATCATCGATGAGGTCAAGCATCGTGTGCCGATCTGGAAGAAGGAGCACTACGAGAACGGCGACTCCGGTTGGGTGAACTGCGAGCGCTGTGCCACCCACGGCCACGCGCACGACCGCGACATGCATCCGAATGAGGCGACTGCCGCTGTGCCCGACTACTCGCGCCAGATCGCCCTGCGCGAAGTCGGTGCGGCGGGCCAGGAGAAGCTGCGCCGCGCGGCGGTGCTGGTGGTCGGATGCGGCGGCCTGGGCGTGCCGGTCATGACCTATCTCGCCGCGGCCGGTGTCGGCCGCATCGGGTTGGTTGACGGCGACAGGCTGGAAGCCTCCAACCTGCACCGGCAGACGCTCTATTCGCTGGCGGACGTGGGCAAGCCCAAAGTCGAGCTGGCCGCGGCGCGCCTGCACGCGCTGAATCCCGACGTCGAGATACATGCGCACGCGCTGCGTGTGGAGGCGGCGACGGCAACGGAACTCATCGCGCCCTACTCCCTGGTCATCGATTGCACGGACAACTTCTCGACCAAGTTCATGTTGAACGACACCTGCGTGCGCCTTCGCAAGCCGGTCATCTTCGCGAGCGTGTACCAGTATGAGGGCCAGCTTCAGGTCGTGCGACCGGATCGGGCCGGGGCCTGCCTGCGCTGTGTCTGGCCGGAGGCGACCCGCGACGGCCTGGTCGGCAATTGCGCCGAGGCCGGGGTCCTCGGGCCGGTGCCCGGTACCTTCGGCAGCCTGCAGGCGCTCGAGGCGCTGAAGCTGCTGTTGGAACTGCCCGGACAGCTGTCGGAAGAGATCATGGTGATGGACCTCCTGACCCTGTCGATCACTCGCATCCGTACGCGGCGCGCCGCGAATTGTCCGGAGCACGCGCAGGCGCGCAGCGAGCCGGGCGACGTCGAATTGAGCTTCGAGTCGCTGGAGGACGCCCTGGCGGACGGCTTTGAAGTCATCGACATCCGCGAGCCGCATGAGCTCGCGCGGCTGGCGACGCCCTGCTCGAATTTCCGGCACCTGCCGCTGGCGCAGCTCCTCCATGACCACGCCGACATGCCGGCGGCGCGGCGCTATCTGCTCGTCTGCGCGAGCGGCAAGCGGAGTCTCGCGGCAACGCATACGTTGCGCTCGCAAGGTTACAGCGACGTATTCTCGCTCCGAGGCGGAATCGCCGCGCTCACTTCCGCGATGGCGCGGCTTCCGGTACTCAAGGCCTGATCTGGCCCGACCCCCGCACCACGTACTTGTAGCTCGTCAGCTGCTCGACGCCCACGGGCCCACGGGCGTGGAAGCGGTCCGTGGAGATGCCGATCTCCGCTCCCATGCCAAACTCGCCGCCATCGGCGAACTGCGTCGAGGCATTGTGCAGAACGATGGCGCTGTCGACTCGCTGCAGGAAGCGTTCAGCCGTCGCATCGCTCTCCGTGACGATTGACTCCGTGTGCGCCGAGCCATATTTGGCGATGTGCGCAATCGCACCATCGACACCGTCCACCACGCGCGCGGCGATGATGGCATCGAGATACTCTGTGTACCAATCCTCTTCCGATGCCGGACGAACGCGTCGGTCCGCCTTCTGCACCAGCGCGTCACCTCGGACTTCGCACCCGGCATCCAGCAGAACCTGTATGACCGGAAGCAGGTGGGTGTCGAGACAACCGCGATCGATGAGGAGCGTCTCCGCCGCCCCGCATATTCCGGTGCGGCGCATCTTTGCGTTGAGGGCGATAGTCTGCGCCATGCGCAGGTCCGCATCGCGGTCGACATACACGTGACAGTTGCCCTCCAAGTGGCCGATCACGGGTCCCCGCGCCTCCCGCTGGACCCGAGCGACCAGACTCTTGCCGCCCCGAGGCACGATGACATCCAGGTAGTCCGCCATGCCCGCCAACATGTAGCCGACAGCCGCCCGGTCAGTCGTCGGCACGAGCTGTATGCATTCGGCGGGCAGGCCGGCCGCGCGCAGCCCCTCCGTCAGACAGGCATGGATGGCAGCGTTGGAATGCCGACTCTCGGACCCGCCGCGCAGAATGACGGCGTTGCCCGATTTGAGGCAGAGCGCGCCGGCATCCGCCGTCACATTCGGGCGGCTCTCGTAGATGATCCCGATTACGCCGAGCGGCACCCGCACGCGCTGAATCCTGAGGCCGTTCGGCCGCTGCCACTCGGCCGCCGTCGTGCCGACCGGGTCCGGCAGCGCCCTGACGTCCTCGATGCCGCGGGCCATCGACTCGACCCGCTTCTCATCGAGTGCCAGCCGGTCGAGCAGCGCTCCGGTCAGGTTGGCGGCGCGCGCCGCCGCCATGTCGCGCTCGTTGGCTTCGAGGATCGGCGCCACACCCGCGCGGATCGCGCCGGCCGCGGCGGACAAGGCGACATTCTTGGGTTCGGTCCCGGCCAGCGCCAGCACCGAGGCGGCGGCGACGGCATTGCGGCCGAGCCGCCCCATCAGTTCGCCCAGATCCCCGATCACCGACTCGGCATTCACGATCGGCTCCCGACACGCT
>Ga0335074_10016795_pt1 | contig 10305 bp, 9 predicted proteins | sample Lox_Sample_23_FD_206715 | JGI IMG/M metagenome (GOLD analysis project Ga0335074, IMG submission 206715) | Soil microbial communities from Loxahatchee National Wildlife Refuge, Florida, United States - Lox_Sample_2.3 | ecosystem: Environmental > Terrestrial > Soil > Wetlands | place: USA: Florida...
GGGCGGAAGCGGATCGTGGTGCCCCGCGCCTGGGTCTCCCCGACGGCTGCGAGCGGTGCCGCGGGCTCACCGAGGTGGTATTCCTGGCGATGCATCCGGCCGTCGCGGCAGATCGTGAGCTGCAGATAGTCCGACAGCGCATTGACGACCGATACGCCGACCCCATGCAGGCCTCCCGAAACCTTGTACGAGCTGTCGTCGAACTTCCCGCCCGAGTGCAGCACGGTCATGATCACCTCGGCCGCGGAGCGCCCCTCCTCCGGATGAATATCGACCGGAATCCCGCGGCCGTTGTCGGTGACCGTTACCGATTCGTCCGCGTGAATCGTGACCGTGATGCGATCGCAATAGCCCGCCAGCGACTCGTCGATCGAGTTATCCACGACCTCGAAAACCATGTGATGCAGGCCGGTGCCGTCATCGGTGTCCCCGATGTACATGCCGGGGCGTTTCCGCACCGCATCGAGACCCTTCAACACCTTGATTTTACTGGAATCGTAGACGTCGTTTGGCGGCATGGAAAAACCCGGTTTGAGGACGTTGCATTATACCGGTCCGACTCTCCCCTGTTCCACGTGAAACAGCCTTTCTGCACGCCCGAAAGCGCTGGCATCTGGCGTGAGTCCGGTGACAACGAGCTGACATCGCAGGGCGATCACGCATTCGATGAATGCCGCGAGACGCGCGCGGTCGAGCTCGGCCGCCGGGTCATCCAGCAGCAGCGTTGCCGGGGTGGGCAGAACCTCCTGAACCATCTCGACTTGCGCGAGGATCATCGCGGCAGCAATGAGCTTCTGCTGCCCACGCGAGGCCACATCGCGGGCAGGTCGCCCTCGAAGCCTGAGTTGCACGTCCGCCCGATGCGCCCCGAAATGGGTGACGCCGCGGAGCTGGTCGCGCGCGAGACTCGACTCGAGCGACTCGAGGAGCGACTGCTCCGCAGGCCAGCCGCGCGTATAGCCCAGCTCCACCGCATCGCTGATGAGCGCGTGGCTCGCGCCCGTCCAGTACGGCCGGAGGCGCTCGAGGGTGCGCATGCGGGCGGCGGTGAGCTGCTCGCCCAGGCGTGCGAGCTCGCGGTCCCAAGCGGTCGCTTCGGGTGGTCGAGTGCGCAGTGCGGCATTGCGCTGACGTAACGCCCGGCTGTAGTCAGCCCAGACATTTCCAAATCCGGGTTCCACGTGGAACACCGCCCAGTCGAGCCAGCGTCGTCGGCGCTGGGCGCTATCCTCGACGAGCCGGTGCAGTCCCGGATCGATGACCTGCACCGGAAAAGCCTCGGACAGCTCCGTCAGGCTGCCGACGGGCGCTCCGGCGATTCGGGCGACGGTCGGAGCGCCCCGCGTCGCCTGAATGCCGATCGTCGTGTCGAGCCCGGACTCCACGCGACCGAACACCGTGAGCTGCGTCTGACCGATGCGAATCAATCGGTCCGTGTTGCGGGTGCGGAAGGAGCGGCCGCGGCCCAGCAGAAAGATCGCCTCGAGGAGCGATGTCTTGCCGGAGCCGTTCGGCCCATAAATGAGATTCCGCTCCCGGCTGAGCTCGAGCTCGACGTGCGTGAGGCAGCGAACGTTCTCGACCCGAAGCAGCGCGAGGCTCACGTGAAGCTCATCGGATGGAGCGAGCGGAAACCGAAGCACCGGTCGCGCGCCGAGCGCCGGCGCGAAGAGCCGAAGGGGGCGGTAGAAGCGAGCTCGATCAAAGCCTCATCGGCATCACGACATACTTGGCATCGGCGACACCCGGTGCATCGATGAGGCAGCTGCTATTCGGATCCGTGAGACCGATGCGCACCTTATCCCCCGCCAGGGCCGCGAGGGCGTCGAGCAGATAGCTCACGTTGAAGCCGATCTCCAGCTCCTCGCCGGCGTAATTGACCTCGAGCTGATCCTCGGCTTCTTCTTGCTCCGGATTGTGCGCCTGCACGATGAGCAGCTGCGGCTTGAGGCTCAGGCGCACACCGCGGTACTTCTCGTTCGAAAGGATCGCCGTCCGCTGGAACGTCTGCCGCAAGGCATCGCGGTCGGCCTCGATGATCTTGCTCGGCCCCGCAGGAACCACGCGGCTGTATTCCGGGAAACGACCGTCGATCAGCTTCGAAGTGAAGCGAATGTCGCCGATCTCGGCGCGAACATGATTCGTCCCGATCGTCAACTGCAGGGCTCCGTCGGACCCGAGCAGCCGCTGCAGCTCGAGCACGCCCTTGCGCGGAACGATGACCTGCTGGTTGGTCTTCGCCGGGGATTCGAGCTCGACCTGACAGAGCGCGAGGCGGTGACCGTCGGTCGCGACCGCGCGCAGCACCTTGCCATCCGTCTCGAGCAGCATACCGTTCAAGTAGTAGCGCACGTCCTGCTGCGCCATCGAGAAATGCGTCTTGTCGATGAGGTGCCGCAGCGCCGCACCCGCGACGGTGAGCTGCTGCTGCGAGTCGATTTCCTCGACCAGCGGAAACTCCGGTGCCGGGAGCGTCGCGAGCGTGAAGCGGCTGCGTCCGGCGCGCACCGTCGCGCGATCACCCTCCGTGGTGACGCTCACGGCGGCCTGCTCGGGAAGGGAGCGGAAGATGTCGACGAGCTTGCGGCCGGGAATCGTCACGTCACCCGGCTGCTGGACCGCGACCTCGTGGGAGGCTACGAGCTCCACTTCGAGATCCGTACCCGTAATGCTCAAGCGCCCATCGCGTGCCGAGAGCAGCACGTTCGCCAGGATCGGCATCGTCTGGCGGCGCTCGACGACGCCGATGACACTTTGCAGGGGGCCGAGGATGTCTTCGCGGGCTGCCGTGAGTTTCATGAAGTACGCCGGAGGAGACGACGGGGTCTCTTCATCTTAAGTCTTTGAGGAGATGATTGTAGAGTCTATAGAGGCTGTGGATATGGGGATAACTCGAATTACACCCGTTGCTTCAGCCTGTTGCTACCCTCTTCGGGCGCTCGCGATTCCGGTACGACCTGCCGAGGGCCTGTGTGCGGGCTGTGCGTAACTCGCGCGCGCGAGTTATCCCCAGGCGATGCACATCATCCCGCGAGCGTTCTCAACAGGTTCGAGTAGTCCTCGCTCACGCGCTGCTCCGAGCCGCGCAGCTCCTTGATGCGCTTGCAGGCGTGCAGCACGGTCGTATGATCGCGGCCGCCAAAGGCATCGCCGATCTCCGGCAGACTGTGCGTCGTGAGCTCCTTGGCGAGCGCCATCGCGACCTGCCGCGGCCGCGCGACCGAGCGATTGCGGCGCTTGGAGAGCAGGTCGGAGAGACGCACCTTGTAGTAATCCGCAACGGTCTTCTGAATGTTCTCGATCGTGATCAATTTCGCCTGCAGCTGCAGCAGATCGCGCAGCGCCTCCTTGGCGAATTCGACCGTGATCGGATGGCCGGTGAAGCGCGAGTTGGCGATCACGCGCCGTAGCGCCCCCTCGAGCTCGCGCACATTCGAGCGGATGCGCTTCGCGATGAAGAACGCGACCTCCTCGGGCAGCGTGACGCCGCCGGCCTGCGCCTTCGTCATGAGAATCGCAACGCACGTCTCGAGTTCCGGCGGCTCGATCGCCACGGTGAGACCCCAGCCGAAGCGCGACTTCAGGCGCTCCTCGAGTCCGTCCACCTCCTTCGGATAGCGGTCACAGGTGAGGATCACCTGGTGCTGTCCCTCGAGGAGCTCGTTGAAGGTATGGAAAAACTCCTCCTGGGAGCGTTCCTTGCCCGCAAAGAACTGGATGTCATCGATCAGCAGCGCATCGAGCGAGCGATACGCGGTCTTGAACTCGTTCATGCTGTTGTGCTGCAGGGCCCGGACCATGTCGCCCACGAATCGCTCCGAGTGCACGTAGGCGATGCGGGCCTCTGCGTCGCGCTCCTTCATCAAGTGCGCGACCGCGTGCATCAGATGCGTCTTGCCGAGCCCGACGCCGCCATACAGGAACAGCGGGTTGTACGCGCGGCCGGGATTCTCCGCGACCTGCTGAGCCGCGGCCTTCGCGAGCTGATTGCTCTTGCCCTCGACGAAGGTCGAGAAGGTGAAATCGGCGTTGAGACGCGCGCCCACCACCAGACCCTCGGCGCGCCGCGGCTTGACGGGGGCGGCGGCTGGGGCGGCGTGCTGGATCTTGCTGCGCGAGCCGACCTCCACCGTGACGATCGGGGGACCTCCGGTCGTCACGTCCCGCAACAGCTCACCGAGCCGCGGCAGGAGATTTGCATTCACCCAGTCGACGACAAAGCGGTTCGGCGCGAGCAGCTTCAGCGCTCCGACACCCTCGACGGCCTGCAACGGACGCACCCAGGTGTTGAAATCCTGCTCGGGCAGCTCGGATTCGAGCGTGCTCACGCAGCGCGACCACAGCGAGGCCTCCACGAGCATTGCCTCCAGCGACATTCAGCGTGAGCTGCCAAAAAAAGGGAGGCGCAGTCTATACCCACCGCGCCCGGTGCTGAAGAGCACGCCGTATTGACACCCTCCGGGCAACGACTTAGCCTTGCGGCCCCTTTTGTTCTACGTGCGGGGTCGGGCGGAGCCGGCGTCCCTGCGGCGCGGCGAGCCGGTGCGCAGGCGCCCGGGCCAGGCCGCAGTCCGATGACCCCGTCGAAAGTTGGCCGAGGGCCGTGAAAAGAACCTATCAACCGAGCAAGGTGCGCCGCAAGCGCACGCACGGGTTCCGCGCGCGGATGGCGACCGCGAACGGCCGCAAGGTACTCAGCCGGCGGCGCGCGAAGGGCCGCAGGAAGCTCATTCCGTAGGTGTGGAGCGCGTGCCGTCGATGGGCAGCGTCGGCGCGCGCCGCGCGCTTCCCGCACGCCGGCGGGTGCGACGGAAGTCCGAGTTCGAGGCCGCGTACCGTCACGGACGGCGCTTCGGTGACGCTTATTTCGGCGTCGTGGTCCGCGTGAATCGCGCGGAGGGTCCGCGGCTCGGCCTCGCCGTCGCTACGAAGGTGGCCGGCAATTCCGTCGAGCGCAATCGGATCCGCCGCGTGATCCGCGAGTCGTTCCGGCTGCGCCAGCTTGATTTGCCGCCGGTCGACCTCATCGTCAATGCGCGCGCGCGGGTCCGGGCCGCGCGGAACGAGCAACTGCGTGCGAGCCTCGAAAGCCTGTGGGACAGAGTGAAAGAGCTATGCGCCGCACCGCCGAGTTCCTGATCCGGCTCTACCAGTGGACTTTGAGTCCACTCCTCGGTCCCCGCTGCCGGTTTTATCCGAGCTGCTCGAACTATGCGCTGACGGCGATTCATCGCTTCGGCCTCGCACGCGGTAGCTGGCTCGCCGCACGGAGAATCTGCCGCTGCCATCCGTTCCATCCGGGCGGATTCGATCCGGTGCCGGAAGATCGCCGCGTGAGCGCTGATCCGAGCGCGCACCAGCTTCCGTTCCGGTCATGACCAGCAACTATCCGCGTATCGCTCTCTGGGCGGCGCTCGCCATTGCGCTGTGGCTCAACTACGAGGCGTGGGTGCGCGATTACGGCTCGCTGCCGCTCTCGAGCGCGGAGGTTGCCTCCCATGGGCCCGGCGGCGCCGGGCAGAGCGGACCGAATCTGACGCTCAACGTGCCGCGCGTGGCAGCAGGCGCGGCGCAGTCGTCCGCGAGCGCGAGCGCACCGGCGGCACCGGTCGCCGCGCTCCCCGGCGGTGCGGCCGCCGCCGCGGCACCGGTGATCAGCGTTCGCACCGACGTGCTCGATGTGGAGATCAGCTTGAGCGGCGGCACGCTCGTGAAGGCCAACTTGAGCGAGTACCCGGAGGTGAAGGGGCAGCCCGCGACGGTCGAGCTCGAGAATCGCGCGAGTCCGGACACGTTCTACATCCTCGAGACCGGCCTCACCGGCTCCGACGCAGCCGACAGACCGACGCATCTTGCGCGCTTCTCGAGTCCGCAGAACTCCTACACGCTCGCCCCCGGGCGCGATGAGCTCAGCGTGCCGCTCACCTGGACCGACGGGCACGGCGTTACGGTGACCAAGACCTTCACGTTCCGGCGCGGCAGCTACGCGATCGGTCTCGAGCAGAGCGTCGATAACCGCACCGGGATGCCGTGGACCGCGGCCGCCTATGCGGCGATCGTTCGCTACGACCGCCCGACGAAGCGCTCGTACTTCAACGTAGAGAGCTACGCCTTTCACGGCCCGGCGATCTACGACGGTACGAAGTACCGCAAGCTCAACATTCGCAGCGCCGACGACGATCACCTGTCCCTCGAGGTGACGGGCGGGTGGCTGGCTGCGCCGCAGCATAACTTCGTGTCGGCCGTGATTCCCCCGCCGGCTGCGGGCTACCGCTACACCATGAGCGTCGTTGGCAACGAGTACGACCTCGGGACGCTCGGACCGATGCGCAGCGTCGCGCCCGACAGCACCGCGCACTTCGATCTCACGCTGTTCGTCGGACCGAAGCTGCAAGCGCAGCTCGAGACGACGGCGCACGAGCTCGACCTCGTGGCCGATTACGGCCACTTGACGCTCCTCGCGAAGCCGCTCTTTTGGCTGCTCGAGAAGGTGCACGGGCTGCTGCACAACTGGGGTCTCGCGATCATCGTCGTCACGTTCCTCCTGAAGCTGCTCTTCTACCCGCTCTCCGAGGCGAGCGGCCGCTCGATGGCGAAGATGAAGGCGCTCGCGCCGCGGATAAAAACGATCCAGGAGACCTACAAGGACGACCGCGAGAAGGCGGGCCGCGCAATGATGGAGCTCTATCAGCGCGAGAAGATCAATCCGGTCGCGGGCTGCCTGCCGATCGTGATCCAGATACCGGTGTTCCTCGCGTTCTACTGGGTGCTGCTCGAGAGCGTGGAGATGCGTCAGGCGCCCTTCCTCGGCTGGATCCAGGATCTCACCGCGCGCGATCCGTACTTCATTCTGCCCGGCATCATGGCCGTCGCGATGCTCGTGCAGTACAAGCTCAATCCAGCTCCTCCGGATCCGATGCAGGCGAAGATCATGATGATCATGCCGGTTGCGATGTCGGTCATGTTCGCGTTCTTCCCCGCCGGCCTCGTTCTCTACTACGTCACGAACACGATCCTCTCGATCGCGCAGCAGTGGAACATCAATCGCCGCATCGAGGAGGCGACCAAGAAGCAACGCAGCTGAGCGCGGCCCGATGCGGCCCGTGCGCAAGCGAGCGGCAGGTATCGGCACGGCGGGAGGCCGTGGTGGTGGGGCTCACACAGCTCGAGCTCGCCCCGAAGGGGCGCAGCCTTTTTGATAGAGAGAATTGCAACGCCCCTTCGGGGCGAGCTCGAGCTGTGTGAGCCCCACCACCACGGCCTCCCGCCGTGCCGAAGCCCGGTCCCCACCTCGCGCCGGGAGCCCAGACCCCAAGGGTGCTCAGCAGCGTTTCAGCATCGCGAGCGTAGAATCCGCCAGGTGAGCGCGCTCCAGGACACGATCGTGGCTGCATCGACGGCTCCGGGTCGCGGCGGCATCGGCATCGTGCGCATCTCGGGCCCGAAGGCCGCCGAGATCGGTCGCATCATCGCCGGTGAGCTGCCGCCGCCGCGGCGCGCGGCCTTCAGTCGCTTTCTCGACGCCGAGCGCCAGCCGCTCGACGCCGGCCTCGTGCTCTATTTTCCCGCGCCGCACTCCTACACGGGGGAGGCGGTCGTCGAGCTGCAGGGCCACGGGGGTCAGGTGGTGCTCGATGCGCTGATCGCGCGCGCGCTGGAGCTCGGCGCGCGCCGGGCACAGCCGGGGGAGTTCACGGAGCGAGCGTTTCTCAACGACAAGCTCGATCTGGCGCAGGCCGAGGCCGTCGCGGACCTGATCGACGCCGGCTCGCGCGAGGCGGCGCGTGCCGCCATGCGCTCGCTCCAGGGCGAGTTCTCCGAGATGATCCAGGGTCTCACCGAAGCGGTGATCGAGCTCAGGACCTACGTGGAAGCGGCGATCGACTTTCCGCAGGAAGAGATCGACTTCCTCGCCGAAGGGGACCTCGCCCAACGGCTCACCGCGGTGCGCGACCGGCTCGACTCCGTCGAGCAGAGCGCACGTCAGGGACGACTGCTGCGCGAGGGCATGACCGTCGTCATCGCCGGACGACCGAACGCCGGGAAGTCGAGCCTGCTCAATCGGCTCGCGGGCTACGACGCGGCGATCGTCACGCCGATTCCCGGCACGACACGCGACATTTTGCGCGAGCGCATCCACATCGACGGGATGCCGCTGCACGTGCTCGATACCGCGGGCCTCCGCGAGGCGAGCGATCTCGTCGAGGAAGAGGGCATCCGCCGCGCGCAGGCGGAGATGACCCGCGCGGACCGCGTGCTGTTCATGGTCGATGCGGCGAGCGATCCGGCCGCAAGCGCGTACCGGGAGGAGCGCGCGCGGCTGCCGCCGGATGTACCGGTCACGCTGATCTTCAACAAGTGCGATCTCGCACCGGGGATCCCGCTCGCCGACACCCTCTCCGGTCCGCCGCGCGTGGCACTCTCGGCGCTCACCGGGGAGGGGATCGACGCCCTGCGTACGCACTTGAAATCCTGCATGGGCTATCACACGCTCGAGGCGGGGACGGTCTCCGCGCGCGCACGCCATCTCGAGGCGCTCGCGCGGGCGCGCACGCACGTGGAGGCCGCCGCGCGCGAGCTCGGCGAGCGGCGCGCGGGCGAGCTCGTCGCTCAGGAGCTGCGCGAGGCGCAGCAGGCGTTGAGCGAGGTCACGGGGGAGTTCACGAGCGAGGATCTGCTCGGGAGAATCTTCGCGGGATTCTGCATCGGAAAGTAGCCGCGGCGCGCACGGCGCGAAAGGGGGAACACCCATGGCGAGAGCAAGATCGAGATGCGCGGCAGCGGCGGTGGCGCTGCTCGCGCTCGGGGTCGCAAGCGCCGCGCGGGCGCCCGAGAACATCGTTGCCGCGGGACGCTGCGACCGCGCGTGCTTGATCGACCTGGTCGACCGATACCTCGCGGCGCTCGTCGCGCACGATGCGAGCCAACTGCCGCTGCGCCACGGCGCCCGCTTCACCGAGAACGGTCAGACACTGCGGCTCGACGATGGGCTCTGGGGCACGATCGAGGGGCTCGGTTCCTACAAGCTCTACTTCGCCGATCCGACCGCCGGTCAAGTGGGCTACTTCGGCACGGTCAAGGAAAGCGGCCGCCTCGCGCTCATCGCGCTGCGCCTGAAAGTGGAGGGTAGGAAGATCTCCGAGATCGAGACCCTCGTCGCGCGCAGCTCGGGCCCGGGAAGCCGCGCGCGCTTCGGCGATCTCAAAGACAAGCCGATCTTCCACGCGCGGCTGTCGCGGTTCGATCATCCCTCGCGCGATGAGCTCGCCGCGATCGCGAACTCCTATTTCGAAGGGCTCGAGCAGGCGACCGGCAGGATCACGCCCTTCGATCCGCACTGCACGCGCGTCGAGAACGGCGCGGTGACCGCGAACAATCCGCAGGCACCGAACGCGATGGGGCGAATGACCTGCGGAGAGCAGTTCGATACGGGCTTCTCGACTTTCATCACGGAGGTGCGGGGAAGGCGCTTCCCCATCGTCGATCGCGATGATGGCCTGGTGCTCGCGATCGGCTCGTTCGACCACGCCGGACGGATCAAGACCGTGAAGCTCGCGGACGGCTCGACGCTCAAGGTGCCGCCGCCCTTCGATGCCCCCTACAGCTTCCTCATGGCGGAGCTGTTCAAGATCAAGGAGCGGCGCATCACGCAGGTCGAGGCCGTGATCGTGACCACCCCGTACGCGATGCCCTCCGGCTGGTGAACGGCCTGCGCCTCGGACGGAAGGTCGCGCTGCCGCCGGCGATCCGCGCCGGCCTCGAGCGGATCTTCGGCGACGCCGGGGCCGCCATCGCACAGGTCGCGATCATCGAGCACTCGCTGTTCGCGCGCCTGCACCTGGCTGCGGTCGCGACCACGCGCCGGCGGCGCATCTTCCTGAGCGGCAGCGCCGAGGATTTCTTCGGCGATCCGGCGCTGATGCTGCACGAGTACTGTCACGTGCTGCTGCAATGGGAGCCTGGCGCGCTCACGACACCGCGTTACCTGCGGGAGTGCCTGCGTCACGGCTACTGGAACAACCCGTACGAGGTCGAGGCGCGCACGTTCGCGCAGCGGCATCTCTCCCGCCTCCGGCAGCTCCTCTCGAGCGGCAATGAGGCCGGCGCGCCGTAGAGGGCTCCTGCGACGCCGTCGGTTGGTACTTCCGGACCGGCACCTTAGAATGTCGCGCCTGTCCGAGCTCGCGAGCGCGCGCGAAATTCATGCACTACCCCCATCCCTTCGATGTGATCGTCGTCGGCGGCGGACACGCCGGCACCGAGGCCGCGCTTGCCGCGGCGCGCATGGGCGCGAGCACGCTGCTC
>Ga0335074_10016796_pt1 | contig 10305 bp, 10 predicted proteins | sample Lox_Sample_23_FD_206715 | JGI IMG/M metagenome (GOLD analysis project Ga0335074, IMG submission 206715) | Soil microbial communities from Loxahatchee National Wildlife Refuge, Florida, United States - Lox_Sample_2.3 | ecosystem: Environmental > Terrestrial > Soil > Wetlands | place: USA...
GCAAGACGAGCAAGGCCGCGACACGATCTACTCATGCCTGAAAAAAGATCTGCCGTGGCTGGCCCCCGTGGGCCGGCTGGACAAAGCCAGCGAAGGCTTACTCCTCCTCACGAATGATTCGGAATGGGCCGCGCGCATCGCTGCGCCCGAGAGCCACGTGCCGAAGACGTATCACGTGCAAATCGCCGGCGTGAAAGACGCTGCATTCACCAACGGGCTGGCAAGCGGCGTCCACGTGCCCGAATTCGGCGTCATGCGAGCGGCCAGCGCGCAAATCCTTCGCCACGGCGAACGCAATTCGTGGATCGAGATCGTCTTGGACGAGGGCAAAAATCGCCAAATCCGGCGGATGCTCGAAGCGCTCGGCGTCGAAGTGCTTCGACTGGTACGCGTCGCAATCGGCTCGCTCGACTTGGGCGATCTTCCGAAAGGCGCGTATCGCGCGCTAAGTGCGAAAGAGAAATCTTCACTCGATGCGTAGCTCCGCATGGCAGCTTGAAATGCGTTTTCCACATTTGCAAAATTTCCACAGGACGAATCGTTGCGCGTGATATTGACTGCTTTCACGGGCGGAGTTACAACCGTTGGCGTCAGAGGCAATCGGACGAAACGAGTCCTGGGTAGCGCGACAAGTGAAAGCTTGACGAGCTACGCGGGACACGAAGCGAACGAAGGCTTCGGCAAAGTTCGGAACGGTAAGGCGTACGCGGCGGGTCGCAAGGAAAAGCCCGGATTTGCAGCGCGCAGCCGCCGAGGCAGCAATGCCCGGGCGAGATTGCGCGAAGCAAACCTCGGACGGATCCGGTGACTTACGTAGCGGCCAGCTTCATCTGCGAAAGCGGGAGAATGCCTCGGTAGCCGAAACCTTTCGTGACTGAAGATAAGGGGCGAGCAATCGCCCCTTTTCTTTTTGTGCAACCCTTTTTCCGCCCTCGCGGGATGTTGACTCACGCCTTGTGCACGCGCTCCGGAATCCGCAATCCCGAAGCATAGTAAATCTGCACGGCCACGATAAACGCGATGCTCCATCGCGTGTTCACCACGCACAGGCCCGCGCCGACCGCATAAAGGCTCTGCCCGAAAATGATCCGTCGGCACACAGCCGCCGTAACTTCCTCCGAAATATCGTCGCGCAGGATCTTGGCGCGCACCGCGTAACCCCACGTAAGGTAGAGCGCCAGCCCCAGGACGAAAACGTTCGCCCAGTACTCGATCAAGGCTGTCCGGTACTCGAGGAATTCCGAAAGCAGCCGCGTCGAAAAGGGCAGGATCGAAACAGCCGCGAGAAACGCGATGTGCAGCCATGTGAGGTTGCGGTCCGAGCGCGAAAGATGGTTCAGCTGCGTCTGTTGTCCCACCCAGAAAATTCCCAGCGTGAGAAAGCTCATCAGGTATGTAAGGAACTTCGGCGAGAGCGCGGCTAGCGCGTGGAGCAGCGCGCGTTCGGAATGAATTGCGCCAGCCGAAGGCGTGGGAATATCCAACACGAGCAGCGTCATCGCAAACGCGAAAATTCCGTCGCTCAGCGCGGCCAGGCGCTCGGCATTCTGTCCCGCCACGCGATTGTAAGTTACCGGCATCGGCCAGCGATTCTAACGGTTTAGGGCACTGCGCGAAAGCTTGTTACGCCTCTCGCATCCGCGAAAACGATTTGCTTGCGCCGATCGAAAATAGAGGCGTAAGCTGCCCCCGGCGATACCGGCAGTTTGAAATCGAGCGATTCCTTGGCCAAATCGACGCGCCGTCAATTTATCAGGTCCGCCTCCACACTGGCGGCCGCCGCGCTGGCCTTGCGCTCTTCGGCCGCTTCGCCTGGGGCCGTTCAGCAACGCGCGCACGCCGCCCTGCCTGTTTTCCCCTATTCGCAGGTTCAAATCGCCGATGGCGTTCTCCGCCGCCAGTTCGAGGAAAATCACCAGCGCTTCCTCGGTCTTGACGACGACGCCCTGCTCAAGCCCTTTCGCCAACGCGAAGGCATGCCCGCGCCCGGCCCGGACATGGGCGGATGGTACGACAACAGCGACGATTTCAATCTGCATGGGAATTCTCACGGATTCATTCCCGGCCATTCCTTTGGCCAATACGTCTCCGCGCTCGCAAGAATGTATGCCGCCACCGGCGACAAACCCACGCAAGCAAAGGTGCAAAGGCTTGTCCGCGCCTACGCCGAAACGGTGGAACCACCCGGCAAGTTCTACCGCGACTATCGCCTTCCGGCCTACACCTTCGACAAAATCTGCTGCGGCCTGATTGACGCCCACGAATTTGCCGCGGATCCGATCGCGCTCGATGTTCTCAAGAGAAGCACGGATGCCGTGCTGCCGCATCTGCCCGAAAAGGCTCTCAGTCGCGCTGAACAGGCGGCCCTTCCGCACAAAGACGCTTCTTACACGTGGGACGAGACGTACACGCTCTCCGAGAATCTATTGATCGCCTATAAACGTAGCGGCGACGCGCGATATCGCGAGCTCGCCGAGCGCTACATCTATCACGAGTTTTACGACCGCCTGGCGGCGAACGACAACGCATTCCCCGGCCTGCACGCCTATAGTCACGTGAACACCCTCAGCTCCGCCATCCAGGCGTATCTGGTCCTCGGCGATGAAAAATATCTGCGCGCCGCGGCCAACGGAATGCGCATGGTGACCGAACAGAGTTATGCCACCGGTGGTTGGGGACCGAACGAGGTGTTCGTCGAGCCGGGAAAAGGCTTGTTGGCAGCCAGCCTCGATAAGACCCATGCCAGTTTCGAGACGGCTTGCGGCGCTTACGGCCATTTCAAGATCGCTCGATATTTGCTTCGGGTCACGCGTGATTCCAGATACGGCGACAGCATGGAGCGCGTTCTTTACAACACGATCGCGGGCGCCAAACCGATTCTCGCCGACGGAAGCGCCTTCTATTATTCCGACTACAACAACGCGAACGCGAAAAAGGTCTACTACGGCGCAAAATGGCCGTGTTGTTCCGGCACATTCCCGCAGCTAAGCGCCGACTACGGAATCAGCTCGTATTTTCCCGCAGCGGATGGCGTCTACGTGAACCTTTACGTCCCATCGCGCCTCGCGTGGCAGCAGAACCGCGCGCACTGTGTAATCGAACAGCGGACAGCCTATCCCGCGAGCAACACGGCCGAACTGCGCCTCACGCTCGACCGCCCGGAAAATTTCACCATCTACCTGCGCGTGCCTGCCTGGGCCGATCGCGGCACGCGAGTGCTGGTGAATGGAAAGAGCGCGCCTGGCGAAATCGCGCCCGGAACTTTTTTCGCCATTCGCCGCCAATGGAAGAGCGGCGACCGCATCGAATTCGAAATGGGAATGCCTCTCAGGCTCGAACCGGTCGATGAGCAAACTCCAAACATGGTCGCGCTCATGCGCGGTCCCGTTGCTTATTTCGCTGTCGGAGATATTCCGCCGCATGTCACGCGCGCGCAGTTGCTCGCCGCTGGTCCTGTGGCGCAATCGTCGTCTGATTTGCGTGCCGTGAGCGATGGCGCGCCGTTGACGTTGCGCCCGTTCACTTCAATCGGCGACCAAACGTATCGCCTCTACTTGCCGGTCGCATCGTAAGCTGGATCAGCGATGGGCGAACGCATGCGTGCCGTGCGTCACCGCGGCCCCTGCCCGCAGCGCCGCCGCCACCGCCACCACTTCCGCAATCTCCGCGTCCGATCCGCCGGCCTCTCGCGCCCGCTTCGCATGAATCTCGATGCAATACGGGCATTGCGTCGTAAACGCGACGGCGAGCGCCATCAGCTCTTTGTATTTCACCGGAATCGCGCCATCGGCCATCGCCGCTTTGTCGAAAGCCCAGAAAGCCTTCATCGCCTCGGGCGCTGCCGCGTCCATCACCTTCAGGTTTGCCAGATTCTTCATGTCGTACATGTGTCTGCCTCCGTTCGGACGTGTGAGGATATAACAACAGGCGAGCGACCGGAATACTCGCCCGCGCGCCCCTGCGTTGTTGCATCTCGTAGCCGCCATCGTTGCGCGCGATTCGCGCGCGCTTCTCGATGGGCGTCTTTGATTTTGTTTTCGAATTTTCCTTTCTTTCGCAGTTTTGCAGCCGCCGACTCGCCTTTCAGTCGGGCGCTTTTCTAATTTCAATTGCCCTTCGCATTCGATCCGCCCCCGGCGTCGCGCCGGCGCCGAGAAAAATTGCGAATAAAAGAGCGCCGTAGGCACGGCTCAAAATTAGCCTATCCCGAGAGCGCTGGGAATCGTGATGTGCGCAACGCGAGCGCCGTAGGCGCGGCACAAACCAATCCCCCGCCGCCTTTCAGTCAGGCGCTTTTCACAACGCATTGTCATCCTGAGCGGCGCATTTGCTTTCGCGGCGAAGGTTCTGGTCGCTGTTTTCCGCTCGCAGTTCACGCAGAGCCGCGAAGAACTCCCTTCGCCCGCAAAATCTCGTGCAATCGCTCGACAAACGGAAATTCCACCGGATGCATTTTTATTTTCGCCTCCGGCACCGTAAAGAAACCCGCGCGATCGATTTCCGGGAATTCCGCCTGGCGCCCCGATTTCGGCGGCCACTCGATCGTAAACGCATTGCTTTTCACCTCCGCCGGATCGCAATCACCCTCAAAAGCCCAGGCAAAAATCGTCTTCCCGCTCTTCTGCCTCACGCTGCCCAACGCGAAGAATTCCCCCTCCGCCGAAATCCCCGTTTCTTCTTCGAATTCCCGCTTGGCCGCATCGAGAACCTCCTCGCCCGCCTCGACCTCGCCTTTTGGCACGAACCACGCGCCTTCATCCTTCTTCTTCCAAAACGGCCCGCCCGGATGCACCAGCAGCACCTCCAATTCATCCTCCCGCACCCGAAACAAAATCATCCCAGCGCTCGTCTTGCTCATGCCCAATTCATCCCGCGAAGATCATAGCGCAGACGTCCCGTGAGATACCTTGACGGCGGGACTTTCATAGGCCGTCCGAATCGGGAACTCTTTAGTGTTGTTCCGGGAGCACCGCAGATAAAAAACCGAGGGTGACAGCCTGAAATTCACGCCCCTAGCCCGTTAATACCCGAGCTAAGGAAAAAGCTTGCCGCCGAATCGGGGAACGTCGGATAGGCGCTTAATCTCATCTAGGTCTGTTCCTTTGCGAACCACGATCACCCTCTGCCACTGGCTAACATTATGTGCGGGCGTATTTCTGAATGCCGCAAGCAACTTCGGGTCTTTGAAGTTATCTACGATTTCCTGAGTGCCACCCGTTATGTTGAACGGGTTGCTTATGGCGATTCGCGTGTCCTCTACCTGGTCAACGCTAGCATCGGAGATGCCGGATACCAAAACCACCCAGTATTTATCTGCCCAGGACTTAATCGGTGTTGTGTCGGTGGCTACCGCGCAGCCCGTAATATTTCCGTCCTTGTCCGAAAGCGGGCCCCAAGCTAGCGTGTGAGGAAACATGCCCTCCTGGCTATTCTCATAGATCGATAGGAATCCCAAGACACTTAACACCAAGCTACCCAACAGCAGTACCGACGTAAACCACGCTCGCGCACGGGAGATGTTCATAGGGCCCGCCGCGGCGTTGGCTGTCACAAGTCTCCAAAGCAAATCCCAAAATGTAGCGATGCCACCCACGGCACCGCACGCGGCAAACAAGAATAACCATGAGCTCTCAGACATCCAGCGCTCCCCTTTTACGGAGGGAGTTTACTTGTGATAGCTCGATTTCGCCACTAGATCATTCCGCCTATGGATGGGTTGCCCGCTAAACCGAGAGCGCACCACCCGCCTATACGCCAGATCCCGGAAATTAAGGGACAAGAAATTGGGAAATTGGCGACGGGCCGGATACTCCCTGTTTATAGGTGCGTACCTCTCCTCTACATGCACTCATACATCGGCTTTCCCGTAGTCGGTGCCAAGATCGTCGAACCCTTCCCCCGAAAGGCAATGGCTGCCTTATGCGCTAAGTCTTCACAATTCTAATCTTTTAGGTGTATACTTCCGCGTTAGCTCCCGCTCAAGCACTCGGAAGGAGTCGGCCATGCTCTCCATCCTCGGGGTTGCAGTGCTTCTTGCTTTCCATGCAGCACCGCCGCAGCAGCACAATACACTAACACCGTCGGATATTTACAAAATGGCGTCACCTTCGGTTGTACTAATCGAAATATATGACGCCGATGGCAAGGTCTCAGGAAACGGCAGCGGCTTCATAGTCAGCTCGGACGGAGCTATCCTAACGAACTACCATGTAATCCAGCACACAAAGCGCGCAACCGTCCGACTAGCGAACGGCGATGCTTACGACGATGTAAGCGTGCTCGACATTGATAAACGAAAAGATATTGCACTGATAAAAATAAAAGCCGTTGCGCTGACGCCATTAAAGCTCGGCAGCTCAGGCAGCGCCCAAATCGGTGACACTCTCTATGCCTTGGGCAACCCACTCGGTGAGGACTTCCAGAATACCCTATCCGAAGGCATCCTGAGCGGCATACGGCAGGCAGACGGATACAAACTCTTCCAGCTTTCGACACCAATCAGCCATGGAAGCTCCGGCAGTCCGGTTTTTGACTCGCATGGTCAGGTCGTTGGCATCATCGAAGCAACCATCGAAGAAGGTCAAAACCTGAATTTCGCTATTCCCATTGACTATGCAGCGGGCATGCTGGGTTCAACTGTTCCGCGTTCGCTGGAGTCCACATACGAGCCGCTTGAGAAGGTGCCCGACGAAACTTCCTCTGCAGCGCCAGAGCCGACCGTAGCGGCTCAGCCGACCGAGAATCTGAAATTGGACGCTCTGGATTATATTGGCGAGAAGATCGGCATCTGGGATCGTGACGATGCAGAGAAAGAACTTGGCCAGCCATTCGCACGTCGAGACGCATTTGTCGGGCAGACTGTCGTGGGAGACATCTACAGATATAAGAGCCCGCAGGCGAACTTCGACTCAATCGAGCTTAATTTCAATAGCCAATCGACGAAGCTCGTTGCAGCGTACTTCTATTATCAGGGAACTGTGACATGGGCCACCGTGCGCGCCAAGCTCGGGACTCATTACAAGAAGGTCAAGATCAAAGGCGCCGTAAGGCCCGGTTATCTGTACCAAATAGGGCCGCGCAATTTGTTCATCACGGTGGATTCCGAGGACAATGTGATCAACGTTGGCGTCTGGTAGCACGGGTGCCGCATGTGCCGCTGCCTTCCCGATGCATATGGTTTTGACCTTGAATTGAGAATTTCTGCCTAGAACACCGGCTGTGGACCAAATATCCGAGTTCCGCTGGCCCACCGAACCTCCAGCTTCTTCCAGGCTCCCAATCCCCTGCGGAGACCCGTTTTCGCGTAGGGGCCCTCGCCTTTTAGGGCCGCAGCCTTCATCGGGGCCCCACCCGGTGCACGGCCACCCAGCAGCCCGCCGGTCGAATCAAGCAAGCGACAAATAGCCGCAAATAAGCCCATTTAGCGTGCAAAACGCGACATTTAAGGCCATTTTAAGCGTCCAATTTGCGCCGCATCCAAGGTCTCGGGTCGCGCAAGCGAGGCCAGCCCGTTCCAAATCGGGAAAAGCAGTCCTAGTACTCGAATATCTGTTGACAAATGAGTACACGCCGTGATAAACTTGACGGCGTAAATTCACAATAAACGAAGCGTCCATACGGGCGCCGGGAGGAGGCAAGTTGATCGATCGGTTGCGTCGTGGACGAGCCTGCGCGCCCTGAGCCGGGAGAGCCCGTTTCTAATCGATATCGCTGCGATTAGAAAATGCCGCAACCCTAGTAGTTGCAATAGATGCAAATTTCTAATCGATAGTAAATCAGCTGTTTTGGAGGCGCAAAAGCGCACAAAAGGCGAAAGGGCAAGGCAACGGCGGGGTCTCGCGGCATACCGGCGACGTACGAGTGGAATGGACGCGAGTGCCTTGTGATATCGGCAACGTGGCCAAAACAGGAGCCCGGAGTTTATTCGAAGGCGGGCTTTGGAATGGGAGGCGCGCAGGGCGCGGAGGGAGAGCTTCAGCGGGCTTATGTGGCGTTTGCCTTGCCGGAGAAGTAGAGGGCAAAGGCGGGGGCACGGCAGAAGCTACGCCGAACTCGCCATTCCTGCCCGGCAGCTGCTGGTTCTGCACCATCGAGGAACGGGGCAGCATAGGTCACGCTTCCTCTTATCTCCCTTTCGATTTGGCTTTTCGAGGCGCTTTCGGTCCCGGATTCGTCCTCGGTTTACGTTTCGTCGGCAGCCATGCGTGAGCCTTCATGTTGACGCGGCGCTCGGTCATTGCGACGCCCTCGGTCTCAAGCAAGCGGCGCTGAAGGCCGGCATGCGGCTCGGAAATAAGCAGGCGGCCGCCGGCGCCGACCACTCGGTGCCAGGGGATGCCGCGGCCGGACGGGCACCCGGCCATGGCATGGCCGACGGCGCGCGCGCCGCCGCGAACCTTAAGAGCGCGGGCGATGTCACCGTAGGTGGTGACGCGGCCCCTCGGTATTTTCTTAACCAGCTCGTAAATCGGCGTCCAGGACATTTTGCCTCCAGCTTACATTTTTCCCCGAAATGGTGTCTAAGTAATAGTGGCTCGACGATTCACCCGGCTGGGTCGTCGGGTGTTTTTTATTGGACAATCGGTGCCGCTCCGGGAGGCGAGTGAAGCAGCGAGGAGCGGAAAATGGGGCCGCGCGACAGCCCCATTTGACATCGTGATCCATGCGATTCGTTTTTACTTGAGCACAAACGCGGTTTGCTGAAAAAGCCCAGCAATAAGGCTATTGTTTGCTTCATTTCCTTCCCGCTCACGCTCCCTACCGACGTGCCTCAACAGTAATAACGGTTACGATGCAACCCTGTATGTTCGGGGGCATCGTATCATTGACGGCGTAGTGGACGATCCGTACACTACGGTCAGTTGGAAGATCAGGAGATCGTTCTTGGCGTTCGTTCGGCGGAAAGGCAACACCTACTTCCTGGTGCACAACGTGCGCCGGCGAGGCAAGGTGCAACAGATCCACCTGGCGCGACTGGGAGACCGGCCGCGCATAACCGATGAGGTGGTCCGGCGGGTTACGCGGAGCCACCCCTTCCTCGAACTGGATTGGTCGCGGCTGCGGGAAGACGTTAACAGCCGGGTCGAACTGTTCGACGTGCGTTCTCCCTACGTGCAGAGCCTGATGCAGACGCTTCGCAACCTTAACCTGGACCTAGCCGACCTGTCTCCGCCGCTTCTGCGGCTGACGGATCGAGCCAATTCGAGCCGGGAATTGGTAACGCAACTGCGGTTATTGCGGTCGACGCTCGATATCAAGCTGGACCAACTCGAGCGCACCGAACCGCGAACTCGCGATAGCGGAAGGATTTTCCGATAGGAGTACGACCATGGGCGCACATGCAGCACAGCTGGACCCAACACTTCGCAGCGTCGAATCCCGCGATTTTGAGATGGGGTTGCGGCGGAAGATTGTGGGGCAGGATGAATCGGTGCAGGCGGTGGTGGATCTTTACCAAGTGTTTCGCGCGGGCTTGAACTCGCCCGGAAGACCCGTCGGCAACCTGCTGTTCCTGGGGCCGACCGGCGCGGGCAAGACGCGCGTGGTGGAGGCGACGGCCGAAGTGCTGTTTGGCGATCCGCGGGCGGTGATCAAGGTGGACTGCGCCGAGTTCCAGCACTCGCACGAGATTGCAAAGCTGATCGGTTCGCCGCCGGGATATTTGGGGCACCGGGAGACGCATCCGCTGATCACGCAGGAGGCGCTGGCGCAGTATCACACCGACAAGCTGAAGATCAGCTTTCTGCTGTTTGACGAGATCGAAAAGGCCAGCGACGCGCTGTGGCAGCTATTGCTCGGGATTCTCGATAAAGCGACGCTGACGCTGGGCGACAACCGGCGGGTCGATCTTTCGCAGACGATGATTTTTATGACGTCGAACCTGGGCGGCGGCGAGATCACCGAGTTGATGACGGGCGGCATGGGTTTTGCGCCGGTGGTGCGGGCGGAGAACAAGCCGAGGCTCGATGAGAAGGTGGAGCGGACGGCAACCGAAGCGGCGAAGCGGAAATTTGCGCCCGAGTTCATGAACCGCATCGACAAAGTGGTCGTGTTCCATCCGCTGCGCAGCGAACAGCTGGAACAAATCCTCGAAATCGAGCTGGGCATGGTGCAGCAGCGCGTGCTGGAAACGGCCAAGGGGCGGTTCCTCTTCCGCGTGACCCCTGCAGCGCGCGAGTTCCTGCTGCGCGAAGGCACGGACCTGAAGTACGGCGCCCGGCACCTGAAACGAGCAATTGAGCGGCACGTGGTTTATCCGCTGGCGAGCCTGCTGGCGACCGAGCAAGTGACGCTTGGCGACGTGAT
>Ga0335074_10016798_pt1 | contig 10304 bp, 10 predicted proteins | sample Lox_Sample_23_FD_206715 | JGI IMG/M metagenome (GOLD analysis project Ga0335074, IMG submission 206715) | Soil microbial communities from Loxahatchee National Wildlife Refuge, Florida, United States - Lox_Sample_2.3 | ecosystem: Environmental > Terrestrial > Soil > Wetlands | place: USA...
CCCGCCGGCGGCGAAGGCCCTCGACCTCTCCGAGACACCCGACCTCGGCGACGCCAAGGTCGTCTCGCGCAAGCGCTTCTCGACCACCTGGAACTGGAAGCATCTGCGCCACCTGCTGTGGTCGTCGGACGACCTGATCCTCGAGGGCGGCCACGAGACCGCGACCGATTTCGGCCCGCTCAGCCGCCTTTTAACGAAGAACGGCGACGCCGCCTTGGTGCGGCTCATCCCGCGCTACGCCGGGCACAGCGATTTCGAGCTCGTGCGTATGGCGCGGCCCGGCCACAACGCCGCTTCCGGTGACGAAGCCAAGATTGAGGAGGCGCTGCGGGTCGAAGGCGACAAGATCGCCGGCGCCCCGGCAGGCTCGCTCGATCGCGGCTTTTACGAATGGTATTGGGGGCAGATGGCTCCCGCCGCCGAATAGGCGACCCGAGCCCATGGAAGTCCGCACCTTAACCGACGGGCTGCGGTTCCCGGAAGGGCCGGTTGCCTGCGCCGACGGCTCGGTGATCCTGGTCGAGATCGCCGCCGGTGCGCTGACCCGCGTCGCGCCCGACGGCACGAAGACCGCCGTCGCCAAGCCGGGCGGCGGTCCCAACGGCGCGGCGATCGGGCCGGACGGCAAATGCTATGTCGCCAACAATGGCGGCTTCGAGTGGGCGGTTGACGCCGAGGGACGGCGCCGGCCGTTGACCCAGGCCAAGGACTACGTCACCGGCCGGCTGGAGCGGATCGACCTTGCGACCGGCGCGGTCGAGGTGCTCTACCGCGATTGCGGCGGCCATCAGCTGCGCGGGCCGAACGATCTGGTCTGCGACGAGCACGGCGGCATTTATTTCACCGATCTCGGCAAGCGCCGGGCGCGCGACATGGATGTCGGCGGCGTCTACTACGCCAAGCGTGACGGCTCCAAGATTGTCGAGGTCGCCTATCCGCTGGTGACGCCCAACGGCATCGGCCTGTCGCCCGACGGCGAGACCCTTTACGTCGCCGAGACCGAGGCGGCGCGGCTTTGGGCGTTCGATATCGTCGAGCCCGGCATCGTCAAGAAAGAGCCATGGCCGTCGCCGCATGGTGGCCGCATCGTCGCCGGCATGGGCGGCTACCAGCGCTTTGACTCGCTGGCGGTGCAGGCCGACGGCCGCATCGCGGTCGCGACCCTGATCAATGGTGGCATCACCGTGATCTCGCCTGACGGCCGTCACGTCAAGCACACCCCGATGCCCGACCCGATGACCACCAACATCTGCTTTGGCGGGCCGGACATGAAAACGGCGTTCATTACGCTGTCGTGGACCGGCAAGCTCGTGGCGGTCGATTGGCCAACGGCTGGGCTGAAGCTGCACCAGACCGGCTGATCTGTTGGCGACCACAGCGAAGCCGCCGATCCGGCTCGGCTTTTTCACCCGGCTGCTCGACCGGGTAGACCCAGCCGAGCGCTACCGGCTGGCTATCGCGCAGATCGTTCATGCCGAACGATGCGGCTTTGATAGCGCCTGGATCGCGCAGCATCATTTCCACGAGGACGAAGGCGGTCTGCCGGCGCCGTTCGTGTTCCTCGCCCAGGTGGCGGCGCAGACCTCGCATATCCGCCTCGGCACCGGGATCGTCTGCCTGCCGCTGGAATTGCCGATCCGCGTGGCCGAGGACGCGGCAGTGCTCGACCTGATGTGCGGCGGCCGGCTGGAGGTCGGGGTCGGACCCGGCGGCAATCTGTCCGCCTACAAGGCCTTCGCCCTCGACAGCGCCGAGCGCACGGCCCTCCTGGTGCGGCATCACCGGGTGCTGATCGACGCCTGGGCCGGCCGCGAGCTGCCCGGCGGCGACACCCTCTACCCGCCAAATCATGGCCTTGTCGATCGCGTCTGGCAGGCGACCTTCAACATCGATGGCGCAAGACGCGCGGGCATGGCGGGCGACGGGCTGATGCTGTCGCGCACTCAGCCGCGACCGGCGGACAAACCGGGCCTGTCTTTGGCCGAGATCCAGAACCCGATGATCGACGCCTATCTCGAGGCGCTGCCGCATGGCCGTGCGCCGCGCATCCTCGCGTCGCGCACGGTCTTTGCCGCCGACGACCGCGACGAGGCGCTGCGCCTCGCCGAGATCGGCCTCGCGCACCAGAAGGCACGCTTCGCCGCGATGGGCCGCGCCGGCTTTGTCGAGGGCATGTCGGTGCACGACCAGATCGCCACGATGGACATCCATATCGGCACCGCCGCCGACGTGATCGCGTCGCTCTCCGCCGACAGCGTGCTCGACCGCGCGACCGACCTCACCGTGCAATCGCATTCGATCGACCCGCCGCATCCCTTTATCCTGCGATCGATCGAGCTGGTGGCCGACATCGTCGCGCCGGCGCTGGGCTGGATGCGCGGCGGCAAAGGGACCACACGAAGGGCGGCCGCTCGGCACGTCGCGTGAGAGGCGATACAAGGATGGACAGCACCGACGTCATCGACACGCTGGCCGGCATCGCGCCCGGTTCCGCGCTCGACCGAATCCGCCGCCGCCGAAAGCAGGCGCGCGACCAGGCGCAGGCGAGCTACCGCGCGCTGTTCGCGCCGGCAACCCCGGGCGACGTCGCGATAACGGAGCGTTTCGCGGTCGCCGCGTTTGTCGCCGGGCTGCACGACGAAACGGAGACCGCCTCGTTCTACGGCGGCCGCCTCGTGGAGAGCGGCGCCTCGGCGGAATTGTGCGCCGCCACCGATGCGGCGGTCGCCGCTGCGAAAGGACAAGGGCCCTACGGCTCCTTCCCCGCCGGTCCGCTCAGCCGCGAGGACAGCCCCGGCTCGACCTACCATGTCGCACCGGAAACCCGCGATGCGCTCGGCCCGCGCCTCGCCGCCGCGTTCGAGCATGTGCACATGCTGGTGTTCCACCCGCGCGACGCCGCTCCGCCGGCTTTGCAGGCGTTGCTCGATTCGGGCTGGTCGACCACCGGCATCGTGACCTTGTCGCAGATCGTCGCCTTTCTCGCCTTCCAGATCCGGGTCGCCGCCGGATTGCGCGCCCTCGCCGGCGCGCTGTGACACACGAGGTCCCCATGCCCGACACCATCCCTGATTCAATTGTCCGGCCGCCGCCGCATGACGTCCCCAACGCCTTCACCCGGGCGCTGCTCGATTGGCTTCCCTGGCTCGAACCGCTGGCGGAGGAGGCGCTGACCGACCGGCACCGCGACGCGCTGGTCGATGCCGCGCGGGCCAAATCGGCGTATTTCCGCCTTTTGGCGCGCGACCCCGACGCGTTGAAGGCGCGCACGCTGACCGACAAGGACATTTTCTACAACCCGGATGCCGGCCTGCCGCGCGCCGAGCGCGAGCTGGCCGCGGCCGCGACCTCGCGCTTTAACGGCTGCATCTATTGCGCCTCGGTGCATTCCCGCTTCTCGGCGACCTATTCGAAGCGCGAAGCCGATGTCCAGCGCTTGCTCGATGACGGCGTCGAGGCCGATCTCGGCGAGCGCTGGAACGCCATCGTCGCCGCCGCGGTGGCGCTGAGCGCGACGCCCGTCACCTTCGGCCCGCCGCATGTCGAGCGCCTGCGCCGCGCCGGGCTCGACGACCTCGCGATCGCCGACGTGATCCAGGCCGCGTCTTTCTTCAACTGGGCCAACCGGCTGATGCTGTCGCTCGGCGAGCCGACACCGGCGCCCTGAAGCGATCAGCCGGCCTGCTCGCTCGGCGCGAAAATCGCGTTCCGCACCGCGACCGGCTTTTGCGCGTAGAGCGCGGCGAGCCGGTCGGCCAGCGCCGCGAGCTCGGGCGATGCGGGCCGATAGGCATAGGCCCCATCGTCGGTTTCGGCGACCAGGCCGGCAGTGATCAGCACGCCGAGGTTCTGGATCACCAGCTCCAGCGTGCCGCGCATCTCGCGGACCAGCGCCTCGCAGCTCCGCGACAATTGCGGATCGCGGTGCAGCAGCAACAGCAGGTCGAGCGTCCAGGCGGAGGGCACGTGCTCGCGCACGAATTGGAGGACGTCGCTATCGTCCACGGTCGATACCAGCTTACATCAATCTTACATAAGCTAACCATCATAACCCCGGAAAGCGGAACCTCATCCCTTTTCGGCGCGACGTTGCGCCGCTCCCCCCCCCGGCGCTCAAAAGAATCTGCGCGATGGCTCTTGATACCACGAAGCTCCCGCTTATGTTCCCTATATGTTCTCAACGCGGCTGCTCATTGTCCGGTTTGCCATCGCCTTTCTCCGGCGCGGCTGGCCGCTGCTGGGGAACGAGAAGGCGATGCGCCTCGTCGGCTGGCTCCGGCGCTTTCTTGGCGGCGACCGGATGCGGGACCCAGGGCCGGTCGCCGCGGCTGTCATTCGCGCCGGCGACGGTGATTCCACCGGCATCAAGCCACAACGCCACCGCGCCGCGCCACCAATTGTCGATGCGGTCGACCACTGGGATCAGCTTGCGGCACGCAAAGCCCGCGGGCACCTGGCTGACGATAGCATCGGCCGCATCGCAGCCCGAGGGCACGCCCTTGTCGTCGGTGACGATCGCCACGCTCTTGCCGCGCCTCGCGTAGCGGCAGGCATCGGCGTCGCAGCTCAGATTGTCGGACGCGGCGCCCGGCGCCGGCCAGGGCAGCAACTCCGCGCCGGTTTCCTCGGCGAAGAGGCTCTTGGCGATACGCTCGTCATTGCCGCCGAGCACGTAATAGTCGCCACTTGCCGCACGCGCCGCGACAAAGCGGCCAAAATCGGCGATCACGATGTCGGGCGGGCGCGTCATGAACATCGTCGCCAAGCCGGCGGCGATCCCGACCCAGCCCCAACGCCGCCATTTCCCCCGCCACAGGCACAGCCACAGCCCGCCAAACGCGACGATCGCCAGCCCTCCCATCGGCAGGCGCGGGGTCGGCCAGACATTGCCGGGGATCGTCGAGACGTGGCTTGCGACCCAGATCGTCGCGTCGATCCCCCACCCCATCGGGACCAGCGCCAGGCGCTCGAGACCGAACGGCATCAACAGGCACGACACGACACCCCACGGCAGCGTCCACAACGCCGAGATCGGCACCGCGATCACATTGGCGAGCGGCGAATAAAAGATGATCCGGTGGAAGTGGTAGATCGAGAACGGGTCGGTGCCGAGCGTCACCACCACCGTCGTCACCACGACGCCGAGACAATAGCCGAGCGCCTTGCGCCCGGGCGAGCCGCGTCGCAGCAGCCGGCCCAATTGCTGCCCCCAGGTCTCGTAGACCGCGAGCAGCGCGACGACCGCGCCGAACGACATCTGAAAACTGACCCCGGCGAGGCTTTCCGGCGCGAACAGCAGCACGACCCCGGCCGCGACCGCGCAGATGCGCATCGACAGCCGCAGCCGGTCGATGAGGATCGCGGCAAAGACGATCCCGTTCATCACAAAGGCGCGTTCGGTGGGGATCGCCGCACCGGACAGCATCAGGTAGCAGAAGAGGACGATCAGCGTCGCGCCGGCGGCAATCTTCTTGATCGGCCAGCGCAACGCGATCGGCGGCACCAGCGCCAGCCCGCCGCGCACCGCGAAAAACACAAACGCCCCGACGAGCCCCAGATGCAGCCCGGCAATCGCCAAAAGATGCGACAGGCCGGAATTGCGGAACGCCTCGATGACGCTTTCGTCGATCGCGCCGCGCTTGCCGGCGATCAGCGCCGCGGCGACCCCGCCGGTCGAGCCGGGCAGGACGGCGGTGATGCGCCGCGTGACCTCGGTGCGCAGATGCAGGAGCCACAGCCGCCAGCCGCCCGGCGGCCGCGCGTCCTCGGCGTCGGCCAGCCGGTGCGCGGGCCCGAGGCTGTACCCGACCCCGCCGATCTCGGCGAAATAGAGGTCGCGCTGCAGATCGTGCGCGCCAGGCAGCGGTTGCCCCGGCACCGGGTAGAGCATCGCCTTGAGACTCACCCGGTCGCCCGGGCTCAACAAATCGCTCGCCGCGGTGATGTGGATGCGCAGCCGGTGCGGCTGCTGCGCCGGGTCGAGACCCGGCACCGCCGCCATTACCGCATCTGGCGCGACGATGATCCGCCAGCCGCGCTCCAGCGTGTCGATATCGATGACCCGGCCGGTAAACGACACCGGCCCGACCCGGTGGTCGAGCATCGGCGCGGCGCGCTGGCGAGCGGTCGCGGTGATCAGCGCCAGCCCGGCGGCGCCGATCGCCACGCAAAACGCGGCATTGCGCCACAGCCGCCGCCGCCGCATCAGCCATGCCGCCGCGCCGGCCACGCCGGCAACCGCTGGTCCGAGCCACAGTGGCGGCTCGACGGTCAGTGCGAAATAGAGCGCGATGCCGCTGCCGAAAAACACCGGCAGCCAGAGGATGCGACGGTCGCTTTCGGCCGCAAAGGCATCGGCGAGGCCGCGGACCAGACGGGTGAGGCGCGGCGGGGCACCCTCGATCCGTCCTTCGCCGAGCGATATGTCGGCCATCGCCTCTCCTTTTCGGCGAAGTTATCTGATCGCCTCTTCGCGCGGTAGTAGCCGATTTGCCTGTGGGACCCGAGAAAGGGTCGCCTTGCCCGGACTTGTTCCGGGCATCCACGAAAACTTTCCGCCTATTCATGGATGGCCGGGTCAAGCCCGGCCAAGGCGATCTATTATGGTCAATAAAGGGGGGATGCCCGCAAATGGAGAACACAAAGCCGGCCGTCGCGGACGTTAGCCTCAGCGCGCTTTTCCTCGCCTTTTTCCGGCTCGGCTGCACCAGTTTCGGCGGCGGCACCGGCGCTTGGGTCTATCGCGAGATGGTGCAGCGCCGCGGCTGGATCGACGAGCGGCTGTTTCTCACCGACATGGCCTTGGGGCAGAGCCTGCCCGGCTCCAACGGCATCAAGATGGCGATCCTCGTCGGCCGCCGGTTGAAGGGCGGCGCCGGCGCCTTCATGGCGGCGCTGGCGATGCTCGGCCCGCCCTTTGCGATCATCATCGTCATCGCGGCGATTTACGGCCGTATCGCCAATATAACCGGCGTGCACGCGGTGCTGGACGGGGTCGCCGCCGCGGTGGTGGGCCTGACCTTCTCCAGCGGCATCAGCGCGATCGCCCGCGGCACGCCCGAACCGAGCGCGGTCGTCATCGCCGGTGTCACCGTGCTCTGCGTCGGTGTTTTCGGCTGGCCGATGCTGCCGGTAATGTTGGGATTGGCGCCGGTCAGCATCGCCATCGCCTTCGCGCGGATGCGGCGGCAGGCCTGAGCGCGGCCATGCGGCAACCATCGCTCTTCGAGGCGCTGGCAGCGCTCGGCGCGGTATTCGCGCCGCTCTCGCTGCTGTCGTTTGGCGGCGGCAATGCGACGATCGCCGATATCGCGCATCAGACCATCGCGGTCCACCACTGGGCCAACGACCGCGACTTTGCCGATCTTTTCGCGTTGTCGCGCGCCGCGCCGGGGCCGGGGTCGATGCTTTGCGCGCTGATCGGCTGGAAGGCCGCCGGGCTGGCGGGGGCGTTTGTCGCGACTGTGGCGTTTTATCTGCCGGCATCGCTGCTGCTCTTCGCCGCCGCGAATATCTGGGGCCGCTGGCGCGGCTCGCCCTGGCACCACGCGGTCGAGCGGGGCATCGCGCCGATCGCCGCCGGCCTCTTCCTGTCGGGCGGCGTCGCGGTGCTGCGCGTGGCCCCGGCCGGGCTTGCCGCCTGGATCGCCGCCGGGCTGGCGGCCTCGGCGTTGTTATATTGGCCGAAGCTGCATCCCGTGCCGCTGTTGATCGTCAGCGGCGCGGTATTCGGGCTGATCGATTTGTTGGGAGTGCGCCTGTGACCACCGGCACGCGCGCGGCTGAGCCTATCGCCCTCGCCGGCGGCGCGGCCGCGCCACGGCATAAGGTCGCGGCTCTTCCGGCGCCGATGGCGGCAAACTCTCGGCGAGCCTGGCGCGCTTCCTCTCGGCCTCCTCGATGGCGTCGGCCAGCGCCCGCGCCTCCTCGAATTTGAACGCGTTCATCAGCTGATCATGGCGCTCGCGCAGCCGCGCCAAGCCAGTCTCGACCTCGGCGAGACGAGCGTGCCGCGCGGCGCTGTTTTGGGAAGCGTCCACGGTGATAGGGTGCCGGGCGGGAACGCCGCTTGCAAGACCACGGCGGCGCCGTCATCAGGACATGATTTTTGGCCACCGCCGTCGAAACCTCTGCCTCTCCCGCGTCGCGCGCCAATACCGGGACCGTGCTCGAGGTCATCGGGCTCAAGACCTACCTCTTCACCCGCGCGGGCGTCGTCAAGGCGGTCGACGACGTGTCGTTTGCCGTGCATGCGGGCGAGACGCTGGCGATCGTCGGCGAAAGCGGCTGCGGCAAGACGATGACCTCGCTGTCGTTGATGCGGCTCGTGCCGAGCCCGCCGGGACGGGTCGTCGGCGGCTCGGTCAAGCTGGCCGGCCGCGACCTGACGGCGCTCGACGAAGCCGGCATGCGCGCGGTGCGCGGCAACGACATCTCGATGATCTTCCAGGAGCCGATGACCTCGCTCAACCCGGTGATGACCATCGGCAAGCAGATCGCCGAGACGCTGCGCCTGCACCAGGGTCTGTCCAAAGCCGCGGCGCTCGCCAAGGCAATCGCGATGCTGCGCCTGGTGAAAATTCCGGAGCCGGCGCAACGCGCCAAGGAATACCCGCACCAGCTGTCGGGCGGCATGCGTCAGCGCGCGATGATCGCGATGGCCTTGGCCTGCAACCCGCGCGTCCTCATCGCCGACGAGCCGACGACCGCGCTCGACGTGACGATCCAGGCGCAGATCCTCGATCTGATCCTCGATCTGCAGCAGACGCTCGGTACTGCCGTCATCCTCATCACCCACGACCTTGCGGTGGTCGCCGAGACCGCGCGGCGGGTCATCGTCATGTATGCCGGCCGCAAGGTCGAAGAGGCGGTGGTCGATGAGTTGTTCGCCGCGCCGCTGCACCCCTACACGCACGGGCTGATGGCGTCGATCCCGCAGCTCGCCGTGATGGGCGGTAATGGGGCCGCGCCGAATGGGGAAGGCCGGCTGAAAGAAATTCCCGGCATGGTGCCGGCGCTGACCCGCCTGCCCGCCGGCTGCGCGTTCGCGCCGCGCTGCGCATTCGCCGACGAGCGCTGCCGTGCGGCCGCGCCCGATTACGCCGAAAAGCGGCCCGGTCACTGGGCGGCCTGCTGGCATTCGGAGCGGCTTTATGGCTAGCCCCATCGCGGCCGGCTCCCCGACGGTGCTCGACGTCGTCGCCCTGAAAAAGCATTTCCCGGTCAAAAAGGGGCTGCTGCGCCGCACGGTCGGTCATGTCCATGCGGTCGATGGTGTGAGTTTCTCGATCGGCGAGGGCGAGACGCTGGGGCTTGTCGGCGAATCGGGCTGTGGCAAGTCGACGGTCGCCCGCGCCGTGCTGCGCCTCATCGACCCGACCGCCGGGTCGATCCTGCTCGACGGACAGGACGTCACCCGTCTCGGCAAATCGGCGATGCGGCCCTATCGCCGGCAGATGCAGATGATCTTTCAGGACCCGTTCTCGTCCCTCAATCCGCGCATGTCGGCGGGCGACATCGTCGGCGAACCGCTTGGCGTGCACGGCATCGCGCGCGGCCGCGACAAGGAGGCGGCGGTCGCCAGCCTGTTCGACCAGGTCGGGCTCCGGCGCGGCCAGATGCGCGCCTTTCCGCACGAATTCTCGGGCGGCCAGCGGCAGCGCATCTCGATCGCGCGAGCCTTGGCGCTCAACCCCAAGCTCATCGTCGCCGACGAGCCGGTCTCGGCGCTCGACGTGTCGATCCAGGCCCAGGTCATCAATTTGATGATGGATTTGCAGCGCGAGAAGCGGCTCTCCTACCTCTTCATCGCGCACGACCTCGCGGTGGTCGAGCACATCAGCCACCGCGTCGCGGTGATGTATCTCGGCCGGATCGTCGAATACGCCGACAAGAAGACGCTCTTCACCCAGCCGAGGCACCCCTACACCCAGGCGCTCTTATCGGCCGTGCCGGTGCCGAACCCCAAGCTGCGCCGCGAGAAGCGGCTGCTGCAAGGTGACGTGCCGAGCCCGGTCAACCCGCCGCCCGGCTGTACGTTCCACACACGCTGCCCCTACGCCGAGGCGCGCTGCCGGCAGGAGGCACCCACGCTCAGCGAGGTCGCGCCCGATCACGGCGTGTCGTGTCATCTAGTGGGGTGACCAAGGCCGCGGTCCCGGCTTCCGCTGGGGCGACAGAAGCTCAGGCGTTGATGTTGGCGAGCTCGGTAAGGTCGATGCCTTGGCGGATGCGCGCAACCATCTCGTCCGGGTCGAAATCGATGCCGACCGGGTTCTTGTCGCTCGCCGACCGGTTCATCATCC
>Ga0335074_10016799_pt1 | contig 10304 bp, 10 predicted proteins | sample Lox_Sample_23_FD_206715 | JGI IMG/M metagenome (GOLD analysis project Ga0335074, IMG submission 206715) | Soil microbial communities from Loxahatchee National Wildlife Refuge, Florida, United States - Lox_Sample_2.3 | ecosystem: Environmental > Terrestrial > Soil > Wetlands | place: USA...
GTGCACAGCGACCTGCAGGATGCCGCCTACAGCGCCCTGGGCTGAGCGTCAGCGGCCCGATGAGGCCCAGCGGCGAATCATCGCGATGCGGGCGCGTATCTGCTCGGCGGTGGCCTCGGGGACACCAGGACCGCCGCAGGCGCGGCGCAGTTCCGCGTGGATGGTCCCGTGCGGCTGGCTGGTGAGGTGATGCCGGGCGGCGACCAGCGTGCTCAGTTCTTTGCGCAAGGCCGCCAGCGTCTCCCGGGCGGTGGGAGCCGGGCCGGCGGAATCGGCCTGCGCGGCTGCGGGCTCACCGCCGTTACGGTGCCGCCTGGCTACCTGATCAGCGTGACGCTGCCGCAGCAGCACCGCCACCTGCTGCGGCTCCAGCAGCCCGGGCAGCCCGATGAAGTCCTCCTCTTCGGCTGACGCGCCGAACTCGCCCCCGTCGTACAGCACACGGTCGAAATGTGCTGAAGCACCCAGGCTTTTGAACGGTGCCTCGTCCAGGCCGTCGGGGTTATCCCGCCGTCGCTGCGCCTCGGCCAGTTCATCCTCGGGATCTTCAGTACCCGGGGGCGCTATCACGTGGTCGCGCTCGGCCTCGAGTTCGGCGGCGTAGCGGAGCAGAACCGGGACCGACGGCAGGAACACCGATGCCGTCTCGCCGCGCCGCCGGGCGCGAACGAACCTGCCGACGGCTTGCGCGAAGAACAGCGCGGTGCTGACGCTCGTCGCGAACACCCCGACGGCAAGGCGCGGGATGTCCACTCCCTCCGAGACCATGCGGACCGCGACCATCCACCGGTCGTCCGACTGGCCGAACTCGGCGATCTTCCTGCTCGCGGAGGGATCGTCAGACAGCACGACGACCGGCCGGGCTCCGGTCACCCGGCGCAGCAGCGCCGCGTACGCCCGCGCGTCGGCGTGGTCGCCGGCTATCACAAGCCCGGCCGCGTCCGGCATGCCCCTGCGTACCTCGGCCAGCCGGCGGTCCGCCGCCTCCAGAACCCTGGCCACCCATTCACCCTGCGGGTCGAGCGCGGTCCGCCAGGCCTGCGCGAGCCGCTCACCCGTCATTGGGGTGCCCAGCGTCGCGGACAGCTCGTCGCCAGCCCGCGTCACCCAGCGCATCTCACCCGAATAGGCCAGGAAGATCACGGGGCGGACCACGCCATCGCCGAGCGCGGGACCGTACCCGTAGCTGTAGTCGGCGCTGCTTCGCAACATCCCGTCAAGACCCTGGGCGTAGCTGACGAACGGGATCTGGTTGGCGTCGCTGCGGAACGGCGTCCCGGTCAGCCCCATCCGGCGCCGCGCCGGGTCGAACGACTCGCGCACCGCGTCGCCCCAGGACAGCGCGTCGCCCGCGTGATGGATCTCGTCGAAGATCACCAGCGTGCGCCGGTTCTGGGTGCGCTGCCTGTGCAGCGCGGGGTGGGCGGCTACCTGCGCATACGTCACCGCTACCGCGTTGAAGTCCGCGGACAGCCGCCCCTGGGCGTTGCGGTAAGCGGAGTCCATCCTGATCCCGAAGGATTGCGCGGCCCGCGCCCACTGGTGCTTGAGGTGCTCGGTGGGCGTGACCACGGTGACCGCTGCGATCTCGCGGCGAGCCAGCAACTCGGCCGCGACCGTCAGCGCGAACACCGTCTTCCCCGATCCGGGCGTGGCCGACAGCAGGAAGTCGCGGTGCGGTACCCGGAAATACTCGCGGCAAGCCTCTCGCTGCCAGCCACGCAGCGAGGAGAGGAAATCCTGTCTGACTGAGCCGTCCGCACCGCCGGAATCCCCGGGATCTGTATCACGCTCGCTGTCGTCGGTGGCGAATGCGGGGGTGCTCACAGGGCCGAAACGCTACCAGCAGCGCCCCGGCGAGCGGCGCTGCGCCGCGCACGGTGTCAGCGCAGCCGGCGAAGGAACGGGTCGCCCGGCTCGGCCGGGCTGACCTTGACTCGCATGTCAGCCACTGTGACGCCGTCTGGGTGCGCGATCACCGGATTGAGGTCAAGCTCAGCGACCTCCGGCAGGTCATCTGCGAGCCTGGAGACGCGCAGCAGCAGGTCAGCAAGCGCCGCGATGTCAACTGCAGGCGTTCCGCCGTGGCCGAGCAGCAGTGGGGCGGCCTGGACGGAATGGATCAGTTCGCCGGCATCCGCGTCGGTCAGCGGGCTGAGCCTGGCTGCACGGTCGCCGAGGATCTCGGTGGCAGCCCCGCCGGGCCCGAACACGATCAGCGGCCCGAACACGGGTTCCTGCACCACACCGATGCGCAGTTCGACGCCTGCGGCTGCCTCGCGATCGCCGCCCGCGCTCAGCGGGATCTGGTAGCGCGCCAGCAGCTCGGCTGCCATGCCCGCAGGCAGCCATCCCCCGCGTTCCGGCGCTGCTGGCGGTCACGGCCGACCCCGCGTTCCCGCTCTCATCGGCAGTCTCCTCACCCGGCGGAACCATGATCCCACCCCAGCGAGGGCGTGCCCAGGCCAGCGGGCTGTACACCGGCCTTCCCCACTGAGACGACCCTGCCAAGACAACCCCTCCCGCCGAGACGACCCTGCCAAGACAACCCCTCCCGCCGAGACGACCCTGTCAAGACAACCCCTCCCGCCGAGGCGACCCTGCCAAGGCAACCCCCCCGCCGAGGCGGAAACTGAGTATCTTAGTGCTTATCAGATTATGAATGACTATCAGATTGAGGTGGAGGCTAGTCCATGACGCGACGGTGGACGGAGGACGACGTTCCGGACCAGTCGGGCCGGAACGCGGTGGTGACTGGCGCCAGTGGAGGGCTCGGGCTCGAGACAGCCCGGGTGCTGGCCGCGCGGGGGGCAACTGTGGTGCTTGCCTGCCGGGATCTGGGCAAGGCTGAGCACGCGGCCGCACAGATCCAGGCGGCAGCGGCCCAAGCAGACCTGCGGATCGTTCAACTCGACCTCGCGTCGCTGGCGTCGGTCCGCGAGGCGACCAGCGAGATCCTCGCCACCTGCTCCCGGCTCGATCTGCTGATCAACAACGCCGGCGTGATGGCGGTGCCGTACCAGACCACCACGGACGGCTTCGAGAGCACGTTCGCCATCAACCACCTCGGACACTTCGCGCTCACCGGGCTGGTGCTCGGCCGGATGCTGAGCACCCCCGGCTCACGGATCGTCACCGTCAGCAGCATTGGCCACCGGCCAGGCATTATGCGCTTCGACGACCTGCAGGGCGAGCGTCAGTACCAGCCATGGCCCGCGTACTACCAGTCCAAACTCGCGAACCTGCTGTTCACTTACGACCTGCAGTCCCGGCTTGAGGCTGCGGGCGCCGCGACCATCGCCCTGGCCGCCCATCCGGGCAACGCGCGGACCGAGTTGTGGCGCAGCACCCCAGGACACACCCAGGCCCTGTACAACCCGCGGCTGCGATTGCTCACGTTCTGGTTCGCGCAGAGTGCCGCGATTGGTGCGCTCGGGACCCTGCGCGCTGCTACCGACCCGCAGGCACGAGGCGGCGAGTACTACGGCCCGCCGGGACGGCTCCAGTTCACCGGCTACCCGGCCCAGGTCGCCTCCAGCGCCCGCTCCCGCGACGCGGCGGCGCAGCAGCGGCTGTGGCAGGTGTCTGAAGAACTCACCGGGGTCAGCTACGGCAGCCTTGCCGTAACCTGAACGCGCCATGCCGAGGCCCGGTAAGAGCGACCTGAGCGCGCGGGGCAACCGCTATCACCACGGCGATCTGCGAGCCGCGCTGATCGACACCGCCATCGAGCTCATCGGGGAACGTGGAGTCCGCGGGTTCTCCATGGCCGAGGCCAGCCGACGTCTGGGCGTCGCTGTCAGCGCGCCCTATGCTCACTTCGCCGACCGGGACGATCTGCTGGCCGCTGTGGCGGTACGGGCCTTCGAGCTGCTCGGCTCTTCGCTGGTGCCACAGAGCGAAGCGCACACCGATCCTGCCGACCGGCTCGCCGGAATGGCCAGGGCGTATGTGCGGTTCGCCGCGACCAAGCGGCCGCTGTTCGAGGTGCTCTACGAGCCCGGGCTGGACAAGGCGCGCTACCCGGAAATCGAGGCCGCTGAGCGACCAGTCACCGATGCCTTCGAGGCCTGCGTGCGGGCACTGTCCGGCGGCGAAGGTCCGCATGCCGACGACCTCGCATTCGCCCTCGAGGCAACCGCTCACGGGCACGCGATGCTGCTGCTGTCCGACGGCGGCCCGGGCCTTGACGACGGCGCCACGGAACTCATCGCCGAGCGTGCGGCCCGGGCCACGCGAGCCCTGCTGGCGGGCCACCAAATGCTCGGGTGAGATTGTGACGTCATGACGCGCGTAGGAAAGGAGACCCGGTGACCTGCACCGTGCACCTGGCCTGGGATGACGAGCTGATCGGGTACGACTTCGGGCCGGGTCACCCGCTGGCGCCGGTCAGGGTAGAGCTGACGATGCGGCTCGCCCGGGAGTTCGGCGTGCTGACGGCGCCCGGGGTCACGGTAGCCCGGCCAGCGCCTGCCACCGACGACGAGCTTCAGCTTGTGCACGACCCGGCCTACATCGCGGCTGTGCGCCGGGCCGGCGGCCCAAGCGCTGACTCCGGCCGGCCGGACATGGCTGAGGTCAGCTTCGGGCTCGGCACAGCGGACGACCCGGTTTTCCCCCGCATGCACGAGGCATCGGCGCTGGTCGCGGGCGCGACTCTGGCGGCGGTGCGCGCGATGTGGTCCGGGTCGGTGGAGCACGGGGCCAACATCGCCGGTGGCCTGCACCATGCGATGGCCGATCACGCGAGCGGTTTCTGCATTTACAACGACCCCGCGATCGCGATCGCCTGGCTGCTGGGCCAAGGGGTGGAACGGATCGGGTACGTCGACATCGACGTGCACCACGGCGACGGGGTGCAGGCAGCGTTCTACAACGACCCACGGGTGCTCACGATCAGCCTGCACGAGCACCCGGCGACGCTGTTCCCAGGGACCGGCCGACCCAGCGAGACCGGCGGCCCGGACGCCGAAGGCTACGCGGTGAACGTGGCGCTGGCCGCGGGGACGACGGACACCGGCTGGCTGCGGGCGTTCCATGCGATCGTGCCGCCGCTGATGCGGTCGTTCAAGCCGCAGGTTCTCGTCAGCCAGCACGGCTGCGACACGCACCGGCTCGATCCGCTGGCCAACTTGGAGCTCACCGTCGACGGACAGCGGGCCGCACACGCCGCGATCCACCAGCTCGCCCACGAGACGGCGGGCGGCCGCTGGCTGCTGACCGGGGGCGGCGGCTACGAACTGGTCCAGGTAGTGCCCCGGACCTGGACGCACCTGCTCGCCGAGGCGACCGGCCGGCCGATCGAGCCCGGAACGCCGACCCCGGCGCCGTGGCGCGAGTACGTCGAGGAGCGCACCAGCCGGGTCGCACCCAGGGAGATGACCGACGGCGGGCCGGGCGGCTACGTGCCGGTCGAGTCCGGTATTGACCCCTCCGACCCGGTCGACCAGGCGATCATGGCCACCCAGAAAGCCGTCTTCCCGCTGCACGGCCTTATGCCAGCCGCGCCCGGCGGGATGGCGTAGTCATGAGCGCGCACGTCCGCTCGGTAACCACGCGCGGTTTCCGGGTGCCGATGCCGGTGCCGTGGGGCCCAGGTGCTGACTCCCAGGACCTGATCGTGACCACTGTGCAGGCCAGCAGCGGAGAGAGCGGCCAGGGGTTCAGCTGGGCGGTGCGGGCCGGCGGTACGGCGGTGCGCGCGATGATCGAGGCGGACAGCGGGCCCGCGGCTGTCGGCGGGCCGCTCGCGCCCGCGGCCGCCTGGGACCGGATGTGGTGGCACCTTCGCGAGGCGGGCGGCGGCATCACCACGCTGGCGATCGCCGCGGTGGACATCGGCCTGTGGGACCTGCAGGCGAGAGCGGCCGGGCTGAGCCTGGCCGACCTGATCGGCCGGCAGCGCGACGACGTCCCTGTCTACGCCAGCGGGGTGAACCGGCACCTGTCCCTTGACGAGCTGACCGAGCAGGTGCACCGGTGGGTCGAGGCCGGGCACACGAGGTTCAAGATCAAGGTCGGCCTGCCCAGCCTGGATGAGGACCTGCAGCGGGTAGCCGCTGTCCGGCAGATCATCGGTCCCCGCTCGGTGCTGATGCTCGACGCGAACCAGCTCTGGGACTTTCCGGCCGCCCGGCGTGCAGCCAGGGAGCTGTCAGCGTTCGACATCTTCTGGCTTGAGGAGCCGCTCCCGGCCGAGGACCTGCAGGCTTATGCGCGGCTGCGGGCGGCCATCGACATCCCGGTCGCCGCGGGCGAGAGCCTGTACACCGAGGCACAGTTCCGGGATGCGCTGCTGGCTGGGGCGGTCGACTACATCCAGCCGAACGTGTGCCGGGTAGGCGGCATCACCCCGTTCCTGCGCATCGCCAGGCTCGCCCGGCTGTTCGACGTGCCGGTCATGCCGCACCTGCTGCCCGACATCTCCGGCCAGCTCGCCCTGTGCCTGCCACTGCCAGCCATGGTCGAGGACATCGACCAGGGGTCGTTCGCGGCCCTCGGCGCGCTCGCGGCTCCCAGCGGCGTGACGATCAGCGCCGGCCGCCTGCGGGCGGACACGGCCCCCGGGCATGGCCTGGCGTTCGCTGTCGAGTCGATGCCGCCGCTCTAGAGCATGCCCATTCCAGTCTGTTCCGCTAGGCGTGGCTGGGTAATTCATGCAGACCAAGCTGCATCCGGCTTCCGTTCAGCTTGGATTAAATCTCTGTCCTGGCTCTAGGCAGCCGGTTGCTGAGCCACCTGGCTGGCAGCCGGCGGCGCGGGCCGGCCGCCAGGGCCAAGCCGGCAATGACGGTGACCGTGGTGTAGGCGCAGAACACGGTGAGCACGGTCCACGGGCCCGCGCCCGGCCGTGGCCCCGTGTTCGTGATCTCAGCGCCGACCTGGAACGGGAGCCACTGTGCCGCTTGCCCGGGCAGTGCTCTGGACCCGATCCAGCTGCCGGTCCAGGCGGCGACTGTGACCGCGAGGACGGCGAGCTGGGAGACAGCCGGCGCGATTGCGCGCTGCAGCGTGGCCAGACCGAACCCGAGCATGCCGCCCACAGCGAGGAAAAGGCCGCCGCCGGTTACCGCGCGCAGGTCCGCTGCCCGCGCCAGGCTCCCGGTGACGATCAGGCCGAGGGCTAGCTCGCCAACGAAGAACGAGGCCAGCGAGATAACCTGGCCCGCTATCAATGCGATCACGGCAACCGTGATGATCCGGGCGGTCGTCAGCGTCCGGGGCGCAGGCCGCCCGGTCATGATCTTGTCCGGATGGCCCCGGATGCACCCGACGGCCCCCAACGCCATCATCGGGAGAAGCGCTATGACCAGCCACCTGAGACTCGCCGACGTGGGGTCGGAGAAGCCCAGCAATTCCGCGGCGGGTAAACCCTCCGCCTGGACGTGTTCCGCCGCATATTGTTCCTGCTGCAGTCCGGCAAAGCTGAAGAGGCCGGCCAGCCCGACGCTGAGGCCCAGGGCGGTCAGCAGCAGCCGCCGGGAGGACCGGGCACGGACGGCCGCGACCAGTTCTGAGCGCAGCGTGGTTACCAGGCCAGGTGGCTGATGGTGGGGGATTGTCGCAGAGTCCACGGATGCTCCCGTTTCTTCTGATTACGCTCGACGGCCTGATTTCCTTTACCGCCGGGCCGCATCGACTTTCGCTAGAGGGTCCGATTAATAACGGCGCTTCCCGCGGTCTCATCAGTCAAGCGACGAGAAAGGGATGATGACGTGGGCCTCAAGGAGCGTGCACGGGCTTCGGTCACCCGGCCGATCGCGGCGTCAGCGGCGAAGATTTTCCAGGTGCTGGCTGATCCCGCGAACCACCCGGCGCTGGACGGCTCGGGCACGCTACGGGTGGCCCCCGAGCAACCGGTGCCTGGCCAGGTGGGCGATACGTTCATGATGGGGATGTACCTGCCGAAGCTCGGAGATTACCTAATGCTCAACCGGGTCATCGCCTTCGAACGTGACCGGCTGATCGTATGGGAGCCGACGCCGGGTGACGCGCGGACTGCGCAGTACGCCGGGCTGCCGGTCGGGGCGTCACAGGGATATAGCTGGGGCTTCCATCTCCAGCCTGATGGCGACACGACGATCGTCACTGAGACATTTGACTGCACCGGCGCCGACCAGAGCATCCGTGATAGCGCGGAGGATGGGAAAGCCAAGCTCCCGGTCATGCACCACACACTCGAACGGCTCGCCGCTCTGGTTGAAGCAACATAAGCGTGCGCGCACGCTACACATCTAACTGCGGACGTAGACCGGCGTGCCCGGCGCGGGGACCAGGGTGTAGAAGAAGGCCGCGATGTCCATCGGGATCCTGATGCAGCCATGCGACACCGGCTGCAACGGCACGTCGGTGTCCCCGTGGATCGCGAACGTGGTGCCGATGAAAAAGACCGGGTTATACATCTCCCCGAGCGGGACGGTGACCCAGCCGGGCATGAACACCGTTGTGGTGAAGTCCCCGGTCGGTGTGACCGCGTACGCGCAGCCACCGCCGGGGTTGCAGAAGTAGTAGCCGCCAGCGCTCGACACGTGGCTGATCAGCGCCACCTGGCCGCCGCGGTACAGGACCAGCACCTCATCCGCCAGGTTGACCTCGACCCGCAGGCTCCCGCCGCCGGGCACGAGAACGGCCGGGCTGCGCGGATTCGCTAGCGCCTGCTGCGTCGGCGCGCCCACGTCACCGGTCACCGGCATGCCCTGAACCTCCTGGAACGCCCACACAGCTTCCTCGGTGTCCTGGCCGAACTGACCGTCCTCCGGCCCCGGGAAGTAGTGCAGTGCCGTGAGCCGCTGCTGCAGAGCGAGTACGGCCGGCCCGCTCATACCTGGTTGGAGAACCGTGCTGGCAGGCGGGGCCGATGGCTGAGCGGAAGGCGAGGGCGACGCCGTGGCCGACGGGGTGCGGGATGGCGCCGCGGCCGGCGACGGGGCAGCCGACGAGGCGCGAGACGAGTGTGCGGACGACCGGATGCTGGCCGGAGCGCCCGCGGTGGCGTCAGCGGAGGCAGATCGGCCGCCCTGCGCTGATGTGCTGACCGGACTGCACGATGCCACAGCCAGCGCCAAAGCCGCCATGGGCACTACCCAGATCACCGGCCTCGACAGGAACCGCATGACGACCTCCCCGCGGCAGCCGGTCCACCGGGCCCGGTTCACAGCCGCCCCGATACATCCGGGTACATCCAGTATCAGGCAGCCAGGCCGCTACGGCGAGATACCGATGGCGGGGTATCGCAGCGCGGCGGCCGTTTGTCCGCAGCCGGCTGGCTGGCCGCGATGTTAGATCTGGCCCTGGAACCTCACGCCAGACACGCTTGCCTCGAAGGTGCCGGACGAATCCTGCGGCAGGTTGGTGAACCAGATGAGCACATAACGGCAGGTCACTGGCTTGCTGAGGCTTAGCTGGAGCACGCCGCCTGCGTTGTTCGCTCCTGCGACCGAAGGCAGGGAGGCCAGTGCAGGCGCATTGCCAGCGCGCAGCTGAAGGTTGGCACCAGGAGAACTGCCGAGGTTGATCTCGGCTTTGGTGATCGTCACCGTCTTGCCCATGTCCAGCAGCAGGCCGGTGCCGGCCTGCATGTTCCCGAACGCGGCCGAGGCGTACCAGTCGGTGTGCCAGGAACCCCCCGTGATCACCTGGGACGCAAGCTGGGGATTATCGCCCTGACCCGCGCCGCTGGGGCCGAACGCCTGCGCGCTGACCGGGTTCAGCACCTGGACCGCGGGAGTGGATTGCGGGGCGGGAGTGCTCTGGGCGACCGTCGGCGCCGGGTGAGGCTTGGCCTTCCCCGCCGCGTGACCAGTGACAGCCCCTGGGCTTGGCAGCGCGCGGGCTGGCGAATGTCCGGAGCCCGACGCGAGGTTGTAGCCGAGCACCGCCGCAGCGATCAGCAGTGCGATGCCGAGTACCGCGGTCCAGTTCAGCCGGGACCCCCCGCGCCCTCTGACCGCTCCGCCGATCTTGCTGGCCGACTCCTGGATCTTGCGGGCCAGTCCCCCAGCCGTGCTGGCCGACCCGCCGACCGTGCTGGCTGGTCCCCCGACCCTGCTGGCGGACTCCCCGACCCTGCTGGCGGGCCAACGGATCCTGCTGGCTGACTCCCCGAGCCTGCTGGCCGACCCTCGGATCTTGCTGGCCGACTCCCCGCCGATCCTGCTGGCAGACCCACGGACCTTGCCGGCCGACCCTCGGAACTTGCTGGCCGACTCCCCGCCGATCCTGCTGGCAGACCCACGGACCTTGCCGGCCGTTTCCCCGATCCCGGCCAGCAGGCTTTGCATGAGAGGCATGGGACCGGTAGACGG
>Ga0335074_10016800_pt1 | contig 10304 bp, 4 predicted proteins | sample Lox_Sample_23_FD_206715 | JGI IMG/M metagenome (GOLD analysis project Ga0335074, IMG submission 206715) | Soil microbial communities from Loxahatchee National Wildlife Refuge, Florida, United States - Lox_Sample_2.3 | ecosystem: Environmental > Terrestrial > Soil > Wetlands | place: USA: Florida...
GCGTCCATGCGGGACATCGACCAGATCGAGGAGACCGACCTGCCATGGGCCGGATGCCTGGTCCGGGACGGCGACAGGTTCGTGATCAAGCTGCGCGCCGCCGACACCCGGGGCAAGAAGCGCTTCACCGCCTTCCACGAGGTCAAGCACACCTACATGCCCGGGTTCGCGTTGGCCCCCCAGTACCGTTGCGACCCCGCCACCCCACCCGACGTGGCACGCGACCGCGACCCGGGCCTGGAAGCCCTCTGCGACCTCGGCGCGGTCGAGCTGCTCCTGCCCCGCAGGAACTTCCTGAACGACCTGGACGGCAACACCCCCACGCTCACCCTCGCAAGCCAGCTAGCCGAGCGCTACGACGCCAGCCTGGAGGCAACCGCACGCCGGATCGTCACGCTACGCCCGGCCCCGACCCTGCTCATCGCGCTGGAGCCGTCCTGCACGGCCAGCGCGCCGCACGACGAGCCGAAGCTGCGCGTGAAGCGGGCATACCGCAACGCAGGCTGGCCGTTCATACCGCCAAACAAGTCGGTTCCCCCAGGCAGCATCCTCACCAGCCCGCTATCCGGCGAAGCCGTCAACGAAGTCAGCACCCTGATCGGGCTGACCTCCACCCCCATAGGTCCCGTCCACATCAGCGCGGACCTCTACCCGTACACAGACGACCAAGGGGATCAGCACATGCGCGTTCTCGCACTCATCACACCCGTCAGCCAGCCAGGGCAGCACCACCATGCCGCCTGAACAGCACGACGCCAGCCGACCCGCCAGCGGCGGGATCGGCGATCAGATCCGCCGGTTCCGGGAAGAACGCGGACTGAACCTCAGCCAGCTCGCCGCAGAAGCCGGGGTCAGCAAAGGCTATCTGTGGACCCTGGAAAACGATCAGGACGCGCGGCGCCCCTCAGCAGACACGCTCTATGCAATCGCCAAAGCGCTCGGCGTCACGATGTCAGACTTGATGGGCCGCAAGCTCCTTCCAGCCGCAGCCCCCCAGGTACCGGACAGCCTCCGTGAATTCGCGGATGAGGAAAAACTCCCGGAAGCCGACCTGTCCATGCTCGCATCCATCCAGTTCCGCGGCGAGCAGCCCCGCACCAAAGAACGATGGCGGTACATCTACACCGCTATCACCACAAGCAGGGCAATCGACGCGGCCAAGCCCGCGTCAGGTCTTGAGAACCGGCGAAAAGCTCCATAGCCCGCGGTATCCGCCCGCGTAGGTCAACGACCCAGTGCATATACGGAACCAGCTGTGATGTGATGGCCTCCGCAACGATTAAGGACACCGACCTCAGACCAGATGCGCGGGCTCCTCGATGGCCCACTCGAAGCGGAACGGGAGACCGGAGGGGAGCGTCCGAGGCTTTTGTATAGCTTCGATCACGGCGCGTTGCGGCTCCGCTGTTTCGCCTATCTTTGTGATGGAACGGTCCGACTGGACTAGGGAGTTTGCCAGCAGTGCGAGGAGTACCCCACGCCGGAAAGCATCGTTCTCCTCGGTTAGTGCTACGCGAACGGCCTCACCAGATTCCGGAGGGTCACGGTCCAGACCGCTAAGGTATCCGGCGAGAAGCTGGGCAAGGTACGGCACTTTCCCCTCCGAGGAGTGCGCACAGGCGGATGGCGGATTGGGTACTGACAGTAGCCGGGGGGTATGACATTGAGCGTTGACCTGGATCGCCTCAAGCCGAGGACGCAGGTCCGGTTCCCCGGAGTCGACGAGCTGGTTATCCTTGTCGCCGTCACTCCGGGCCCATACTGGGAGTTCTACTTCGACGGCCCTTCCGGCCCTGGCAGGCGCGTACTGGCCGAATCCGAACTTGACGGAATCCAGATATCCGACGAGCCCGAGGAACTGCGCTTCGACGGCGACCCGCTCCAGTTCCGGCTCGGAGTTGAGGCTCAGCGGATCGATGTCGCCTTCGCCTATGAGATGGCCGCCGTCGCGGTGTCGAACATCCAGCCGCTACCGCACCAACTTGAGGCTGTGTACGACTGCTTCCTGCGTGAGCCGCGGCTGCGGTTCCTGCTCGCCGACGATCCAGGCGCAGGCAAGACCATCATGGCCGGGCTGTACATGAAGGAGCTGATCCTCCGCCGTGCCGGCGACCGGCTGCTGGTCGTGACCCCGGCCAACCTGCGCCCGCAGTGGATCAGGGAGCTTTCCGAGCGGTTCCAGCTTGATTTCGTCCAGCTTGGCGCCAGCCAGTTCGATGCGTCGCTGACTGAGAACCCGTGGGATCAGCACGACCACATCGTGGTCAGCCGTGACTTCCTGCGCACCCCCCGGGCACGGGAAGCGTTCGAGGCCGCAGAGAAGGACTGGGACCTGGCCGTGATCGACGAGGCGCACGGGTTCACGCTCGCGGTCAACGGCGAAGGGCACATCAACAAGAAGAGCGAACGCTACAAGGCCGCCGAGTCGGTTGCCCGGCGCAGTAACCGGCTGGTCTTGATGACCGCCACCCCGCACTCGGGGCACCACGCCAGCCTGTGGGGCTTGCTGCGCCTGCTAGACCTGGACGCTTACGGGGACCGCTGTCCGCGCGAGATCCAGGTCCCGCCGCAGCAGTTCCGGAAGGTCTCCAAGGAGATCATGCGGGATATGTCCGGGGAACTGCTGTTTAAGAAGCGTCACCCCAGGCGTATCGAATACCAGCTGACTTCGGACGAGCAGCAGCTGTATGACGCGGTCACCGACTTTGTCGCCAACAAGCTGCGGGAGATCCGCGGCGAGCAGTCGCGGATGACTGCGAGCTTCGCCCTGACGACCATGCAGCGGCGGGCTGCCTCCAGTACCCGCGCGATCCGTCGCACGTTGGAGCGGCGTGTTGCCCGGATCGATAAGGCGCTGGAAGATCCCGCCGCCTACTTGCGCAACCGCCGGGACTTCCAGGCGTCCCTGGCAGCCAGCGGCGAGGACCTCGATGATCTCGACGAAGACAGCCGCTGGCAGCTTGAGGAAGAGGCCCTGGAGGAGTGGCTGCCGGACACAGTCGCGGAACTGGAAGCCGAGCGGGCGATGCTGCTTCCGCTGCTCGCGCTCGCCCAGGAGGTCGAGGCCAGGCGGACGGAACGGAAGCTCACCGAGCTGCTGGACGTGGTGCACAACCTGGGGCTGGAGAACGACCGCCGCAAGCAGCTGCTGATCTTCACCGAGCACAAGGACACCCTGGACTACCTGATCGAGAATCTGTCCGCCGACTTCGAGGTCGCCCAGATCCACGGGCAGATGAAGCTGGCCGAGCGGATCGAGCAGGAACGGTACTTCCGGGAAACCGCGCAGATCATGGTGGCCACCGAAGCCGCCGGTGAAGGCATCAACCTCCAGTTCTGCCACCTGATGGTCAACTACGACATCCCATGGAACCCCAACCGGCTGGAACAACGGATGGGCCGGATCCACCGCATCGGCCAGACCGACGAGGTCTACATCTTCAACCTGGTCGCCACCAGCACCCGCGAGGGCTACGTCCTGAACGTGCTGCTGAAGAAGATGGAGAACATGGGCATAGCGCTCGGCGACAAGGTCTTCGATGTTGTCGGCCAGGCCATCGGCACGAACCTGCGCGAGGTGCTGGAAGCGGTCATCGCCGGGGAGATAACCCAGGAAGCCGCCGCGGCCACGTTCGGCGGCGAGGAGGTCGACCCGGCCACCCGGGCACGGGCAGAGGAACTGCTGGAAAACGCGCTCGCCCGCCATCACCTGGACTGGGAAACCGAACGGGACCGGGCTGCGCGTGCCGAGGAACGGCGGCTCCCCCCGCGATATTTCGGCCGCTTCTTCGAAGACGCCATCACCTACGCGGGCGGCAAGGTTACTAAGCGCCTCGATCCAGGTACCTGGCGGGTGGACCGCACCCCGGACATCCTGGTCGCGCAGAGCCGGACCGCGCCTGGGCTGCGCCGGATCGCGCCCGAATACAAGCGGCTCACCTTCGACAAGTCCATCGCTACCCGTCCTCGCCTCAGCGAGGAAGACGCGTCGCTCCCCGCGGCCGAGCTTTGCGGGCCAGGTCACCCGCTGTTCGACGCCCTGGTCCGCTACGTCGCTGAACGCACCGCCCCCGAGGTGGCCAAGGGCGCGGTTTTCTTCGACCCCGACATCGACGAACCCGTAGTTCTCCGGTTCCTCACCGGTGATGTGGTCGACGGCAACGCAGAGATCGTCCGCCGCACCCTCGCAGCCGCACGCGTCTACCCCGACCATCGCACCGAACAGGCACCCGCGACCTCGTTGTTCGATGTCGTTCCCCCAACCGACACCATGCGTCCCGCGCCCGAGCAGGCGCTCCCCGTGGCCGCCCAGGCCGACCCGGAACTCGTGATGTGGGCGAGACAGCATCTATTCGAGCGCGTCTACGAGGAAGCCAAGGCCGACCGACACCATGTCGCCGCCATCCAGGAAGACTTCCTCAAGCGCTCGTTCAACGCCCTGATAGCCCAGGCCGACACCGCCATCCTCGCCGCGGAAGACGAAAAGGACCGTAGTGTCCCTGGCGCCGACGGACGGCTGCGCAAGGCCGAGATCACCAAGGCCCAGCATGAGGAGCGCCGCCGCCAGCGCCTGGAGGAAACTGAGCGCGGCCGGGCCATCGTCCGCGGCGACGTCACCGTGATCGGCAGCGCCCTGCTCCTGCCCCTCCCCGCGCCGGACCGAGGCCATGCCGGGCCAGGTGACGGGTACGGGCTCAGCGACAGCGAGATCGAGCAGATCGCGGTGCGCATCGCCCGCCAGTACGAGGTCCAGCGTGGCGCGACCGTCACCTCGGTTGAGCAGGACCACGTCGGGTTCGACCTACTATCTCTGCGCGGCCTGGAGCGCCGCTGCGTTGAAGTCAAGGGCCGTGCCGGGGTCGCGAGGGTTGAGGTGACCTGGAGCGAATTCGCCAAGAGTCAGGAACTTGGCGACGATTACTGGCTCTACGTGGTTCTTGACTGCGCAACCCCCTCCCCTAGGCTGTACCGCGTGCGTAACCCAGCCCGGACCTTGGCCACCTTCTGGCAGCCCTCCCTTGATGTCCGCTTCCGCGTCGATCCCGAGCCCGTCATCGACGCTTCGCTGGGGTCTCCCGAATGAGCAGCCGACGACTCATCGAGGAAAAGCTTCCGCTCAAGGAGGTCAACGCCGAGTCTGCGCGGGAGAAGTCGCTCCGGCACGGCCACATCTCCACGATGCACCTGTGGTGGGCCCGGCGCCCGCTCGCGATGAGCCGGGCCGTGGTCTTCGGTACCTTGTTCCCTGATCCAGGAGACAAGGCTAAGCGCAAGGAGATTTTGGATCTCATCGGAAGGGCAGCCCCCTTCGAAACCGCACGCAATGGGCCGGCTATCGACCAACTCCGCAGGCTTCTCACCAACGCGTATCCCGATGGGGCGCCCAAGGTTCTGGACTGTTTCGCAGGAGGCGGCGCTATCCCGCTGGAAGCGCTCCGGCTCGGATGCGACGTGACAGCCGTTGATCTCAACCCAGTCGCGCATCTCATTGAGAAGTGCGTCCTTGAGTACCCGCAGCGTTTCGGCCAGCCAGACGAAAGCGGCGAAAATTCGCTAGCCGAAGACTTCACGACGTGGGCCAAGTGGGTCCGAAAGCGGGTCGAGCCGAAGCTGGAGAAAGTCTTTCCTTCCGACGAAAAGGGACGACGGCCGGCGGTCTACTTCTGGGCACGCACCATGGTGTGTCCAAACCCTGGCTGCCGCGCGGAGATCCCTCTGCTCTCTTCTTTCTGGCTAGCCAACAGCACAAGACGCAAGGTCTGGGTCAAGGTCACGGGACAGCCCGGCAGAATCACCCTGACTATCGAGAAGGGCCTTCCCCAGGATCTGACGCATCTCTCGGATGGCACCGTCAAGGCTAGCTCGGTGACCTGCCCAGGTTGCACTGCGTCAATGTCCGCGAACGATGTCCGTGACTATGCCAAGAAAACCGGCTTTGGCCGCATGCTCTACGCGGTACTCGACATCGACGGCAGCAACCGGACCTACCGGGCGCCAAGAGCTGATGAGATTGATGGAGCCGAAAGATCGGCCACAGTCCTGCTGGATCAGCTCGGGGAAACCCCGGACGGAACGTCAGCCTTGCCCGACGAGGCCATAACAAAGTCGCAATTTCGCATTCTCCGGAGTCTAGTCTACGGGATCGATACATTCCGCGGGCTCTTCAACGACCGTCAGCTCTACGTTCTAGGCTTGATGTGCGAGTCCGTCCGTGCTGCACACGACGAGATGCTGGGTAATGGGATCGAGCCTCAGCGTGCGCTCGCTGTATCAACCTATCTGGCTTTGCTAGTAGACAAGATTGCTGACTATAATTCTTCGTTCTGCGGCTGGCATGTTACTGGCGAGAAGATCCGGGATACCTATGCAAGGCAAGCGATCGCGATGGTATGGGACCATACAGAGATCGATCCCTATCTCGATGTCCCTGGTGGCTGGGATGCACACGTTCGATGGATAGAACTGGCCATTCGCCGGTCCCCCGGTCCAATGTCGCGTCCCGCATCCGTCCAGCGAGGCGACGCTCAGAAACTTGCCTTTCCGGACGGCACATTCGACGCCGTAATTGTAGATCCCCCTTATTATGACGCCATCCAGTATGGAGATTTGTCCGACTTCTTCTACGTCTGGCTAAAGCGTAGCATCGGACACCTCTACCCAGTGCTTTTCGGCACGCCGCTGACGCCAAAGCAGCAAGAGATAATAGAGAACCGCGCCGACAAGAAGTCACACGAGTACATCTCTCATGTACAATTCGAGCAGCGCCTTCAGCGGGCGCTTTGTGAGATGGCTCGGGTGGTGAAACGCGACGGCATGGTCGCGATCGTATTTGCTCACACGGACGTTGAGGCCTGGGAGCGACTACTGCGGGCACTTCGGTCAGCCGGACTAGTAGTCACCACATCATGGCCTATGCGATCTGAGATGTCCACCCGGAGCACTGCCGCGTTGAGCGCAGTCCTGGACTCTTCCGTCGTGCTGGTATGCCGACCCCAAATGGCCGAAGAAGAAGGCTTCTATGACGACGTTGTACGCGCACTGGAACACCGCATCGCGGAGCGGCTGAATGACTTCGAGGAAATGAGCCTTGTAGGTGCCGACTACTTTGTGTCCGCAATAGGTCCGGCGTTCGAGGTGTTCGCGCGGTACTCACGAGTCGTCAAGCTTTCCGGTGAAGAGGTGGAAATCCCTGACCTCATGGTGCTAGCCCGCCAGACGGTCGCCCGGCACGCGATGCGCCGCCTGCTAGGTCCAGACTCGCTGGACGCGCTGGACGCGGAGTCTTTGTTCTACCTCACGTGGCGTTGGGCCTACCTGACCACTGCGATTCCGGCCGATGAGGCATACAAGCTGGAGAGAGCTTTCGACGTTGATTTGAGCCGTCTGTGCGGTCCGCGCGGGTTCGCGCGGCAGGCCGGCTCGAACTTCACGCTGCTGGGGCCGCAGGACCGGAAGGGCCTGAAGCTGTCGACCTCACCGTCGCTGATCGACGTTCTGCACATGGCGTGCCAGTTGTGGGACGCAGGGCGCCGACGTGAGCTGGAAGCCGTCCTGGGCGCTACTGGCGCGGGCATGGAGCCGGGATTCTGGGCGATGGCACGGGCGCTGGCGGAGATCCTGCCGGATGGGGACCGGGAGCGGACAATGCTGCTAGGCCTAACGGGGAATCGTGACGCGCTGTCTGAGGCTGCCGCCAAGTCCGCGAGCACGTTCGAGGAACTGACGCTCTTCGACCCCGGCACTTCATGACTGCCAGCTGCTGAGCAGGGAGAAACATCCAGATGAATGCCTTGAAACCCTGGCTAGAAGTGGCCAAGCCGCGCGATGACATCGCGGACGGGTCGTTTGATGAATCGCTATTCGCCGCTGATCTGGGGATGGTGGACCGGGGCCGCGGGCCTGCCGACTACCTTGACCCGGTCACCTTCTGCGAGAAGACCTACCTCACCGAGAACCTCCAGGCATTCCTCGGCGAGTTGGCGGCGCGCCTGTCCGGAGACATGGCGGCCCCAGGTGTGTACCGGCTGCAAACCGAGTTCGGCGGCGGCAAGACCCACACACTGCTCGCCGCCTACCACCTGTTCCGGAACCCGCAGCGCGTCACGGGAACGCCCTTCGTCAAGGAACTGGCAAGCAGGCTCGGGCGCTCCAGCTTTCCCCAAGCGTCGGTTGTCGTGCTCGAAGGCGGCGCGCTCGCGGCCGGCGAACCCGACCCACAGATCCACGATGCCCAGGTCCGCACGCTGCTCGGGCACCTGGCCTACCGCCTCGGCGGCGAAGCGGCCTACGCCAAGGTGGCAGAACAGGACCGCAACCTGCGGGGGTCGTCCACAACGCAACTCGCTGAGCTGCTAGAAGCCTACGCGCCCTGCGTGATCCTGCTGGACGAGACACTCCAGTACCTGGCTAAGGCACTCAACGTACCCAGCCACGACGGCAACCTGGCCGTCACCACGCTGACCTTCATCAAGGAACTGTGCACGGCAGCGAGCAATGTCCCGCAGACGGCCGTCGTTGCAACCCTGACCAGCTCCAACCTGGAAGACTACGCAAGCGCCGGCGGCGGCGAGGAAATGCAGGAACGGCTGTCCAAGGTCGTGGGACGGACCGAGAACATCATCACCCCCGTCGAGGGCGACGACATCTTCCCCATCCTGCACCGCCGGCTCTTCACGACCATCGGTTCGCCGGAAGACCGGCGCCGCGTCGCCGATGTGTACGCCAATTGGTATGAATCCCTGGCCGACGCCGTGCCCGCCACCTACCGGGAAGCCAGCTACCGGGAACGGCTCGCGCTGGCCTTCCCGTTCCACCCCGAGCTGGTAGACATCCTCACCAACCGGTGGGGTTCACTGTCGGGATTCCAGCGCACCCGCGGCGCGCTACGCACGCTGGCCCACACGGTCAAGGCCCTCGCCCAGCACCACCACAAGGCGCCACTGATCCACCCCGGCGACGTGAACCTGGCCGACCCCGGCATCCGGGGTGAGGTCATCCGCTTCGCCGGGGAAAGCTACAAGGCCGCGCTCAACGCCGACATCATCCGCCCCGAGTCGATCGCCCCGGCGGAAGACAAGCGGCGCGGCGGCCAGGTGGAAGAATTCACTCTGGCCACCGGCCTGGCCACGACCGCATTCTTGAACTCATTCGGCTCCGACCGAGTCCTGGGCGCCTCAGCCGCTCAGATGCTGCTCGGAGTGGGGCGCCCCGGGCTGTCGCGCGGGCTGATCGAGGACGTTCGGGACGCACTCGAAGGCGCCCTGTGGTACATGCGGCTGGAGGGCGGCCGGTACCGGTTCACCACCGAGCCCAACCTCAACAAGGTCGTCCTCGAACGCGAGAGCGCGATCAGCGATGACCGGATCGAAGCGCTCCTGCACGACGCAATCGCCGCGGTGGCGCCTGCCACGCCAGAGCTTCGAGTCGAACCCCGCGTCCGCGCATCGGCCGACGTGCCGGACAGGCAGCAGCTCATCCTGGGCATCCTGGATCTCGACCTGCGGGTCAACGGCGACGTGACCGGGGAGACGCTGCGGGTCGCCCGCGAGGTGCTGGAACACTGCGGGGGAAGCTGGCGGGCGAACAAGAACGCCGCGATGCTTATCGCCGCCGACATCGCCGGGATGAGCAAGGCCAGGGGTTCTGCCCGCACCCTTTCGGCGCTGCGGGACCTGAGCGCCGATAGGCACCGCCTGTCACGGTTCAACAGAGAGCAGCAAGAGCAGCTCGCCAAGCGACTGGCAGCAGCCGAGGAACGGCTCCCCCAGCAGGTAACCATGGCCTACCGGCACCTGCTGCTGCTCGGCGAGAGCGACACTGGCGGCGCCAAGCTCGATCACATCGACCTCGGCCCGGCCCGGGCCACCGCCACGATCACCGGGCGGGTCCTGGAGTACCTGCGCTCAGCCGACCGGATCATCGAGACCACACTGGCGCCAGCCGCCCTGCTCGCCGCCCGCTTCGGCCTGCTCCCCGAGGGCACCAACCACACCGAACTCGAAGCGCTCCTGGGGTTCTTCTACCGACTCCCCCGCCTGCCCAAGCTCGCCAATCCCGGCGTGCTCCGCCGCGCCCTAGCCGAAGGCGTGGAGAAAGGCCTGTTCGGCCTGGCCAGCGGTGCCGCATGGGACGCCGAAGACGCGGTGCTCCGGTTCGCCCAAGCCGTTGACCCTAGCGAGATCCAGTTCCAGCCCGGCACCTGGCTCGTACGCGCGGCAACCATCAAGGAGATGCTCGCCAAGCGTACGCCGCCCCAACCTTCAGCGCCCCCCCGTCCGGAACCTGGGAAACCCCAGAGTGAGACT
>Ga0335074_10016801_pt1 | contig 10304 bp, 9 predicted proteins | sample Lox_Sample_23_FD_206715 | JGI IMG/M metagenome (GOLD analysis project Ga0335074, IMG submission 206715) | Soil microbial communities from Loxahatchee National Wildlife Refuge, Florida, United States - Lox_Sample_2.3 | ecosystem: Environmental > Terrestrial > Soil > Wetlands | place: USA: Florida...
CCGATCAGCGCGAGCAGCACAGGGAACTCGGCGTCGAACCAGGCCATGGCCTGGTCCTTGTCGGCCATGTCGGCGGGAACCACGTCCGGCTGCGGCGCCGACAGCGGCAGCGGCGACCGGGAAGGGCTGAACCGCTCCACTGCTGCCATCGCGGTGTGCAGGTAATGGTCAAGGACCCGGTGCACGGCTGCGCGCTGGCATTCGGGAGAGTCATGCTGGCGAGCCTGCCCGGCGGCATATACGCGCAGCAGGTCGTGGAATCTGAACCGGCGCGGCAGATGCTCCTCGGCCAGATGCGCCCGGGCCAGTTCGTCCAGCGCACTGTAGACCTTCTCGACGGGCATCGCGGTCAGGCTAGCGGCCGCCAAGACCGAAATGTCAGGCCCGGGAATAAGGCCTAGCAACCTGAATACCCGCGCCGTGTCGTCGTTCAGGTGCTGGTAGGACTGGAAGAACACGGTCCGCATCGTGGTTCCCGGATCTCCGGTCTCCAGCAGATCCAGACCGCGGCTGCGGAACTCGCTGGCCAACGCTGCGAGCGGGAAACCCGGCCGCATCTCTGCATGAGCGGCGGCGACGCTCAGTGCCAGCGGGAGCCGGGCGCACAGGCCGCTCAGCTCATCGGCAGCCTGCGGCTCGCGTCCCACCCGTCCCGCGCCGAGACGGGAAGCCAGCAGCTCACGTGCCTCGTCCGGGGTAAACGGCTCGACGTGCAACGCTCGGGCAGCCTCGCCAGCAAGCGCACACAACTGGTTCCGGCTGGTCACCAGCACAAGGCTGCCCGGGCTGGCTGGCAGCAGCGGCCGAACCTGATCGGCATCACGCACGTTATCGATGACGATGAGCACCCGCCTGTCGGTCAGCACGGTGCGGTACAGCGCCGCCTGCGCCTCGGCGTCAACCGGAACCGACGTCGGCGGCACACCCAGCGCGTCGAGGAAACCGTGCAGCACCTCACCGGCTGCCATGGCACGGCCGGCGGGATCGAAGCCGCGCATGTTCACGTGCAGCTGGCCGTCCGGGAACTGGCCGCAAACGCTGTGGGCGAGCTCGATGGCCAAGGTGGTCTTGCCGACTCCCGCGGAACCTTCAAGGACGATCACGACTGGACCGTTACTGGTCATGACCTGACCGGCCAGCTGAGTCAGTGTCGCTAGCTCAGCCGCGCGACCCACGAAATGCTGCACACGTATCGGGAGCTGCCGCGGATGCATCCGCCCGGCCTCGCCAGTGTCGCCCGACGTGAACGCCCTGCCCCACAGATCGATCAGAAGAGAGGCGTCGATCTGCTCCGCGGCCAGGACCTCGGCCAGCTTCCGCACCGCCCTGCGCGGAGGGGGCGACTCGCCGTTCAGCCATCGTCCCCACTGCGACTTGCTGTAAAAACAGGTCGGCTGACCGCCAGCACGCGCGGACGATGTCGACTCCTCCAGCGCCCGGCAGGACAACCCGGCCAGATCTACCAGCCGCCGCAGCTGGGTGCAGAAGTCCCGCTCGGCTGCGGTTAGCCGGGCGGGCAAGGGTGGCCGCTGGCCTGGCATAACGCACTCCAGACTCCCGCACCGGTCACAGATGAGCGTAAGTGTGTCCGAATTGGTGGCGACGGACTGTCCCTGCTTGTCCCGGGATGACCCAGCCTATCCCAGCTCAATGCAGCCGGTAGCGCGGATCCAGGAATCCCGCTGGAATTGCCGTATCAAGCGGGCAATCGTAAATGATCTCCGAGCCAGGAGGAACGAATGAGCTGCCAGGAATTCGGCGCCAGCCGACGGAGGACATGTTCTGCGAGGAGTGGTTCACCGTCAATGCCAGCCAGGTACAGCCACATCTACCGGAAGCGTCCGCCACAGGATGCTCAGCCCGCCGTGGAGGCCTTCGAAAACGCACCCGAGCAGTACGGTTGCGATCAGTGGCGTGCCCCGGTGCTGCGTCATCGCCGTATTCCGGAAGAATACGAGATGCCTAATCCCGGACCTGAGACAGAAGATAACCCGGAGGAAGAAGGGACGTCCAGATCAGAAGATGGCGAAACATCTTCAGCCGAACCGTAACGCAACTTCGGATATTAGCTCGAATCGCGGGTTGCCGCTCGTTCGGGATGCCGCACACATCGGTGTCGGCCTCAACCTGCCAGGTCAAAGCTGCATGAATATGCGTCCCGGCCGAGTAGGCGCTGCCCGCATCTGCCGCGCCGGGTGGATGGACTGTTTTGCACGCTCACCGACGGGGAGCACTGTCGGGGGATATGCACTTCAGCGATCCGGTGTCTATCGTCTTCGCCAGCGACGGGCCGACTGATCATGTACGGCTGGCAGCGGCCGCCTATCTGGGCCGGTTCAAGGGCTCCTCCCGCGAGCACATCGAACGCTTAGTTCGGTTAACAGGTCCATGTCGCCCTCGAGCCCGGCCTTGCGCAGCTCCGTCGCCCAATAGGTGATCCGCTGATCCGCGGCCAGCACCTGGGCCGGGGGCAGCTCCCGCCCGGCCAGCCCGGCATTCCCGGAATCCTCAAACCACCGCTCCACCCGCGCCCGCTTCGCCGCGTGCTCACGCCGCTTGCGGGCCTTATCCGGGGCCACCGCCATCACCGCCCGGGCGATCGCCGCGCGCAGCCCGCCCGGGGTCAGCGACCCGGCCCGGCCCACCACCATGGCCCCGCCCCACCTCGGCCATCGCGGCATGCATGCGGGCGCTGGCGTAGGACTCCACCGGTACAAGGTCCAGTCGGGGGACCCGAGCCACGGCAGGTCGCCGGGGCCCGGCGGCGTGCCGGGCGGGTTATCGTCCTGCCCGGGGTCTGGGGAGTCCGGCGTTTCGCTCATGAACCACGGCCCGTTCTGAAGAAATGATCTTATTGCGAATATGATGGCGAAAAAGATGCCGTGAGGCTCGTAGACACGCCGAGCGTAGAAGGAAAAATTAGCGATCGCCGGGTGGGTGAGCTGACGCTGGGCTGTCTAGGAGGTTGCGGGCCTCGGCTGCCAGCTCTGCCTGGCGGAACCAGTTTCCCGCCGCCACGCTGATCACGACGCGTTCGACGCCGCGGCTGAAGTGCTCGGCAAGGCGTGCGGCGATCTCGCTTGGCGGGCCGGAGTGGAGGACGGCGGGGACCTGGCCGACGGGGATGCCGAACATGCCGTCGGGGTCGGTGAGGCGGCGGGTCAGCTCGTCGGGGCCGGGCAGGTCCGGGTCGCCGACGACGGCTGTCATCAGGCTGGCGGTGACCGGCGGGGCCGGACGCCCGTACTGGGCGGCCAGCTCCTCCAGGCGGGCGCGGGCCTCGGTGACGACGGGCAGCGGGGCCGGGAGCGGGAACCAGCCGTCGCCGTAACGTGCGGCGCGGCGAAGCGCCGGCCCGGACATCCCGCCGACGATAACTGGCGGCAGCGCCGCCGACGGCGCCAGCGCGGCCACCGAGCCATCCGGGCTCTCCTCCAGCCGGGCCGGCTGGCCGGCCAGGAGTTCGGGCAGGACCTGCAGGAAGTGATCGGTGCGCCGGCCCCGGTCGCGGCGGGACACCCCTGCCGCGGCCCACGACTCGCTATGCCGGTCGCCGCCGGTCCCGACGCCGAGGATGAGCCGCCCTTCCGAGACATGCTGCAGCGACGCCACCTGCTTGGCCAGCCAGGCCAGCGGATGCAGCGCGACGACGAGGACGCCGTAAGCGAGGCCGACCCGGGAGGTAACCGCCGCGGCAGCCGCCAGCGCGATGCCGCTGTCCAGCACCGGGACACCAGTGCCGGCCATCAGCTGGTCGACCACCCACACCGACTCGAATCCCAGATCCTCGGCGTGCCGGGCGGCTGCGGCCACATCGCCGGGAGCTCCGCTCCGTTCGCTCATGGTGGGCAGGAAGATGCCAACCGCGGGAGTCACCATCGATGGTTCTCTTTCGTTACCCAGTTCCTTATTGTCACTTGCACTATGCTCGGGCATCATCGGAAAAGATGGAAGAAGGCACCTCAATGTCCGTCGGTCACACCGGTGACACCGGCCCTTGCGCACCGGATATCCAGGCAACTATGTCGTGCGAGATCCGGCACTTGCTAGACCGGCTGGCCGACAAGTGGTCGCTGCTGGTGGTGGAGCTGCTCGGGCGCGATACCCGCCGGTTCAGCCAGCTGCGCCGCCAGATCGACGGGATCAGCCAGCGGATGCTGACGCTGACCCTTCGCCACCTGGAGCGCGACGGCCTGGTGACCCGCACCGTCTACCCCGTCGTCCCGCCCCGCGTCGAGTACCAGCTCACCCCGCTCGGCGCCGGCCTCCTTGAGGCAATTGGGCCCCTGGTCGCATGGACCCGGACAAATCGCTCCGCCATCGCCGCGGCGCAGGCGACCTACGACGCCAGGTCTGACCGGCGCGCTAGCATCGCCGTCGGCCGATAGCATCGAGTTGCAGGATGTCGGCGGCCTGGTTGCGCATACTCCGAGCGGTCGGAGAAGACAGGCTTCAGTACGCGGAGGTCACGATGCCGGTGGGCGGCGACGCTGCAGGCGAGCGCGGGGAGACCAGCGACAGCCCGCGCGAAGCGGGAGCACCGGCCGACGCGCCTCCCCGCCTCGACGCGGCCGACTGGGAGCCGTCCGAAACTGCGCCCGTGACCGTGGAATTCGATACCTCCAAGCCGAATATCGCGCGGGTATACGACGCCCTGCTCGGCGGCAAGGACAACTACGCGGCCGACCGGGAACAGGCCGAGCGGATCGTTGCCCTCAACCCGGACCTGCCCGGCCTGGTGCGAGACAATCGCACGTTCATCATCAAAGGCGTCACAAGGGCGGCTTCCGATCTGGGTATCCGCCAGTTCATCGACCTCGGCGCTGGCTTGCCGACGCACCCGTCCGTCCATGAGGCAGTGCAGGGGGTCAGCCCGGATGCGCGAGTGGCTTACGTGGACCATGACCCGGTGGTGCAGAGCCATGTCCGGGCGCTGCTCGCCGGGGACGGCATAGCCGCCATCAGCGCAGACATCACCCGGCCGGCTGACGTGCTGGCGGATCCGGAGCTGGCGCGCGTGATCGACTTCGGTCAGCCAGTCTGCGTGATTCTCGCCGCGGTGCTGCACTTCCAGCCAGCGGAGGTGGCCCGGTCCCTCATTGCCCAGTACGCCGCGCCCCTGGCCGCGGGCAGTGCCCTCCTGGTGTCGGTGTTCTCGGCCGCCGACGAGGAGTTCACCAAGAAGGCCACCAGGACGTACACCGCCGGCCAATGGCATTCCCACAGCCCGGCAGAGCTGGAACGCTGGCTCAGGGAAGCGGGTCTGCGCCCGCTGCGCGGCCGCGTCGGCAACGTGTCCACCTGGCCGCTCGACCCGCCAGACCGGACAGCAGCACCAGCGGAACCTATCGGCGACCTGGCCGAAAAGCTGTTACGGCGGGGCGGTGCGAGTGGTGGCGCGGGCGGCGAAGGAGCGGCGGTCGCCGGCCCACGCCGCGGCAGGCAGGAGGGCATCGAGCCGGGCCAGGTCGGCCTGGCTGAGGTGAACCTCGGTGGCCCGGGCGTTCTCGGCGATGCGGGCCGGCCGCCGAGAACCGGGGATGGGGACGATGTCGGTGCCCTGGGCCAGGAGCCAGGCGAGGGCCAGCTGGGCCGGGGTGAGGCCGAGGTCGGCGGCGGCCGAGCGGAGTACGTCGACCTGGCGGAGGTTGCGGTCGAGCGTCTCACCCTGGAAGCGCGGGTCGCCGGCGCGGTAGTTGGTGGCGGCCACGGACGTTCGGTCGAGGGTGGCGGTGAGTAGCCCGCGGCCAAGGGGGCTGTAAGGGACGACTCCGACGCCCAGCGCCCGGGCGGCGGGCACGATGTCGTTCTCCGGTTCGCGCCACAGCAGCGACCACTCGAACTGCACCGCGGCGATGGGATGCACCGCCGCGGCCTGGGCCAGCTCGTCGGGCGTGACCTCGGACAGCCCGAGGTGACGGACCTTTCCCTCGGCCACGAGTTCGGCCATGGCGCCGACGGTGTCGGCGAGCGGGACGGACGGGTCGACACGGTGCAGGTAGTACAGGTCGATCACATCGACGCCGAGCCGCCGCAGTGAGCCCTCGCAGTAGCCGCGGATCCGGTCGGGGTGAGCGTCGACGTGCACCTGGTCGCCCTCGCGGACGATGCCGAACTTGGTCGCGATCGTGACCCGGCCGGTCCCGGTTTGCCGCCCGGCCAGGGCGCGGGCGACGAGCCGCTCGTTATGGCCGCCGCCGTAGCTCATCGCAGTGTCGAGCATGGTGATGCCCAGGTCCAGGGCGCTCATGATGGCGGCGACCGACTCGGGGTCCTCCGCTGGCCCGTACCCCTGGGAGAAGCCCATGCAGCCGAGGCCGATGGCCGAACTGGAAAATCCGGTGCTGCCGAGAGTGCGTTGTTTCACCCGTTCAGCATCGGCCGGATCAGTTCATAAGTCCAAGACACAGTTCCGATCGAATCGATCGTGTTAGCTTATGGGTGTGGAGCTGCGGCAACTGGCCTACTTCGACGCGATCGTGCACGAGGGCGGTTTCACCAGGGCCGCCAGGCGGCTGCACGTGGCGCAGCCCGCCATCTCGGCCCAGATCAAGCAGCTCGAGACCGAGCTGGGAGTGGTGCTGATCCAGCGTGGGTCCAGGCCGGTTACCCTCACCCAGGCCGGAGAGCTGTTCTGGGCCAGGACGCAGCGGATCCTCGGGCAGGTCGAGGAGGCCAGGGCCGAGATGGATGAGCTTTCCTGCCTGGTGCGCGGGACGGTACGGATCGGTGCCACGCCGGTGCTTGGTCCCGTCCGCCTGGTCGACGCGATGGCATCGTTCCGCGCGCGGAATCCCGGCGTGGGCCTGACATTGCGGTCGGGGCTGGTGGCCAAACTGGTCGGTGAGCTTGACGCCGGGGCACTCGACGTCGTCGTCGGGCCGGAAGACCCGGGGGTGAGAACCGGTCACCGCGTCGACAGGCTCGGTGACGAGCATCTCGTGCTGGCCGTCCCCGTCGGCCACAGGCTCGCGGCCTCAGGCCAGGCGGTACCCCTGGCCGAGGTCCGTGACGAGCCGTTCGTCTGCCTGCCGCCTGGCAGCGGTATGTACGACCTCCTGGCCGAAGCCGCAACGGCGGCCGGGTTCGAGCCGCGGATCGATTTCCAGGCCAGCAGCCCGACCATCATCAGGGAGCTTGTCGCGGCCGGGCTTGGCGTCGCGCTGATGGCCGCCTCCACCGCCACGGGTCCGGGGCCAGCCGTCGCCGCCTGCGAGCTGGTGGCACCGCCCAGACACCCGCCCATAGCGATCATCGCCCTCAGCGGGCCTACCGCCCCGGCGACCCGGGCCTTCGTCGCCCACCTGCGTGATCACGCGCGGGACGTCAGGTGACCGGGGTTCCCGCGGTGGCGGTGAGGTCGGCGTACAGGGCGGTCAGCTGCGCGGTTACCGGGCCCGGCTTGCCGTCGCCGATCGTTCGGCCGTCGACGGCCACGACCGGGGCCAGGCCGCCCATGGTGCCGGTCACGAACGCCTCGTCGGCCGTGTAGAGCTGGGGCAGCGTGTAGTCGCCGGTCTGGCAGGCGATACCAGCCGAGGCGGCGAGCTCGAGCACGGCCGTCCTGGTGATGCCCTCTGGGCAGGACACGGTGGTCGGCGTGGCCAGCGTCCCGGCGGTGACCAGGAAGATGTTGGTGGCGTTTGTCTCGGCGATGAAGCCACGGTGGTCCAGCATCACCGCGTCGTCCGCGCCCGCCACGTTGGCCTCGATCTTGGCCAGGATCGACGGGAGCAGATTGTTGTGGTGGATCTTGGGATCGAGGCAGTCAGGGGCCGGGCGGCGCACGCTCGAGGCGACCAGCGTGATGCCTGAGGCGTCGTAGACGGGATCCTTGTACTCGGCCAGCACAATCAAGGTCGGCCCGGCCTGGTTCAGCCGCGGGTCCATGCCGGAGGTGATCTTCACCCCGCGGGTCAGGGTGAGCCTGATGTGCACGCCGTCCCGCATGCCGTTCGCCGCGATTGTCCGCCTGACCTGCTCGGTGATCTCGTCGGCCGAGGGGATCTGCTCGAACGCGAGTGCCCTGGCCGAGGCCCGCAGCCGGGCCAGGTGCTCGTCCAGCCGGAAGATCCGCCCGCGGTAGAGCCGCAGCCCCTCCCAGACCGCGTCGCCGCCCTGAACGGCGGAGTCGAACGGGCTGACCCCGGCCCGGTCCCGGTGCGTGAGCTTGCCGCCCACGTTGACGATGAGGTCGCGGTTGCGCTCATCGTAGGTCTGCAGCATTAGCGGCTCCCTGGGCCGAGATTCGGTAAAGGTGCAGCTGCAGGTAGTAGGGCATGCAGCTATCGGCGAGCGGTTCGAGGCGGGCGGGCAGCGGCTCGGCCGGGGACCGGTAGGGCGCGAAGCCGGTCGAGGCGTGCACGCTGCCGTACCAGTGCGCCGCCCAGACGCCGTCGCTGTCCCGCGGTCCCGGCGGCCAGGACAGCATCGCGTCGTCGAACGGCACGTCCAGGGCCCGGCACAGGGCGCGCAGGGTCCCCTCCGGGTCCAGGAGCAGGTCGCGGGAGTCCACGACCGGCCCGCCGAACCGCTCGAAGATCTCCGCCTGCTGCCGCAGGCCCAGGTCGTCCACGGTGGGCTCGGCGCGTACCCGGGCGTAGGAGGCGAGCAGTTCCCGCGGGTCCCTGATCAGGTGCGCGTGCCTGAGCGGGGCCAGCGCGGCCCGGTCCACCTCAGGCAGCAGGTGGTGCGTCATGTGCTTGGCGTAGCTGATGCTTACCCCCGCGGGCAGCGGGGCGGTGGTCAGCTCGGCCAGCACCACCCGCCAGTCCGTGGGCTGGCTCGCGATCACGTGGTCGCGGCCGGGGTGAGCCAGGGCCGTTCGGGAAAGATAAAAGGCGTAAAGCGGTTCGTCGGTGACCACCGTGTCCGGCCGGTTCTCCCACGCCCGCATCAGGGCCGTGGACACGGTCCGCGGCCCCGACCACATCGCGATGCGAGCTGCAGGGTTGGGCTGGAGGTCGGCGGTCGCGCCGGTCACAGGACCACGACGCTGCGCAGCACCTCGCCCCGGCCCATCTTGGCGAACGCCTCCTCCACCTGGTCAAGGCCGATCGTTTCCGAGACGAACTTGTCAAGCGGCAGGCGGCCGGACAGGTGCAGGTCCACCAGCATCGGGAAGTCGCGGCTTGGCAGGCAGTCGCCGTACCAGGACGACTTGAGCGCCCCGCCCCGGCCGAACACGTCAAGCAGCGGCAGGTCCAGCCGCATCTCCGGGGTCGGCACGCCCACGAGCACCACGGTGCCGGCCAGGTCGCGGGCATAGAACGCCTGCTCGTAGGTCTCCGGGCGGCCGATCGCCTCTATCACCACGTCCGCGCCGAAACCGCCGGTCAGCTCCCTGATCTGGGCGACCGGATCGGTGCTGCGCGAGTTGATCACGTCCGTGGCGCCGAAATCGCGCGCCCACTGGAGTTTCCTGTCGTCCACGTCGACCGCGATGATCGTACGTGCCCCGGCCAGCCGGGCGCCGAGGATCGCTCCGTCACCCACCCCGCCGCAGCCGATCACCGCCACGCTGTCGCCCCTGTTCACGCCGCCGGTGTTGAGCGCCGCGCCGAGGCCGGCCATCACGCCGCAGCCGAGCAGCCCGGCGGTGCCGGGGCTGATGGCGGGGTCGACCTTGGTGCACTGACCCGAAGCGACCAGCGTCTTTTCCGCGAACGCGCCGATGCCGAGGGCCGGGGACAAAACGGTGCCGTCCGCCAGCGTCATCTTCTGGGTCGCGTTGTGCGTGGCGAAGCAGTACCAGGGCCGGCCGCGGCTGCAGGCCCGGCAGCGTCCGCAAACGGCGCGCCAGTTGAGGATGACGAAGTCGCCGGGCGCGACGTCGGTGACGTCAGGGCCGACCGCCTCGACCACGCCGGCCGCCTCGTGCCCGAGCAGGTAAGGGAAGTCGTCCCCGATTCCGCCCTCCTTGTAATGCAGGTCGGTATGACACACCCCGCAAGCCTGCACGCCGACCAGTGCCTCACCCGGTCCGGGCTCGGGTACCAGGACCGTCGTCAACTCGACCGGTTCGCCTTTGCCGCGGGCCACTACGCCCTGAACGCTCACCGTCACAGCTTCATCCTCCTGCCTCGCTGCCGGATTTATGCCACGCCCCATCATCTATGCTTGCCCGCGCGCGCGGAAGATCACCAGGTGGCCGCGACGATAGCCACCCGCCAGGGATCAGGCCAGCCGGTACTCGCCGCGGGCGACGATGACCGCGGACCCGCCGACAAGCACCCGACTCACCTTGTCGGCCGAGCCCTCGGCCCGCGCGTAAAGCCGCGACGGCCTGCCGATCTCGTCGCCCT
>Ga0335074_10016802_pt1 | contig 10303 bp, 6 predicted proteins | sample Lox_Sample_23_FD_206715 | JGI IMG/M metagenome (GOLD analysis project Ga0335074, IMG submission 206715) | Soil microbial communities from Loxahatchee National Wildlife Refuge, Florida, United States - Lox_Sample_2.3 | ecosystem: Environmental > Terrestrial > Soil > Wetlands | place: USA: Florida...
GCGTATGGTGGGCCGGGCCGCGTGAGGCGACCGCCGTGGAACGCGAGTATCTGCGGAGCATGGCCGAGACGACGAGCCGTGCCCTGGAGCGGGCCCGGCTCCGGGAGGCCGAGCAGCGCGAGCACGCGCGGGTCGGGGCACTTGCCGAACTCACCAGGCTGCTCGCCTCGGCGCTGACCCCTGAGGCGATCGGCGAGGTGGTGGTCGATCGCGTCCGCGAGGTCATCGGGGGAGCGGACGCGCTATGCCTCGGCGTCATCAGCGAGGACGGCCGGAGGCTGGTATGGATCACCACGGCCGGGTACAGCGGGGAGGTCCCCGCGCAGTGCCCGGACCTGGCTATGGACGTCCCGTCGGCTGAGACCGATGCCGCCCGGACAGGCCTCCCGGTGGTCATCCGGACGCCTGCCGAATATGAAGAGCGCTATGCCGGCCCGGACAGCCCGGCTGTCGTCGCGTGGGGATCGAGCTGGCTGGCCTGGCCGCTGCGGGTGGACACGGCACGCATCGGCGCGATCGGCCTGGTGTGGAAGGATGCCCAGGAGTTCGGGCCTGGGCAGATCGCGGTCGTCGCCGCTGTCGCCGACCTCGTGGCGCGGGCTCAGGTCCGCGCCCGTGCCTATGCCGATGAGCACGCGCTCGCCGCGGTCCTGCAGCGCGCGATCATGCCCACCACGGTCGCGGTGATTCCCGGCCTGGAGATCGGGGCGAGCTACCGGCCGGCGGGAGCGACCCGGCAGGTCGGCGGGGACTGGTACGACGCGATGGCGCTGCCAGGCCAGCGGGCCTACCTCGCGGTCGGCGATGTGGTGGGACACGGCCTGGCCGCTGCCGAGGATATGACACAGCTGCGCAACGCCGGGCGTACCCTAGCCATCGCCGGCCACCAGCCGGCCGGCATCCTTGACGAAATGGCGCGTGTCACCGACTGGGCAACCAGCGGGAAGTTCGCCACCGTGGCGGCTGCGATCATCGAGCCCGGCGTGTCCACTGTCACCTACGCCACAGCAGGCCATCCGCCGATCCTGATCCGCCGCGCCAAGACCAGGACGGTGGAGATCCCGCCGCCCGCCGAGGGGCCAGCCCTATGCCTTCCAAGCGACCCAGACTGTCCGCAATACACCCAGGGCCAGACGGATTTCGACGTAGGCGACATCATGCTCATGTTCACCGACGGGCTGATCGAGCGGCGCGACGAGGATCTCACCGAAGGCATAGCCCGTGTCGCCGAACGGCTGCAGGCATGGCAGCCAGGCGCACCAGTCAGCAGCCTTTGCGACGAATTGATCGCCTCCCTCGCCACCGAACCCCAGCTTGACGACATGTGCGTGCTCGCCGTCACCCGGCCAGGACCGGATGTGGCAGCGCGTGCAGAGGACTCCTACACCAAGACGCGCCCGTAGCCGCGAGGCGCCGAAATCGTCTGGGCGCGCTGGGGCCGATGGAGAACGCCTCGACGTTGCTGACCGACGTCCTGTTCGGCCGCTGCGCGCGCGGTGGCGATCGGCGAGGTCGAGGCAGTCAGCGTCGGGAGTGCCAGGTGGCGAGGAGTTCTGTTTCCGCTTCTGTGCTCAGGCCAGTCCGCAGATCTGGCTGCCCGCGCTCCCGGTCCCACGCCAGTGTGTCGTCCACGGTCTGCGCAAGGGGCCGGCAGCGAAGGCCAGCTGCTACCGCCTTCGCCGCATCATAGGTGTGCACCCCCGGAAACCGGGGTTCCCACATCGGAAACCACTCTTGGGCCTGCTCGCCCGCAGCGTCCAGAAATCCTTCGGACACCCAGGTGAACCTGGTGTCGGCACAGGCCGCGTCCCGGGCCGTTTCGAGCACATCACGCATGACGATCCGCTCACCAGGCCCGACCACCCCGAACACCCCGCTATCAGCGGCCTCAACCCGGCCCAGCATGAAGGCAGCAAGATCGCGGACGTCGATGACCTGCAACGGCGCATCCGGTGGGCCCGGAGCCGCCATTTCTCCGCCGCCTGCCGCACGCCGCAGGTAGAAGGTGAACCGGTCGCTTGGATCATGCGGACCGACAATGTAACCAGGGCGGATGATCAGGCACCGGTTCCCGAATGCCGCATTGGCCTCGTGCTCGCATGCCACCTTGAGCGGGCCGTACGTCTCTGCCGTGACCATCTCAGTCTGCGGGAAGGGCGACCGATGGGTGGCAGCCCGCTCAGTGGACCCGGCGGGCATGTCATCGGGGTGCACCGACAAAGTGGAGACCAGGGTGTAGTGGCCGACGAAATCCTGCAAGGCGACTGCGGCCTCCCGCACCGCCCTGGGAATGTAGGCGCAGGTGTCGAGCACCGCATCCCAGCTGCGTCCCCGCAACAGGCCGAGGTGGCCGTCCCGGTCCCCGTGCAGGTGCTCAACCCGGGGGAAGTCTTCCGGTTCAGATACCGAGCGGTGGAATACAGCAACGTCATGGCCATGGGCCACGGCCTGCTCCACGAAGGCGCGCCCCACAAACCGGGTACCGCCAATCACCAGAAGCTTCACCCAAACCCCCATCGCTACGACCCGGGCTCCCCGATGCAGGACCTTGAATGCACCTTGCCCGGCTCGGTCTCCTGAAGATAGCCCAAGCTCACTGCCTGCCGGCGTGGCAGGCCGCGGCGGTCAAGGTCATTGGCGGCCTGCGGAACCTCGGCGACGCTCGCATCACCGCGGGCCGTGGCCGAGTGGGTGGAGCCCGTTCTCGGGCGTTCCCCTAGTCGTCCGGGCGGCTTTAAGAAGCGCCCGCCGCGGCCATTTGTGCGTGTTTTTCTGCCCGTGTTAGTGCTGGAACGGTCCCGGCGCCGGAGCTATAGTGGCGCGCGCCAGGATTCAATACTGGTCGCTACGGGGGGCGAAATTAACATGAATAGATTGCCGACCGAAGATTCGGACGATCTAGCATCAGAAGACGGATCCAGTGCCCGGATAGGACGCCGGTCGTTTATTGCCGGGGGTATCGCAACTGCCTCCCTCGGCGGACTGGTGCCGTGGGCCTGCGCGGATGCTGCCATTACGGACAGCAAAGGGCGCACCGGCTCTGACCCGTGGGAGATACTGGCCCGCAGCATCTCAGGACCGGTGCTGCGGCCAGGTGATCCTGGTTTCGAGGAACTGGCCCTCCCCTTCAACCTGCGCGAAGCGTATGTCACGCCCGCCGGCATCGCGCGCTGCCGCACGGCGCGCGACGTATCGAAGGCGATCAGGTGGGCGCGCAGGTATCGCTACCCGCTCGTCGCGCGGTCGGGAGGCCATTCCGCCGCCGATTACTCGGTCACCACCGGCCTCATGATCGACACCAAGCTCATGGATTCAGCCACATTCGACAGCAGGACCGGGATCGTGACCATCGGCGGTGGCGTTCTGAACAGCGGTGTCTATGAGGCGCTCGAGGAAAACAACGTCACCATCACCCACGGGCGGTGCCCGCAGGTCGGCGCCGCCGGGTTCCTGCTGGGCGGAGGGATCGGATTCAACATACGCAGGCTGGGCGTCGGCATTGATGCCCTGGTCGCCAGCGAGATCGTCACCGCCAGTGGCGACATACTGCCCCTGAGCCAGCGGAGGAATCCCGGCCTGTTCTGGGCCTGCCGTGGCGGGGGCGGCGGCAACTTCGGGATCAACACCTCCTTCAGCCTGCGGACCTTTCCGGTACCCGCTTCCGTCACGGCCTCGCGCTTGATCTGGAAAACCGATGCCGACCGGGTCTTCCCGGCCTTGATGGCAAGTCTGGACCGGTCGCCGGCCAGCCTCGGCAGCTGGACCACGTTGAGCGCGGTGAAACCTCAGGACCTAGCGAAAGGAGACGACGTACCACTCATCTTCGAGGGACAGCTCTACGGAACGCCCGCCCAGCTGGACCGCATTCTCAGTCCTGTCTACCGAATCGAGAAGCCGTCCGAATCTGAAATCGAAGAGATGAGTTACTGGGACGCACAGCGTTTCTTTTCCGACACCCCGGACCCGAGCGAGTTCCAGAACCGGGGTCTCTATTTCCGCGGCCCGATCCCGCGGGCGGCGCTGGAAAAGATGATCTACTGGTTGCGGCGGTGGCCGGGAACGTCGAAGTACGCCAACATATCTTTCCTGCAGACCGGCGGCCAGGCCAATGCGGTTCCGGCTCGCGCCACCGCCTTTGTCCATCGCGACAACGACTGGTACATGGTCTGGTACCTGAAATGGAAGAGGGAGGATTCAAGGAGCCTGGTCAGGGCGAACCTCGCCTGGCTGAACGCTTTTTACAACGCCATCGCGCCCTACGCCATCGGTCAGGCGTACCAGAACTTCATGGATCCATCGCTCACGGACTTCTTGCATCAATACTACGCGGTCAACCTGCGCCGGCTTGAACGGGTAAAGGCCGCTGTCGACCCGCATCGGGTGTTCAATTTCCCGCAGGCCATCCCGCCCGCCCGTTAGCGGGCCGCCGGCTTTAGGGGGCGACCGCCGCGGCCATCCGGCGGACGGCCTCCTCGATGAGCTCGGGCGACGTGCCCATGTTCAGCCGCGCGAAGCCTCGTCCCTGGTCGCCGAAGCCCGGGCCGGCGCTCAGCGCGACTCGGCCGCGCTCCAGGAACGTCGCGGCCGGGTCGTCGCCCAGGCCGAGCGCCCGGCAGTCCAGCCAGGCCAGGAAGCTGGCCTCCGGCGGCACGTAGCGCACGCCGGGCAGGTGCTCGCCGACCAGCCGGGCCAGCAGGCTGCGGTTCTCGTCGATCTGCGCGAGCAGCGCGTCCAGCCAGGGCAGCGAGTCGGTGAACGCCGCCACCGACCCGAGCACGCCGAGATGCCCGGGCAGCAGGGCCTCCCAGCGTTCGTCGAGGACCGCGCACATCTGCTCGGAGCCGGCGATCGCGACGCCGCATTTCAGCCCCGGAATGTTCCACGCCTTCGAGGCCGATGTGAACGAGACGGCGCGTTCAGACTGATCGTGGTCAAGCGAGAGGAAGGGAACGTGCTCCGCACCGGTCAGCCCGAGCGGTGCGTGGATCTCATCGACGATCAGCACGGCACCGTGGCGCTGGCACAGGTCCGCCGCCGCGGTCAGCTGCTCGCGCGACCAGACCCGGCCGGTCGGGTTGTGCGGGCTGGCCAGCAGGTAGGCGGCGACGCCGTCGGTGGCAAGCGCCCGGTCGAGCGCGTCGAGGTCCAGGTCGTAGCGGCCATCGTCGTCGCGGCGCAGCGGCGCCTCGACCACCTGCCGCCCGGTCTGCCGGACCCGGTAGAAGAACGGCTGGTAGACCGGGGGATTGATGACCACGCCGGATCCCGCCGGCGTGACGGCCTCGAGCACCTCGGCGACGCCGGTCATCACGTCGGGGATCGCGTAGACCCGGGCCGGGTCCGGCGACCAGCGCAGGCGCTTCCCGGCGAACGCCGCGAAGGCCTCGCCAAGTTCGCCCTTGTCGCCGTAACCGCAGTCGCCGATCGCCATCGCGGCGGCGACGGCCTCGACGATTGGGGCGGCCAGGTCGAAGTCCATCTCGGCCACGAACGCCGGGAGCACGTCGGCGGGATACGACCGCCACTTGTGGCTCTTGCGCTTCCTGAGCGTCTCCAGGCGGCAACCGCCGAGCATCGCGTCCACTCGTGGATGGTATGCCAGGATCGTCGCCTGCTGCTCCCAGCGGAAGTGGCGGATGGCCAGCGCGGCGAACACCACCGCTGCCCGGCACCCGGCGGCGCGGCGTCAACTGGATTTGGCAGAAAAGCTGATATCACTATATGACGTACGCACCCGTGTTCCGCAGCTCCGGAGGTCGGCCGACGCGTGGCAACCGAGCGCAAGACCCTCCTTCTCCGGCTGGACCCGGCCGTCCACGACGCGCTGGCCCGCTGGGCCGACGACGAACTGCGCAGCACCAACGCGGAGATCGAGATGCTGTTGCGACGGGCGCTGGCCGATGCAGGGCGGCTGCCGTCCTCGGTCGCTCCGGTACGCCGCCCCGGCCGCCCGCGCAAGGAGCCCGGCAAGCAGGCCGGATGACCGTTACGATAGGCCGTGGCGGGCTGGGATCGCCTGGTCTGGGGGCGTTCCGCCCGGCTGGAGGATCGGGTGGAGTTCGGCTTGCTCGGTCCGCTGGTTGTGCGGGCCAGCGGATCGCGGGTAACGGTGTCGGCCGGCAAGCAACGGGTGCTACTGGCGGCGCTGCTGCTGCGCGGCAACCAGGTCGTCCCGGCTGCCGACCTGACCAGGTTCGTCTGGGAGGGCGGCCCGCCCGGGACGGCCAGAGTCACGCTGCAGAACTACGTCAAGCGCCTGCGGCAGGCATTAGGACCGGCCGGGTACGAGCGGATCGTCACCCGCCCGGCGGGGTACCTGATCGAGGTCGGGGCCGGGGAGCTGGACGTCGCCCAGTTCGGAGTGCTGCAGGCGGCCGGCCAGGCCGCCGCGCGGGCCGGGGCCTGGGAGCGCGCTTCGGCCCAGCTGAGCGAGGCGCTGGCGTTGTGGCGCGGGCCGCCCCTCGCTGACGTTCCTTCGCAGGTGCTGGCCATGTCGGAGGTGCCCCGGCTGACCGAGATGCGGCTGGACGCGCTCGAGGCAAGGATCGACGCGGACCTGCACCTGGGGCGCCACCATGAGGCCGTGCCAGAGCTGCAGTCGCTGGCCGCGACCGAGCCGCTGCGGGAACGGCTGCACGAACTGCTCATGCTCGCGCTCTTCCGGTCCGGTCAGCAGGCCGCCGCGCTGGCGGCCTATCGCACGGCACGGCGGCAACTCGTCGACGAGCTCGGCATCGAGCCGGGGCCCGTGCTGCGTGACCTGAACCAGAAGATCCTGCTGTCGGACTCGGCGCTGCTTTTTGCGCCGTTGTCGTCCAACGGTGCCGGCGCCGGTGCCGGTAACTGGTCCGGCCGGCCGGCGGTGAACGGCCATGCGGCGCCGCGCCCGGCTCCGCCGGGATCCGCAGGAGACCCCGGTGCCGAACGAACCGCTGCCGGACCCGGCGACGACGCGGCCGGTGACCAGGACGCCGGCATCAGCGCGGACGACGCCCCCGCGCCGCTGAACTCCATCCGACCTAGCCTGCTGCCGGCCGCCGTGCCCGGCTTCACCGGCCGGCTCCCGGAGCTGCGCGCCCTGTCCGCAGCGGCCGACCGGCCCGGCCGCCCTGTGGTGATCACGGTGATCGGCGGCACCGGCGGGGTCGGGAAGACCGCGCTGGCGGTGCACTGGGCGCGCCAGGTCGCGGCCGATTTCCCCGACGGCCAGCTGTACGTGAACCTGCGCGGCTTCGGCCCGGCCGATCCGGTGTCGCCAACCGAGGCGCTGCGCGCGTTCCTCGACGCCCTGCAGGTCCCCGCCGCGCAGATCCCGTCCAGCCTGGACGGCCGGCACGCGCTGTACCGCAGCCTGGTCGAGGGCAAGCGGATCCTCGTCCTGCTCGACAACGCCCGCGAGCCGGCCCAGGTCCGGCCGCTGCTGCCGGCCAGTCCCACGGCCCTGGTGGTGATCACCAGCCGCGCCGAGATGGCCAGCCTGGTCGTGACCGACGGCGCCGGGCAGATCTCCCTGGACATCCTCACCGACGCGGACGCGCATCAGCTGATCGCCGGCCGGATCGGCGCCCCGCGGCTGGCCGCCGAGCCGGAGGCAGCGGACGAGCTCATCCGGCTGTGCGCCGGGCTGCCGCTGGCCCTGGCCATCACCGCTGCCCGCGCGGCCGCCCACCCCCGATTCACGCTGGCCGCGCTGGCCGCCGAGCTCCGCGACGCACGGGGGCGTCTGGACGCGCTGTCGACCGGGGAGGACGCCACGGACGTGCGCGCTGTGTTCTCCTGGTCGTACCAGAACCTGCAGCCTCCGGCCGCCCGGATGTTCCGGCTGCTCGGCCTGCACCCGGGCCCGGACATCGCGGCACCCGCCGCCGCCAGCCTGGCCGGCCTCCCCCTCCCCCTGGCCCGGCGGCTGCTGCGCGAGCTGACCCGCGGTCACCTGCTGGCCGAGCCCTCCCCCGGGCGGTACGCGTTCCACGATCTGCTCCGCGCCTACGCCGCCGAGCGCGCCGTCTCCACGGACAGCATGACCGCCCGCCGGGCCGCCATGCACCGGGTGCTCGACCACTATCTGCACACCGCCCACGCCGCCGCCGTTCTGATCAACCCCGGACGCGACACGATCGACCTGCCACCGGTCCAGGCCGGGGCGGTGCCGGAAACGTTCGGATCCCACGTGGACGCGCTGGCCTGGTTCGAGGCCGAGCACCAGGTCCTGCTCACGGCGGCGGCCATGGCCGCCGAGAACGGGTTCGACGTGCACGCCTGGCAACTGCCCTGGACCCTCGTGGACCACCTCGAATTCCACGGGCTGTGGCACGACATCGCCGCGATCCAGGACGTCGCGCTCGCCGCCGCCGAGCGCCTCGGGGACCTCACCGCCCAGGCGAACGTGCACCGCTCCGTCGGCCGGGTCCGGTTCCAGCTCAGCGCCTGGGACGACGCCCGTAGTCATCTGTCGCAGGCGCTGCGCCTCTACAAGGAACTCGGCGACGGCAATGGGCAGGCCCGGGTGCACCTCACTGTCGGCAAGGCCATGGAGCGAATGGGCCGCCTCGACGAGGCGCTGGGCCACGCACGGCAGGCGCTGACCCTGTTCGAGGAGGCCGACAACCGCCAGGGACAAGCCCGTGCCCTGAACAACATCGGCTGGTACCACGCCATGATCGGCGATCACCGGCAGGCGCTGATGCGCAGCTGGCAGGCCCTCGGCCTGCAGCGCGAGCTGGGCGATCGCTGCGGCGAGGCAAACACCTGGGACACCCTCGGCTACTCCCACCAGCACCTCGGCCAGCTCGCCAAGTCGGCCAGCTGCTTCCAGAAGGCCGTCAGGCTGTTCGCCGACATGGGCTCGCGCAGCGGCGAAGCCGAGGTGCTCACCCACCTCGGCGAGGTGCACCGGGTGGCCGGCAGCCGGCAGGCCGCGGTCGCGGTCTGGCGGCAGGCCCTGACAATCCTCGACGAGCTCGAGCACCCGGGCGCGGACGAACTGCGCGGCAAGCTCCGGCAGCTCGCCGGCACCGACGGTCGCGCCACGCTGACCCAGGTGAAGAACGCCTGACCGCGAGCCGGCCGGGCCGCCGTCGCGCGCGGGCGGGCGATCTGCTGCGATGGGCACATGGTCATCACGCGGCATGGCGGGCTGTGGACGCTGGAGGACCGTTTCGCCTCCCCGTGGCACTATCTGCCGGTCGAGGTCCCGCGCGGCGCCTGCGGCCTGCGCGCGGAGCTGGAGTACGAGCGGGACGGGGCCAGCCTCGACCTGGGCTGCATCGGACCTGCCGGGTTCCGGGGCTGGTCGGGCGGGGCGCGGCGGTGGTTCGTCATCGGCCCGGACTCCGCGACGCCCGGCTACCTGCCGGCCGAACTCGAACCGGGAACCTGGCAGATAATGATCGGCCTGCACCGGGTGCCGCCCGCCGGGGCCGAGTACCGGCTGACCGTTGAGATCAGCAGCACGCCCGGTGAGCTCCAGCCGGTCCCGCCGCCCGACCCGCTGCCGCCGCTGTCGGACCGGCCGGCCCGCCGGGACCTCCCGGCCGCCGCAGGACGACGCTGGCTCGCGGGCGACCTGCACACCCACACCGTTCACTCCGACGGCGCCATGACGGTGCCGGAGCTCGCCAGGTACGGCGCCGGGCAGGGCCTCGACTTCCTCGCGATCACCGATCACAACACGATCAGCCACCACGCGGAGCTGCCCGCCGTCGCCGCCGAGCACGCGATCACGCTCGTGCCGGGCCAGGAGCTGACAGTCGACGCCGGCCACGCGAACGCGTTCGGCGACATCGGCTGGGTCGACTTCCGCGAGCCGGCCGATGGCTGGCTCGACGCCACGGAGCGAGCGGGCGGGCTGCTGTCGGTCAACCACCCGATCGGCGGGCATGTGAGCTGGACGATTCCGATGCGCCGCCGCCCGCCGCTGGCCGAGGTCTGGCACTGGAGCTGGCTCGACCCGCGCTGGACGACGCCGCTGGCATGGTGGCTGGCCTGGGATCCGGGTGCCATCCCGGTCGGCGGGAGCGACTGGCACCGGTCCGGCGACGACGCCCCGCCCGGCACGCCGACGACCTGGGTTGAGTGCTCCGGCGAGGGCCCGGACGCGGTGCTGGACGGGCTGCGCCGCGGCCGGACCGCGATCTCCGCCCGCCGGGACGGCCCGGTCCTGCTCCGGGTCGACGACGAGCTCGTCGCGGCCGGGGCGGACGGCACCATCCTGGTCGGGCCGGACGGGCCGGCCGCGCGGGTACACGGGGCCCTGGCCAGATTCCCCGGGGATGCCGGGTATCACCGGCTGACCGACAGCTCC
>Ga0335074_10016803_pt1 | contig 10303 bp, 3 predicted proteins | sample Lox_Sample_23_FD_206715 | JGI IMG/M metagenome (GOLD analysis project Ga0335074, IMG submission 206715) | Soil microbial communities from Loxahatchee National Wildlife Refuge, Florida, United States - Lox_Sample_2.3 | ecosystem: Environmental > Terrestrial > Soil > Wetlands | place: USA: Florida...
GTAAGCGCGGCCGAGGGCGACAAAATCGGGGTTTTTGAGCGCGGTCCCGACCACCCGCCCGGGAAATCGCCGCTCCTGGTGCATCCGGATGGTACCGTACATTGCGTTGTTGAACAGGAGAATGATCGGGCCCACCCCTTCGGCGAGCGAGGTCGCCAATTCCTGTCCGGTCATCATAAAGCCGCCATCGCCGCAAAATCCGACCACGAGGCGGTTGGGATGGATGATCTTGGCCGCGACCGCAGCCGGTACGCCATAGCCCATCGCCCCGCTGGTCGGCCCGAGCTGGCGACCGGGACGGCGGTATTGCAAAAAGCGGTTGGGCCAGCCGCTGAAATTGCCGGCATCGCTGGTGACGATCGCATCGTCCGGCAGCCGCTGGCGCAGCCAGGTCATGACCGCGCCGAGATCAAGCGTGCCGCCGCCGGTCGCGGGCGAGGGCTCAAGCCCGGCCTCGTATTCGCGGCGCACCGCGGCCCGCCACCCCGCCCGATGCGCGGCCGCCAGCGGTTCGAAGGCCGCGGCGTCGGCGGCAAATTCGGCCATGCCCGACTGGATCGCCAGGGTCGGGCGGAACACGCGGCCCAGTTCTTCGGCCGAGGGGTGGATGTGGATCAGCACCTTGCCAGGCTCGGGGATGCCGAGCAGCGTATAGGATTGCGAGGTGATCTCGCCGATCCGCGCGCCAACCACCAGCAACAGGTCGCTTTCCTTGATCCGTGCCACCAGAGCCGGGGCGGCGCCGGTGCCGAGATCGCCGACAAAACACGGCCGGCGGTTGTCGACGATGTCCTGACGACGGAAGGAACAGGCGACCGGCAGATCATTGGCCGTGGCGAAATTGGTGATGTCCCGGCAGGCGGCATCGCTCCACCCGCCGCCTCCAACCAGCATCATCGGCCGCCGGGCGGCGGCGAGGAGGCGGCGGAGTTCGGCGAGATCGGCCGCGCCGGGATGGGCGCGTACCGGGCGAGAGGGGCCGGCAATCTCGGCGGCGCGGCGGTCGCGCAGCATGTCCTCGGGCAAGGCGAGTACCACCGGGCCGGGCCGCCCCGAAATCGCCACCTGAAACGCCTGGTTCACCAGTTCGGGCACGCGCTCGGCCATGTCGATCTGAGCCACCCATTTCGCGAGCGGGGCGAACATGCGGCGGAAATCGACTTCCTGAAAGGCTTCGCGGTCGATCTGATGGCGGGCGACCTGGCCGACCAGCACCACCATCGGCGTCGAATCCTGAAACGCAGTGTGGATTCCGATCGACGCGTTGCATGCCCCCGGACCGCGCGTCACCAATAGCACGCCGGGCCGGCCGGTCAGCTTACCGTAAGCCTCGGCCATAAAGGCAGCACCCCCTTCCTGACGGCAAGTCACGAGCCGGATTTCGGGTGCGTCAAAAAGCGCGTCGAGCACCTCGAGATAACTTTCGCCGGCGACGCCAAACGCCGTGTCGACGCCATGCGCGCGCAACGCCGCGACGACCAGTTGACCGCCGCTGAGGGGAGAAAGATTGGTTACCATGGATCGGCCTCGAGCGCTGATCGGAACCGCGCCATTTGAGACGATCAGCGGTCCGGACGAAAGAGATTTGCCAAATCGGGATGTTGCCCCCGGCCGCCGCTTATAATCGGCGGCGGTGAAAGGTGCTGACAGCAATCGGGACGATCCGGTTTTGGCTTGATAAGCTCGCGCAAACGCGATTGAGCAGGCAGGTATGGACAACCACAGCAATGTTTTCGCGCGCGAAGGGCAGGCCGAAATGCCCGACAATGCCCGTCGCGAACCCGCCGGTCGGGTCGGCGAACCGCGCGAGCTTCGAAGGCCGCCGACGCGCCGGTCGTGGATCGGGGTGGTCGTGTGGGGAGTATTGCTGGTGGCGATCGTCGCTGCCGCGGCCATCTACCTGCCGCGGCTGGCGCATCACCGGGGCCCGGGTGGCGGCGGGCGGGTGATGTCGGCCGGCCCGATCCCGGTTGGCGTCGCGACCGCGGCGAAAGGCGATATGCCGGTTACTTTGAGCGGGCTTGGCACCGTCACCCCGCTGGCCGTCGTCACGGTCAAAACTCAGATCAATGGCTACCTGATGAGCGTCGGGTTCAACGAAGGGCAGCACGTAAAAAAGGGGGATTTCCTCGCCCAGGTTGATCCGCGACCTTATCAGGTGGCGCTCGCACAGGCGCAGGCGCAGCTCGCCAAGGACGAGGCGATGCTGACCGACGCCGAACTCGACCTGAAGCGCTATAACACGCTCGTCGCGCAAAATTCGATCGCGACCCAGACGCGCGACACGCAGATCGCGACCGTTGCCCAAGACCGGGCGCAGATCATGCTCGATCAGGCCCAGATCAACACGCAAAAGCTCAATCTCACCTACGCCCACATCATTTCGCCGGTGACCGGCCGGGTCGGGTTGCGGCAGGTCGACCCGGGCAATTACGTCCAGACCAGCGATCCCAACGGCATCGTCGTCGTGACCCAGCTGCAGCCGATTTCGGTCATCTTCACGCTGCCGGAAGACGACGTGCCCCAGGTGCTCAAGCAGTATCACGCCGGGGCGGTGCTGCCGGTCACCGCCTATGACCGCACCGGGACGACCCAGCTCGCGGTCGGCCGGCTCGACACGATCGACAACCAGATCGACCCGACGACCGGCACCGTAAAGCTGAGGGCGACTTTCGATAATACGGATGAAAGCCTGTTTCCAAACCAGTTCGTCAATATCAAGCTGCTCGTCAATACACTGCATGATACGGTGCTGGTCCCGACCGCCGCGATCCAGCGCGGCGCTCCCGGCACATTTGTCTATCTTGTCAAGCCGGACCACACCGTCGCAATCCAGACCGTCAAGCTTGGCCCCGGCAATGGTCAGCAGATCGCGGTCCTCTCCGGGCTGGACCCGGGCGCGCAGGTCGTCGATGACGGTGCCGACCGGCTGAAGGATGGCGCCAAGATCACGGTCGCCCCGGCGCCCGGCTCGGCCCCGACGGCAGGGGTCGCGCCGCCGCCTGGCACGACGCCGGCAGCAGGTGCGGCCGCGGCGACGGCGCCTCAGAGCGGCTCGCGGCACTCCGGGCAGGGCGTCGGTCATCATCGGCAGCATCACGGCGGCGCGCAACCGGCCGCCGAATGACCCCGTCGCGCATCTTCATCCTGCGCCCGGTGGCGACGACGCTGCTGATGGCGGCGATCATGCTGGTCGGGCTGTTCGCCTATCGCTTCCTGCCGTTGTCGGCGCTGCCTGAAGTCGATTATCCGACGATCCAGGTGCAGACGTTTTATCCTGGGGCCAGCCCGGATGTGATGACCTCGTCGGTCACCGCACCGCTCGAAGTACAGTTCGGGCAGATGCCCGGGCTCAACCAGATGTCGTCGACGAGCTCGGCCGGCGCTTCGGTCATCACCCTGCAGTTCAGCCTCGATCTGAGCCTCGACGTCGCCGAGCAGGAGGTCCAGGCGGCGATCAACGCGGCCGGCAATTTGTTGCCCTCCGACCTGCCGGCGCCGCCAATCTATGCCAAGGTCAATCCCGCCGACGCACCAATCCTGACCCTGGCGCTGACCTCGAAAACATTGCCGATGACCGAGGTCGAGGACCTCGCCGACACCCGTCTTGCGCAGAAAATCTCGCAATTGCCCGGGGTCGGTCTGGTCAGCCTGGCCGGCGGCAACCGGCCGGCGGTCAGAGTACAGGCGAACAGCCTGCAGCTTTCCGCCTACGGCCTCAACATTGATGACCTGCGCACCACGCTCGCCAATGCCAATGTCAACACCCCCAAGGGCAATTTCGACGGGCCAAGCCGCTCCTACACGATCAACGCCAACGATCAGATCCAGAAGGCGAGCGAATACAACAATCTCGTGATCGCCTACCGCAACGGTGCGCCGGTCAAGCTGTCCGATGTCGCACAGGCCAAGGAGGCGCCCGAAAACGCCGAACTGGCCGCCTGGGTCAACACCGAGCCGGCGATCATCGTCAACATCCAGCGCCAGCCCGGCGCCAATGTCATCGCCGTTGTCGACAGCATCCAGAAGCTGCTGCCAAAGTTGCAGGCCTCGCTGCCCGCCGGGGTCGACGTCCAGGTCGTGACCGACCGTACGACAACGATCCGTGCGTCGGTCGCCGATGTCGAGTTCGAACTCGGCCTCGCCGTCGTGTTGGTGGTGATCGTCATCTTTGTGTTTTTGCGCAGCCCGTCGGCAACGCTGATCCCGAGCCTGTCGGTGCCACTGTCGCTGGTCGGCACCTTGGCGGTCATGTATCTCTGCGGGTTCAGCCTGAACAATCTGTCGTTGATGGCGCTGACGATCGCCACCGGCTTTGTCGTCGATGATGCGATCGTCATGATCGAAAACATCTCGCGCTACATCGAAGCAGGTGATCCGCCGGTGCAAGCCGCCCTAAAGGGCTCGGCGCAGATCGGTTTTACGATCATCTCGCTGACGGTATCGCTGATCGCGGTGCTGATCCCGCTGTTGTTCATGCCCGATGTGGTCGGACGGCTGTTTCGCGAATTCGCGATCACCCTTGCGGTCACGATCGTGATCTCGGCGGTGGTGGCACTGACCCTGGTGCCGATGATGTGCGCCAAGATCTTGCGCCATCAGCCGCCCTCCGAGATGTCGCTGGTGGCGCGCAAGAGCCAGGAATGGTTCGACCGGCTGATCGCCGGGTATGGCCGGTTGCTGAGCTGGGTGCTCGACCATCAGCCTTTGACCCTGCTGGTGGCGGTCGCGACCCTGGCACTGACCGTGTTCTTGTACATCGTCATCCCGAAAGGCTTTTTCCCGGTTCAGGATACCGGCCTGATCCAGGGGATCTCGGTCGCCTCGCCGTCGGTTTCGTTCGCGGCGATGTCCGAGCGCCAGCAGGCGCTCGCCAACGTCATCCTCAACGATCCTGACGTTTTGAGCCTGACCTCGTTCATCGGTGTCGACGGCACCAACACGACGCTGAACAGCGGCCGCTTTCTGATCAATCTCAAGCCACGCGATCAGCGCGACCTATCGGCAAGCGACGTTATCCGCCGGCTGGAGAACGAGGTGGCGGGGGTGCCGGGCATCACCCTCTACATGCAGCCGGTGCAGGATCTGACGATCGACGCCACGGTCAGCCGCTCGCAATACCAGTTCGTCCTGGAAGACGCGAATGCCGCGGAATTCGCGAAGTGGGTTCCCAAGCTGATGCAGCGGCTCCAGCAGATCCCGCAGATCACGGATGTCGGCAGCACGTTTTCCGACAACGGTCTCTCGGCTTACGTCGATATCGATCGGGCGACCGCCGCACGGTTTGGCATCACCCCGGCGACGGTCGACAACGCACTTTACGATTCCTATGGCCAGCGCATCGTTTCGACGATCTTTACCCAATCCAACCAGTATCGCGTGATCCTTGAGGCCGATCCGGCGATGCAGCAGTCGCTGAATTCGTTGGGGTTGATCTATCTGCCGTCTTCGACGGCGCAAAACGGGCAGGTCCCGATGTCGGCGATCGCCCGGATCGAGGAGCAGACCGCCCCGCTGGAGATCCAGCATCTGGGCCAATTCCCGGCGACAACGGTATCGTTCAACCTGGCGCCGGGGGCCTCTCTCGGTGCGGCGGTCGATGCGATCCAACAGGCTGAGAAAGACATCGACATGCCGATCAGCATGATCACCGTTTTTCAGGGTGCGGCATTGGCATTCCAGGCCGCGCTCGGCAACGAACTGATCCTGATCGTCGCCGCGATTATTACAATGTACATTGTGCTGGGGGTGCTTTACGAGAGCTTCATCCACCCGGTCACGATCCTCTCCACATTGCCGTCGGCTGGCGTCGGTGCACTGCTCGCCTTGATGATCGATGGCAGCGATCTCAGCGTGATTGCGATCATCGGCATCATCCTGTTGATCGGCATCGTCAAAAAGAACGCGATCATGATGGTCGATTTTGCTCTCGACGCCGAGAGGCACGAGGGCAAGTCGCCGCGCGAGGCGATCTATCAGGCATGCCTGCTGCGCTTCCGGCCGATCCTGATGACGACGATGGCGGCATTGTTTGCCGCCTTGCCGCTGATGCTGGGCACCGGTACCGGCTCTGAACTGCGCCACCCGCTCGGGGTAACGATCGTCGGCGGTTTGATCTTCAGCCAGCTTTTGACCCTGTTCACGACACCGGTCATCTATCTGGCCTTTGACCGGCTTGGCGCCGCGTTACCCCGCCACCGGGGTGTCGGCACGGCCCCCGAGAGCGCGCTTTAACCGATGGCTTTGTCAGCCGCACATCAACTCGTCGCCTCTGTGCAACCGGGAAGCCGGGGCGGCCGCACCCGGTTCGTCCCGGGTTCCCGCTTTCCCCACGGGACAAGCCCGTGGGCTGAAGGCGCACGGAATGACGGTTTGATCTGAGCGGGGACCGCTCCAGTGAATTTTTCGGCAGTCTTTATTCGCCGGCCGGTTGCGACGACCCTATTGACGATCGGCCTCGCGCTGGCCGGCATCTTCGCCTATTTCAAATTGCCGGTGGCGCCGCTGCCGCAAGTCGATTTTCCGACTATCGTGGTCAGTGCAACAATGCCGGGGGCCAGCCCCGATACGATGGCGACGACGGTGGCGACACCGCTCGAACGCCATCTCGGCGTCATCGCCGACGTGAGCGAGATGACCTCGTCGAGCACGGTCGGCAACAGTCGGGTCGTCCTCCAGTTCAATCTCAATCGAAATATTGACGGTGCTGCGCGCGATGTCGAGGCGGCGATCAATGCCGCTCGCGCCGACCTGCCGACGAGCCTGCGCCAGAACCCGACCTACCGCAAGGTCAACCCCGCCGACGCGCCGATCGCAATTCTGTCGATGACCTCCGACACCCTGACCCGCGGACAGATCTACGACGCGGCCTCGACCGTCATGCAGCAGGCCTTGTCGCAAATCGACGGCATCGGCCAGGTCTCGATCAGCGGCAGTTCGCTGCCGGCGGTGCGGGTCGAACTCAACCCGCAGGCGCTTTTCAAATACGGGATCGGTCTCGAAGATGTCCGCGCCGCGCTGGCCTCGGCCAATGCCCACAGCCCGAAAGGTGCGCTCGAACAGGGTGATCGCCGCTATCAGATCTACACCAACGACCAGGCCAATCACGCCGCCGATTACAAGCCGCTGATCATCGCCTACCGCAACGGTGCGGCGGTGCATCTGACCGATGTCGGCGAGGTCAAGGATTCGGTCGAAAATGTGCGCAATCAGGGTTTGTCCAACGGAAAACCCGCGGTCCTCGTGATCCTTTACCGGCAGCCCGGCGCCAATATTATCGACACCGTCGATCGCGTGAAAGCGATCCTGCCACAATTGCAGGCCTCGATTCCGCACGCGATCAATGTCGAGCTGACGATGGATCGGACCACGACAATCCGCGCGTCGCTCCACGATGTCGAGCGCGCGCTGCTGGTCGCGACGGCGCTCGTGATCCTCGTCGTTTTTGTGTTCCTGCGCAACGGACGAGCGACGCTGATCCCAAGCGTCGCAGTGCCGGTTTCACTGATCGGCACGTTTGGCGCGATGTGGCTGTTGGGCTACAGCCTCGACAATCTGTCGCTGATGGCGTTGACGGTATCGACCGGGTTTGTCGTCGATGACGCGATCGTCGTCCTCGAAAACATCACCCGCCACGTCGAAGCCGGCATGACCCGGATGGAGGCGGCGCTCCTCGGCTCGCGCGAGGTCGGCTTCACGGTCATCTCGATGAGCCTGTCGCTGATCGCGGTGTTCACCCCGATCCTGCTGATGGGCGGGATCGTCGGGCGGCTGTTCCGCGAATTTGCGGTGACCCTGTCGGTGGCGATCCTGATCTCGCTGATCGTGTCGCTGACGACGACGCCAATGATGTGCGCCCATGTGCTGGCGAACAATCGCCAGCACCGGCATGGCCGCCTTTATCATATTGCCGAGCGCGCCTTTGACGCGGTGCTGGCGCTCTATGATCGATCGCTGCGCCAGGCCTTGCGTTGGCCGGCCTTGGTTATGCTGAGCCTCGCGGCGACGATCGTGCTCGGCTTCTATCTGTTCACCGTTGTCCCCAAAGGCTTTTTCCCGCAGCAGGATACCGGCCGCATGATCGGCGGGATCCAAGCCGACCAGAGCATCTCGTTCCAGCTGATGGAAAAAAAGCTGGCGCAGTTCGTCAACATCATCCGGCACGATCCGGCCGTCGAAAACGTGGTCGGCTTTACCGGTGGCTTTCAGACCAATGGCGGATTTGTCTTTGTGGTTTTGAAACCGCTGTCGGAACGTAAAATCTCGGTGATGCAGGTCATCGGCCGGCTGCGTCCAAAATTGAACCAGGTCGCCGGCGCGCGATTGTTTCTGCAGGCGGTGCAGGACGTTTGGGCCGGGGGCAGACAAACCAACGCGCAATACCAGTACACCTTGCAGGGCGACAGCGCTGAAGAGATTTATAAATGGGCGCCCAAAGTCGAGGCGGCGCTGCAGAAAATCCCGATCCTCACCGAGGTCAACCTCGATCAACAGCAGAAAGGGCTGGAGAGCGACCTGGTCATCGACCGCAATACCGCGGCGCGGCTCGGCCTCAACGTCGCCGAAATCGACAATACGCTCTACGATGCGTTCGGCCAGCGTCAGGTATCGGTGATCTATGCCGCACAGAACCAGTATCACGTGGTGATGGAGGTGGCCCCCGAATATTGGCAGAACCCGCAGATCCTGCACGACGTCTATGTCAGCACGTCAGGCGGCACGGTCAGTGGCGTGCAGTCGACCAACGCGCTGGCCGGCACTGTGAGCGCGACCTCATCGAACAACAACGCCGCGACCGCCGCCCGCTATAACGCGGCGACCGCAACCGCCAATAATGCTGCGACGGCCACTGTCAACAATGCAGCAACTACAGTAACCAACTTCGCTGCCAGCACGACGACCAATAATGCGGTAACCAATACCGCGGCCAGTACGAGCACCAGTGAGATTGCGAATGACGCCCAGCGCAATCTGGTCAACAACTCGCTCGCCAATACCGGCCACGGTGCGACCTCGACCGGCGCGGCGGTGACGACTGCGGCCGAAACCATGGTGCCGCTTTCCGCCTTCAGCCATTTTGGACCGGGCAACACACCCCTCTCGGTGAATCATCAGAGCTTGTTCGTCGCCTCGACGATCTCTTTCAACCTGGCCCCTGGGGCGTCGTTGAGCCAGGCGCAGCAAGCGATCGACCAGGCGGTCCGCCGCCTCGATATGCCGGCGACAGTCCATGGCAGCTTTCAAGGCACTGCCAAAGTTTTTGAACAATCCTTGGCCAACGAGCCGATATTGATCGCCGCCGCTTTGCTGGCCGTCTACATCGTGCTCGGCGTCCTCTATGAGAGCTATGTGCATCCGATCACGATCCTCTCGACATTGCCATCGGCCGGGGTTGGTGCGGTGCTGGCGCTGCTGGTCACCCGGACCGAATTCAGCATCATCGCACTGATCGGCGTGATCCTGCTGATCGGGATCGTCAAAAAGAACGCGATCATGATGATCGACTTTGCCCTTGCCGCCGAGCGCAGCCAGGGGCTCAGTTCGCGCGAGGCGATCTATCAGGCGTGCCTGAAGCGTTTTCGGCCGATCATGATGACGACGATGGCGGCGATGCTGGGCGCGGTACCGCTGGCCATCGGCTTTGGCGAGGGGGCGGAGATCCGCCGGCCCCTCGGCATTTCGATTGTCGGCGGGCTGATGGTCAGCCAGGTCCTGACGCTCTACACGACGCCGGTGATCTATTTGTACCTTGACCGCTTCCGGTTGTGGTCGCAACGGCACTGGCGCATCCGCCGTCCGCGGTTTTTTCCCGGCCACGTTCCCGAACCCGGCGAATGATCGATCGAGGGGGGATGCGGCGCCTGTTCTGCACGGGTGCCGTTGCCGCGGCTGCAGGACTATCGGCATGCACAGTCGGTCCGAACTACCGGCGTCCGAGTGCTCCGGTCCCGGCCGAATACAAAGAGGCCCAACCGCAGCCCGGGTGGAAGATCAGCCAGCCGAGCGACATGTTCAATCGTGGCGCATGGTGGTCGATCTATGACGATCCAGTGCTCGATGGTCTCGAGCGGCGGATCGACATTTCGAACCAGAACCTGAAGGCCGCGGCGGCCGCCCTCGCCCAATCGGAACAACTGGTTGCTGAAGCCCGCTCCGGCTTTTTTCCGACCACCGACTTGAACCTCGCGGCCCAGCGCGAGCGCCCGGGTGGCGGGCTCCCGATCACGAGCTTGTTTACCGACCAGGTCACGGCGAGCTGGACCCCCGATTTCTGGGGCCTGATCCGCCGCGAGGTCGAAGCCAA
>Ga0335074_10016804_pt1 | contig 10303 bp, 8 predicted proteins | sample Lox_Sample_23_FD_206715 | JGI IMG/M metagenome (GOLD analysis project Ga0335074, IMG submission 206715) | Soil microbial communities from Loxahatchee National Wildlife Refuge, Florida, United States - Lox_Sample_2.3 | ecosystem: Environmental > Terrestrial > Soil > Wetlands | place: USA: Florida...
CCGCGTCCGGTCGACGGGACGACCGCGAGCCGCGCGGCGACCGCCCGCGCGAGCGCGGCCCCGCGGGCCCGTCGGGCGACGAGCCGGTCGAGCTCGGCCAGCGAGCCGGAGGCGACCTCGAGGCGGGCGCCCGGACGAAAGCGCTCGATCTCCGCCGCGAGCGGGAACCCCCGGCGGGCGAGCAGGAAGAGCGCGTTGGTGTCGAGCAGCACGCGCGGGCGCCGCCGGGCGACCGGCTCAGCGGCGGACGACGATGCCGAGCTGGTCCCGGTCGTACTCGACGCCCCCCCGCCGCTCCCGCAGCACGTAGCGCTGCGACTTCTGGTTCGCGGTCTTCGGGATCTCCTCCACGAACTCGATCCGTTGCGGCACCATGAAGAACGGCAGCTGCTCGACGCAGAACTCGAACAGGGCCCGGGCGTCGGCCGCCGCGCCCGGCCGCAGTTGAACGAACGCCTTCACGTCCTCCTCGCCGAGCGGGGACGGGACCCCGACGACGACCGATTCGAAGACGGCCGGGTGCCGGTTGAGGACCGACTCGACATCGTACGGGGCGAGGTTCTCGCCGCGGCGCCGGATGACGTCCTTCTTCCGATCGACGAAATAGAAATAGCCGTCCGCGTCGCGCGTGACGAAATCGCCCGTGTGGAACCAGAGGTTCCGCCAGGCTTCGACCGTCTGCTCGGGCTTGTTCCAGTAGCCGAGGAACATCGTGAAGGGCGCGGTCGGCCGGACCACGAGCTCCCCGCGGACATTGGGGCCGACGGGGCGGTCGTCGTCGTCGACGACCTGCGCCTCCACGAACCCGAGCGGGGTCCCGATGGACCCGACCCGCACCGCGTCGGGCGGATTCATCAGCGTGGTGCAGCCGCACTCCGTCATCCCGTAGAGCTCGACGATCGACAGCCCGAAGCGGCGCTCGAAGTCGGGCCAGATCGCCCGCGTCGCGCCCGCGGTCAGCGCCGTCCGCACGGAGTGCATCCGGTCCGTCGGCTTCTCGGGCTGCTTGAACAGCACGTTGATCATCGAGATCAGCAGGGAGACGTGGGTGGCGCTGGCGCGCGCCGCCGACTCCCAGTACGTCGAGGCGTGGAACCGCTCGTCGAACGCCGCCGTGAGGTCGTTGAGCAGGGCGGTCAGGAGCGTCATCTCCTGGGCGTTGCAGTGGAACAGGGGCAGGGCGGAGAACAGCACCGAGTCGGGCGCGAGCCGGCTGCGCCGCCCGATCTCGGCCGGGGTCGCGATCTGCTTCGCGTGGGGGATCACCACGCCCTTCGGCGGGCCGGTCGTTCCGCTCGTGTACAGGATCGCGACCGGGTCGCTGGGCCGGTTCGGGTGGGCGGGGGCCCCCTCCGCCTCGAGCAGTTCGGCGAACGGGCGTACGCCCGGCGGGGTCGCGATCTGCTTCGCGTGGGGGATCACCACGCCTTTCGGCGGGCCGGTCGTTCCGCTCGTGTACAGGATCGCGACCGGGTCGCTGGGCCGGTTCGGGTGGGCGGGGGCCCCCTCCGCCTCGAGCAGTTCGGCGAACGGGCGTACGCCCGGCGGGGTCGCGGTCGGGCCCGGGGTCTGCCACTCGCGCGCGATGCCGAGGCCCGCCCGGAGCGGTTCGTAGGGGGCCCACAGGCGGGGGTCGACGACCAGACCCGTTGGCGCGCAGTCGGCGAGCTCGTAGCGAAGGATCTCGCCCTTGAGGGCCGTGTTGAGGGGAACGAGCACCGCTCCGATCTTCGCGAGCCCGAACCAGACCAGGGGGAACTCCGGCGTGTTGTAGAGCAGCGCGGCGACCCGGTCGCCCGCGCGCACCCCGGCGCCCGCGAAACCGGCGGCGATCCGGTCGGTCGTCGCGTCGAGCTCGCCGTACGAGATCGATCGGTCCGCGAACCGGAGCGCCGTCCGATCGCCGTTCTTCGCCGCCTTCGCCCGAACGAGCGTCGCGACGTCGGAGTATCTCTCGGTCGGTTCGAGCACGGACCGGGGGAGCCGTCCCACCCCAAAAGGGCTGTGAAGGGATTTAGCGGTCGAGTCCCTCGGTGGCGCGTGGCGCGCCGCAGCGAGCCGTACCGGGACGAGGCGCCGATCGTGGCGGAGATCGCGGCCGGTGCGGTGGTGGTCCACGCGGGCACCGGCGAGGTGCTGCTCCTGCACGAGCGAACGGAGGACCGCTGGTCGATCCCGAAGGGCCACGTCGACCCGGGCGAGTCGCTCCGCACCGCCGCGCTCCGCGAGGTCGCCGAGGAGACGGGTCTCGCGCGCGTGACCCTCGCCGAGGAGCTGGCCGAGGTCAACTACCGGTTCTTCGATCCGAAGAAGGCGCGGAACGTCCACAAGACCACGGTCTTCTTCCTCGGGCGGACGGACGAGCGGACCGTACGCACCGAGACGATCTTCGACCGGGCCGACTGGTGCACCCTCGCGGAGGCGCTGCGGCGCGTTCCGTACGCGACGGACCGCGCGGCCCTCGAGGCGGCCCGCGCCCGGCTCGACCGAACGTAGGTCGGTCCCGACCTCGGGAGAGAAAAGGGGGAAGGGGTTGGGCGGCCGGACGGGCCGCCCGCCACGCGCCTATCGGGGCGGGAACGGCTCCTCGGGGCCGGCGGGGCTCCCCGCGGGGGGCGCGGGGGCCTGGGCCGAGCCCGGGATCGCTCCGGGGGGCGGAGTTCCGTTCGTCCAGCTCTCCCCGTACCCTCCGACCAGCCCCTTCTGGGACCGGCGGCGGGCGTAGGAGCGCCACTCCACGACCCCGACCGTGCCGACCACGGCCGCGACGACGAGCCCGATGACCGCGGCCTCGAACAGGCCGTTCGAGGGCGTCGCGCTCGCGCTGCAGCCGTGGGTGAGGCACGCCGATTCCGCCTGGGCCTGCGCGACCGACATCGGCTGGCCGGTGACGGTCGCGCCCGGCTCGGGCGACGCCGTCGGCTGGGCCGACGGCGCCGCGGTGCCCGAGGCGCCGCCGACCGAGGCGTCGTCGCCCGCGAACGTGGTGCTCGCGGCGGTGATGCCGAGGCCGTGCTCGGTCGCGCTGAGGTAGAGCGTCTCGCCCGAGGTGATCGACGCCGAGCCGAACGACATCGACGCGAACGGCTGCGCCGTCCCGAACAGGTCGAAGGCGTGCGGGACGAAGACGAAGCCGTCGTACGTGTCGAACGGACCCTGGACGATCAGGACGACGCCGGTGCGCGCCTGGTGGTCGCGGAACCCGCTCGAGACCCCGATCAGCGTCCCTTGCAGGGAGACCGGGCCGGCCGTGCTCCAGTTACCGGCGTGCGTGACGGTTCCGGAGCCGGTCGTGCCGTTGTAGCCCTGCTCCGCCCACGCCGCCGTGAGGCTCCAGTTCGCCGCGCCGCTCACCGTCGAGGTCGAGTTCCACGAGCGGGTTCCGCTCAGGTTGAGCGGGACCAGCCCGAACGACGGCGCGAACGACAGGGCCGCCTGGGCGCTGCCGGTCACGTCGAGCGACGCGCTCCGGGTCGCCCCGGCCACGGTCTTGCTCACGGACTGCGCGATCGCGCCCTGGATCCGGGCCGACGTGTTGTCGATCCCGAGCGCCGCCACCGCCGTGCCGTCCGAGTAGACCACGGAGGCATTGGTGACGTTCGCGAACGCCACGTCCGTCTCGTCCGCCTGGTAGTTGTACGACAGGTTCACGACCGGCCCCGCGTAGTTCGCGGAGATCGTGATCCCGACCGTGCGCTGCTCCTCGACCACGAACGTATCCGGGGTCGTCGAGTTCGTCACCGTGAAGATCACGGTCCACCCGAACGAGGCGTCCCAGGTCGCGGTCGTGTTGCCGAGTTGCAGCGAGTTGTTTGACCAACCCTCGCCGCCATAGGCCCACGAGGCCGACCCGGACACCGACGCCGGCGTCATCGCCGGCGCGGCGCTCGTCCCGCCCGAGAAGGCGGCGACCGCCGCCAGGGTCACGAGCAGCGTGACCCCGAGGGCGGCGAGCCCGGCCCGGGCCCGTCGCTTTCCGTTCTCTCCTCTCGCGCTCCCTTGCATGGTTTCCTTCCGACGGACCGTGTCCGTCCGAGGGCGGGACGGCCCGGGCCGCGAGATATACCCCTGTCCCGCGACCCGGCGGGATTCGGGACGCTGTGCTAGGGTCTAGCAGGGTCCCCGGGGGATCCGGGCGCCACCTCGGGGAGGCGGAACCGGGCCTTCCCGGCGATCGCGAGCGATTCCGCATAGCCCGCGTCCGCGTGGCGCGCTACGCCGAGGCCCGGGTCGTTGTGGAGCGCCCGGCCGATCCGTCGGTCCGCCGACGGGGTGCCGTCGGCGACGATCACGAGCCCGGCGTGGATCGAGTTCCCGATCCCGACGCCACCCCCGTGGTGGACGGAGACCCAAGTGGCCCCGCTCGCGACGTTGAGCAGTGCGTTGAGGATCGGCCAGTCGGCGATCGCGTCCGATCCGTCGCGCATCGCCTCGGTCTCGCGGAACGGGCTCGCGACGCTGCCGGTGTCGTGGTGGTCGCGCCCGATCGCCACGGGGGCGGCGACCCGGTGGGATGCCACGAGATCGTTCACGAGGTGCCCGAACCGCTCCCGTTGCCCGTAGGCCATGTAGCAGATGCGGGCGGGCAGACCCTGGAAGGCGACCTTCTCCCCGGCGAGGCGGATCCAACGGCAGAGGTGCGCGTCGTCCGAGAACTCCCGGAGGATCATCGCGTCGATCGTCCGGATGTCGTCCGGATCCCCGCCGAGGGCGAGCCACCGGAACGGTCCGCTGCCGACCGCGAACAACGGCCGGATGTAGCGCGGGACGTAGCCGGGGATCTCGAACGCGTCGGCGACCCCCGCGTCCCGGGCCTGCGTACGAAAGTTGTTGCCGTAGTCGAACGAGCGGCTGCCCGACCGCTGCAGCGCGAGGATCGCCCGCGCCTCGACCGCCAGCGACGCCCGGACGCGCGCGAGGTACGCCGGGAGGTCGCGCGCGCGCTCGACCGCGGCGCTCTCGATCGTGAGGCCCTGCGGGATGTACCCGACGCGCAGGTCGTGCGCGGCGGTCTGGTCGCTGACCACGTCCGGTCGGATCCCCCGGCGGACGATCTCGGGGTAGACGTCGGCCGCGTTGCCGAGCAGCCCGACCGAGAGCGGCCGGCGCGCCGCCACCGCCTCCGTCACCAGCGCGAGCGCGCGGTCGAGGTCCGGAGCCTCGACATCGAGGTAACGGTGGCCGAGACGTCGGGCGATCGCCGTCGGGTCGACGTCGACGACGAGCGCGACCCCGCCCAGCATCGTGACCGCGAGCGGCTGGGCCCCCCCCATCTCGCCGAGGCCCGAGGTGAGCATCCAGCGCCCGGCCAGGTCCGTCGCGTCGAACTCCCGTCGCGCGAGCGCCGCCAGGGTCTCGTACGTCCCCTGAAGGATGCCCTGGGTGCCGATGTAGACCCAGCTGCCGGCGGTCATCTGGCCGTACATCGTGAGGCCCCGCGCCTCGAGGTCCCAGAAGACGTCGTCCGTGGCCCACCGGGGCACGATCAGGGCGTTGGCGATCAGCACCCGGGGCGCCTCCTCGGTCGTCGGGAAGATGCCGACGGGCTTGCCGGACTGCACGAGGAGGGTCTCGTCGTTCGCGAGCGACCGGAGCGAGGCGACGATCCGGTCGTACGACTCCCAGTCGCGCGCCGCCTTCCCCCGTCCCCCGTAGACGATCAGGTGGCGGGGGTCTCGGGCGACCTCGGGGTCGAGGTTGTTCATCAAGAGACGGAGCGCGGCCTCCTGGCCCCATCCCCGGCACGAGAGCTGGGGCCCCCGGGGTGCGCGCACGACGCGGTCCGACTCGAGCGTTCGGCTCACGGCCGCCGAGGAAACCGGACGAGGCTTTGACCTTCGCCCCGTGGCCCGAGGACCGGGCCGGAACGCGTTGACGCCGTCGTTCAAATAGCGCCGCGCTGGCTGGGAAGAGCGCGATGGAGGCCGCGGCCGAGCCCGGACGGTACGTGCGACGGTCGGTCCACCCCGGGGCGGTGCTCTGGATCGTGGGCGTGGTCGAATTCGTCGTCGCGATGGCGGTCGTCCAGCTGGCGTGGACGAACCCGTCGTACAGCCTGACCCAGAACGTGATCAGCGACCTCGGCGCTGTCCACTGCGGCCTCCAGTCGGGACGCGACGTCTGCTCGCCGCTCCACACGGTGTTCAACGTCTCGGTGGTCGTCGTGGGCATCCTCCTCATCGCCGGTCTCTGGTTCGCCTACTCCGCCCTCCCGCGGGGGCGGTGGGGGCAACTCGGTTCGGGGTTGCTGCTCGTGTCGGGGCTGGGTGCGATCGGCGTCGGCCTCAATCCGGAGGACGTTCGTCTCTCGCTCCATCTCCTCTCCGCGGCGCTCGCCTTCGGCGGCGGGAACCTCGCCCTCGTGGCCTACGGGATCGCGATGCGGAGCGATCCCCGGTGGCGGCGTCTCGCTTCGCTCACGCTCGGCCTCGGCATCGTCGGGCTCGCGGCGTTCGTCCTCATCGCCGCGCGCGCCTACGACTGGGGCGGGGTCTTCTCGGCGTGGGGGGAGGGCGGGATCGAGCGGACGATCGCGGCGCCGCTGTTCGTGTGGGCCGCGATCGCCGCGATCGCTCTGCTCCGCCGCCCGGAGTTCGCGCCCCGTCGGGTCGAGGCCGCCCGGTCGGGGTCGTGACGACACGCCCCCTCGCTCGAACGCGCCGGGGTCCGTACCGTCCCGGTCGGGGGCCGGGACCGCTGCAGCGACGAACCCGGCCCGGGACACGAGGGGCCGTCCGGCAGATCGGCCCGACCGTTCCGGCGCTTCCAGTGCCGAGACAAGTCCTTAAGTAGTGATTCCTCGGGAGTCGTGCCGTGAACGGGCTGCAGGATCTCGCGCTGTTCTACCTCATCCCGATCGCGCTCTGGCTGACCGTCCTGCTCGTCGTGTGCTGGATCTGGTGGACGAAGCGGCTCGAGGACAGTCTCGCGTACCTGCTGTACCTGCGCGAACGAAAGCTCCTCTTCGTTTCGCTGCTCGCCGCGCTCGCCAGCACGCGCGTCGCGGCGGCCCTGGTGAACTTGGCGAGCGGCTTCGGCCTCGTCAGCGCGACCGCCGTCCTGGTAACCGGCATCGCCGCCTCGATCGTCGGCGGCAGCATCGTCTTCCTGTTCGGATGGCAGCTCCTGTGGCGGGGGCCGACGAGCCTGCCGTCGCCCCTCGTCCTGGATCTTCCGGATCACGTCACCTACTCGATCGGCGCGGTCGATCGCGCCGAGGCCGACCGCGAACGCCGCTCGACCACCGAGTAGCCGGTTCCCACGTATCCGGGCACTCCTTCGGTTTCCGCCCCCTGTGCTGCGCCGGCCGATCACGGCCCCGTCGGTGGGGCGCCGGTCACGCACGCACGCTGAGACGGGCGGGTCCGCCTGGCGCCGGCGCGCGCGACGTCCCATCGATCCCCTCCGTCGAGTATCAAGAAGAGTACAATTTCACGGGGGACGTTCGAGCCGACATGATTGGCAACCGGACGCCATACATTGATGTGGTCCAGTACTGGGGCCACGAGAGGCAGGAGAGTCTTGGAGTCGGGTCCACGGATTGGACAAGCTACAGTGACTACTCGGCCAGCCAATTGTGGGTTTCCGGACTCTGGGTTGAACGAGCGGTCCCTCCTAGCTACCAACATATGTCCATCGGTGGTAGCATCTCAGACGTCTCCGGCTTCGACACTGAAATCTCATTCGGTATCTCGGCCCCCATTGGTGACGGAATTGAGATCGGACCGTCCCTTTCGGTCAATTTGGTGCAGACGTCGACCGCTTCCTCCTCGGGATCACAGCAGATCGCCGCCGAGTTCTACGTTCCGTCGACCGCGACGTACCTCTGGTACGAGTTTGACGCGCTTGCTGAAGGAGGCAGCAGCCCGGCCTCGGGATTGGTGGCCCACGTTTGGCAAGTGGGTCAATCGAACAATACGCCGTCCTGAGCTCTGACTCAACTCACTTTGCCGTCATCTGCTGCCTACTTGGAAGCCCGCCGTCGATGGGAGGCTCTCGGTGGGTGTGGGCGGGTTCAAAGGGCGCGGCGTCCTTACTGAGGGAGAAGTACCTCCCATGATTGACCCACGGTCTTCAGGGCGGAGGGTCATCCTTGCATCAATCTTGGCGCTCATAGTCGTGGCCGCCGGCGTAGTCGTCTGGATTACGGTCCCCCGATCTCCGGGGTCCTCCCCCGGTCCTCCTGCCGAGGGTCTCACGTTCGGGGAGGCATACGCCGCCGGCACGAACGCAACGGACGGCGCGGTCGGCGCGCCGTGGACGCTGTACTCGGCCCTCGGTGTGGTCTCTCCGCTCCCGGTGTGGACCGATCCCCTGGGGGAGGCGACGTGCCGGGCCCTCCCCGGGATTTCGATATGGAACGCGTCGCAGATGCCCCGGGTGGAGGGGCAGTACGCCTCGGGGGTGGCTCCGTTCTGGTCGCTGATCTACGAGAACGCCACGAGGTACGTGGTCGACGTGGTCACGGTCAACACGACGCTCCACCTGGTCGGGCCCCTGGCCCCGACCTCTCCGTGCGGCTCGGCGATGGATGTCTTCCTCGGGAACGTGACCGTCGGTGCCCCGATCGACTCCCCGGCCGCGGCGTCGTTCGCGTGGTCGGTGATCGGGTCGACGTACCTGTCCAATAACTCGGAGGCGTGGGCGTACTACCAGACCGGATCGGCGCAATTGCCCCTATCGGACTCGGAACCCGGCGGCTGGGTGGTCGCGTATGCACAATGCGGACTCCCGGGCCACACCGGGTCAACCTACAATACGTCCGAGCTTCTCAAGTTCCTCTCGCCGGGAGGCGAGTACTACAAGATCCGTCAGGTTGCCGTGTGCTCGAACGGCGCGTTTCAACTGACGTACGGGACTCCGACCAACTCCAGCGGACCTAGGAGTTCGACCGTGACTCAGATACCCATCTCCCTCGGGTTCAACGGTTCAACAAACACGACGGATGGTTCAGGCCTACTGACCGGGGCGACCTCGATCGATCTCCAGAACTCCACGACAGGCGCCGCGTACGCGCCCACCCACCTGGCGTGCTCGATCCGCAATCTCTCCGTGTCGAGTTGCGGAGGGCCGGGCGGCTGGTATGGGGTGCTGACCCTGCCCACCGGATACTGGCTCGACGCGTTCGGCGACGTCAACGGAACCCTTGGCTGGCTCCTCCCCAACGTGCCGTTCTACACCGGGGACTCGATCGTCATCGTCTCGAACGGCATTCTCGGTGCGCAGGGGGTGCGACTGACGGTGCACAGCGCCGAGGGCGACGTATCGGTCTCCGGTGCGACCACGATCTAACCGACACTCGGCTGTAGGCGACCCAGCGGCTCAGCACCTCCCAGCGCTTCTACCGCGCGTTGAAAGGCTCAGAGCTGCCGACGCTCGTTTCGCGCCCACGCCCCGACCGCGCAGGAGCCATCGAGAAGCTCCTACCCGTCGCCGTCCAATTTGAGCCGCTTACCATGAGTGACCCCGGCCGACCTCCGGGGAGCGGGACCGGCCGCTGCCGAACTCGACCCGGATGGTCGACTTGGACGTGAGTCTCCGGGTGGGATGCGGTGAGCCGGACCGTCCTCGCCAACGGCTCAACGTCCGGTCGGTACGACGGTACTCCGGGGCGTCCTCCGAGGGAACGAGGCGCCGTCGGTCGGCGGTCGGAGCCGAGGCGAAGCCCTAAATGGACGAAGACGGGGAGTAGGGGGCGAGGCGCGCCGCCATAGCTCAGTCGGTAGAGCGGCTGATTTGTAATCAGCAGGTCGGGAGTTCGATCCTCTCTGGCGGCTTCTCGGGGCGGGTCACAGGACGACCGAGCCGGTGATCGGCGAGCCGTTCGCGAACCCGACCACCGAGATCGCGAACCCGCTGGCCACCAGGCTCGGGTTCTCGACCACGACGAGCGAGTCCCCGTCCGGGATCGGCAGGTTCCAGTCGCCGCCCGACACGGTCGCCCAGCCCCCGGGGACCGTGTACGACAGGACGTTGGTCCCGTTGCTGCCCTGCAGCACCGCGTACCAGCGGGCCGAGGGGTTGGGCACGGCGCCGGTGCACACGCTCGACGCGTTGACGTTCGGCGCGGCGCCCGGGTCGCTCAGGTAGTCGCCGTCGTAGATCTCCATCAGGCGAAGCTCCGCCTCCCCGGTCGTGATCGGCTCGGTCGTGTTGATCCAGGGGATCCGTTCGGCCGTGACGTTGCCGCCTCCGCCGCACGGGACGGACGAGGCGACGGGGGCCCCGAAGTTGACGTGGATCGGCGGGGCGTTCGGGCTCCCGCCGGGCGCCGAGCTCCCGGGCAGGACCGGGGGGCCGAAGA
>Ga0335074_10016806_pt1 | contig 10302 bp, 9 predicted proteins | sample Lox_Sample_23_FD_206715 | JGI IMG/M metagenome (GOLD analysis project Ga0335074, IMG submission 206715) | Soil microbial communities from Loxahatchee National Wildlife Refuge, Florida, United States - Lox_Sample_2.3 | ecosystem: Environmental > Terrestrial > Soil > Wetlands | place: USA: Florida...
ATACTCACGCGCGCATTCCAGCGCTCGGAACGAGTCGGTGACGTCGCAGCCGACGGTGATCATGCTCACCACTCCCTGCGTGCGCGCCCGTTCGATCACGGCACCCCGATCCGCGTCAAACTTCGCGTCGTGCACGTGCGCGTGGGTGTCGATCATGCTGATTCCAGATCTTCAACCAGGCGGTTGCGGCCTAAGCGTTTGGCTTCGTAGAGGCCGCGGTCGGCCCGTGCGAGGATCGTCTCCGGCGTATCGCCCACGCGTGCCGCGGCCGCACCGATGCTTGCGGTGACGGGCTCGCCGTTACCGTGACGCATGCCGCCGAGCGAGACCGCGACGCGCAGGCGTTCGCCCACGCTCAAGGCGATGTCGCGCGATGCTCCGGGCATGACGATAAGGAATTCCTCGCCGCCGATGCGTCCCGCCGTATCGCCGCTTCTCACCGTCGTACGAATGATATCGCCGATCTTACGCAAACACTCGTCGCCGGCTGCGTGGCCAAGCTGATCGTTAATCGACTTGAAGTGATCGATGTCGAGCAAGAGTACAGCGCCATATTCGGTGATCGAGATCCGGTCGAGCATCGTTTGCAAGCGATCCATCGCGGTTGCGCGATTGACGAGGCCGGTGAGGCCATCGATCGTCGCGGCGCTCTGGGTCGCGGCGATCGAACGCATGTCGCGCAGTAGCGGTGCGAGTTCGAACGCGGCATTGGTAAACTGTTGCATCTGATCGTTCGTGAGCGGGCGATCGTGCCTGCGGTGCACGGTAAGTGCGCCGTGGACCTCGCCGTCGGCAAGGCTCGCCGCAAACGCGTATACGATGTAATAATCGTCGCGGAGCGTCGTCGATGGCGATCCACTGAATTTCAGGCGAGCCAGGATACGGCGGCGCAGCTCGTCGCCGGCGGAACTGAGTGCTGGGCCAATCGTCGTGACGGTACGCCAGGAATCGGTGCGTGCGCCGGTCGCCCCAAAAACGGAGACCGTTTCATCGAGTGACGGAACGCGTAGCGTCGCGAGGATCGCATTGATCTGTGGGAGCGGGTTGCGTTCGCCGAGCATCGCCTGTACGGCGTCACGCACCAGGCGCAGGCGGTGTAGCTCGGCCTGTTGTTTATCGATCGTTCGCAGCAAGAACGCGCAAAGACACACCGGCAGCCACAGCGCGACCGCGAGCACATACTCGCCGAGCACGATCTCATTGCGTCCGACCGTGGCCCAAATCACACCGCCGGCGGTCACCCCCCAGGTGCGCGGATCGCGTGCGAGACGCGCCAACAATCGTGTCAATGCGATGTGAAACGTGTATGCCGAGGCGGGTGCCGAGATTCCAAAAATAAAAAGTACGACCGCGCAGAATGCGGCAGCCGCAAAAATCGGCGTTTGCAGTTGCGCAGCGTCAATGCCGAACGGTAGAAAGGCAAGGGCGGCCAGAACGCGCAAGATGCCGTGCCGCGGAAGATCGGCCACGGATGCGGCGTTGCGCACGATCGACGCGAACCCGAATCCCATCGCAAAGGCAAGCGCGCACGCGGTTGGACCCACCTGCGCGCCAAGGGCGAAGAGCGGTGCCACGATCGGCAGATCGAGAAAGATTGCTTCGGCGCTGAGTCCGGTGCGGCGCATTCGCAGCCCACGCACCGGCAACGCGTTATGCGCGACAAATGCAACCGCCAGCGCCCCCGCTACGGTGAGTGCCCAGTCGATCTGTGTGAATGCGCGTGCGTAGAGCGTGAGCGCAGCGGCGAGCCCGGCCACCGCGATGATTCCGCCTCCGACGGAAATCGCTCGGCTCGGCGCGTTGCGTTCGCTCATTGTCGTGGCGCGCTCTCCGCGAGTTCGATGCGCGGAAAGAGGACGTCGGCGACGCGCGTTTGCGTGCCCGGCTCGAGCCCGCCCCAGCGAAGCACGCGCGACCAATCGTCGCCGATGCCGGCACGCAGGCCGAGCTGCGACCACATATTTGCCGTACGTTCCGGCATGAACGGATGCAGCAAGACGGCGAGCCAGCGCAGCCCTTCGCATAGATCGTAAAGCAGCGCGTCGAGCTCGCGGTCGCGCCCTTCCTTGGCAAGTACCCACGGTTTGCGCTCGTCGATCGCGCGATTGAGCGTCGTAACCAGTTCCCAAATCGCCTCGAGCGCGCCACGGAAGTCGAGCCGAAAAATCAGCTCGCGCACGCGTTGTGGCAAGGGTGAGAAGCGTTGCACGAAGACCGCATCGTCGCTTCGGTGCGGCACAACGCCGTCGCGGTACTTTTGCAACATCGAAAGCGTACGCTTGAGGAGGTTGCCGAGGTCGTTGCCGAGATCGCTGTTGTGTCGCTGCGCGATCTTCTCTTCGGAATACGAGAAGTCGCTGCCGAACGGCGCCTCGCGCAAAAGAAAATAGCGCAATGAGTCGGCGCCGAAGCGCTCCGCCAGCAGGAAAGGATCGACCGCATTGCCCAGACTCTTGCCCATCTTCTGTCCGTCGACGGTAATCCAGCCGTGGGCAAAGACTAACTCCGGTGCCGCCTCCCCGAGCGCCCAAAGAATCGCCGGCCAAATGATCGTGTGAAAGCGCGCGATCTCTTTCCCGATCAGCTGCACCTTCGCGGGCCACAATTGCGCGAAACGCTCATCGTCCTCCGACCAGCCGATCGCCGTGATGTAGTTGAGCAGCGCGTCGAACCACACATAGATCACGCCGCTAGCCTGCCCTGAGCCTGTCGAAGGGCCGTCGGGAACCGGAATGCCCCAATCGAAACTTGTGCGCGAAATCGAAAGATCTTCGAGTCCTTCTTCGAGCAACGCGACCATTTCGTTGTAGACGCTTTGCGGACGCACCCACTCCGGATTCTTCTTGAAATACTCGAGCAACGTATCGCGGTATGCTGAGAGGCGGAAGAACCAATCATCCTCGGAAATCCATTGCACTTCCCGTCCGCACGTCGGGCAACGTCCATTCACGAGTTTCGACTCGAGCCAAAACGTCTCGTCGTTGACGCAATACCAGCCTTCGTATTTCCCAAGATAGATGTCGCCGCGCTCGCGCAGCCGCTCGAAGACCCGCTGCACCTTTGTCATGTGGCGCGGTTCCGTCGTGCGGATGAAGTCGTCATACTCGACGTGGTACGCGGCAAAGAGCGATTTCCAGCGCGGAATGAGCTCGTCGCACCACGCTTGCGGCGACTTCCCGTGCTCGGCCGCGGCGTTCGCGACTTTCTGTCCGTGTTCGTCCGTGCCCGTGAGCATCCAGGCCGGTCCCCCAGCGCGCGCCGTGCGCGCGAGAACATCGGCCACCACCGTGGTGTAGGCGTGGCCGATATGGGGGTTTCCGGAGATGTAATAGATCGGGGTGGTGACGTAGAACGCGCGGCTCATTTGCGGGGATGCTTGTTCGGCGCGCGCCGCTGGCTGGCCCGCGTATAGAGCTCGCGCCGGTTTCCCGCCCCGGCGAGCGCGAGGCGTCGCGCTACTTCTGCCACGCTTGCCCCGCTCGCGAGGAGCTCGTCGATCGCGGCGTCCAGGTCGCCGGGCACGCGTGCAGCTTCGCTCGGCGTAACGGGTGCAACCGCGAAGGCGATTTCGCCGCGTACCGGATCGGCGAGCCCGGCCGCGACCTGCATGGGCGTGCCGAGCAGCTGCTGTTCGAATTTCTTCGTGTATTCGCGTACGAGGAACACGCGCGCGTCAGGCACGACCGCCGCTAAATCGGCAAGCGTCGCATGGATACGCTGTGGCGATTCGAACCACACGATCGTTGCATCCGGACGCAGCACCTCGCGAAAGCGCTTGCGGCGCGCAGCGGACGCGCGCGGGGGAAAGCCTTCGAAAGAGAAGCGGCGCAACGAAAACCCGCTCAGCACCGCAACGCCGAGCAGCGCGCTCGGGCCGGGGAGCACGTCGATGGCGATCCCCGCCTCGCGCGCAGCCGCGACCAACGCGTTTCCGGGATCGGAGATCCCAGGCGTGCCCGCATCCGTAACCAGTACGACACGTTGCTCGCGGGCGCGCGCGAGAATGCCCGCCGTGACGGCCGCCGCATTTTGCTCGCGATAGCTCCAAAGTTCTTTGGAACCGATGCCGAGCGCGCTCAACAGTTTGCGTGCGATGCGCGTATCCTCCGCGACGATCAGTTCAGCGTCGCGCAGCGTATCGAGTGCTCGCTGCGTGACATCGCCGAGGTTTCCTAGCGGCGTAGGGACCACCAAAAGCGGCATGGGACCTCCTTCGCCGCCCAGAATTCAATCTCTCGTTATGGCCATCGACGTCGAGCATCCACCGGTCGGCGCGAAGCTCGAGCTCTACATCAGCCCCAGCTGCCCCTATTGCCGCGAAGCCTTAGCCTATTACGATGCACATAGCATCGCGTACACGAAGTACGATGCGCAGAACGATCGTACGGTGCGTGCGGCAATGTTCGCCTTTACGAATAACGACCCCACGGTGCCCGCGATCGTCATCGACGGCGCCTACGTGCAATCAGGCTGGGGGCGCCCACCCCGCGGTTGAACGGTCCACTAACTCTTCAGTTCGAAGAGCATCCTAGGAGACTATGACGCTCCAGACTTGGCGTAAACTCGGCGCGCGTCCATAGAGCAGCATTCCGACACGGTAGATCTTGCCGGCGAGTATCGCGATGAGGTAAAGGGCCACCAGGTTGATCGCGAGCGAAGTTGCGATTTGCCAAAGCGGCACGTTACTCACGGCAATGCGCACGAACATTACGAACGGTGCAAGCAGCGGGACAAAACTGCACACGACGACGAGCGGCGTGTCGGGTGCCGAAAGGCCCGTTATCGCGATGAGAAACGCCGCCACGATCGGCATCACCAGCGGGAAGGAGATGCTGCCGAGATCTTCGGTGCGATTGATCAGTGACGCGGCGCCCGCAAAGAGCGTCGAGAGTTGCAGAAACCCGATGATAAACCAGATCAAGAAGGCGGCAATCAAACCGGGCGTGATTACGTCGAGCGCGTTGGTAAGCGACATCAGCTGATCGGCCGATCCGCCGTGCGCGTCGCCCGTGCTCGAGCCGCCGCCGAGGAAGATCGCGGTTCCGATCCATATCGCGAGTTGCAGAAACCCCAATGTCGCGGATGCAAGGACCTTTCCGGCGAGCAATGCGCTCGGATTCACCGAGGCGATCAAGAGCTCGGCGATGCGGCTGGTCTTCTCTTCTGCAACCGAACTCATCACGAGCTGGCTATTCAAGATGGTGAGGAGGTAGAGAAAGAAGAGCAGCGTATACGCGACGCCTTTCGCCGCCGAAGCGAGATCCGCCGACGCGAACCTTGAGGCGACGGCCTGAATCGTTACCGGGATCCTCGTGATCTTCGAGACGCCCGCGGCGTTACGTCCCGTTGCCAATTCGAGTTGCAACGGCAACAAATCGCGGCGCAGATCGCCTTGCGCGACGCCTCCCGGATCGTGCGCGTACACGGTGACATGCAGTCCCGCGGCATTGCTGTTTAATTCAATCGCCGCACTTGCATGGTAGTGCTTGAGCAATGCGTCATCGACTGGGCCGCTGCTTTGCGATCCGACAATTTTGTAGTCGTCAGAGAGCAGCGGCTTTGCGCGCGCGGTGAGCGTTGGCTCGCCGATCAAGATCGCGGTCTTCGAGCCATTGATCGCCCCGACCAAGAACGTTGGGAGTTTGAGTAGGACCGTGATCGCGAAGACGCCGACGAGGAGTCCGACGAGAAATGGACGCGACTTGATGCGCCGCATGATCTCCGCGACGTAGACCGTACTGAGATCGCCGATCATGTCGCACTCTCCCCTATGGCGCGCAGATAGATTTCATGCAGTGAAGGTTCGATTGCTTCGAATTTCGTGACCGGCGCCGCATCGACGAGCGTGCGCAACAGCGCGGCGAAGTCGGTGTTTGCGGGAACTTGGTAGTCGATCGCGCCGTCGACCGGCATCAGCGGCTTTGCGCCCTCGACGCGTTCGAGCAGCGAACGCAGGCTGTCGTTTGCCGGCGCGACGCGCACCACGCGCGTGGGCCACGCCGAGCGAAGCTCTGCGAGCGTCCCATCGACCCGGTTTGCGCCGCCCGCGATGATACAGAATCGCGAGCACAACTCTTCGAGTTGCCACATTTGGTGGCTGGAAAGAATCAGCGTCGTCCCGTTCGCGCGCAGATCGTTGAGCACCGCGAGCAATACGTCGGCGTTGACCGGATCGAGGCCCGAGAAAGGCTCATCGAGCACGAGCAGTTGCGGCTCGTGCACGGCTGCACACGCGACCTGTACTTTTTGCTGATTGCCTTTCGAAAGTTCTCCGCATGGCCGCTCGGCATACACGGAAAGGCCGAGGCGATCGATCCAGCTGTCGACGCTTTTGCTCAAGTTGGGATCGCGCAGTCCGTGCAGCTTTCCGAAATACGCGATTTGTTCGCGGACTTTCATCTTGCCGTAGATGCCGCGCTCCTCGGGCAAGTAGCCGAAATGCCGCCGGCTCCCATCGTCGATCGTCTTGCCGTTCCATGTGACGCGGCCGCCGTCGGGAATGAGGATACCCAGGATCATACGCATCGTCGTCGTCTTGCCGGCACCGTTGGGTCCGAGCAATCCGAACGTCGTGGCGTCGTCGATAGTAAAATGCACGTCGCTCACCGCGTGCACGGAACCGAAGTCTTTGCGGACGTGATCGACGTCAAGCATGGCGTGCTTTCATTGTATTGATAGGTTAATACAAAACGCGTTTTGTGTCAAGTGGCTAGTACAAAGCGCCCAAAGAGCATCGTTGCGACCGCTGCTGCGAGGAACCCCACGTAATAGGAGAGGTCGCCGTACTGCGGATATGCATGGGCGAATACTCCGATAAACCACGCTTGGTTCCAAAACGGGACCGATACCAACACGCCGATCAGCCAGGCAAGGGTGCCGGTTCGCCACGGGGGGACCACGTGCGGATCGCGCTGCAGCGCGCGCGACTGCCATTGGTCGACGAGCACGACGCCGGCCCACGGCGCAGCCCAGTACGAGAGCAGCAATAGGAAGTTGGTGTAAAATTCGGCAGTGTGCGCGGGATTCGATCCGCCGAGCGCGAGCAACGCGCCGAGCACACCGACGACGAGCGCCGCGATCGCGCGCTTGATGCGGACGTCGAACGCAACGAGGGCCGCCAGCGCACCCGAATAGAGATTCATGCAGTTGGCGGTGAGCGTGCCGAGTACGATCGTCACAAGCACGAGTCTTGCGACGATACCCGAGCCAAGGAGCTGCGCGATCGCGTCCGTCGGCACATCGGTGCGCAGATTGACGTGCGACGCGGTCACGGCGGCCGCACCGAGAATCTCGAGCGCGATGCACGGCAGGGCGCAGCCGACAAACGCATACCAAAAAACGGCACGCGGATTGGTCTTCAGCGGCAGGTAACGCGAGTAATCCGATGCGCACGGCACCCAGCCCATCGCGTATGCAAATGCAAGCGCGGCGGCAAACATGAAGCCGGTAAACGGCGCGTGGCCCGGCAGCCACGATGCCTGCGGAAGCGTCACCGCGCCGAGGAGCGCAAAACCGGCGGCCAGTAGCGCGGCACTCACGCGTTCGAACACGCCGATAAGATTGTAGCCGTAGACGGCCAGCACGATCTGCAATAACAGCATGATTGCAAGCGCGATGCCGTAGGAGAGATGCGCGATTGTTTGCAAGGCATATGCGCCGAAGATCGTGTTGATCGTGAACCAGCCGACGCCCGCCAAGAAGCTCAGCGCCGCAGGCGCGGTATTGCCGCGCTTTCCGAAGGCCAGACGGGATGCGAGCATCTGCGGCACGCCATAGCGCGGACCGAACGTTGCGAGCACGCCGAGAATCGCATAGCCGAGCAGATTGCCGATGATAATGCCGAGCGTTGCGCTGCGCAAATCAGCACCGAAGATCGCGGCGATAAAGACCCCGACCATCCACGTTGCGATCTCGGCGTTTGCCGAGAACCAGACCCCGAAAAGGTCACGCGCCCGCCCGTGGCGCGCGGCAGCAGGCACCGTCTCGATGCCGGTCGGCTCGACGACGAGAACTTGATCTTTGTAGATCAAGCCGTCAAGTCGGCAATCCAGCGTTCGACCGCGTCGGCCTTCGAGGGCAGAATCGCGGAGAGATTTTCGCGCCCACCCGAGGTAACGACGACGTCGTCTTCGATGCGCACGCCGATCCCGCGCAGTCCCGCAGGGACGGTTTCGTCATCGGGTTGGAAGTAAAGCCCGGGCTCGACGGTGAGCACCATGCCCTCGCGCAGCGTACCGTAGCGATAATTTTCCGACCGCGCGTGCGCGCAGTCGTGCACGTCGAGGCCGAGCATGTGGCTGACGTTGTGCAGTGTGTAGCGCCGGTAGTATTGATTCTCCGGTTCGAGCGCCTCGTCCAGCGAACACGTCAGCACGCCGAGATCGATCAACCCTTCGGCGAGGACGCGCATCGCGCGCCGATTCGGCTCGAGAAAATCCGCTCCGGGCGCAACCGCGTCGATTCCGACGCGCTGTGCTTCGTAGACGATATCGTAGACAGAACGCTGCACGTGCGAGTACCGGCCGCCGATCGGTAATGTGCGGGTGATGTCCGCGGTGTAGAGCGAGTCGCACTCGACGCCGGCGTCGAGCAGCAGCAGGGCGCTTTTGTCGACTGTGCCGTCGTTGCGATTCCAGTGCAGCGTACAGGCATTGTGTCCGGATGCCGCAATCGTGAGGTAGCCTACGTCATTAGCCTCGATGCGCGCGCGATTCCAATACGCGCCTTCAAATTCGCGCTCGCTCGTTGCGTGCGGAAACGTCCGGATGACGTCTTCGAATGCACGCTTGCTGATTTCGCAGGCTTTGCGCAGTTCGGCGACTTCGTATTCGTCCTTGACCAGGCGCATCTCCGAAAGATGCGTCGCGAAGTCGTCATCGATATCGCTCCGTTCGAGGGCGGCGTCGATCGCGCGATTGTGCCCGCGCAGCACGCGCACCGGATGACCGTTTGCGCGCAGGTCGTCGAGATAGTCCGGGATCTCTTGCAACGGCCGGCAGCGATCCACGCCAAAGAAGATCTGGCTTTCGTCGAGGCCGCGGTGCCGCCCGACCCACAGTTCGCCGTACACGCGGTCGGTGAAAAACTCCGCCTTGCCGCGGTTGTGCTCCGGCACGAAGAGCAGCGTGCGATGCGACGCGCCCTCGGGCTCCATCACGAGCAGCGCCCCCGGCTCGCCCGCGCCCATCACGTACGCAAAGTCACTCGACGGCCGGAAGCGAAAGTTCGTGTCATTCGCACGTACGTGCTCTTGACCGGCCGGAATCACCAAGTAGCAGCCGGGAAACGAACGCGAAAGCTGATCGCGACGCGACTGCAGCCGCGCGAGCTGCGGATGCGCGCCGGCGCGAAGCGGCGCCTCGGCCCAGCCCTTCGACATGAAGTCGATCAAGCGCGGTGGCGTCTCGCTGTCGTAGTTGGTCTTCGCCGGTGTGGCCGGCGGCTGTTTCGTCGGGTCTGCCATACAAGGGCGTTCTCAGCGATTCCCATGCCCGCCTGCGTAGAACTGAGCTATGAAACGTCTTCTCCTTATATTCGCGCTCGCGTTTGCGGTGCCGGCGATCGCCGTTGCACAGCAGGACCCGGGCACTACGCCGTCGCCGCAAATGCGCGGGCAGATGCGCGCAAACTTCCAGCAGATGGAAACCCTGCACAAGCAGTACCGAGCACAAGTGCTTGGCGCCCTTACACCGGCGCACAAGCAGCTCTACGCGTCGGTCGTCGGCAGCCTGGCTATCGCCGCAAGCCCCGATCCGAAGGCTGCGGCCGCCAAACTCGATGCGGCCCTCTCGTCAGGCGAGAAAACCGCGATCATCAACGCCGACACGCAATTCCGCGCCGCGATGAAAGCGCAAATGGAAAAGATGCGCGCCGCGCATCCGTGGCCGTCGCCGAGCGGTTCGCCGCGAGCGCGCCGCAGCCACAAGCCGCGCACGCCCGACGCGGGACGAATTTTGCTCGCGATGGCCGGTGGGCATGGCGGCATGATGATGCGGGGCCCGGGAATGCGCGGCGGTCCATGGGGTAAGCCGCACTAAAGCGCGATATCGAGACCGAGATCGAGTGCGGGTGCGCTATGGGTGAGCCACCCGACCGAGATGAGATCGACGCCCGACTGGGCAATGGCGGCAATCGTCTCCGGACGAACCCCGCCGCTCGCCTCGGTTAACACGGTGCCATTGACGATGCGCACGGCTTCTTGCAGCGTCGCAGGTTCCATGTTGTCGAGCAAGACGGCGTCGATAGGTTCGCGCAGGGCTTCGCGTAGTTGCTCGAGCGTGTCGACCTCGACTTCGACCTTCA
>Ga0335074_10016807_pt1 | contig 10302 bp, 10 predicted proteins | sample Lox_Sample_23_FD_206715 | JGI IMG/M metagenome (GOLD analysis project Ga0335074, IMG submission 206715) | Soil microbial communities from Loxahatchee National Wildlife Refuge, Florida, United States - Lox_Sample_2.3 | ecosystem: Environmental > Terrestrial > Soil > Wetlands | place: USA...
TGCAGCAGATTGTTCCTGTCCCGCCGCCGGCCTTCGCGCCGCGAATGGCGAAGCCAGGTCGGCAGGGGCCGAGGGTGAACGCGGAGAGATCGCCCGCGACCCTCGCTCCCGCGCCGGAGCGGCGACTGGCGGAGGCGGTGGAGCGCGCCTGCCGCGCCCCGCGTGACCGCATGATGCTGGTGCTGCACCTCTCGCGCATGCCGCCGCCGGCACCGCGCCCGCATCATCGCCGGATCGCCCGTGCGCTGCTGCACGAGGCCGCGCAGCGCCATGACGGCGATGTGTTTCCCCTTCGCAACGGCGACCTCGTCCTGCTCTGTCGCGGCGTGGCCGGTCCGCTCGGCGCCGGCGGCGCGGTCGGCACCGATTTGCCGCAGCTGCCCGCAACCCTCGCCCGGCTGTTCCGGGTCGACGCGCCCGACCCCTCGCAGCTGATCTCGGTCTGGGCGCTCGACCAGGCGCGGGAATCGATCGTCGCCTATCTCGACGCGCGGATCACCGACGCGCCGGAACCCGTTCCCGTCGCGCCGGAGCCGAACCTGGCGCCGACCGCCCTCGCCGAGCTGGAGGCGGTGATCCGCAGCACCGGCATCGCCGATCTGATGCAGCGCCAGACCGCGGTGCTGGTCACCGCCGGTGCTCAGGGCCGGCTCCAGCCACTGTTCCGGGAGGTGACGTTCTCCCTCGCCCTGCTGCAGGCGCGGCTGGCCGCCGCGGGGCTCGGCCGCGGGATCGCCTGGCGCGATGCCCTGACCGCCGATCCGTTCCTGTTCCGCCACCTCGCCGGCCGACTCGACGCCCACATGCTCGACCGGATGCGGCAGGAGGTGCACGCCGGTCCGCAGCCGCCGGCGGACGGACCGGCTTTGCATCTCAACCTGACACTGCCGGCGGCGCTGTCGGCGGCGTTCGAGAGCTTCGCTGCCGCCTGCCGCGCCGCGGACGTTCGGGCGGGCGTCGAAGTCCAGCTGCTCGATGCCTGCGCCGATCCAGACTCGTATGCCAGGCTGCGCCAGCGCAGCGGTGCCGCAGGCGTAACGCTGGTGCTGGACGGGGTGACGCACCTGGCACTGCAGCTCACCGATCCGTCGCGGCTCGATGCCGACCTGGTGAAGCTGGAATGGACACCGGCCCTGGCCGACCGCCCCGGCGCCGAACGGGCCGCGATCGCCGCGGCACTCACCGCGATCGGGCCGGATCGGATCGTGCTGCAGCGGGCCGAGACGGAGCGGGCGCTGGACTGGGGCCTGGCGCAGGGCATCCGCCGCTTCCAGGGTCGCCACGTGGACGCCATTCTCGGTGCCGCCCGCATCGTCGCCTGCCCGCATGCGCGCGCCTGTACGTTGCGACAGTGCGTGGAGCGCGCCGCCGCGATCAGCCCGGCCGGACGGCGCTTCTGCCTGAACCACGCGCTGCTGGATGCGGGGGCGCCGCTGTTCGGCAGCCCCGCCCCGGCACGGGTGGCACGCTAATGGGCGCGGTCGCGATCGCCGCGCGCCAGGCTCCGGCCGGAGGCGAGGCGCTGACCGCACTGGTGCGCGACTGCGCGACCGCCGGCGCCGTCCGCCGCGCGCTGCTGCTGCGGCTTTCCCGCCTGCCGCCGCAGCTCGCGAAGCCGCATCACCTGCGACTGATCCGGGCGGCAATCGAGCCGCTGGCGCTCGGCGACCGCGCCCGCAGCTTCCAGCCACATCCCGCCGCCCTTGCCGTCATCTGGCGCGGCGACGCGGAAGCGCAGGTGGCGAAAGTGCGCTCGGTGCTCGATCATCTGCTTGCCGATGCGCCGGTGATCGACAAGCCCGATCTGGTGGCGCTGTTCGATCTGCCGGATGGCGGCGACGCGCTGCTGCAGGCGGTCGCCGAGGAGGCGCGCCCGGCGGAGCAATTCACGCCCGCGGAGGCCCTGGTCGCACCGCTGGACGTCACCGCCCTGGCAGCGCTCGAGGCGGCGCTCGCGCAGGCGAATGTCGCGAGCTTTGCCCGGCGCAAGCGCATCTGCCGCAGGTCGGGCGACAAGATGCGCCTCGCCTGGGAGAGACGCTTCCTTTCCATCGACGAGCTCACCCTGTGCCTGGCGCCGGACCGGGCGCCGAAGGCGGATCCCTGGCTGTTCCGTCGCCTGACCCGCACGCTCGACCGCCGGATGCTGGCCCTGCTCGCCGCGCCGGGAGAGCTCGCCGGGGCCGGCCCGTTCGCCCTCGATCTCAACATTGCCACCATCCTGTCGCCGGAATTCCTCCGGTTCGATGCGGCGCTGCCGATCGCGCTGCGCGACCAGGTGGTGCTGAACCTGCTGCCGGCCGACATCCTCGCCGATCTCGCCGCCTTCCTGTTCGCGCGCGATTTCGCCCGCACGCGCGGCTACCGACTGCTGCTGCGGGCAGTCTCCCACGCCCAGCTCCCGATGCTGCCGCTGCCGCGGCTCGATCTCGACTACCTCCAGGTGCACTGGACACCGGACCTGCCCCAGCATGCCGCGGCGCTTCGGCTGGCAGCGCCGGACCCGTCGCGCGTTGTGCTTGCCCGGGTCGACGAGCCGGCAGCGCTCGACTGGGGTGCGCAGCTCGGCATCGGTCTGTTCCAGGGACGGGCGATCGTCGCGTGACCTGACCCGGGCGCGCTCCGCGGTGGGCACGCCGGGCAGGGAAAGAGCGATCGGGGCGCCATGGTGCCATGACTGAGCGGCATGCCGGCCCGGACCCGGCGGGGCCGCCCTTGTCCGCGGCAGTGCCGCCGCCTATCCCCCTGCGATGGACGCGATCCGGGTGCAGGGTCTGACGAAGCGGTACGGCGAGACGCTGGCGGTCGACGCGGTCGACTTCGCGGTCGCGCCCGGCATCACCACCGGGCTGCTCGGCGGCAACGGCGCCGGCAAGACCACGACCATCGCCATGCTGCTCGGTCTGCTGCTGCCGACCGCGGGGCGGATCGAGATTCTCGGCCACGACATGGCGCGCGACCGGTTTGCCGCGCTGGCCCGGATGAACTTCTCCTCGCCTTACGTCGCGCTGCCGCAGCGCCTGTCGGTTGCGGAAAATCTCCGCGTCTACGGCCATCTCTACGGCGTGCCATGCCTGGAGGCGCGGATCGCGGAGCTGGCGGCGGAGCTCGATCTCACCGACCTGCTGCGCCGCCCGGCCGGCGCGCTCTCGGCCGGGCAGAAGACGCGGGTGGCACTGGCCAAGGCGCTGATCAACCGGCCCGAGGTGCTGCTCCTGGACGAGCCGACCGCCAGCCTCGATCCCGATACCGGCGATTGGGTGCGCGCCTGGCTGGAGCGCTATCGCGCCGCCAGCGGCTGCACCATTCTCCTGGCCTCGCACAACATGGCGGAGGTGGAACGGCTCTGCGGCCAGGTGCTGATGCTCAAGCGCGGCCGCATCGTCGATCGCGGCAGTCCGGCGCAGCTCCTCGCGCGCTACGGGCGGGAGGATCTCGAGCAGGTGTTCCTCGACATCGCCCGCAACCGCCGCGCCGCGGCCGCGGCATGAGCGCGTCGCCCGCCGGCGCCGCCATGCCGGCCGCGCCCGTCGCGGGTCACCTCGCGGGCGCGGCGCGGCGCATCTGGGGCCTGATCTACCGCCATTTCGCGCTCTACCGCCGGTCCTGGCCGCGCGTGCTCGACCTCGCCTACTGGCCGATCCTCAACATGTGCATCTGGGGCTTCACCGCGCGGTTTCTCTCGGCCCGCGCCGGCAGCGGCGGCCTGACGCTCGCCGCCAGCCTGCTGCTCGGCGGCATGCTGCTCTGGGAAGTGGCGCTGCGCAGCCAGATGGGCTTCGCGGCGAGCTTCATGGAGGAGATGTGGTCGCGCAATCTCGGCCATATCTTCGTCAGCCCCTTGCGGCCCTCGGAAATGGTGGTCGGGCTGATCGTCGTCTCCTTCCTGCGTATGCTGGTGGGTGTGGCGCCGGCCATGGCCCTCGCCTGGGGGCTTTACGCGTTCAACGTCTTCACGCTCGGCCCGATCATCGTGCTGTTCTTCGCCAATCTGATGATCATGGGCTGGTGGGTGGCACTCGGCGTGGTCTCGCTGATCCTGCGCCATGGCGCCGGGGCGGAGGGGCTGGTCTGGTCGGTGCTGTTCGGGTTCACCCCGTTCTCGGCGGTGTTCTACCCGGTCTCGGTGCTGCCGGCCGCGATGCGGCCGATCGCGCTCGCCCTGCCTTCGGCGCATGTCTTCGAGGGCATGCGGGCGGTGCTGAACCAGGGGGTGATCCGCTGGGACCAGCTCGCCTGGGCGTTCGGATTGAATCTGCTCTGGCTCGGCGCCGGCGTGCTGCTGTTCGCCCGCCAGTTCCGCCAGGCGCGGCTGCGCGGGGCGCTGCTCGCGATCGGCGAATGAAACATCGCGGCGGCACCGCAAAACGGTGAGCCCCGCCGCGCCCGAGGACCCGCGGCCGGGCGAGCAATGCAGCCGGCGGGGCCCGGCAATCGGCTTGCGCGCGCGGCGCGGCGACGCATCTTATGGCCACGGTCAGGACAGGTTAGCTCCCATGGATCTCCTCATCGGTCAGCCCTCCCAGGCGGCGCAGCCCGCGGCTTCCGGCCCGGATGCGGGCGGAATGATCATGGAGGGCGATCAGCGCAGCTTCATGCCGGACGTCATCGACGCCTCGCGCAGCGTGCCGGTGATCGTCGACTTCTGGGCCACCTGGTGCGGCCCGTGCAAACAGCTCACCCCGACCCTGGAGAAGGTGGTGCGCGCCGCCGGCGGCCGGGTGAAGCTGGTCAAGATCGACATCGACAAGAACCGCGCGCTGGTGCAGCAGCTCGCCCAGCTCGGCCTGCCGCTGCAATCCGTGCCGACCGTCGCCGCCTTCTGGCAGGGACAGATCGCCGATCTGTTCCAGGGCGCGCTGCCGGAATCCGAGGTGCGGCGCTTCGTCGAGAGCCTGCTCAAGATCGCCGGCGGCGCCATGCCCGCCGCCGACCTGGTCGCCGAAGCGCGCGCGGCCCTGGAGCAGGGCGACCCGCTCGACGCCGCCGACCTGTTCGAGGCGGTGCTGCAGCAGGAGCCGGAGAACGCCGATGCCTGGGGCGGGCTGATCCGCGCCCGGATGGCCGCCGGCGACGAGGAAGCGGCGCGGGAGGTGCTGGGCCGCGTGCCGGCCAGTCTCGCCGATCATGCCGAGATTGCCGGCGCCCGCAGCGCCCTGGCACTCGCCGAGGAAGGCCGGCAGGCCACGAGCGAGTTGCAGGGCCTGGAGCAGCGCCTGGCCGCCGATCCGGCGGATCACGCTGCGCGCTACGAGCTCGCGACCGCGCTCAATGCCATGGGCCGGCGCGAGGAGGCGGCGGATTCGCTGCTCGAGATCGTCCGCCGGCAGCGCGGCTGGAACGAGGACGCGGCGCGGCTGCAGCTGCTGAAATTCTTCGAGGCCTGGGGGCTCGAGGACCCGGCGGCGATCGCCGCGCGCCGCAAGCTGTCCGCCCTGCTCTTCAGCTGATGGCGGGATTCCATCCGCGACCCGAGGAGCTGCCCTCCGCGTTTCCGATCTTTCCGCTGGCGCGGGCCCTGCTGCTGCCGCAGGGCCGGCTGCCGCTCAACATCTTCGAGCCGCGCTACGTCGCGATGGTCGAGGACGTGCTGGGGCAGCACCGCATGTTCGGCATGATCCAGCCCGACGCGCAGGCGGTGGAGACCGAGCACGGGCCGGGCCTGTTCCGGGTCGGCTGCCTCGGCCGGCTTTCCGCGTTCAGCGAAACCGAGGACGGGCGCTACCTGATCACGCTGACCGGGGTGATCCGCTTCCGCTTCTGCGAGGAACTCGGGGTGCGGCGCGGCTATCGTCGCGCCCGCGCGGATTTCTCGCCCTACGGCGACGATCTCGATCTGGCGCCGCATCCGATCGGCATCGACCGGGAGACGCTGCTCGACGCGCTGCGCAGCTATTTCGCCGCGCGCAGCTTCGAGGCCAACTGGGAGGCGATCGGCGCCATGCGCGACGACGTGCTGGTCGCGACGCTGTGCATGGTCTGCCCGTTCGATCCGGCGGAGAAGCAGGCGCTGCTGGAGGCGGCGACGGACGCCGATCGTGCCGCCTCGCTGCTTGCCCTGCTGCGCATGGGGCAGCACGACCCGTCCGACGGGCCGCACGGCCCGGTGAGCTGAGCTGACCGGAGGCTGTCATGTCCGATCCCGACTCCGACCCGCCCGCCCCGGCGCCGCCGTCCGGCCCGGATCCGCGCCTGCTGGAGATCCTGGTCTGCCCGGTCACCAAGGGGCCGCTGATCTATGACCGCGCCGCCGGCGAACTGATCAGCCGCCAGGCCGGGCTCGCCTACCCGATTCGTGACGGCATTCCGATCATGCTGCCGGACGAGGCGCGGCGGCTGGAGGATTGACGCGCCCATGGGCGCGCCGCGGCCGACCGAAATCCGCGTGGCGGAGCAGGGACGGCGGCTGGACGTGACCTTCGTCGACGGCAGCCGCTTCACGTTGCCGGCGGAGTATCTCCGGGTGGAGAGCCCGAGTGCCGAAGTCCAGGGGCATCGCCCGGGCGAGCGCCGGATCGTTGCGGGCCGCCGCCATGTCCGCATCATCGGCATCGATCCCGTGGGCAATTATGCGGTGCGGCTCATCTTCGACGATCTGCATGACACCGGCATCTACTCCTGGGAGGTGCTGCGGCAGCTTGGCTCCGAGCAGGCGGTACGCTGGCAGACCTATCTGGAGGCGCTCGCGGCGCACGGCCTCAGCCGCGATCCCTGAGCCGGCTGACCCTGTTCGCCGGAGGTGCAATTCCCGGCGTCGATCAGAGCGATCCCGCTGCAGCGTGCGATCGTCCGACGGACAGCGCCGTCATTGCCGGGGCATGGAGTGCATCGCCTCGCGGCAGCCTTCCTCGACGAGGCGCTGCAGCAGCATCTGATCGGACACGGGATCGCCGCTGCCGTACCACATGCTCCCGGGCCGCGCGGCGAGCGACCGCATCACCGCCAGCAGACGCTGTACCGCTGCGGGATGCGTGTCGGTGTAGAAGAGATGCACCAGATCGGTCCCCGGCCGCGGCGCGAATTGCTCCCGCAGGTGGACGAAGGCGTCATGGCCGACCACCAGCTCGAGGTAGCGCTGCGGCAGCGGCGCGTCGACGGTGCTGCCGACGCGCACGACATCGGCCGAGAGCATGAGCACGAACAGCATGGCGATGCCGAACTCGCCGGGCAGTCCGGTCGGGGGGCGACCGACCGCGTCGCCCGCATTCAGCACGCCCTCGAGCGCCAAGGCGTCGGCGCGTTCCTCGTAGGTGCGGCGGGCGATCACGCTCGGGTTGGTGAGATCGGGACACATCGGCGCCAATTGTCGCGCCCGCCGCGGCAATCCGCTGAGGGCGACATCGAGCGAGGGGGGCGTGCCGAGCAGCACGTGTCCCATCTCGTGCGCGAGCAGAAAGCCGCCCGCGCCGCGCGATTCCAGCAGCAGCAGCGGGTGGCGCAGCGCCGGACTGGTCGATTCCTGCCAGAGCTGCGGCAGGGCCGGCGGCGGCGTGAGCAGGCTCTGCGCCACGGCGGCCGGCGCCGTCAGGCCGGCGCCGCCCCAGTCGGGCTTGGCGCGGAGCGAGATGCGCATCGCCAGGATCCGCAGAAAATCGGCGTCGATCCAGATCACGCGGCGCTCCGGATCGGTGACCGGGCTGCCGGTCAGCCCGGCCGGCACGGCGAGCGCTGCCGGCAGCGGCGGACGCTCCCGCTCGGCGCGCAGCACGCAGACCATGACCCCGCCCGCCGCTGGGACCCGGTTTACCGCTGCGCCGCCCGGCACCCGCATCGCGCCGGCGACGGCGACGGCAATCCCGTCCAGCCCTCGATTGACGTACGGATCGAGCGCATCCGCTTGCCGCAGCGCCGCATACAGCGTCGCGTGATCGGACGCTGCGAGCTGCGCGCGCCCGACCCCCGGCAACAGTCCCGCCGTGGCTCCCAGCATCAGGTGGCGGCGACAGAGGCAAAGCGTCATCGTTCGATCTCCGCTATGCGTGCATGGCATCCGTGAGGTCGCGCAGCCCGGGCAGAACCTGCAACGCGGTGGCCGCGATCAGCGCGATGAGCACGAAGCCGGCGAGCCACAGCCCCATCAGCACCGGGGGCTGCCAGCCATCCCCGCGCGCGACGCGCCAGCGCCGCGAGCCGAGCTTGAAGATCAGGGCGAAGGCGAAGACGGCGGCGGCCGCGAGGCGGCCGCGACGGGTCGCCGGGCACCAGGCCTGCCGTTCGCACGCCGCGCTGTCGAGCGGCTGGTACAGCGGCTCGACGATGCGGGCGAACACGCCCGGTTCGGCCGCCGCTTCCGCCGGGACCACCCAGGCCAGGCGGCCGCGCGGCACGGCGGCGAGCAACGCGATCCACCACGCCGCCGCCGCCAGCAGAATCGGCCGCGCCAGATCGGTATAGTTCGCGGTCGGCCATTGCAGCCACCAGGCGACGCGGTCCTGCCAGCGGGCACCGGCCTTGGCGGCGCGTTCCGCCGCGGCCGCGAACCCCAGACGTCGGGCTTCGACCGGGGCCCCGAGCGCCTCCGCGCGCCCGGCCAGCGCGTCAAGCGCTGCGGGCGTCAGCCCATGCCACAGCGCCGGCGCGAAGGCGGCGCGGTCGGCGACGATATCGCCGATGCCGCTTTCATCCGCGGCGATTGCCGCTTCGGAGCCAAATCGGAGGTCGCGCAGCACGATGTCGCCGCCCGCCTGCGTCAGCTCGCGCAGATCGAGCACGCCGCGCGGGAGTACCGCGCCGTCGAACCGTGCGCCGGCGCGAAAGGCAGCGTTGCGGAAATCGGCGCCGCCGCCGAATCGGCAATGGCGGAAATCGGCGACACCGCCGAAGATCGTCGCGTCCGTCGCGAACGGATTGCTGGCGCGACCCGCCGCGGTCACATCGGCCGGAGCGAACACGGCGAGGCCGATGCGACACCCGGCGAACAGCGCCTGGTCGCGGAACGCGGCGCCGCGGAATAAGATCGGCCCGCCATTCGTGTCGATGCCGGCAAACCGGGCCGCGGCGACGAAATCGGTCTCGTTGAACAGTGCCCCGCCGGGATCGGTGAAGCGCGCGCCGTCGAAGGCGGCTGCGTGAAAGGTCGCGCCGCTGAAATCGACCGGCCCGCGGAACTCGGCGAAGCCGAAATCGGTTTCGCCGCCGAATCGCGCTTGCCGGGCGGATACGCCGCCCAGGAACCGGCAGCGCCGGCAGGACAGCGCGGTGAAGCGCGACGCGTCGAGACCGACGCGGCCGGCAAACGTCGTGCGTTCGATGGTAATCGATTCATGCCAGACGGTATGGCTCGACCGCCATGCGCCGAGCTGCGACCCGGTGATCTCCAGCGCGGCGGCGGGCGCATGCCGCAGACTGCCGAGTATCGTGACGGATTGCAGGAGCAGCGTGTCGCCGTCGGCGGGACGCAGCCCGGCCAGATCGAGGTCGCCATCGACGGTGACGTCGGCGAGGCTGCCATCGCGCTGCAAGCTCTGCCGCGCCGCGGCGCCATCGATATGGTCTGTGCCCGTCGTCGCACCAGCGGTGAGCAGCAGCAGGGCCAGCATCAGAAGGGCTCGCGCCGCGATCAACTGGCGCAATCCGCCGCGAGTGCGAGGCTGGGGCGATCGGTGCAGCGGCACAGCCTTCCATCGAGGCTCGCGAGCAGGGCGGCGAGCCGGCCCCGATCTGCCTCGGTCGCGCCGACGATACCGCCGTCGCGGAGCACTCCGGTGGCAAGCGCGAGCGCGCCTCGCGCATCCAGCGGCGCCGCGGCCTCGGCGCAGCGGCGGCGCAATGCTGGCCAGGGCTGCTCCACCAGGTCGTCCACCAAGCGGCTGCCCGGATCGAATTGCGGCAGCGGCGTCAGAAGTCGCGTGATGTCCTGCCGCAGCAGGTCCAGCACCTCATCGGGCGCCGCTTGACGAAACCGCGGCAGTGCCGCGGCGAATGCGGCCTCGGCGGTCACGTCGGACGCGTTCTGCGCCTGCGCGGACGCGATCAGGCAAGCGGCAACGGGCGGCAACCCGAACAGGACGCACAGCGCCGCAGCAATCCGGCGTGGCGTTCGCGGCATGGCTGATCCCTCCGGCGAGGATCACGCGCGCGCGGCCCCGGCAACGGGGCACGGCACGATCGGCTCGGCTTCAGCCTAGCCGATCCCATACGCTATAGAAACGGTCGTTTCGGTGACGCTGGCGTGAGGCGACGGGCGTCCGGCTTACTTGAAGGCGCAGCCGGCGCGCAGGCCGAACGCCTTGAACAGCATCGCCGCCGGGCAAACGCCGGTGACGCTCGCCTGGACCAGGTTCAGGCCGACGAAGCCGGTCA
>Ga0335074_10016808_pt1 | contig 10301 bp, 11 predicted proteins | sample Lox_Sample_23_FD_206715 | JGI IMG/M metagenome (GOLD analysis project Ga0335074, IMG submission 206715) | Soil microbial communities from Loxahatchee National Wildlife Refuge, Florida, United States - Lox_Sample_2.3 | ecosystem: Environmental > Terrestrial > Soil > Wetlands | place: USA...
CCTGCCGCCGACTCCGCCGCGTGCTGGTACCCGACAGGGACCGTGCTAGCCGTACCTCAGAACCCGGGTGCGCCCACGATCGATTTCTCGGTCACCGAGGGTCAGGATCGAGATGCAGGCGGCCGGAGTAGCCGGCGCCGAAGAGCACAGGAGGCATCCCGATGCGAAAGCTAACTGGATGGTCTGAACGCCAGCAAGGCGACGAGACCATGCAACCACCGACCAGGCCAGCTCCGTCGATCGTCCGCAACCTCTCCACGGAGTTTGGCCGGCGTCACGTCAAGGGCATCGCGATCATACGTCTGCTTGCTGCGATCGCGATGGTGACCGTGGGGTCCATCTACTGCGCTTCCGGGCAGTGGTGGGGAGCGCTCTGGTTCGTTCCGGCGGCACTGAACGGCTGGTTCGTGTACCTCATGCCACGGTGGACGCCGGCTCTCGATGCTGAGAACGCCCAGCCCTCAAGGTAGGTCCGCATCCCGATGCGGGAGTTAACCGGACGACCTGAACGCCAGCAAGGCGAGGAGACCATGCAACCACCGACCAGGCCAGCTCCGTGGATGGCCCGCAACCTGTCCACGGAGTTTGGCCGGCGTCACGTGAAGGGCATCGCGATCATACGTCTGCTTGTTGCGATCGCGATGGTGATCCTGGGGTCCATCTACTGCGCTTTCGGGCACTGGTGGGGAGCGCTCTGGTTCGTTCCGGCGGCGCTAAACGGCTGGTTCGTGTACCTGATGCCACGCTGGAAGCGGGCTCTCGATGATTTGAAGAGCGGCCCGCGCGTTCGTGAGCTGGAACGATCTCGGGCGCTGGTCGTCGACGACGCGGCCGCGCGGCTGCGCCGCATCGAACAGGATCTGCATGACGGGGCGCAGGCTCAGATGGTCGCCGTCGTCATGAAGCTGGGGCTCGCCAGGGACCATCTCGGAAGCGCGGTCGCTGAGACCGGGCAGGGCGACCTGGAGCGGGCCCTCGAGCTGGTCGACGCTGCCCACCGCGGAGCGATGGAGGCGATCACCGAGCTCCGCGACCTGGCCCATGGCATCCATCCGCCGGCCCTGGCCGAGGGTCTCGGTGCCGCCCTCGCCGCCCTCGCCGCCCGCAGCGACTTCCCGGTCGACCTGGTCCTCGATCTGCCCGAGCGCCCATCTGCCGCGATCGAAGTCATTGCCTACTTCTGCGCGGCAGAGCTGCTCACCAACGCCGCCAAGCACAGCGGCGCCCGGCATGTCACGCTGGAGACGACACACCATCCCGGCTTGGTAATGCTGCGGGTCAGCGACGATGGCACGGGCGGCGCCCGCCTCGAGGCCGGCCGCGGCCTGGCCGGGCTCGCCGACCGGGTCAAGACCGTCGATGGCAGACTGCACGTCGCCAGCCCGGCCGGTGGCCCCACGGTCGTCACCATCGAGCTGCCCTCCCACGCCTGATCGAACCGGAGCCTGAAATGCACATCGTGATCGCCGAAGACTCCGCAGTCATCCGGGCTGGCCTGGCCGAGATCCTGGCCGACCGGGGACACGTCGTGGTGGCCGCCGTGGGCAATGCCGAGGACCTGCAATCTGCCGTAGACGAACACCACCCGGACGCCGCCGTCGTGGACGTACGGATGCCGCCCGGCTACACCGACGAGGGCATCCGCGCTGCGATCGCCATCCGCCGCGACCATCCTGGCACTGGCGTGCTGGTCTTCTCCCAGTACATCGAGACCCGCCACGCGGCCAACCTTCTTGGCGCGGCAGCCGGCAGCGGCGCCGCCGGCGTCGGATACCTGCTCAAGGACCGGGTCGGCGATGTCAACGAGTTCGTGGAGGCGTTGAGCCGGGTGGCAGCCGGCGGCACCGCCCTCGATCCAGAGGTCGTGACGCAACTGCTACGCGCCAGCCGCCGCGCCGACGGCCTCGGTGTCCTCACGGCCAGAGAGCACGATGTACTCGCCCTGATGGCTGAGGGAAGATCGAATGGCGCGATCGCCGACATGCTCGTGATCTCCGAACGGGCCGTCGAGAAACACGTAGCCAACATCTTCAGTAAGTTCAGCCTGACGCCGTCAGACACCGACCACCGCCGCGTACTCGCCGTCCTCCGCTACCTGGGATCGGGACCCGCGGACCCGCTGCCGGGCCACCCCGGCCAGCGCAGCCCCTGAGTCCGCAGCAGCACGCTCCACCCGACCCCCGTTGGCGTGCCGGTCATGCCGGGTCGGGCGGCTCGGCCGGACTGGAGTTGCCGGACGCCCCGGGGGCGGGGGCTACCTTGTTCATCCAGCAGATCAGGCACAGCACGTGAGGCCTCTCGTGCCGGCCCTGCTCGTGCTCCCACGCAAAGTGCGCCGCGCCAACGACCAGCAGCAGGTCGAGGCCTCCGCCAAAGGGAAGCCCCGGGATTCTCGGTATCCGGCGGAGCATCGCGGTTCACCTGCCCATCCAGTGACGGCGGCGCGATCGGCCGATCGCCTTGCAACCGGCCCGTTCCATTGTGTCACCACCTGTCGAAGCTGGTTCCGGATCCACGACAACGCCCGCATCTGGCCGCGATAACGATGTCCGTCAACACGGCATGGCTCTGCGCGGATCTGTTCTGCTGGGCCGCCCAGGCTGGAAGATATCGGCATGCAGCTTCGCGGGCACGTGCCGTCGGCCAGTCAGCTGCTGGCAGACATTGAGGTGATTCTCCGCTTCGGCATCCGGCGACCTGGTTACCAGGGAGATCGTCAGGCTGAGACGTGGGCAGCGGAACGGTTCGCCGAGCTGGGACTGCGCGACGTCGCCGCCGAGCCGGTAGAGCTGCAGATCTGGCGGCCGGGCGAGGCGAGCGTGGATGTCTGGCCGTTGAGCGACAGCGCGCAGGCCCAGCATTTCGATGGGTTCGCCCTGCCGTACACGCAAGCCTGTGCGAACTTGGAGCGAGACCTGGTCATGTTCGGTGCTGCGGCTGCCCGCGGCCAGATCGTCGCCGAGCCGCTGTCCCTGCTCGAGCTGCCGCAGTCCGCCTTGCGGCAGGCCGCGACATCTGCCTTCGATCCAGATGGCGAGCTGGACACCGTTGTCCAGACATTGCCATTCGGCCCGCAGTTCAACGCCGTCGCAGATGCAGCCGTGGCCGCTGGTGCGGCTGGCTACGTTGGCCTGCTGACCGGGGTTCCCTGGCGGACGTGCCAGTACTACGTGCCATACGACGCGAAGCCTCGTCCGCTGTCCGGCCTGTGGCTGAGCGGACCCGACGGGCATCGGCTGCAAGCTCTGCTCGGCAGCGGGCAATGCCGCGCCCGGCTCAACATCGACGCCCGGCAAGACACCGGCACGAGCCACAACATCGTGGGCTGGCTACCAGGCGCCAGCGATCAGACGGTGCTGATCGGCTCGCATCACGACGCGCCCTGGGCGTCGGCTGTCGAGGACGCCAGCGGCATGGCACTAGTGCTGGCGCAGGCCGCCTACTGGGCGAGCGTGCCCGCCGCCGAGCGCCCGCATAACCTCACGTTCGTGCTAACCGCCGGTCACATGGCCGGCGGAGCAGGCACCCGCTCGTTCGCCGCCCGGCACGCCACCCTGCTTGAGCGCGTGGTTCTGGCAGTACATCTCGAGCACGCAGCGGCCGAGGTCCGCGGCGACGGCGAGCGACTGGAGCTGACCGGGCAACCTGAGCCGCGCTGGTGGTTCACTAGTCCGGAGCCGCGGTTGCAAGCCTCGGTTGCCGACGCGTTGCGCAGCGAGCAGCTGTCCCGGTCATTCGTGCTGCCGCCGACGGTATTCGGCGATGCGCCTACTACCGACGGAAGCGCCTTGTACCTTGCCGGCGTACCGATCGTGCAGTTTCTGACCGCGCCGATGTACCTGTTCGACGCCGAAGACACGATCGACAAGATCCACGTGCCGAGCCTGGAACCGCTGACCCGGGCGGTCATCCGGATCATTGAGTCCGTCCGCGGCCGGTCAGCTGGCCAGCTCAGGGCTGCAGTTCAGGACTGAAAAATCAGAGCTGGCGCCTTGCGAGCTCAGCGAACTTCGGTGTACTCGCTGCGGTCCAGCCGCACAACGTCGGCGTAGTCGCTGCCGGTCGGCTCTGCGACGTCGGTGTACTGCCTGGGGTCCAGCTGGACGACGTCGAAGCTGCCCCTGAAGAGCAGCTTGCGCAGGTGCTGGATCCCGGTCATGCCCGCGAGCGCGACCGCGATGGCCGCGGCGAGGACTGAGCCGCCGAACAGCGCGAGCCCGCCAACAAGGTGTCCAACCACCATCATGATCACTGCGGCCAGCAGGGCCACCGGCACCGCCGCCACCAGCAGCAGCGCGAGCAGCGTCAGGGCGATCACGGCCCTGCCCGACCTGTCCGGCGTCCGCCGCGCGTACCAACCGGTCATCACGCTCACCTCGCAAGGCCCGGAGCCCGTCAATGGCTCGGGCCTACCCGAAACCAACACGATATGTCGTGTCCCGCTGTGTCAACGTGCCACTCAGTCAGAATGTTCCAGCAAGCCCTCCGTAGTGCTGGCGCCACTGCTCGAGCTGGCGGAGGTCGTCACTGAAGTGGTCATCGCCCTCTTCACCGGCGACCACCGGGGCGGGAAGCCGAACCGGCCGTCCGTGCGTCCTGAGTACGGCGATACTCGCCCGTGACATGGGCGGACGGGTGCGGCGGTCAGGCGCTCCGCTCCAGACCGGTGCCTGTCGGATGCCATAGCCGGCGACCAGCCGGCGTGGCCCGGCGACTTCGGCCGCGCCGTCGGCTGGCTCACCCGGCCCTAGCTGCTGCGCATCCAGTCCGCGCACCTGGAAGCCGGCGACCTGCGACCACGGGATCGTGCGCCTGATGTATCCGCGGGCCGAGATGCCGTCCGGCCGCAGCACCGTCCGGAAGCTGCTCTGGACCACAGAGGCCGCAGCCCAGCCCACCCCCGCCAGACCGGACACCCCGGCCATGACAAAGAACAGCGACCCGAGCTTCGTGCCCACGGCAGCTGCAAGGATTGCGACGACCAGAGCGGTCAGGCTGCGCTGGAGCAACCGCCGGCGCGCGGGCCGGGCTCGGCGGAACACAACCTCGTTTCCAGGCATTTCCGGAACTTGAGGCGACACCACTATCACCCCGTTTGCGGCGAGATCGGCAGCTCAAGCGTAGTCCTGCGAAGACCGCGCGGACAGTCTCCCGAGTCACCCGCCTTCGCCGCGGTAAGCGTGTTCAGCCGCGCTGAAAGTGCCAGATGACTGCCGCTGGCGTGCCTGTGTACGCGACATCCGCGGCGGCGCTGCACCACTGCCGTGCCAGCGGGCCGCCTGCCTGATCGCTGGCAGGCCAGACTGGCTCGGCGCAGCTGCGCAACTGGAGCCCGAGCGAGACGGCGGCAGTGAGATAGTCGCTGGCCAGATGTCGGCTGGCCGGCAGCATCCCCGCTCGGCCACCTGCTCCGGCGAGGACGGGGACGCCGCCGAGGTAAAGGGACACGACGTGGATGTCGGAGACAACCAGGTGCCCGCCGGGTCGCAGGACACGGGCGAACTCGGCCAGCACCGGGGCGAGCTCGGGCACATGAACGAGCGCCAGAGCGCAGACGACGACGTCCGTTGACTCGTCACCAACTGGCAGCTGGTGCAGCTGACCGCTTGTGAAGCCCGCCCGCGGCACTCGCTGGGCGGCGCGCGCAAGCATCTCGGCCGAGCTGTCCACTCCGATTACCCGGTGGCCGAGTCCGGTCAGGTACTCCGCATGCCGGCCTGTCCCGCAGGCCGCATCCAGGGCTGTTCCCGGTGGAAGCCGGTCGAGGATCTCGCGTACCACCGGTTGCTCGACCTCGATCAGCGGATTACCTGGCTGGTCATAGTCGGGTGCCCACAGCCGGTAGCCCTCCGCGGAGCTGACCTGGCCGACCTCAATTCCCTGGCCAACCGCGGGAGCGGCATGGTCAAGCAAGGTGCGGGTCTCCGCGATCCGGGCCTCGACGAACTCGCGGTCAAAGCCGTCCCCGGCATGCGCACGCAACAGCGCGACGCCCTCAAGCCCAAGCAAAAACGCCAGCGGATGCCGGTAGACCATACCCTGGCTGTCATCGCTTCCAGCGACTCCCCCGGTATCGCCCATGACGTCTATCGTGCCGGTGGCGGGAGACGGGCGGCGACTCATTCAACCCCCGCTGCGCGACCCGATCGGGTGGCAGACCGAGGCGGGTGTCGCCCCGAAAGTGCATCGGTGCAGAGCAAATACGGTTTTTGCCTGATGCCGCGTGCGGGTCCTTAGGACCAGCCTGGCTGGTAACAGAAAGGACGCTGGTGCCCAGTGACCATGACCGACCAGGCTCAGCAGAATAGGGCTTACGTGCGCAGGCTGCTTGAACAGAAGCAGCCAGAATTCGCGGCCGTACTCAAGATCGTCGAACAACAACTTTCCGGCGCCGGGAATCTCAGCGCGTACGAGGCGTGCCAGCAGCCTCGCGCTGGAGCACCCGAGCGCTCGGCCGGATGTTGCGGTCGCGGTCGATGAGCCCGAACTGGACGTCGAAGCCGTGCAGCCACTCGTAGTTGTCCACTCCGGTCCAGTGAAACAAGCCGCGAACATCGACGCCGCGGGCGATCGCGTCGCTGGTCACCTGCAAGCCACGATCGAGGTAGGCCGCGCGCTGAGTGTCGTCGCCGGTACCGATGCCGTACTCAGCCACCAGCAGCGGAATCGCCGGCAGCATCTCGTGCAGCCGGTCGAGTACCCGGCCAAGGCCGTCTGCCCAGATTCCATAGCCGAGCGGCGACACCGGCACGTCCGGCGGGTACGGGACCATCCGGCCCTGCCTGATGCCGGTAGTCGAGTAGTAGGAAAAGCCGATCAGGTCGAACGATCGCGCCAGGTCCGGGCGTTCGGTCACCTCCAGGCCGGGAACGCGCAACACGCCATCGCGGAATAGGTCCAGCCCGGCCAGCCAGTTCAAATCGTTAAGCAGGTCAGCCAGCCGGGTAGTCCGCGGATCGTCGTCCAGCGCCTCGATGGCGGACAGTCCGAAGATCGACGCGACCGGAGCCCCGGTCTGCCGCAGCCGCACTGCCGCCTCCGCTGTGGCCAGCTGCATCTCGCGGAAGACCAGCGCCGATTCCGCTGCGTCGTTGTGACCCGGCGGCCAGCCGCGACCCCGGTAGGCGGCGGCCGCGTAGTAATTCGTCTCGTTCACGGGCTGCCAGCCACGAGCAAGATCACCGAATGTCTCAGCGATGAACTCCACGTGCCGCGTCCAGAACTCGCGCCGGTTGCGCTCGGCCAGGAACCCGCCGGCATCAGCGAACCACCGGGGCAGCGTGAAGTGGTGCAGGCACACCCAGGGCTCAACGCCGGCCTCAAGCGCCGCGGTGAGCACGTTGCGGTAATACGCGACGGCCGCTGCGTCGTGCCTGCCTGGCTCTGGTTCCATCCGCGCCCAGTCGATCGTCAGCCGGTGGTGCCGCAGCCCGAGACTAGCCAGCAGGCTGAAGTCCTCCGCGTACCTCGAGGCGAACCCGTTCCCGTCACCCGATAGCGGTGCGTGCCCGGCCCGTTCCCAGTCCCACCAGTCGGACGCCGGCGACGCGCCCTCACACTGCGTGGCCGAAGCGCCCGTTCCCCACATGAAGCCGTCAGGCCAGTGCATTCCTCGCTCCCGTCCATCTCATGCTGCACAGCACGCCGGGCTGGCTGATCACCGGGACGCGACCTTGGCGCCAGCGCTGAGACAACCTTGCCAGGCGTGCCCGACCGGATAAGCTTGCCCCGACCCTGGTTTTAAATGCCGGACCAGCGGCGCATCACCGAAGAGGCGTGGTTGCCGTGACCCTGGGAGACTTGGCCAGTCTGGCTGTCGCCTGCTGGCACATTCTCATGCACTCCCTCACGACTCCCTCGGGCCTGATGGTGATGGCCGCCTTGGTGATAGCCGGGACCATCCTCGCGGCCGTCGTGCGCTGCGGCGTGAGGGCGAGCAGGCTCGCCAGCAACTCGCCCCCCGTGCGCTTGACAGCGCAGCGGGTGGATTGCCGGGCCGTGCTGGTCCTCCGCCAGTTCGATCCGGACGCTGCCGGCCGCGCTCGTCCCAGAGCGCCCGGGGCGGTCCTGACAGCCGCCTAAGCTCTATCCCTCATGCTCTGCCGAGGCCGGCACTCGCCGGCTGAGGTCCTCAGCACGCACAGGACGGCGGCCATCAAACTCCTGAGTCGGTTACGCCCGCCCGCTGAGGGTCGCGGAGCACTCAGGAGGCGGCGGCACGCGATCGAACTAGCACAGGACTTTTGATGACGAGAACAGCTGATGAAACGGGTAACCGGCATCCGTTGCTGGCGCTGACGGGCGTGAGCCGCAGCTACGGCCCGCTGCAAGCGCTCAAGCCGGTCAACCTGACGGTGCTGCCGGGACAATGCATCGCCCTTCTTGGCGTGAACGGGTCGGGTAAGTCGACGCTCCTGCGGATCGCCGCGGGGCGCGATACGCCGACCGCCGGCCGGGTCAGCTACCGCGGCCAGCCGCTACGGGAGGACGCTTTGATAGCGCGGACGGAGATCGCCGTGGCGGGCGAGGCGTCCAGCACCTATCCCGACCTGACAGTCCGTGAGCACCTCATGCTCGTAGCGGTGGCGCACGGCGGCGGCGCAGAGGCGCCAGAACTTGTCGATAGAACGCTGGCGGAGTGCAGGCTGTCCGATCACGGGAACGCGCTGCCCGGGTCCCTGTCCAGCGGCCAGCGGCAGGCGCTACAGCTTGCGGCGGTGCTCGTCCGGCCGCGGCGGGTGCTCATACTTGACGAGCCCGAGCAGCGCCTCGACCCCGGTGCGCGCAAGTGGCTCGCGGGCCTGCTGGTCAGCGAGAAAGCTGCTGGCACCGCCGTCCTGCTGGCCACGCATCACGTGGAACTTGCCGAGGCGGTGGCCGACGAGGCCGTCGTTCTCCTGGACGGCGAGGTCATCGGGCGAGGCACGCCCGACCAGGCCCTCGCCAGCGTTCAGTGAGCGCCCGATGACGGCCGAGGCTCCCGCGATTGAGCGAGCGGATAGCACCGACGAGACGATACGACTCCTCCGCGAGCTGCGCCGGACGCACGCACGCAAGCAGGCGGCCGATCTGGCCTTCTGGCTCTACCTGGCCGCCTTCGCGATCTTCAGCTACGGCGGCTGGCTCGTCGCGGCGATCGTCAGGGCGCTGCGCCGGCCGCCGCCGCCGATCGCGGACACGCCGATGCTGCTGCGCGCCGCTCCCGCCGGCCTCGCCGCACTGGCCCTGTTGGTGCTGGTAGTCCTGCTGTGGGACGCCGGCTGGCGAGGCCCGGTGGTGATCGGGCAGCCGACGGCCGACTGGCTGCTGGACACGCCCATTCGCCGCGACCGGCTGCTGCGGCCCCGCTACCGCGCCTCGGTCCTGAAGTTCATCCTGGCCGGTGCCGCGACCGGTCTCGTGCCCGCCGCCCTGCTGCTGGCAGCCGGGCTCGGCGGCAGCGGCCTTGGTGACTCGCTGCGCCTCGCAGGCGTGGCGATGCTGAACACGGGGCTGCTGGCCGGGTTCGGCGCCGGTGTCGCCGCCTGGGCAGAAGCACACTCCCACTCCAGACTGCGCCTGGTGACTCCGGTGGGACTGCTCGCGGCGATTGCGCTGGCGGGGCTGGCCGCCCTCACTGCTGCGCTCGGCCTGCCCGCTGCCATTGCCACGGTGCTGCTGTGGTCGGGGCCGTGGGGATGGGCAGCTCAGGCCCCGGTAGCGCTAGCCGGAGGCAGCGCCACGCTCTGGCCAGCCGCGACGCTCCTGCTCGGGCTGGCGGCCGCAGCCGCGATAACGCTCGGCGACCGGGCCGCCGCCCACGTCCCGGCAGCGGTCCTGCGCGCCAGGGCGCACACGCTCGGCCATATGTCCGCGGCTGTCTTCAACCTGGACGTGCGCCGGGTGACCACCGCCTACCGCAGCGCAAGCGGCGCGTACGGGCGGGCCCGATTGCGCATCAGGCCGCCGCTGTCCCGGCAGCTCGTGCTTGTGTGGCGAGATCTGACCGCGCTGCTCCGCGCGCCATCCCGCCTGGCCTGGTCCGCGCTGCTTGCGCTCGCCTCGGTCGGGCTGGGCGCGCTCGCTGTCAGAGCCCCGCACGCTGACCTGCTACCGCTCGCCGGCGCGCTGACTCTTGGCTACCTAGCCGCCGCAGGCTTGTGCGAGGGCGCGCGGCTGGACGGGGACGACCCGCGCCGGTCTGCGCAGCTGCCGTTCCGGTACGACACGCTGGCCCAGTTGCACGCGATCGTGCCCTGCCTCGCACTGGCCGTGCTGGCGGGCGCCCCGGCCGCCGTGCTCACAATTATCACTGGCCATGC
>Ga0335074_10016810_pt1 | contig 10300 bp, 9 predicted proteins | sample Lox_Sample_23_FD_206715 | JGI IMG/M metagenome (GOLD analysis project Ga0335074, IMG submission 206715) | Soil microbial communities from Loxahatchee National Wildlife Refuge, Florida, United States - Lox_Sample_2.3 | ecosystem: Environmental > Terrestrial > Soil > Wetlands | place: USA: Florida...
TACGTCGGGCAAGTAGAGCGGATGCAATGTTACAGCGCTCAAGAATTTTTGAAGATGGATTTCAAGTACGCAGTCGTTCTCTGACGGCAAGTTATCAAAGTCACAGCTCCAGTCTAGGCGTATATCACCTTTGGCGTAATCGACGTAACATAAAGGATTTTCCAAACTTAGATTGAGCATCTCATTGATTGACGTGGCTGTACATAGCAGTGTCTCCTTACCATTATGATCTCAATGCACTTTCCTGAAGGGTCCACCTCCTTGAAGTAAATCTCTCCCCTCACGCGCAATGCCCTCAACTCTTCGCGTGCCTGTTGCAGGCCCATCAAACCCTCTCGACATTGTTCCTGCCAGTGCAGCGAAAGCTTCAGCATGTAAACTATTCGAAATAGATGCAAGGCTATGGAATATTCTTTCTTCTCGCAGCCACAGAAGAAACTCTGCACGAAGCTAGTTGGAATCCAGGACCTGGAACCGTCCGTCTCGGAAACGCGGCACTAATAACTGCATATGCCATGGGCGCATTTAGAAGAGCACTTCTAGTTGTATTTGTTCTGATGCCGTCGTGGTTGTGCAAGCACTAAATTTGTACCTCCAGGTGCCACTAGGTTTCCAGCAGAGACAACAGGCCGCTGCAAGGCCCTTGATTGGTCTAACAGAAATCTGTCTTTCCAATAGGGTGATAAGTCTAGGAAATTGAGCTGTATTTCGCACGTTACGGCGGGAGAGGTGCAATACGATACATGCCTGGTAAGTTGAAAGCAATACCAGGATCTCAGGTATCTCCTTGTCTTTCCTCACGGATTGGACTCCACCGAAGGTACGCTTCAACTTCGATGAATTTGCCGCAGGGATTAAAGATTGATTTGTTTCGTCTAACTTCTCCAGCTGGCGGCTACATCCCTTCAAGACTTCAACCGGGACCTCTTCAGTCGCCCTATCAAGACCTTGACGGCCCGTCGAGCTCTTGAGATGATCGATTTCTTTCGAAAAGAGTTGGAGCCGCGTTGTAATTTCAGCAAAGACGACAGCTTAATGGTATTGACGGATTCTGTCAATGATGTTTGCACAAGATTCAATGACCTGGATCGCGGATGCGGCAATCCCGAGGGCTGCCACGAACTCGGCGCCTGACATCGCGGGCCAAGGATCACCAAAGACGTGGTTTAAAGTTATCGAGATGGTTAGATGAAAAATTTACAATTCATGAACCCATCAGTCTAGTGAAAGAGGGATTTTCTGGATGCTTTCAGATAAGGCTCGACCACATTAAGAGAGTGAAGGAGCCGCCAGCTTGGACCTTAGGCAGGCCAAAAGCAGCCTAAAATACTTTAGGACCACTAATGCCGATGTAATATTTGTATATCGCATAAGGCTTTCCAAGAGGCGTACACGAGTTACGGCAATTAAATATAGAAGGTTCTAGTAGAAATATTTGTTGTATACTTTGGAATTTTATGCTCTATAATAACAGGTCTCACTCCTTAAGAATCTCCCTTTCGATGTGTCTTCCGCGTGCATGACACTATAACTCGAGCTTGTTGGAGAACAGATTGCCCTACCTGCAAATATCCCCGAACTGGCGCATTGGGAAGTTTCCAGTGACCAATCACAGAATAAATAGTTGGCACACCGGTACACTTCGAGTTCGACTTCTGTCAGGCCGACTCGGCAAGGATTGATCAACAACAATAGCCTTCTCTAAATTTGAACGGTAATGTGTGGTCGAGATCTATAGCGGCACGACCCATATTTAGACTTGATATGCCCGGGCAACTTAATATGTATAAATCAGTATGTAATAATTTGAGCCGAGCTATGGTATACCTGCTACGCAGCACGATTATAGCTAGCTTGGAGATTCAGGCCTCCAGCATCGCAATCACTGGCTAGACCGATCAAAGCAAAGGTCTTATGCCCCACATTCGTTGCCTTAGAAGAACGGAATATGGTAAAGCAATCATAACAATTTGAATCCGAAGCTAACAACGTTGAAGTCCATATCGCTAACCCGCGGAGTCTTCTCAATTCGTCTCGCAAGGCAAAAAATGCAGGATCGATTTTTATAGAAATGGTCTAAACTCATGACAAGCAGTCAGAATCTGCGCTGCGCAAAATCATTCCAAGATACTTCTTCCTTACTACAGCAGAAAAATACTGCTCATGCAACGGCCACTTCTTACACAGTCTAAATCTGTTTGAGCTAGGTCGTGGGACTTCCTATACTGTTCATATCCATGCTCGGCAATTCACAAATAGTAAGAATTGACATATACTTGCTGTGAGATTTTGGGGAAGAGTTACGTGGCGTTCAATAGCATATCTTTTTGCTCTAAGCATTATAAATACGAAATGTGATAGTCCTTTGTTGTCACCTTTATCAAGCTGTAACAGTCTGCCGGGCCTGGGCCTGCTGACAAATGCGATGCATCATACGACTTTCTGGTTTCGTTCTTGAATATTCTTTTGATTGCGTTGGACAAAGCACGCGAAGCTAATGGATCTTGGTGCCTAATCAAGGCCGAGTGTAAGCATTTGCCCAATAGTAAGGAACTGCCTCGTAAGATGAATTCTACGGGGAGGGAACATGAAGTAGTCGGCTAATGGTTTCGGGCTAAGTGCCAGGAAGGAGCTCGAGGATTCGAATTTCATCTCCCAGGATAAGGGTAATATACTGATAGATTATTGTCTCCGACATTGCGACTTGCGTCATTTTTTAGAGTATCAAAACGCGTCAATATTTCAAGGTTGTAGCTGAAATGAGACGGACTTTCGAAGGGCGCGACCTAATCCTGCAAGCTTAGGGTAATCAGGTATATCATCTCCGTCAGAGCGGTTTCGGTAGTAATAATTTTACTCTAAAAAGCATTTGATTTGCACTGTTGAAGTCACAAGTGATGGTCCGAGAATAATGTTGGAATTACAGCTATAGTGGACCACAAACCCCATGACTAGCTGTACAGTGGCAATTAGGACATCCGTAGCTGAGGTTTCAGCTATCATGTCAGTGGCAACTAGCTAGGTAGCGACAGCAATACAACTGCTTTGCCACTGCTATTGTATATAAATACGGACTTACGTCCTACAAGATCATCAAGCAATTTAATCAATTCTATGCTGCGCATTTACAATCACTACTTATAACCTTGTGATTCCAACAAATAATTCTGTGATTATAGGCTACTCAGTGAGATTAGTATGAGAGAAGGGATTAGGAGGCAGATTAGTCAACAAGGTAATTAGAGGGAGGCAGCTGGGAGCATCCATAAGGAAAACAGAATACCATTTAGAGAGTCTTTTTCACTCAGAAGCAATATCTATTCTATAGAAAAGGAGATAATTTTTCAGATAGAGCCCCTGGTGGATGAGACTGATATTGTCGACTCTTTGCCCGTCACCGCGCCTTTTCCATGCCCAAGCCTATATTTCAATACGCCGTGCCCTGTGAAAAAAGTTCTATTGGTTTCGCTGTTCAAGCTCATCCGACTTGATCATAAACTCTATTGTCTTTTCGACTCCTATTATTCTTGTCCATCCAAATTGATTCGTAACTCCGTTGCAACCTTTTACCTTCGTCGTGTCCGTATGAGGCGCACAACATCATAGAAAGCTTTCTCCACATTGATACATTCCCTAGCCGACGCTTCCACAAATTCGCAGCCTAGTTCCCTAGCAAGCGCATAGCCTTCTTGAGTGGACACTTGGCGGTCAGTTATTCGATCACACCTATTGCCAACCAGCATAATCGGTACGTAAGGGAGGTTGAAAAATTCTGCTATGACCGATTCTTTTACCCTACTAATCTCGCGGTGGAATTTCCGGATCCTTGTAAACGATGAACGACTGCAGACACTATATACCAGCACGAAGCCTTGGCCATCTCTGATTCGTTGGTCCCGCAACGTGGTGTGTTCTTCTTGGCCTACTGTATCAAGAATTTCTAGCACGCAGAACTCGCTGTCGATAGTTATTTGAATCTTATAAGAGTCCTTTAGCGTAGGGGCATAACTCTCTGGGAAGTGACTGAGGCATAACTATGGCAATTTTAGCAAGGAACTTAGGATGGAACGAAAGACAGACCTGGATTACAAGCTCGTCTTTTCCAACGCCCTCGTCGCCTATGATTACTAGCTTGTATAGCCTCATCTTAAGACTTTCTTTTCTACCTGACGATGCAGACCGTTTTCTCGGAAATCGTCGAATTTCGGAGGCATAATCACGAATTTTACTGACGGTACTGATGCTCTGTTTTAAAGTGTTCCTTGTGGTAGAGTCCCTGAACAAGACATTCCTGACGGGCATTGTACGTTGTGAGTCGGTCTGACCGGCTTCTCCGAACATATACCATTGACTATTCAAAATGTCGTGCGAATAGAGCGGCAATGCTATGGCCGAAATGACAGAGGCCTCCGCCAGACTCAATCCAGAGTATACAGACCATGCATGCGTTCGGACTGCAGAGCTCCTAAATGAGACATCGGACTCGTAAAGCTGAGTTCGGCTGTATACGCGGGAGAGTTTTAGATCATTCTCAAAGGAGAGCTCAGTAGTGTCCAAATGCTCAGCAGTGTCCAAATGTTCAGCAATGCCGAATTGCTCAGAAGTGTCGAAATGTTTATTAGTGTCGAATTGAAAATTGAGGCTGTTGAGGTCAATCTTATTCGAATCTATCACATCTAGAACATCTTCCGAGGTGTCCGCTTCGGAAATTTCGGTGCCGTCGTGTGTGAAGTATCTTGTCAGCGTGGTCTGAGAGTCGCATGAATTTTCAATGCTGCGGAGGCGTCTTGCTATGTCGTGGCTGCTCTCAAGCAGCTGTTCAACTAGGTTCTGCAAGGTGTCTCGAGATTTTTCTGCCTCAAGATCCGATCCGCTACACGTGACATCAGAAGGTTTTCTCAGCCTTACCCGTGGTACCAAAATTAGCGTGAAAGACTAACCACTGCACTATGTTCAACATGAGCGACAGAGAAGACTTGTGGCGCTGTAATCGCTGCACGATATTTGACACTGTGTCTTCCTTTAATACCCATTTTAGGCGTTCCGTTGTTGAAACTTTTGATTGCTTCGCAATGGGTGTGACCAGAGCCTCGAGCTCTGAGAATGTCAGAACAGCTTCAGTCAATGTGGCAATCAGCTGATCTAACTGGATCAAAGCTATACGTCGTCTTGGAGCCGAGCTTATCCCCTGGAGCAATCTATAGATAGCGAAAAGAGAGATCTCAACCTCCTTGACCTCCGATATGATGTGGCTCACAAACTGCGGAGCATCCTTCGTGCTCGATATAATCGCGAACAGCATTGACGACACTTTGTTAGCAGCAGTAAGCAATCCGAACACAGAGGCAATTACACTCAACGGATCCATCTTTGGAGGTATGGTGGTAAATAGTCAAGAGACATAGGAAAGGAATTTTGTGAAGAGAGAACCACGGTGACGATTCTTCGCTCTCCTTATCTCTGCAGCCTCATCCATTGAGAGGCCCAACTCCATGCGCCACCGTTTCATCTCTCGCAAGTAACAAGAATCGCATTCAAGGAAGATAACAACAACCTTTTTTTTTTATTTCAATTGGTGATTGAAGAACTTCCACTAGATGCTAATATATTTAAACTATGAACGGAATTATATCCAAATTTCTAATGCGAGATTGCTATATTAATGAGAATCAAGCTGCAGCCTTGTCGTCGTGTACGTGGTGGTGTACTCTCTGTACGTACAAAAGACATGGATAAGCCCTATACAATATTCCGCAATGGAGGGTCAACATGCCATAATTCTCTTGACACTAATGGTGTAGCCTATTTACATCATCCATCATGCGATACTTTTTTGCAGACCGTGATCAATTTATTCTGTTTCTTAAATTTTAGGGATTCGTCGTTGGCGTTAAGTCGCTAATTCTTTAAGGACCGTCACACCGACTTTGTCGCATTTTTGGACCCCTCTCATTGCTATGACTGACGAATATTGTATCGCATGCCCATTCACTTTCTTTAGAACACTTATGCCTCTTTTCTAAAGATATGGGTAGAAAGTACAATGTTAATAATCTTGTGTGGATAGTAAAAGATGGTTGACGAGCATGTACCAGTTAACTCTCTATACTAAGACAATAAAGCGATAAACATCAAAACCAGTAGGCAGTAATCAAATTAATTAACAATTATAAGTACATGAAGGAGTTATTAGGACTTGCAGGGATGGAAGAAGATTATTGGAATCATAGTAATATAGTGGAATATATACACAGAATAATGAATACAGCAGCTTCAGGAGATCCGGAGATCTGTAATTAATAACAGACATCTCCGATCTTCCGAGGGAAGTGCTCCGTGAAAGTGCTTGCAGTGTGGCCACGAGAGCTGTTATTCCAACAATATGCTCCGAATAACTGCTGGATTTTGGGAAGTTTTGTTAGTGCGCTGTTTTTATGTAAAACCGGATTGCGCAGGGCCTCGCTCTTTCTAGCACCACAGGTCGAGAAACCCGGCGAAACGTACGGACGTAGTGCTTAACAAGGCTGTGAACTTCTGCCGATTATGTACTCACGGCAATTCAGATAAGCCACCCAATCCGAATGCGGCAGCGAACTGCCTCACGTAGATCATAGCCGATATAGGCATACTCTAGGCCGTCACCTTCCCAGTTCATAATCTGAAGCGAGCGTGGCGCAGACAAACACTTTCGGTGTCCGTTTAGGGTCTTACTCCACATTGAGCACAAAACTATGATTCTTTAGAAAAGGGGAATGGCTTGGCTAGAGAGCTCATTGGTCTTAATTATGATGATTCGCTAGCCCGGGGCACCTAGTATCTGCGTACTAGCTTTAAAACTTGAAGATTATTTGTATTTTCTTCGCTTGGGACTTCTAAGCGCTTCTACATCATTTTATAGCATAGGAATTGCTCATTCCATATAACACTGTGTATATTAAAACCATTACGCAGTGTATATACCTTCGCAAGGATACTCGTGTATTTCGCTGTATGCGAGGGGTATATCAACGCCGTGGTGACGCAGTAAATATTGGATGTAAAAGTCATAACGAAAAACATTAAATCTGCCTGCATTAATCACCAATACTTTGTAGAAGCATGTCTTTGTTAAACAAATACAGATAACCGGCATAGCATAGGTCTAGATTCGTGTATGCAGTCGGAGTCAGATGCTCTTCATCATGTCCCGTACGTCGTCGTATTCGACCAGGCGAGCACGCTGGACTAATTACTTACTTTACAGGATTCAGATTAGGAGGGTTGGACGGTCTAGGCTGAACACCTTTCTCGTATGCCACGGCCATTGCCATGTCTATCTTATCATGACATTTTCCGTACTGAGGATAACCCGTTGGAATAACAGCTATTATGGCTCCGACTAGCTACTCGACATTATACTCAGTGGGCCACTCAGCTTGTCAAGTCAGTCTGTCAAGTCAGTCTGTCTACTCGGCTTTGCTACTCGGTGACGGGGCTGTTGGAATTTACAGCTCTATTGGTCCAACCTCAATATTGAAAGGACTCCCAACTTCTTGGAAAAATAGAGGGCTGGAGAGGCTGGCAGTTTGAGAGGCTGGATGTACCTCCATTTGTGCATAAATAGGGAGCCTACGGCCTACTTGGACTATGATCATTATCTATCAATTCAATTGAATGCTGCGCTCTAAATCACCACTCTATTGCCTGTGATTTCAACAGGGGCCTTTAGGATGAATAGTAGCATTTCTAGGAGTATATATATGGGGCTAGCTGCCTATTAAGTTTAAGATAATTAATGTAATTCCACTCTATGCTGCGCACTGAATCACTGCTCTATTCCCATGTTTCCAACAAACCCTAGCTTTGTTGATTCGAACTAGTTACTGACAAGCCTCCACAAAGTCGGGCGCATAGATGCAGCCCATTTAATCGTGAGAAAACACAGCAGTAACGCTCACTAAGCCTGGAATATATGCTACGAGTCAACCCAAAATTAGTGGATGTGTAGTAGGCCTTAAATATTTTATTGCACGACATGACAGGCTCGCCACTTCCTTTCAGCTGGACTCTGGAGCGCCATCGGTGAAACCTTAAGAGTTGGGTTTCTGATCCGTCTGGTGGAATTTGTCCGACGTAGAAGTAAGGTTTTCCAGTGTCCGGAAAACACGCAGGACACGACCTGACTAGGAGAAAGCCGGCATGCTCAAGCGAACGATGATATAGTAAACATCCTTCTGATCTATAAACACACTAAAGTTTTAGATTCATGAACCCTCCTCCTTGGAAGTAATCCCGGGGAAGTCATTTTCACTTTAATTTGGTGTGAATATATCCTTAAGCTTTTTTTCTTTTGCCTAGTTTCGTGTTGCGTGCCTGCAAATTATCTCATGTTCAGCGGCTGATGACCTTTGTTCCAATGAAAATGCACTCTATTTCGGCGGCCATCGCCTTTGTGCTTTCCTACCTTACTATTGCTTCACAAGTAGAGATTCCCAGTATCAATTGTGAAGCAGTACTCATTGTTGACCTCGTTTTCATTGTGGACCTACTAACAAAGCCCGAGGGCGTTGATTATCGCTCATCGCTAGTAAACAAATATATAACTTCAACAAGTAAGGACTCAGTAGATTAAAGAGCGGTCGGAATTAACTACTCTCTTTCAAAGCAACAAAGGCGGTTCATACCGACACCGTCATATTAACTTCCTTTCCATCACTGTGGTTGTTGTAAGTGAGAGCCTTGGCGTCTTGTATAAGTCTCGACCCTTAATCTTGGCGCTTAAGCTCCAATGCTGACCACGATATTCACGACCACGGTCCTTGTCTTCATTGATGAAACAACTACTTCGACATTTACTAAGACCGCCACGTACTGATATCACAATGTCCGGAATAAAGGCCAAAGCGAGCTCTTGACTGATGTTGCCGCCCACCACAGGAAGGAAACAGATTACCTGTCGGAGGAGCCATAGTCCTGATTAGACAGAGATGGCGCCAGCACTCCGGCGCTTCAGAAGCGCCCGTAAGACCTGCTTGTTGACATCACAATTCCCAGGGTCAAAGCCCAGATCGTGCAGCAATTCTCGGCGTGCCGTAAGCGTCTTGAAGCCCCAGGAGTAAATCGGCAATCAGCAGACCAGCAGCATCGTTACCTGCTCGGTCTGTCGAAAGAGTTCCAAGACATCACGAATTTCGCGCTAAATGTCTACTATTCTCGTAATGAAGCACTCACCAGACCTCCTGAATTGAGACTTGCCACATTTGCCGTTGACCGCATAGAGCAATTCTCAGACCAGCTTGAGACAATAGGGTAGATGACTTGAAGAGTTAGCAGTGCATCCCAAAATTAGTATTTCTAGCACAAGTTCTGCAACTGGCTTTGATGAGGGATCCATAAAGGCTTCCGAGACAAGCGATAGGGACCAACTATCTCCATTTACTGCCGCCCCATACCCTTTGTAGCAAACAACGCGCCCCACAATACTAACGCCCAGTCCTCGCCTGCCTACGCATTGCCTGCTCCTCATTTCCCAGACACCCAATGGCCCTATTAAATGTCTAAATCATCCCTCGGGCATTGTCTGTCCTGAATCGGAAACAGGACATTTCGGAGTTCACAACACCACCGCCACTACCACCACATCCATAGGTAAAATGATCTCCTCCCCCGCTCTTCTGCTCACCTTCTGACAACTCTCGCAGCAACCTCCATCGCAACAGCCACAGCGACCGACACCGCGACCTTCCTCCTTAGCTTCACCAAGACAACTGCTTATCCTAGCGTAAACCTCAGTCATCGCAGGCGACGTGAGCGACGTGGCCGAATAGTGGGCAGCCTTCTGCCTCAGTGAGCTCCTCTTCTTGTCCCAACAAACACGGTCGTACAGGCTAACGCGATTCTCTCCGCTCCCTCGGCATACTCCAACTGCATCTTTTCAACTGCCTTTCTCAACAATTCAAGCTAGGGCTATAACTGCTATATGCTAGTTTCCTCCCTTGCTCCCAATTTCCTGGGACCTAACTGACCGTGGGGCGTGTAGATCTGATTCCCCATACGATAGTACCGAGTTTTATTGCCGGGACTCGGGCTACGGGAAGGGGATCGGAGTACTTGAGTGGTTTCATAGGCTTTAGGCAGTTTTTAGCTTCTGCTTCAGTATGTTTGCGGAGGCTATTGTACGAAATACGTGCTAGGTGAACGTAAATGATTGACAGCAGGACGAAGTATATGGGTAATGTACGGCCTTAAGTTTTGATTCGATTTAATTTGATGAACGGGTGCTCAAAACAAGCTGTTTTCGCGTTAGATTAGAATATAAATA
>Ga0335074_10016811_pt1 | contig 10300 bp, 6 predicted proteins | sample Lox_Sample_23_FD_206715 | JGI IMG/M metagenome (GOLD analysis project Ga0335074, IMG submission 206715) | Soil microbial communities from Loxahatchee National Wildlife Refuge, Florida, United States - Lox_Sample_2.3 | ecosystem: Environmental > Terrestrial > Soil > Wetlands | place: USA: Florida...
GAGAGGCCGGATGCCATCAGGTCCAACCCCTGCGCGCCGAGGCGCGGATCGGTGACGTTCTGGGTTGCCACCGCGCCGACATGCGCCCTGGCGTGGGCGCAGCGCGCCGCGACAGCTGGGCTCGATGAGGCGATCACCATGCCGAGCGCGCCGGTGCGGCCGCAGCGGCCGAGCAGGGAGAAGGTCATCGCCTCATGCCTCGTCGGGGATCACGGCGGTGGCGTCGATTTCCACCAGCCATTCCGGCCGCGCCAGCGCCACGACGACGAGGCCGGTGCAGACCGGATGGACGCCGCGGATGTACTCGCCCATGACGCGATAGACCGCTTCGCGGTGGCGGATGTCGGTGAGGTACACGACCAGCTTGGTCAGGTGTGCCATCGTACCGCCGGCTTCGGCGATGAGCTGCACGATGTTCTGCATCACCTTGTGCGCCTGCGCCGTCGGATCGCCGAGCCCGACATTGGCGGCGGTGTCGAGGTCCTGCGGGCACTGGCCGCGCAGGAACACGATCCGCCCGCGCGCGACGACCGCCTGGCAGAGATCGTTGTCGAGGCGCTGCTCGGGATAGGTGTCGCGCGTGTTGAACGGGCGGATGCGCTGGTGCACGTCTCTCTCCGATCGGGCGGCGCCGGCGGCGCCATCGCGGTGCCGCGACCGCGTAACGGGCGCGAGACCATTATAGTTCGCGGTTGACGGCGGCGGCGAGCGGGTCAAGCGCGGATACGCGGCGGTCCCGACCGGCCCGAGCCGCATCGGCGTGCCATAGGCACGGTTGGCATAGATCAGCGGCGCGCCGTCATCGGCGATGAAGATATCCTCGACCGCGCCGATGAAAACGTGATGCGTGCCGACGCGCTCGCCGCTGATCAGGCGGCAGTCGAAGGCGACCAGCGGATCGACGACGCGCGGCGCGCCGGTCTTCTGCACCGTCCAGCGGGCGCAGTCGAACCGCTCGCCGGGGCCGAGCCGGCCGGCGAAGCGCTCGGAGATATGCGCCTGGTCGTCGCGCAGCATGTTCACGCAGAACACGCCGTTGGCGAGAATCGCGCGCGCCGCGGCGCTGGCGTGGTGGACGCAGACGAGCAAGGTCGGAAGCGGCGAATCGGCCGAGACCGAGCTCATCGCCGAGACCGTCACGCCGGCGCGTCCGGCCGGCCCATCCGTGGTCACGACGTTGACCGTGCAGGCGGCCTGGCTCATCGCGCCGAGGAAGTCCTGGCGGAGTGCGGCGACCGGCGCCTCCACGACGCTACTCCGCCGCCTGCCGCACCGGCGGCGGGGCCGCGAACCACTGGTTGACCGCGGGGTCGCCGGGCGTCGGATCGACGCCGCGCATCACCCGCTCCGACAGCCCGGCGGCCTGGCGGACGAAGGCGAGCGGGCCGTCCCAATCGAAATTGCGGTAGACCGCGGCGAGATGCGCGAAGGGCGGCGACTGCGCGAAGAGCTGGAAGGTCAGCCGGTGTCCGGCATAGTCGGAATTGAGCAGGTCGCGCGCGAAGGCGAGCAGCTTGCGACGATCCTCCGCCACCCAGTCCTCGTTGACGCTGTAGAATTTCTCCATCCAGGGCCGCGTCTCCGGCGCCTCGAAGCAGGCCTTGTCCGGGGTGACGCAGATCTGGCCGCCGCAGAGCTCGCGCGCGATGTGCATCATCTCGTGCAACTGGCTGCAGGCCAGCACCCGCCCGGTGTAGAGCAACGACTGGTTCGGCATGCAGAGCCCGGCCGGGCTGCGCTCCGCCAACGCGATGGCGGCGGTCAGGTGCGCGTTGATCCCCTCGCGGTAGACCGCGAGCTGGGCGAGCTTCTCCTGCACCGCCTGCTGCTTGTCGAGGCCGGTCTGCCGCGCGTTGAACAGGGCGGCGCCGATCATCATGTCGGCGAGCTTGAGGTTGCGCTGCACGAAGGCGAAGGCAGAGTAGCGGTGCAAGGTGGCGCGGATGAACTGCGCCGCCTTCGTGTGGCGGTAGAACAGCACGTTCTCCCACGGGATCAGCACGTCGTCGAAGATGACCAGCGTGTCGACCTCGTCGAAGCGGTTGGCGAGCGGATAGTCCTCGGCCGGCGCGCGCCCGGCGAAGCCGGTGCGGCAGATGAACTTCAGCCCCGGGGAGCCGAGGTCGCACACGAAGCCGAGCGCGTAGTCGGAGTAGGCGGCGTTGCCCCAGTTGGCGATGGTCGGCTTGGTGAAGGCCTGGTTGGCGTAGGCGGCGGCGGTCTCATATTTGGCACCGCGCACGACGATGCCGGCATCGGTCTCCCGCACCAGGTGCAGCAGCATGTCCGGGTCCTGCTCCTGCGGCGGCTTGGAGCGGTCGCCCTTGGGATCGGTGTTGGCCGAGACATGGAACGGATCGGCGTGCAGCACATGCTGGATGTGCGCCTGGATGTTACGGGCGAACTGCGGGTCGACCTCGTTCAGCACGTCCTGGCCGTCGTAGAGCGACCACATCTCGCCGACCGTCTCGTCGCCGACCCGCGTCACCACGCCGCCGATCGTCTCCATCACGGTGTCGGTGGCGCGGCGCTTGTCCCACCAGTCCTGCTGCGCGTGCGGCAGCTTGTTGCCGATCGCGTGCCGCTCGCCGTCGGCGGCGTAGGACATCACCGGGGCGGTTACCGGATCGTGCGCCATGTCGTAGATGCGGGCCCGGATATCGACCAGCGGCTTGAACATCGGGTGGGTGGTGACGTCGCGCACGCGCTCGCCGTTGATGTAGATCGCGCGGCCGTCGCGGATCGAGTCGCGGTACTGCTGCCCCGTGCGGATCATGCTGTCATCCTCCCGTTCCGCGGTACCGCCGCGGGAATACCGGCCGCAGCGCGCGCCGGCGCGCGGCCGCGTCCGGACCTGAGCACCGGCGCCGCGCCGAGGGAAGCACGGGCTTCCGTATCGCTGCCTCGGAATGGCCGAGGCAGCGGTGGCAACGCGCCCTGCCAGCGAGGCGCCCTGCCAGCGAGGCGCCCTACCGGCGAGACGCCGGCCCGCGAGGGTCATCCCGGCGCGTCCGTCTCGGCCTGCACCTGCCGCCAGCAGCGGCAGATTGCCGCGGCCGACGCGCGAATGTCGGCGTCGGTGGTCGCGGCGCCGATGACCGAGAGGCGCATGACCCACTCGCCCCGCCAGAGGGCGCCGCCGGCAAAGCAGGTGGCGTCCGCCTGCACCGCCCGGATCGCTGCCTGGGTCAGCGCGTCCCGTGCCTGCGCCGGATGGTCGGCGCCGAACTGCACCAGGACCTGGTTCAGCACCACCTCGTTGCGGATGGCGATGCCGCGTTCCTCGCCCAGGCAGTCGGCGAACAGCCGCGCCTGGTCGCAATGCCGCCGCACCATCGCGGCAATGCCGTCACGGCCGAGATGCCGGATCATCGCCCAGGTGGCGAAGCCGCGGGCGCGGCGGGAGAGTTCCGGCACCAGATGCGACGGATCGCGCTCCCGGCCCGCGACCGGCGGCAGATAGCTCGCGGCAATGGTCATCGCCCGCCGGTGCGCCTCGGCGTCCTTCACGATCGCATAGCCGCAATCGTACGGGGTCTGCAGCCATTTATGTCCGTCGGTTGCCCAGGAATCCGCCTGCTCGACGCCGCGCGCGAGCGGCGCCCGGTCCGGACAGGCGCGCGCCCATAGTCCGAACGCGCCGTCCACATGCACCCAGGCGCCGGCGGCATGCGCCGCCGCCACGATCTCCCTGTGCGGATCGAATGCTCCTGTATTGATCTGCCCCGCCTGGGTGATCGCGATCGTCGGCCCGTGCGACGCCGCCACTGCGGTTGCGAAGGCATCTGCGCGCGTCGCCCCCTGCGCATCGGTCGCGATGCGGAGCAACGAGTCGCGGCCGAAGCCGAGATAGCGCAGCGCAGACAGGACCGTGGTATGGGCATCCTCGCCGATCAGCACGCGGATCGGCGGGGCGCCGAACAGGCCGCGTGCTTCGAGATCCCAGCCGGCGCGGCGGAGCACGTCGTCGCGCGCCGCGGCCAGGCCGACGAAATTCGCCATCGTCGCGCCGGTGACGAAACCGACCGAGGACTCGCGTGGCAGGTCGAGCAGGTCGAGCAGCCAGGCGGCGGCGGCGGTCTCGGCCGCGGCGGCGGCCGGGGCCGCGGTGTGGTTGCCCGCGTTCTGACCCCAGGCGGCGGTCAGCCAGTCGGCGGCGACGCCCATCGGGTGCGACCCGCCGATCACCCAGCCGAAGAAACGCCCGCCCGTGGTCGTGGCGAGCCCCGGTTCGGCGCGTCGGGCGAGTTCGTCCAGCACCTCCTCCGGCGCCATCCCGTGTTCCGGCGTGGGTGCCGCGAAGGCGGCGACGGCGTCGGCGTAGCCGGCGGTGACGCGGTGCAGATGGGCGGCGAGGGCGGCCCGGAATGAAGCCGCGTGGCGGGCGGCGCGGTCGAACAGGGCGGCGATGTCGGTTTGGTCAAGCGGCATGGTGTCCTCGATCGGCAGCGAGTGCCGCGATCTCGTGTGCATTCGTATGGTGGCGCGGCCGGACGGGGCGGCCCGCGATCCGGCGGCGGCCGCGCGGCAGGCGGCTTGTTGCCCGGTCGGGGCGGCGGATGGCCCGCGCGCGAACGACCGGCGGTCGTCCTGCACCGCTCGCAATCGTGCCGGCCGGCGCGCGCCCGGGCAAGAGCGGCGCCGGCTGGACCCGCGCGGCCGGCTTTATCGTTTCTTTATGCGAGCGACCCGCAACTCGCATGGAATCTTTACGCGCGGCCATCCTATCTCCTGGTCCGGCGCGAGGAGGCGCCGTGCGATGACCGATGTGCTGGTTGCCGCGCTCGGCGTCGGTGGGCTGCTGCTGATGGCGGCCTATGCGGCGTTGTGCGAGCGCATCTGATGCTCGATCTGATCCTCGGCGGCACGGTCGCCGCGGCCCTGCTCGTCTATCTCGTCTGGGCGCTGGTGCGGCCGGAGGATTTCTAGACGCGGCGATCGCCGGCGGCGGGATCAACGAAGTCGCGCACCTCGCTGCGACAACGAGGCCCTGGTGCAACGTGCCGCCGCCGCCGCGACACCTTGCAGGCGATGCTCTCACAACCCTCCATGGATGAACCTCAATGACCTGGACCGGCTGGGCGCAGATCGCGCTTGTCCTGGCGCTGGTGACCCTCGCCGCGATTCCGCTCGGCGCCTATATGGCGCGGGTGGTCGCGGGCGAGCGGGTCTGGCTCTCACCCGCGCTGCGCCCGCTCGAGCGCGGCTGCTATGCCGCTTGCGGCGTCGATCCCGGGCGCAGCATGGGCTGGAAGGAATATGCCGTCGCGCTGATGCTGCTGCAGGCGGTGCATTTCCTGCTGCTCTACCTGATGCTGCGGCTGCAATACTACCTGCCATTCAATCCACAGCACATCGCCGGCATGTCGCCGCGACTTGCCTTCAACACGGCAATGAGCTTCGTGACCAACACGAACTGGCAGGCGTATACGCCGGAGACGCAGATCTCCTACGGCAGCCAGATGCTCGGCCTGACCGTGCACAATTTCCTCTCCGCGGCGACCGGCATCGCCGCGGCGGTCGCGGTCAGCCGCGCCTTCGCCGGCGGCGGGCTCTCCGCACTCGGCAATGTCTGGGCCGATCTGACCCGGATCACGCTCTACGTGCTGCTGCCGATAACGGTCCTGGGCGCGATCTTTCTGATCTGGCAGGGCGTGCCGGACACGCTCGCCAACTACGCCGAGGCGCACACGCTGGCCGGCGGCCACCAGACGATCGCGCTGGGACCGGTCGCGTTCCAGGAGGTGATCAAGCTGGTGGGCACCAATGGCGGTGGCTTCTTCAACGCCAACAGCGCGCATCCGTTCGAGAACCCGACCCCGCTGTCCAACCTGCTCGAGACCTGGAGCGAGATCGTCATCCCCTTCGCGCTGGCGCTCACCTTCGGCCATATCGTCAAGGACGTGCGGCAGGGCTGGGCGCTGTTCGCGGCGATGGGCGTGATCCTGCTCGCGGCGATCGCGGCCTGCTACGCGGCGGAGGCCGTCGGCAACCCGCTGCTGGCGCATCTCGGCGTCGATCCCTCCATGGGCAACATGGAGGGCAAGGAGGTGCGCTTCGGCGTGCCGGCCTCCGCCCTGTTCGCGGCGACGACCACCGGCACGTCGGATGGCGCCGTCATCGCCATGCATGACAGTTTCACGCCGCTTGGCGGCATGATCCCGATGGTGCTGATCCAGCTCGCGGAGGTGACGCCGGGCGGCGTCGGATCGGGCCTCTACGGCATGATCGGCTTCGCGCTGCTCGCGGTGTTCGTCGCCGGGCTGATGGTGGGACGGACGCCGGAATATCTCGGCAAGAAGGTGCAGGCGAAGGAGATGAAGCTGGTGATGCTCGCCTTCCTGATCCTGCCGCTCTGCATCCTGGGCGGTGCGGCGCTGTCGCTGGTGCTGCCGTCCGGCGTCGCGTCGCTCAACGATGCCGGGCCGCACGGGCTGTCGGAGATGCTGTACGGCTGGACCTCGGCCACCGGCAACAACGGCAGCGCGTTCGCGGGGCTCTCCGCCGACACGCCGTTGCTCGATTTCGGGCTGGGGCTCGCGATGCTGCTCGGGCGCTTCGCCTTCCTGATCCCGATCCTGGCGATCGCCGGCTCGCTCGCCGCCAAGCCGAAGCTGCCCGAGGGCGCCGGCACCTTCCCGACGCACGGGCCGCTGTTCATCGGCCTGCTGGTCGGCGTGATCCTGATCATGGGCGGGTTGCAGTTCATGCCCGCGCTCTCGCTCGGCCCGCTCGCGGAGCATTTCGCGATGCTGGCCGGCAAGACCTATTGAGGAGGCCGATCATGGCCCAGGCCGAAGCGATCGCACTGTTCGACCGAACCATCCTGCTGCGGGCGGCGAAGGACGCGGTCGGCAAGCTCAGCCCGGTGACGCTGATGCGCAACCCGGTGATTTTCGTCACCGAGGTGGTCGCCACGCTCACCACCGCGATCGGGCTGCGGAATCTGTTGGGGGGTGCGCCGGCGGCGTTCGCGCTGACCATCGCCGTCTGGCTGTGGCTGACGGTGCTGTTCGCGACCTTCGCCGAGGCGGTGGCGGAGGGCCGCGGCCGCGCGCGCGCGGAGAGCCTGCGCCGCTCGCGCAGCGACACGATGGCCAAACTGCTGGTCAATCCGCAGGACCGCGCGCTGTACAAGCCGACGCCGGCGCCGGACCTGCATGTCGGCGACCTGGTGCTGGTGGAAGCCGGCGACCTGATCCCCTCAGATGGCGAGATCGTCGAGGGTGTCGCCAGCGTCAACGAGAGTGCCGTCACCGGCGAGTCCGCGCCGGTGATCCGCGAGGCCGGCGGCGATCGCAGTGCCGTCACCGGCGGCACGCTCGTCGTTTCCGACTGGCTGGTCATGCGCATCACGGCGGAGGCCGGCAGCACCTTCATCGACCGCATGATCAAACTGGTGGAGGGTGCGGAACGGCGGAAGACGCCGAACGAGATCGCGCTCGACATCCTGCTCGCCGGGCTCACCATCATCTTCCTGATCGCCGTGGTCACGCTGGTCGGCTTCGCGCGCTATTCCGGCACGGTGCTGGGCGTGCCGGTGCTGGCGGCACTGCTCGTCACCCTGATCCCGACCACGATCGGCGGGCTGCTGTCGGCGATCGGCATCGCCGGCATGGATAGGTTGATCCGCTTCAACGTGGTCGCGACCTCCGGCCGCGCGGTGGAGGCGGCGGGCGACGTCGACGCGCTGCTGCTCGACAAGACCGGCACCATCACCTTCGGCAATCGCATGGCGGCGGGGTTTCTCCCGGCGCCAGGGGTGGGCGAGCAGGCGCTGGCGGAAGCGGCGGTGCTGTCCAGTCTCGGCGACGACACGCCGGAGGGGCGCTCGATCCTGGCCTTCGCGCGCGACCGCTACGGCATCACGCCGGAGCGGCCGGCGGATGCGGCGATCATCCCGTTCTCCGCCAACACGCGGCTCTCCGGGCTCGATCACGGCGACCGGGCCTGGCGCAAGGGCGCGGTCGATTCGGTGCTGCGGACGATCGGCGACGAACCGGCGCCGGCCCCGTTTCTGCAGGCGGTCGAGCGGATCGCCCGCTCCGGCGGCACGCCGCTGGCGGTCGCCGCGCGCGACGGGGTGTGGCGGCTGATGGGCGTGATCGAGCTCAAGGACATCGTCAAGCCGGGCATTCGCGACCGGTTCGCCGCGCTCCGGCGTATGGGCATCCGCACCGTCATGGTCACCGGCGACAATCGCCTGACTGCGGCGGCGATCGCGACCGAGGCGGGGGTCGACGATTTCATCGCCGAGGCGACGCCGCAGAACAAGCTCGATTACATCCGCCGTGCCCAGGCGGAGGGGCGGATGGTGGCGATGGCCGGCGACGGCACCAACGACGCGCCGGCGCTGGCGCAGGCCGATGTCGGGGTTGCGATGCAGACCGGCACGCAGGCGGCGCGCGAGGCCGGCAACATGGTCGATCTCGACAGCGATCCGACCAAGCTGATCGAGGTCGTCGAGATCGGCAAGCAATTGCTGATTACCCGCGGCTCGCTCACCACGTTCAGCATCGCCAACGACGTCTCGAAGTATTTCGCGATCCTGCCGGCGATCTTCGTCGCCACCTATCCGGAGCTGCAAGCGCTGAACGTGATGCACCTGGCGACACCGCAGAGTGCGATTCTCTCCGCCGTCATCTTCAACGCCATCATCATCGTGCTGCTGGTGCCGCTCGCGCTGCGCGGCGTGCGCTTCCGGCCGGTCGGTGCCGCGGCGCTGCTGCGGCGGAACCTGCTGATCTACGGGCTCGGCGGGCTGGTGGCACCGTTCGTCGGCATCAAGCTGATCGACCTGCTGCTCTCCGCTTTCGGCATCTTCGTCTGACGCGAGGACCCATGTCCAATCTCCGTCCCGCTCTGGTTCTGGTGGCGCTGTCCACGGTGCTGCTCGGGCTCGTCTTTCCGCTCGCCTTCGTCGGCATCGGCCAGGCGGTGTTTCCCTGGCAGGCGGGCGGCAGCCTGGTGCGCCACGACGGCCAGGTCATCGGCTCCGCCCTGATCGGCCAGGACTTCGCCGATCCGCGCTATTTCGCGAGCCGTCCCTCGGCCACCACCGGCACCGACCCGGCCGATCCCTCGAAGACGATCGACCTGCCGGACAATGCGGCGGCGTCCGGCGCGTCGAATCTCGGCCCGACCAGCAAGGCGCTGATCGATCGCGTCAAGGCGGCGGTCGCCAGACTGGGTCCCGGGCCGGTGCCGGCCGACGCCGTCACCACCTCCGCCTCCGGCGTCGATCCCGACATCTCGCCCGCCAACGCACTGCGGCAAGTACCCCGCATCGCCCGCTTGCGTCGTCTGCCGGAGGGCAAGCTACAGCAACTGGTCGAAAGCCAGGTGCGGGGCCGTACGTTCGGCATCCTCGGCGAGAAGCGGGTGAACGTGCTGGCGCTCAATATGCGCCTCGATGCGCTGAGCCGCGACCAGGGGCTTGCCGCGCGCTGATGCGCTTGTCGCGCGAGGCGCGCACCGTGCGCGCTCGACCTCGTCGCGCCTTCGGCGCGCAAGAGGGGGCGAGCGCACCCCAAGCCTTCGCCACGGGTCGGGAGCCAAGTCAAGGTCGAAGCCGCACTTCGCGCGCTGCGCCGCAGGCGCAACCTTGACTTGGCTCCCGGCCCGTGGCCCTCCGCATTGGTCGCCTTCGACGGTGTCGAAGGCGCATGCCTTCGCCGCCCGACGAGCCGACATCGTCGCCATGGACCGGGCTGGCCCGGACGCGCGATGATGCGCTTGCATGCCGGCTGAGGAAGCCCGTCCGGATCCCGACGCCCTGATCAAGGCCGCCCGGCGCGAAGGCCACGGGCGGCTGCGGGTTTTCCTCGGCGCCGCACCCGGCGTCGGCAAGACCTGGGAAATGCTGAACGCCGCGCGACGCCGTCGCGCCGACGGCATCGACGTCGTGATCGGCGTGGTCGAGACGCATGGCCGCGCCGAGACCGCGGAGCAGATCGGCGATCTGCCGGTGCTGCCCCGCCGCGCCGTGCCCTATCACGGCCACGCGCTGGAGGAGTTCGACCTCGACGCGGCACTCGCCCGTCGTCCGGGCCTGCTGCTGGTCGATGAGCTCGCCCATACCAACGCCCCGGGCAGCCGCCACAACAAGCGCTGGGAGGACGTCGCCGAGCTGCTGGAGGCCGGCATCGATGTCTGGGCGACGCTGAACGTGCAGCATCTGGAAAGCCTCAACGATGCGATCGCGCGCATCACCGGGATCCGCGTTACCGAGACCCTGCCCGACCGGGTGCTGGAACTGGCCGACGAGATCGAGCTGATCGACCTCAGCCCGGCCGAGCTA
>Ga0335074_10016812_pt1 | contig 10299 bp, 10 predicted proteins | sample Lox_Sample_23_FD_206715 | JGI IMG/M metagenome (GOLD analysis project Ga0335074, IMG submission 206715) | Soil microbial communities from Loxahatchee National Wildlife Refuge, Florida, United States - Lox_Sample_2.3 | ecosystem: Environmental > Terrestrial > Soil > Wetlands | place: USA...
TCATGGGATTGGTGCTTGGACTTGCGGGGAGCGTAGGTGCGGTGCAACTGGTGCGGTCGATGCTGTATGCGACCCGGCCGCTCGATCCGGCTGTATTTGCGTTGGTGAGCGTGGTACTGCTGGCGGTGGCGGGCGCAGCGTGCATCGTTCCGGCATGGCAAGCTTCGCGACTAGATCCCATGCAGGCATTGCGCACAGATTGATGACTCCTGGCATCTCGCTGGTTATGAGAGAGGAAACACCGGGTGAGGAAAATCGAATGAAATGGCTTAGGTTTTTTCACCGGCGGCAAGCGGACGCCGAAGTGCAGAACGAGATCGAGTCATATCTGGAAGAAGAAGCGGCTGAGAACGTGGCGCGTGGTATGACGCCGGACGAGGCAGGCCGGCAGGCTCGGATCAAGCTGGGCAATGCGCAGCAGGTGCGGGAGCGACTCTGGAGACAGAACAGCGTTGTTGTAGTGGAAAGTACGTGGCGGGACCTGAAGTGTGCCATGCGAAACTTAGCGCGGGCGCCGGGGTTCACGGCAACGGCGGTGCTGACGCTGGCGGTGGGCATTGGGGCTACCACAGCCATCTTCACGCTGGTCTACGATGCCCTACTACGGCCGCTGCCGTTCGATCGCCCCGGGCAGTTGATGAGGATGCAGGAGGTTGTGGCCGAGTTCAAGGACATTTACCCGACCCTGCCCATGAATGCGAACCACTTCGAGATGTGGCAGCGAAACGCAAAGACCATACGGGCCATGACGGTGATGGACGAGCAATCCGTGCCGTTGGGGTTGGGCGAGCATCCACTGCAGGTGAAGATGGTGACCGCGACGCCCGGAATCTTTGCCGTGTTTGGCGTGACCCCGAGCCTCGGACGCGCGTTTACGGATCAGGAGGCGACGCCGGGCCACGACCGCGTAGCGGTGCTGATGCACGATCTGTGGCGGACTCAGTTCAACTCCGATCCTGCGATTCTTGGCAAAACGATCCGGCTGAATGGCTTCGAGTACTCGGTGATCGGCATTATGCCGGCGAGCTTCCATCTGCCCTACGCGGACGACAGCTTTCATACCGGCGCGGATGTTGCGAGGCCAACCCAGGTTCTGGCGCCGATGGCGTTCTCCAAGGACCAGCTTTCCGAAGACATGGGGGACTTCGACTACTACGGCGTGGCACGGCTGAGGGATGGAGCATCGGCGGCGCAAGCGAATGGCGAGATCAACGCGCTGGAGCACACAATCCAGGTCGCGCTTCCGGCAGAAGAAAAGGCGACGCTCACTGCAACGCTGACGCCACTTCAAAACGAGCTGGTGGGCGATAACCGCAAGCCGCTGTGGATTCTGCTGGCGGCGGTAGCGGGGCTGTTGCTGGTTGGTTGCGTGAACATCACCAACCTGCTGCTTAGCCGCGCGGTGAGGCAGCGGCAGCAGATGGCGGTGGCGGCGGCACTCGGTGCCCGCCGCCGGGATCTCGTTCGCATGGCCATGCGCGAGACGGCGGTGCTGGCGATTCTAGGCGGAATCTTGGGACTCGGGCTGGCGATGGTGCTGGTGCCGGCGATGCAGCGGTACGTTCCGGGGGCATTGAACTTCCGCGGTCCGCTGAATGTGGATTGGACCGGGGCTGGCTGCGCTGTGCTGCTGGCCATCGGAGCGACCCTAGTGGCGGGTATGGCGCCAGGGTGGATGGCGCGCGGATTGAATCCAGTGGAGGCGCTGCGGGGCGAGGCGCGCATGTCCGGCGAAGGCCGCAACAGCAAGCGGTTGCGGCGGGTGCTGGTGGCTTTGGAAGTGGCCGTGAGCGTGACACTGGTACTGATGACGGGGTTGCTGACGGCAAGCCTCATGCGGCTGATGAACGTCGATCGAGGATTCGACGCCGGCCAGGTGGTGGCGGCGCAGATTGATTTGCCGGCGAAGCCTTACGATAAGCTCCCCGAGCGGACTGCGTTCTACCACCGCGTTCTGGACGCGGTGGTCCGTCTGCCAGGGGTGCAGTCTGCGGGGGTGATCAGCGAGTTGCCGCTGAACGGCGACGCGTGGAGCGACATGGTGCGAGCGATCGGGTACGCCGGCCCGCTCGCGAGCCTGCCAATTGAGCATTTCCGTTGGATCAGTCCGGGATATCTGGAGACCATCCACTTGCCTCTCGCTGAAGGACGGACGCTGAGCACCAGCGACGAAGGCAAGAACGTGGCGCTGGTTTCAGAGGAGACCGCAAAGACGGTGTGGCCGGGCCGGGATGCGGTGGGACAGCAGTTCACGCGGGGTGGAACGACAGACAAGCCTTTCACTGTGATCGGAGTGGTGAAGGATGCGCGGACGATCACGCTGGCCAAACCCGATCCGATGATGGTGTACATGCCGTACTGGTACCGCGCGGACATAGGGGGTGCGCTGGCGGTGCGAACGCAGATGGGCGGCGCAACGATGGCCGATGAGGTGCGGAAGGCCATCTGGAGCGTCGATGCGGATGCATCGGTGCCAGAGGTGCGGACGCTGGGCGGAGTGGTGGCGGACTCGGTGGCGAACCGACGGTTCGAGATGGACCTGCTGTTGCTGTTTGCCGCGAGCGCGCTGCTACTGGCGGGACTGGGTGTGTATGGCGTGGTCACCTATTCTGTAGTGCAACGGCAGCAGGAGATCGGGTTGAGGCTGGCGCTGGGCGCGGACAAGAGCAGCATCTACGCGCTTGTACTTCGCGACGGGCTGATGCCGATCGCGCTGGGCGCGGCCGCAGGGGTTGTGGCTGCGTTCGCAATGGCACGGGTGATTGGCAGCCTGCTATTCGAAGTGAGCCCGTACGATCCGGTGGTGTCAGGCATGGCGATTGGGGTGCTGATGGCAGTGGGTGTGTTGGCGTGCCTGTTGCCGGCGCGGCGGGCGGTGGGGGTGGATCCGATGCAGGCGCTGCGGAACGAATAGCTCATCCGGCCACAGTACCTGAACTCTCGATTCTCTTGCCAGCCTTCGCCAGCCATGCAATTTCATATTTATCGAGGCTCTCCCTGACATAACGCCAATACTCGAACGATGTTTCCAACTTCTCGACCTCATCAATCGTAGATCGGAAATACTCGAGACTGGCGATCGGCGCGCTGATCTGCCCATTGAGCCAGGAGATATATTTTCGTGTGCAGCCAAGCAGGAAAGCGCGTTCGATGTTTTCGAATGGGACATCATTTGAGAAGAGGGTCCGGGCTAGCCTTTCGTCTGCCGGCGCAAAAGAACATCGGACACAAGGGCGGCTCTCAAGCAAGGTGCGAATGCCCTTCAGGTATTTGGTCACTTTTGCGTTATCGCCCACCGGTTCGGTGGTCTCGTATGGCCAGAACGTCTCGCATATTTGCGCTGAGCCGCGAGAATGCTGGTTGGCCGCGAATTCCGCGCGGCAAACGCCTCGCTGTCTCAACTCTTCGAAATATACGATCACTGACCGACGACTTTTTCGTAGAGACTTCGCAATTCTGCCCTGGTCGATCTCTAAACGTGCGGTGGCCCGGTCCGCGCTCAGACACAAGAACATGTAAAGCTTGAACGCTCCATCCGAGAGCATCGTCAACGCAGAAGCCACCTCTCGCCCGGCAGCAAACCATCCGGTAGGGTGCTTTAACCTCGCTCGCGTTGGTGTCGAATCAACCAGAACTCAGCCTTTCGATCCAATTGCTCGGGAGAAACGGTAGACGAGCTTGTTGCCGACGGTCTCCGGGCCCTCAAGCGAAGCAGTGGCGATTTCTGGATAGGTCACGGCATATGTTTCGCGAACCTGTTCTACCGAAAGCTTGGGGCTCGGGTCAGGGAGACGCAGGCCATTGAGGGTAAATTCTCGTTCCAGCGGTTCAATGTGCATGATATTTTCTCCATTCAGCTTGTCCTTGCGCTATGTGCAACGTGAAGGCGGATAATCTCCTCGCGCAAGCGATTCTCCACGTTTTTCGAACCCTTAAGCGATTCCTCCGCGCGCAGAAGACGAACGATCAGGTCATCCTTGGTGTGTCGTCGCAGTCGCGCTACTCGTGCCTGCGCCGCTGCTCTCGCTCCCGGCTCGGTATCCTCATAGAATGAGAGGACGCTCTGACTCTTAACGAGTCTCAGTTTTGGTCTGTGTCGATTTTCCAAATACAACTGATATGCGTCTTCGTTACGCTTGATCGTATTTGGCGAGATCGACCAATCGAAGAGATTGCGTACTGTCTCACGAATAGCCGAGAAGGTTACGTGTTGATTCGCCTCGCGCAGCTTATCGATGGCGGCTTTGACGCAAACCACAGTGTGCTTCTTTCTGGCTTCCCACAGCGGACTGAGCCAGACCGGATCTGCCCTATTTCTTCGAGCTGCCTTCACGCTCTCTCCGAGTCGTCAGGCTGGATCTGAGTTTCCTGTCGGGAATCGGCGCAACTCTTCTCGATCAGGTTCATCTCCTCGAGCACCAGCTCACAATCCTGCGCCAGTTGAGCCAGGCGCCGCTCCTCTGGAAATAAGTTCTCGCGACGGGACCACTCCGAATGTTCCTTGGCCCACACCAGTTTCTGTTCGATCTGATGACGCTTGGCTGGATCCGGAGCATTGCCGGCGCAACCGATACACGCGAACTTCGCAGGACAAAGGTTAGCGACAACGCAGGTGCCGCCAATCACCTCTGTAAGCGCACCCACTCTGCCTTCCGCCTCCGCCAGCATGCGGCCGATCTCTGCAGGACTCCGGAGAGCCTCCGCGGCGACATCAATGCGATCGACGAAAACCATCTCGGCCGCCTCCATGACCTGTGTTCCAGTAGGCTGTGAATAATATTTCGTCACGGAAGTGTCGCGCTGGTGAAGCAGAGCCGCGATGACATCGACGGACACTTTCATGCCGGCCATTTCGGTCGCGAACGCGTGCCGCAAAATGTGCGAGGTCAAATGAACACCTCGCCCGTCCGATGCACGGACAATCGCCCCGTGCAGTAGAAATCGAATCACGCTGTTGAGTGTGCACTGGTCGAGCGCCCTCGCTTGCCACTGGAATACATATCGATCAGGGCTGAGCTTATTGAATTCCGGAGTGACAACCGGGAGCTTCTTTGATCCTGTGCGCTCGCGCAGGAAAGCAATAAGCTCCATCAGGTCATCTTTTGTGCGCTCGTCGATATAGTAGTCTTGCCGCTCTGTTGATCCCTTGGGGATCATCCTCAGAAGCCAGCGGGTAGCGGCTTTGGGACCGACATTGACAAGTTGTTTGATGCAATCAGGGTTCTGCGCAATTTGCTGGACCTCACCCAGCCTTGCCCCGGTGATCGTTTGAATGCGGATGGCGAGATGTGCAAATAACGCTGCGACCAGGAGCCCGTCGGTGGAAAACAGAACATGGCCGCCCCTGTCCTTGAGCCACGCCCATTCGGCGAGATGATAGCTCCACCCGACAATCCGGACCGGCATATACCAGTGATCAGTGTTGTCGTACCCCCACCGCTTATAGAACTCCACGCGCTGCTTCACCAGGTCGGTATCGCTCACATCAGAGAATACGTAGTTTTCGCAGAGTTCAAGAAACCATGGCTTGGCGGGCGAGGCTTTAGCATCAAGCGCTTCGGTGTATCGATGCTCAACATGATAACTGTTATTCTCCTGGGCGAATTCTCCGGAGGACCTGCGCCTGCGACGTTTCTTTCTCGTGGACCTATAGCCGAGTTGAACCAGCCTGTCCCATCGTGAGTTCGCGTCCCATAGCGTCATATGAACCCGTTGGCGCAATAATCGGCCATCATCAAGAGTTGTGGCTTCCTCATAGCTAAACGGATACGGCAGCGGGAGGCGCTGCTGCTGAACAGTGGTGATCGCCTGGCCACATGCCGCGTGCATTCGTTTGATCTGGTTGAGCCGAGACTTGGCAAGGTGTCTCAGGTGATGGAAGCGGCTGTGAACAACATCGGTCTTGGCCTTTACCTTTGCCTTTCGCTGCAGGTTCCATGCCGACCACTCACCGGTCATGGACAGCCTTCTTTGGTTCACGATGCGTCGGATGAAAAAGGGCGCGATGGTGATTCGATTTGCCTCCGGCAGCCTCTCAGCATAATCGTCGAAGCAGTGTCGGATCGCATTCCAGTAGCCACGGAGAGCAACGCGTTGGTATTCAGTGAGTCCTGAAGTAAGCCGATCTTCGCGGAGCCGCCTAAACATTTCGTCCGGATCGATTGTCGGAACATCGTCCAGTTCGAGATCTTTCATCGCGACGCGCATGGAAGAGACGAACGACACGATCTTCAGATAGAACTGGTAATATTGCGAATCTTTGAGCCCCGCGTAAAGGGCGACCGTATTCCGAAGGGAAAGATTCTCTATGGCGCGGATGTAGCAAATTACTTTCGCGCTGGGGATGGGCCAACGGCCATCATTGTCCGGGTCAAAGCATGTCAGCGGAGCTGCGGCAATTTCGGGTGCGATATGGGGGCGAAGATCCGAAAGGTTACCGCCGGTCGGGTACCTCGCTTTGGTTTTGAAGCCGCGGCTACGGCGCCACGCAGTGATGCCAGCCACGAACGACCTCGTCGAGATTCCAGGGAAATACGGGGCGAGAGTCTTGTGATTTGGACGATAACCACCCACCCAGAGTGCCTCGCAGAGCGTCATCACGGCCTCCTCAGGGAGCGGCGCCATCTTGGGCCATCCCGAGCCGACGATCTTTCTCACGCCCTCCACGGCGTCGTCAATCGTCATTGTCCTCTCCAAGGAGAAAAGCCAGATCCTCTTGGCTCCGCTCTGCCGTAAGTTCCACCGGGACAATTGAGGAGGCAATCGGAACCACGCCTTTCGACAGATGCTGGCGCTCGCGCCGTGTCATCTCCCTATGGATCAAGCGCAGACGGTTGCGGAAGTCGTCTTCTCGATGGGAATGGTCATAGGCACGAAGCGTTCGCTCGCCTGAATTCCATGCCATGTATCGCATCAACTCCTGGCGGCGCCTTGCGCGGGAAGTCTCATCCTTGGAGGTGCGATCTATGTTGCGCAGGGCGTTCGTCACGAACCAATGACGAGCTTGGTGAGGATCGGCATCAATTCCAGCAGCCGCCAGCGCTGGCTTCCAGTAGTGCTCCCGGAAGAGTTTTGCCGTTAATGGCTGGCCCCGCTCCGTGAGGAACAGCGGCACGCTGTCCAAACTCTCTGGAGAGCGCCGGTACAAATTTGCAAGGTCACTGACTCGCAGGCGACTAAGATCCGCTGCGGCGCGGCCGTGAACCTCATCGTCGAAGTAGCGCCGGTACAGTTTCGCGGTCGGATCTGAAACCATGATTGTCTTTGTCCGAACGCCAAAGCTCCCCTTATTCCGGCTCAAAAACGTATTGCGAAAACCGTCATGGGACCAATCTGCCGCGGTAAGGCCGACAGCTTCAGAGATCCGTACGCCTGATTCGAACAAAGTCCGGCACACACAAAGCTCCCGGAGTTTCCATCCGAAGCGCTTGCCTGCCTCCTGAACAATGGCTGGAAACTCTGGGTCGTCGACCGTTTGGGGCTTCCATTCCTGCTGAATAAAGCGGAAGTAGTTTTCGGAAAGCCGAATACCGAGCCGTTCGTCCACACCGCTTTCTGATGGCATGGGGTCGCGGCCCCGGAGCGCGCGGATGGTGAGCCGTCGCTGTTCTCGCAGCTCACGCCTGACCGTCGTGGCGCCTTCATGAACCATTGGGTTCGGGAAACCGTATCGACCGGTGGCGATCAGAAAATCGTATAGCCGTTTTAGGGCAGAAAGCAACGTGCGCACGTTGATCCGGGTCCCGTTCGTCGCATTGATGTGCGAAACTTTGAGTCCGCACAGATCGGCCCTGATCGTAACCTTGCAATGCGCATCCTTCGTGAGGTATTCACGAAGAAGAGCGCGAACCTCCTGAGGACTTCCAAACAATGTCCATCCATGCGCAGACGCGATGTGATCCTGGCTTGCCCAGTTAGCGACGGAGATGATTTCTCGAAGATACTGCGGTACAGACGACGATGACAACGACGTCTCCTGGTCCTGCGCGAACAGGGTCAACGCAATCTCTGGAAGACCATCGCCATACACGACCTGATACCGATGCGCGAGGCCAGGTGTGGAAATCAGCTTGTATAACTTCTTCACAAGCAGCTCGACTCAGTTTCGCGTATTCGCGTCCGATCGTTCAGAGAAGACGAGATGATGCTTGATCTACACTCAATCTGCCTTCAGATTCACTATGCAATGACGCCTCATAGAATTTCATTACTGCTCGTTGTATTTACGGTGAATCGTAGTGGCTGGCGTTTTCTTTTACAGCAGGTCGCGGACCTGGTCGATGCTCATGTGTGGATCCGGGTCGGGAATACGTGACCCGTTGAAGACAAATTCACGAGGCAAGCTGCTGGCTTTCAGCATGGTAGCCATTTTCTTTTCTCCAAAATGATTGTGGGTAGGAATTCTTCGTTGTGGGAAAACTCTCTTCGCGCGATTGCGCTTATTGCCTGGCTAGGCGGACCATCTCGACCAGCACCGTCCGGGTCTCCATCGGGGTAGCTACCGCCTGAGGGAAGTTGATTCGAACTCCTTTCATTCCCTCATTCGTCTTCAATCGAAGAGTAAAGCCCAGTCGATCGACCGAAGTCATGGTCGCTTCCGTTGCTTCGACTCCAACATGAAAACGTGCCAGCAGGACCATCGCATCTACGTGGTCAGCGTTCATGTGGGCGAGGATGCCGGGTGCAGCGCCGGCCAGCGGATCAGGAGCCGCATCCTGGTAGTCGCTTGCCTCGACCCATCCCATCACGCCAAAGCCCCCCAAATAATAAAGGTCGACAGGTTGGAGCCGGAAGAAGCTGAAGTCGGAGAAGTCGACCCAGTATCGGCTAGCCTCATGACGAGCAAGGTAAATCTCTCGAACCGAATGAAGCTCGTTCGCGGGAACAGATTCGGCAAGGCCGATCAGAGTGGCCCGAGCAGCTCCAAGGGGATCGCCATCGGCATTCGCCTGTGCAACGAAGAGACTGCATCGCGGCTCCGCCCTCAGATTCTGGGTATGCATGGCCATATTGCTAATCAGAAAGAGAGGCCGGCCCGCAGGGTCGAGCGCGAAGGGCATAAGAGACCCAAAGGGAAATCTAGGATGCTTGCGGGAGAGCGTCGACAGGGTGCCAACCGAAGTTAGCGAGATGAGGGTGCGGATTCGCTCAGCGTGACTTGGTTCAGCGAGTTGAGGCGACGCTGGCCCGCTGGGTGCGTGCTGGCGGGGCGCAGTAGTTTCGTTCGAGGACATCGGCTTCATCACCCTTCAAACCATGCTATCGAGAGAAGCCAGGCAGTGCATTCATCGACGGGTTCGCAGACGCCTGAGAAATAATGGGCGCACTTATGCTTCCATGGTCATTCGGTTTAGCGGACAGTATGCGCTCCGTCAGGAGCAGCCGCTCGTTCCGCCGCAGTTGCCGCACTTGAAGCAGCTCCCATTGCGCACCATGAGCGAACCGCAGGCCGCGCACAGCGGTGCGTCACCTACCTCGTGGTTGTCGTGAAGGAATGGCGATACGCTGGCTGGAGCTTGCTTTGACGCGTCGCCAGCGCTTTCCCCACCAGCCGCCGTCGCGACGAACAGCGGCAGTTGCTTGCCCGACAGGAAGCGTAGCTCCATCCACCGAAACAGATAATCCATGATCGACTTGGCATAGCCGAGTTCCTGATTTCCCGTCCAGCCCGAGGGTTCGAAGCGCGTATGCGAGAGCTTGTCGCAGAGCACTTTGAGCGGTACTCCGTGCTGCAGGCTCACCGAGACGACGGTGCCGAAACACTCCATCAATCCCGCGATCGTCGAGCCCTCCTTTGCCATCCGGATGAAGATTTCGCCCGGCTGCCCATTCGGATAAAGCCCGACGGTGAGGTAGCCCTCGTGGCCGGCGATGGAGAAATGGTGTGTGATGCCCGCGCGCTCGTCCGGCAGACGATGGCGGTTGGCTGCCGGCGGACCGGACAGCTCCTCCTGCGGTGTTGTTTCTCCATTAGCAACTGCACTCGCAAGCTGAGACATGGAACCTCCTTCCTGGGTGAGCAATATGCGTGCCGAAGCATGGTTTGTACCCCAGGTTCAAAACTCGGTCAAATGGCACACGAAAGGCCCGAACGACTCCGCAGGGTAGGAGTTCCTCGGATACAGCTAGAGCGCTCGCTGAGGTCGCGGTAGGGACGACCATTGCTGGTCGCCCCCCGCACAGATCCGCACGAGGGCTCATTAGCGCATGCGGCTCTTATCTCGGATGTGTGGCGGCGAAGCGATCAAAGGGCCAGGGATGAAGCGCGCGAGGAATTGGGAGCCACTGTGCAGCTAATTT
>Ga0335074_10016813_pt1 | contig 10299 bp, 7 predicted proteins | sample Lox_Sample_23_FD_206715 | JGI IMG/M metagenome (GOLD analysis project Ga0335074, IMG submission 206715) | Soil microbial communities from Loxahatchee National Wildlife Refuge, Florida, United States - Lox_Sample_2.3 | ecosystem: Environmental > Terrestrial > Soil > Wetlands | place: USA: Florida...
AAGGATCGACAGGAAACTACGGAATGCTGGACCAGGTCGCCGCCCTTCAATGGGTCCATGACAATATTGCCGGTTTCGGCGGCGATCCTGACAACGTGACCATCTTCGGCGAGAGCGCCGGCTCATTCGCGGTCAGCGCATTGATGGCCTCTCCAACTACGCGAGGACTTTTCGCCAAAGCCATCGGTGAAAGTGGCGGAGCGCTGAACACAGGCGCGCTCGTGGATAACGACCTGAAAGCCATCGAGACACGAAACCTCACCTGGATGACCACCCTCGGAATCTCCTCACTTCCGGATTTCCGTAAGATGCCCGCCGAAACCCTGCTCGAAGATTCGCACCAGCATGGCGCACCAAGGTTCGGCATTGTCGTCGACGGCGACTTCCTTACCGAGCCGGTCGCCGATGTTTACGCAGACGGCAGCCAGGCTCACGTTCCGCTGCTGGCCGGCTGGAACCATGACGAGATCAGCGGTCTCGCCAACGGCATGACCGTCGCCAAGTGGAAGGAGTTCGCTCAAACCACCTATGGCGACAATGCCGATCAGTTCCTGGCTCTCTATCCCGGCAACACCGACGAGGAAGCCCAGCGCTCGGCCATCGACTACGGCAGCGACAGCTTCATTGCCTATTCCACATGGCAGTGGATTGAGGCGCACGTGAAGACTGGCAATGCGCCCGTCTATCGCTACCGTTTCGACCTCGCCGCCACTCCCAGCAAATTCCACCCCGGCACGTTTGCCTTCCACTCCGACGATATCGAGTACGTTTTTGGCACGCTCGATACCCGCCCCGGCTTCAATGTGAGCCCTGACGACCGCAAGCTCAGCGACGAGATCATGGACTACTGGACCAACTTCGCCAAGACCGGCGACCCCAACGGTGGCAATCTGCCCCAATGGCCGCGCTACGATAAAACCGGCAAAATCATCTTCCTCGACAAGGACATCACCTCAGGCGAGCCAACCACCACGGCGCGCTACCAGTTCATGATGAAGGTCAAACCGCTAAGGAACCCGCTGGGCCGGCCGTAAACAACTGCTCCGCAGCCATGCGAAACGGGCTGCGCATCGCGCGCAGCCCTCGGCTTCTGTCTGCAACTTCTTGTTACTGGTTCACACCCGATGCCGCGGCAAAACCTGATTCCTGCTGGGCGGGAATCGTGCTGGCCGGCGGCGGTTCGCTGAAGCTGGAATCCTTCGCGTTTAACGCACTTGAATAGTCGGGGCCGAGGCCGAGCTTCTTGAGCGCCCTTGAGTCGGGCATCAGCTTCGTCTGCCATCCCTGGTCGGCCTGGTATTTCTGCATCGCGGCAATCGTGGTCGAATCCCACTTGCCGGTGGCCTCGCCGCTCAAGTAGTGCTCGCGGATCAGCGCCTGCTGTATCTGCATCACCCGGTCGGGCTCAATGGACTGCTGGCCGCGCACCCGATGATAACGCTTGGACAGGATCCTGCGGGAGTGATGAGCCGATTGGCTGCTGGTGTGGTGCACGCTGGACGCGTTCGCGGAACAAGCGAAGATTCCCGCGCCAATCAATAAAGCCAAAACGAAATGAATTCTGTACACGTCCTGTGTCACCCCTTTTATGAAACTTCTGTCTGGACGTTGCGTGCAGTGTACCCAAACCCAGCCCAGCCGACAAGAAGAAAGTAATCATTTATGGGTACGGGAGTTTCTTTTGTACCCCAAACCCTGCTCACAAAAACCCTGCTCAATTGATCGGACGGCGCCGGAAAACTCCTCTCCGGCGCCTTGTCGAACGCTATTGCAGTACGCCGCCTGGATATAGAATCCCTGCGTCGGGATGCTTCGGATCGACCACTTCGAACACCACGTCATCACCCATCTTCAGCTTGCTCACAATCGCCTCAAACTGTTCGCGGGTAGGCGTAGGCTCCTTGTTCACGTGGGTAATAACCTCGCCCGGCTCAAGCTGTTGCATATCGGCAAAAGAGCCTGGCCTCACTGATTCAATCTCCACACCACCCGAGTGAATCTTGGCTGCCACGTCAGACGTAATGCTCTTGACCACCAGCCCCAGCTTGGTTTCGCCCGCACCACCCTCGTTTTCCTGGTTGGGCGGCGCCTGCGGATTGGTCAGGTAGGCAAACACCTTATCTCGGTCGCCAATGGTCACAGTCGCCTGGGACTGCTTGCCGTTTCTCATGTATCCCAGCAGCGCCGTCGTTCCCGGTCTGCGCCCGGCGATGTCGTTCACCAGGTCGTCGCCGTCCTTCACCGACCGCCCGTCAATGGTGGTAATAATGTCACCCGGCTTCAAGCCGGCCTTGTCGGCGGGGCCATCGGGCTGAACCTGCGACACCAGAACGCCATTCTTGAAGCCGTAAACGCGATTCACCGCACTCGAAAGCTCGTTGTGGAACGAGACGCCGATCGAACCGCGAACCACTTTGTGGCTGGAGCTGATAAGGTCGTTGTAAACGGCAACCACGGTGTTTGAAGGCATGGCGAAACCGATGCCCTGGTATCCGGCCGACTGCGTATAGATCGCTGTGTTCACGCCAATCACATTGCCGTTCATGTCCAGCAGCGGCCCACCCGAGTTGCCGGGGTTGATGGCTGCGTCGGTCTGGATGAAGTGCTGAAACTGACCGCTCGCTCCCGGCTCAATGGTGCGGTTCTTAGCCGAAATGATTCCCGCGGTCACCGTCTGCGACAGTGCAAACGGACTGCCGATGGCTTCGACCCAATCACCCACCTCTGACTCGTCGCTGTTGCCCATCTTCACCGTCGGCAGGGGCGCGCCGGTGTCGATCTTGATCACCGCCAGGTCCGTCGCCTTGTCCACGCCTATCACCCTCGCCGCCCGCCCCGGATCGTCTGTATCGGGATCCGTTGCCAGCTTCACGTAAATCTTGTCGGCCTTTTCCACCACGTGGTAGTTGGTGATGATGTACCCTCTGGGATCGACGATGAACCCGGAACCCAGCGACTCCTGCACCTGGGCCTGGTCGCCCTGATCGCCCTGACCGGGAATCTGCCCGCCAAAGAACCGGTTGAAGAAGTCCTGGAAGTTGTCGTCGCCCTGGCCCTGATCCTGATCACTGTCACCGTTATCGCCATTGCCGGGTATCGGTATATTTCTTCCGTGAAAATGGCGTCCCTGGTTCTCGCTCTGTTTGGGCAGCGTCTCGGTGTTTATATTCACCACTGCTGGCGCAACCTGCTTGGCAATCTTCACAAACGGGTTTGGCGGCAGCGAAGAATCAACGATCTTCAAGGGGCTGGCGTCGCTGCTCGCGTTCTGCTGTTCCTGCCCGCGAACTCCGTGTGCGGCAAAGGAACCGGCTACCACGGCAGCCGTCAGCGTGGCCAGCACCACAAACGCCGATGTAAGACGGCGCGCCCTCAGCCGTTCAAGAATCGATCTCATATTTACTCTCTGACCTCGTTACTCTAGCCTGCCTCGCGGCCGCGGCCCGACCTTCAATTCCTGGTTCGATGCACCAACTTCAAGTATAGCTAGTCACTGATCGCTGTGCGCCGTCCCCAACAGCTTTTCATTCGCAATCCTGGCCTGCTTTTCCTATAGACGAGTCCGGCCAACGAAAAGAGACGAGGGACAAGTGAAAGGCGCGGCACAAAGGGACTCCAGTGAGACATCATTCTTGAAAATGAATCTCAATTTCAAGATTGAAAGCGGAACTTTAAGATTTGAATCAAGAATCAGATTATCTCATTGAATCTATTGATCATATGCCCATTCAACCATCGCCAGTACCAGCAGTAAGACACGCCGCAACCCAAGCTCTCGATCCCGGGCCGAATACCATTCCGCCACCGTATGCGCGCCCCCTCCATCGCCGCCGGCCCCGATCGAAAGTGATTGCACCCCGAGTGAAAGCGGCAGGTTCGCATCCGTAGAACCCAACCGTAGCTCCGTCTGCAGCCCCAGGTGCCGGTCAACCGCCCGCAGCGTCTCCAGCAGCGTCGCGTCTTCGGCCAGTTTCGCCGCCGGCCGATCCCCGATCTTGCGAATCGCAAACTCCAGCTTTCCGCGCCCGTCTGCCCCGGCAGCCTTTGCCTTGCCGTTCCAATGGTCGACAGCGTCTTCAATGGCGCGGTGAAGGGCTACCTCCAGCCGCACCAGTTCGTCCACGCTCGTCGAGCGGAAGTCCACCGTCGCCTCGGCGCTCTCGGGAATCGAGTTCACGCTCGTCCCCCCTTGAATGGTTCCCAGGTTGAGAGTAGTCCTTGGTTCTTCTGGAAGCAGCGTCTCGGCCAGCGCAGCCAGTGACATGGCCAGCGCGGCGATCGGGTTGGGAGTTCCGGCGTCGGTAAAGCTATGGCCTCCGGGCCCTCGAACCGTCACTTGAAACCGCCGGCTGCCCAGGCCCTGGGTTACGGCCGTGTCCACCCCCGCTCCGTCCATCACAATGTGGGCGGCAATCCGGCTGGCAAGTGGGCTCTCCCGGTAAAGATGCCGCATGCCTCTCAGGTCGCCCTCGCCCTCCTCGCCCACGTTGCCTATAAAGATCAGCGGGACTTGCACCGGCGTCTTCGTCTCGGCCAATGCAAAAGCGAGGGCCAGCATTCCCGCCACCCCGGCCCCGTTGTCGCACGCTCCGGGAGCAATCAGCCGCTCGCCCTGCACTACCGGCTCAAGCCGCGTTCCCGGTGGAAAGACCGTATCCAGGTGCGCCGAAATCACCACCACCGGCCCGGTGCTCTCCGCTGGCAAGTCCACCGCCTCGAGCACCCCATATACGTTTCCTGCGGCATCCGTCTCGATCCGTCTCAGCCCGGCCTCGGCAAAACGCTGCCCGATCCACTCGCCTCGGGCCTTTTCACCGTTCAGCGGAGCCGGGATCTGCACCAGCTCGCTCTGCCAGTCCATGATGCGCTTGGGGTTCAGGTGCAGCCATGCAAAGGCCGCATGCACGCTCCGGCGAGCGGCCAGGGCCGTCACCCGCGAGAATCCTGAATTGCGAGCCACCTGGGTCATGGTGCCACCTGGGTCGTGTTGTTGGATTCAGGTTAGCAGGGACGTCTTCATCGGCGGACTCGACTGAACTTCAAGGCCCTGCTCCGGATATTCCACCGATGTCAGAAAAAGCCCGGCTGCCGGTGCCGTTGCACCGGCTTCGCTCCTTGAGCGCGCTTCCATAATCTCCCTTACTCGCTCGACCGTCGTGAAACCCCGTCCCGCGTCGATCATCGCCCCCACAAAATTGCGCACCATGTGATGCAGGAAACCGCTGCCGCGAACACGATAAATCCACAACTCGCCGGCCTCCGTTTCTTGTCGCTCCCACGTCGAAAAAAACACTGTCCTGATGTTCGTTCCTGCCGGCCCGTCGGCCTCTGATGCAATTCCATCCCTGGTCGCCAGATCCGGGTCCGTCGCCGCAAAGCTCGTAAAATCGTGTTCCCCCGCAAATACCTGCGCCGCTTCATCTAAAACATTAAAATTCAACCGCTTGGAATAGCTAAGAACAAAGGGATGGACCCAGGGCGGGCAGATTTCCCCACGAAAAATCCGGTACTCGTAGCTCTTTGCAATTGCCGAATGCCGGGCGTGAAACGTGCCTGGAACCACCCGGGCGTCAAGCACCCTGATTGCCCCGGGCAGCGTCCGGTTCAGCGCCCGCAACAGGTTCTCGGCAGGTATGGGAGCGGCAAGCTGAAAGCTCGCCACCTGCGCCAGCGCATGCACCCCGGCATCGGTTCTGCCTGAGCCCTGCGGCAGAGGCGACTCGCCCGTCACCCTCCCCAGCGCCGCCTGAAGCTCCCCCTGGATCGTCGGTAACCCGGGCTGCACCTGCCACCCATGGAACCCCGTTCCGTCATAGGCCAGCGTCAGCTTGAAGGTCCTGATCGCACCGCCGCTCTCGCCCCTCCCCGGGACCGGTTCTGCGAATTGCTCCCCTTCGTCGCCCATCCGGATACCTGTCTAACAGGGTACTCGACAATCCAGGGATCACTGCCCAGTAGCTGCCATTGAGATATACTCACGTTTCCGTCCACTCGTCGGAGATGTGCCTCTGCTCCACACTCTTGTTCTTCTTCCGCCGTTGCCTCTACCGGTACCCCGCATACGTCGTTGGAACGATTGGGGCCGCAATCGCGTACTTGAGGGCAGGTCCCGGAGCTTTGGCCGGCGCTGAAACTGTTCCAGCAACACAAATTTGCATCCTGACGCGCTCACCAGCCGTCTTGAACTGTGTCATTCCAAATGTTCTGCGCAATAAGTGGAGATTAAAACAATGCCCTTTGAAACTAGACGTGTGTTCGAGGCTGGGCCGAATGACTGCCGTCACGCCGCCTCCGGTTCGCCGAGGTCCGCCAGCAAAGCCGGCAGCCTGCGCGCAGTCGCCGCAGTCATGCTTACTCTTACCACCGGCATGCCGGCCGGATTCCCACAGCAGGTCACCGGAGCGGGTTCCAAGGGCCCTGACAAGGCAGCGTCAACCCTGCCCGCAGCTCCGGCTCCGGTCTCAACCCAGCCCATTCCGTTGCGCACCTCGTCGCGTGACTTTTCCAAGCCGTTTGCCGGCTGGTGGGGCAACCCGATCAATATGTACCGGCCAACCAAAATCGGGATTGCCAGCTTCACCAACTCCGTCAGGCTGGGCAACCTCGTCAGGGACGGCAAAATCTACCTCAGTCTCTCTGACGCTATCGCCTTGGCCATCGAGAACAACTACGACATCGCCATCGCACGCTACGACCTGGACATCGCCGATACCGACATTCTGCGCACCAAAACCGGTGCGGCGCCGCTGGGCGCGCCGTCTGGGCTGGTGACCGGAACAGAGGGAGGCTCGGCTTCGACGCTGTCCACCGGCGGCGGACCAGGCGGAACCACGGGCGGAGCCGGCGGAGCAGGGTCCGGCGTCTCCGGACTGACTCTCACCACCGGCGGTGCAGGACCATTGCCCGAGAGTCTCGATCCCTCTGTCACCGGAACCGTTCAACTGGATCACAACCGGGTACAGGAGACCAGCATCTTCAGTCCCGCGTCTGCCACCAACACCAACACCTATACCTTCGCCTACAACCAGGGCTTCGTTCCCGGAACCGCCCTCACGGTCTCGTGGGTTAACAGCCGCTCCACCAGCAACAGCCCGCTTACGTTCTATTTGCCCGATTACGCCTCCGGTTTCAAGGCGACCGTGACCCAGCACCTGCTGCAGGGCGCCGGCATCTGGATCAACAAGCGTTTCATCTACCAGGCGCTCAACGACCGCCGTATCACCGATTCTTCGTTTCGCCAGCAGATCCTCTACACCGTGAACCAGGTCGAGACCATCTACTGGGGCCTGGTGCAGGCCTACGAAGACGTACAGGCCAAGCAGCGCGCTCTCGACCAGAGCACCCGGTTGCTTGGAGACAACAAGAAGCAGCTCGAGATCGGCACCATGGCCCCGCTCGATGTGGTCAACGCCCAATCGACCGTAGCCACTGACCAGCAGAATCTCATCAGCGCCCAAAGCTCGCTTAACTACCAGCAGCAGATCATCAAACAGGCCATCGCCCGCAATCTCAACGACCCGGTTCTGTCGGCAGCCCCGGTTATCCCTACTGACCGTGTCACCCTCGATCCCATGCCTGAAGAAAGCCAGCCGGTCGAATCGCTGGTGCAGGAGGCATTCAAGCAAAGGCCGGAGCTTGAACAGGCCGTTCTCACCCTCCGCAACGACGAAATCACGCTCAAGGGTGCCCGCAATGCGCTGCTGCCACAGCTGGATATCAGCGGGTATTACGGCGCCAACGTGGTCGGCGGCATTGTGAATCCCAATTGCAACTTCTTCGGTGAACCCTGTAGCAGTACCGGCGAAGTAAGCACCGTGCCCGGAAGCGTTGGCGGTGTGCTCTCCGATCTTGTGAATAGCACGGCGCCGGATAAAGGCGTGGTCTTCACTTTGAACATCCCGGTCCGCAACCGCTATGCCCAGTCGGTGCAGGAGCGGTCGGTCATGGAATACCGGCAAGCCGAGCTGCGCCTCGAACAGCTCTATACGCAGATTCGCATGCAGGTGGTGAACGCCATGTACGCGCTGAACAATGACCGCGCCCAGGTGCAGGCGGCCGTGGCTGCTCGCGACTATAACCAGCAAAGCCTCGATGCCGAAGAAAAGAAGCTCCATCTCGGCGCATCCACCACCGCTAATGTGCTGCAGCAGCAGCGCAACCTGGCCACTGCCGAAGACAACCTGATTGCGGCCCACGCTGCCTTTGCCAAAGACCGCGCCGGCCTCTACCAGATTCTTGCCTCAACCCTCCAGCACTACGGCATCAACCTGGGCGATGCGGCCACCGGCAATGTGGGCTCGGCGCCGGTCATTCCGGGCGTAAAGCCCGCGCCCGATACCCCGGCCACTCTCGACACGGCCCCGGCTCCCGCCGCGCCACCAGCGGCTCAATAAATCCTCAGAGAAACGCGTTTGCGCAATTTAAAGGCCCGGCAGCAAAGCCGGGCCTTTAAATTGGAAATTCACTTTGTAAGCTAAGCCCAATACCGTTCACTTAACAGCCGGCTCGCAGTCAGAACCAAGTGGGTGACCCGTCCTTTTCGCGCTTTTGCGAAAAGGGTGGGAAACCACAAATCTTCTACCGCTCCGCCACCAAATCCAGCAGATCGAAAAACTCGGGAAAGCTGATGGCTGCCGAATCCGCGCCCTGTATCAGCGTCTCTCCCTCGGCCCTGAGCGCCGCCACGCTGAAGGCCATCGCAATGCGATGGTCGCCGCCCGCGTCGATTGTCGCCCCATGCAGTTGTTGACCGCCGGGCACGTCCAGGCCGTCTTCAAACTCCTCGACCTCGGCCCCCATTGCCCGCAGATTCCGCGCCACCAGCGCAATGCGGTCCGACTCCTTCACGCGCAGTTCTTTCGCGTCGCGAATCCTGATGCCGCCGCTGGTGTAGGGCCCAATCGCCGCCAGCACCGGCAGTTCGTCGATCAGTTGCGCCGCCAGCGCTCCGCTTACCGTCGTCGAGCCCAGGCCCTCTTCCGGCGCGGTGATCTGCACCGTGCCAACCAGCTCGGAATGCTTTTCTTCAAGATTCAGCACCGCAACTCGCGCTCCCAGCGCGGTGAGCACATCGAGCAGGGTGGCGCGCGTGGGGTTCAGCCCAATCGAATCCAGTACCAGTCCCGAGCCGGGGAAAAGCGCCGCCGCGCACAGAAAAAACGCCGCCGAAGAAATATCGCCCGGCACATCAGCCTCAATGCCGTGCAGTATCTGCGGCCCGCTGATCGCCACCGAATCGATCGACCGCGTGAGCGTCGCTCCGAAAGCTCGCATCGCCAGCTCGCTGTGGTCGCGCGTGCGCACGGCCTCGCGCAAAGTTGTAGTTCCCTCGGTCTGCAATCCGGCCAGCAGCACGCACGTCTTGATCTGCGCGCTTGGCACCGGCGTGGTGTAGTCGATCGCGTGCAGCTTGCGCCCTTCAATCGTGATCGGCGCGTGGCCCTCCGTGAGCGTCACCTGCGCGCCCATCTCCGCCAGCGGCTTGCGTACCCGCTCCATGGGCCGCCGTGAGAGCGACGCATCGCCGATCAGCGTAAAAACCCCCTCTTGCGCCGCCAGCAATCCCGAAATAAAGCGCATCGTCGAGCCGGAGTTGCCGCAATCCAGCGGATAATCGGCGGGTGTCACGCGCCCCGCCACTCCGGTAATCTCCACCGCTTCGCCGATCCGATTGACTCTCGCGCCCAGCGCCTCCATGCAGCCCAGCGTCGAAGCACAATCGGCGCCAGTAGAGAAATTGGTAAACTTCGACGTCCCCTCGGCAAAGGCCGCCAGCATCGCGTATCGATGGCTGATCGACTTGTCACCCGGCAGCTTCAAGCTGCCGTAGATGTTGCGGGCGGGGCGAATCAGGCGTTCTTGGGTTGCGATAGACAAGCAGTCTCCGGCCGCTCAGTGCGGCTGATTTGAGTCTATCGAAGTTGCGCAAATGTGGGTGCCCGATCCTTTCCGCGGCATCACCGCGGAAAGGATGGGAAAGCACGGAATCATGCGGTCAACGACCTAAAAGATGACCTTCAGCGCAAACTGCGCGTTGAAGGGCTCGCCCGGGCCGATGCCGGGGTTGCCGAGAAACGGTCCAATGGTCGAGCCAATCTCGCCGCCGGCATCGCTGGCGCCGGGCCAGCCCAGGGGCGCAAGGTTGGTGTGATCGAAGATGTTGATCATGTCGGCGCGGAACTGGACGCTGACGTTCTCGTGGATGACGGTGTTCTTGAGTACGGCAAGATCCACCGACTCATAGCCGGGGTTGTCGTTCTGCCCGCGGCGGGTCGGCGAATAGGTACCCGGCGCTGCATC
>Ga0335074_10016814_pt1 | contig 10299 bp, 9 predicted proteins | sample Lox_Sample_23_FD_206715 | JGI IMG/M metagenome (GOLD analysis project Ga0335074, IMG submission 206715) | Soil microbial communities from Loxahatchee National Wildlife Refuge, Florida, United States - Lox_Sample_2.3 | ecosystem: Environmental > Terrestrial > Soil > Wetlands | place: USA: Florida...
TCTCGGCCGGGATCGCGCTGTCGGCCTACGTCCGCAGCCCGGACTACGCCACCACCCAGCCGCGCCAGCGGATGCTCTGGCTACAGTTCGACCGGCCGCCCGACGACCCGGAAGACGCCTTCTTCGCCCGGGTGCTGCGCTACGTGCCCGACCCGCTGCTGGCCGGCGGCAACGACTCGGAAGTGCCCGACCAGCCGGTCGAGCCGCCGCTGCCGATCGACCCGGAGGTCATCCGGGTCATCACCCCCGGCCAGTCCGACGATCGCGCCGGGATCGCGGCCATGCAGGAGCTGGTCTCCGGCGACTCGGCCGCGCACTACCTGCTTCCGCTGCCGCCGGGCCTGGAAGCCGACAGCCCCGAGATGTTCGGCATGTTCACCTACGAGTTCCGGACCGGCCACGCCGGCAAGTGGTCGACCGCGCAGGGCCGGTTCGGCAACCCGCTGCGGGTCGCGGGGCTGCAGCATCCCGCGCCGGGGCTCACCTGCGCGGTGCGCCGCCTGACCACCGGGATCATCGCCAGCGCGCCCTGGGCGGATGCGGTCCTGAACGGCGTCAGCATCCGGCCGTACCCGCCGTACAGCAGGCTCTGGTTCCTGCTCTACGCGCAGGTCTTCCGGGCGGATAACAGCGACAAACGCAACGTCTTGCTCGGCGGGCGGGCGGCCACGGCCAAGCGCGTGCACACCCGGTCGGCCCCGCCCGATCAGTGGGGAAGCGCGACCTGGACCGGCTTCGAGGTCGAGGCCCTGCTGGCCGGGATCGGCATGCCGTCCGACGCGCCGCTGTCCTGCCTGGCCGTGGAGATCCTGCCCGGCGATCCGCCCGCCGTCGATCCCCTCGGCGCCGACCTGGGGACCGAACGAATCCTTCGGACCAGCCCACTCGTTTCGGTGCCGGCAGTCTGCTAAGAACCGGCCCGGGGCGATCGCGAGCACCGCATGTGTGCTTGCTTTGAGCAATCGCGGTCGCAGCGTGACCAGTAAGCCGCTGCCACCAATAGCCAGATCGGTACTGTAGAGCGCTATCAGCCTGTCCGTGATGTCGCGTCTTTGGGCGTGTCGCTCTGTCGTGGGCACGTTCCCTACAGCTACGTCTCCGATGGCGGGGAAGGACCGCGATCCCCCCTTTGTCTCTGCGTCTGTTGCCTTGCCCGTTGACATGCGAAGCCGACACGACTACATGTCCACGACGAACAGCCTTCGCGCCCACCGGGGCTTGTGTGGCCGACGGCTCGGCAGACGACTTGGTGCATGACTTGAGTCCGGCGTCATCCGCTTGATCCAGCGGATCAGGGCGGGTTCCCCTCCAGACGCGGCGTACTACGGGGACCTGGCCGGCCGGGCGGCTGTGCGGCCTGCTCATCTAGCCCTCGAGGAGATTGCTGCTGCGCTCGCTGATGCCGCGGTGCCCGTCACCGATCAGGAGCGCAGCGACATGCTGGCCCTGACCGCCACCATGAACATGAATGACCACGTCGCCCGCGCGCTGGAATGCTGCCCATCATCGGAGAAAGCTACTACCCCTGGACCAGCCTGCCGCAGCGATCAATGAGCTGAAAGTAAGCATCTACAATTTCATTGTTGAGTTTGGTTGCAGCTGTCCGGTCGCGCAATGTGTTCTTACGGGAGTACGACATGAGCTGATTTGCGAAATTATTAAGGTTGTCTGCAAGCTTGCTGGCAGCCGGGTCGGAAGCATTGAGTCTGTCGGCATTGAACGTTTCTTGGTCTTCCTCGAAGTTTGTTGAGTTATATGACGCGGCAGGGCAATTAGCCGCTCCGTTCGCGTTAGGGCACAAGAGCTGAGAAGTGCCGAGCGCGGTGGCCTGCTGATAAAAGGTGGTGGCGGCAGATTCGAGCTGAACAACCGCTGACGCTTGCTGCGCCGCGTTGGCCTGACGGTCGGCATCCTGAGTCTGATAGTGCGCGATGAAGAACGAGATCAGGCCTGCCACGATCGCCGAGACAACTCCGCTGACCAAGGCGTTGCCGGTTACGTCGCCCAATAGCTTCGGTTTCGCCGTCCGCCGTGTTGATGCCATTGGCTCCCCTTTCGTCTGGTCGGCCGAGCCTAGCGGTTTTCAGGCGGGGATGAGCCAGACACTATCTGTGCGGCCTCCGACTTGAGTCGGCTCATTCCGGGTTCGGGATGAGTTCGGCGCTGTGACCTGCATGTTCTCGGTTCGCAAGAGTTGGGTCCGGCACTCGCAGGTAGCCGCTGCCGACTCCACCATGCCGCTGGGTGCAGTCCGGACCGAGTAGCCACGGCTGGGTGGCCGACTCCTCGTTGTGATTCTGCGGGTTCTCGCACTCCTAGGACTTGTGCGGCTCTCGTATTGGTCGGCGGCCCCGCTGGGCATTTCTCTAGAAAGTCACACTCTGCGGCTTGCGATCCAACGCTCGTCGCGAGCGATTATCTTCTGGAGTGCGGTGATCAGTTCTGGCGCTTGATCAAGGTCTAGCTCAGCTAGACAGACTTCCTCACTGTCCTCGCCTTCATCAGACACTAGCGTGAGAATACACCCGGATCGTTCGACTCTAGTTCGATATGTCCAGCATCAGAGTATATCGAAGCGCGCAGGAATTCTCGTACCGGCGGCTCGGCTTTCCATTGCTGATCCTCCATGTGCTGATCCTCCAATAAGTTGCGAAGAGACATGGTCGGGACGTTGCGGATAAACGGGCAACGGGATCCTTCAGATCCTGGATAGCTAACCCGCGCCAGCAGGAGATGGGTCGACGCTTCCGGATCACGGAGCAATGTGGCTGACCAAGGCACCCATCATGCATGGCCGGACCGACATTCGCTGTTAGGCAGGCTGCTCTAGTAAGGTACGTTGCATGAGAGGCTAAAGAAAGGGTGCTTGAGCCGGTCTTCTAGATGTGTCGGTTAGATCGATGTTCCCGCAGCGGTGGGAGTGACGAGATTAACCTCCTGCTGTGCTGGCTCATGAAGATTCCCAAGAACGGAGCTGGTCACTGCTTCAGGGTGGCATTATCCCGCGCCGCTTGATGATCTACGCGACAGCTGCTGCTGCGGAATCGGAGGATAAAAGGCTGACTATTGAGCTTCCGTTTTTCAGCCGACAGGTCATGGCTCTGAGTTCGCTCGCCAGCGCCTCGTCATGCCATGGCCGGGGTGCCCGGCGATTCTTAGATCGATGATGCTTGTCGTGCGTCAGCGATTCTCGCTCGCGCCCAGCGCGGGATGATTCACCGAGTGGCTCTGCGATCTCGTCGTTTCCGCCGTGCTCGCTTCCGCTGCCTGGAGCGTCTTCCGGTTTGACGAGGCTGTCCATGATGGTGGCGCCGCCGCGGATGGCCGGGCGGGGCCGCGCTGACCCCGACCTGACCGCGAGTCGCCGAGCTGGCGGCACAGGGCCGGCCGAACCCGGACATCGCCGCCGAGCTGTTCTCGTCGCGCACCACCGCGCCGACGCACCTCTCGCGCATCCGGGCCAAGCCAGGCGCCCGGTCGCGCACGGAAACCGGCGGCGAGGCGCTCTGGCATCAGCCGCGGTCCATGCCCGGTCCGCAAGCAGCCTGCCGGTCATGCTGAGGGGAGCGTGCCCCGGGGATCAGCGGACGCAACCGATCCGGAGCCGGAGCGTCTCTGCAGACGTGGAGATATTCCGTTCCGGCCGCTGCGGGGCCGGTACCCGCGGCCATAACCCTGATCCTGCGACTTTGGCGGTGGAATCGAGATGAGACGTGTGAGGACCATCGGCGCGGGGGCGGTCCTGGTGTCGGCGCTGTCCCTCCTGATCGCGGGGGCCGCAGGAGCGCCGACAGCGCACGCCGCGGACAGCCGGGTGATGACGGCCCCGGCCGGCCCGGTACCGGCGGCGGCAGCAGTGACTGCTGCGCGCAGTCATTCGGTGCCCGTCTCGGTTCAGTCTGACGCCGCGATGCGCGCGGCCGGCAACCAGGGCCCGTCCTCCTCCGTCCTGGTGCCCTCGTCCTGCGAAGTCACCGCGACCAGTGTCACCGCGGCGGGCACCTACCGCGATGGGTTCGCGGCCGGGGTATACGCCCGCTACGGGGACGTGATTGACCTGTACGTGTTCAGCCGGCCGACGGCCGGCTACCCCGAGGGGATCCAGCTCGCCAGCGCGCCCTTCACCCGGCACTCCCCGTTCATCGGCGGGACAGGCCCGTGGACGGTCACAGTCCCGCTCGACAGCACGCTCGGCCAGCCAGCCAGGTGCATGGTGGCGGCCCAGCCGACCATGGATTTTCAGGGAGCCCCTTAAGCCTTCACGCCGGATCTCGTGACCTGGTTCCGTGTAATTCCGGTCCTGTGGAGGTACCGGGCAGGCGCGACGCTGGGTAAGCCGGCCCGGTGGCACGGCCGGACTATCCTGCACCAGCCCTTGCAGACTCCAGGCCGCGGCGATTTCCTGCCCGAACTTCTGCCCAAACAGGCAGCGCAGCGGAGGTAAAAGCCCATATCTCCTGGTCACAGCCATCAACTGGGTTAGCCGGCCAGGTTGCGACACCAGCCTTCCAAGCCGGCCCTGCGGATTCGATTACCGTGGCACCGCCCAACCCGTCAGTCAAGGTACTGGCCCTGCAGCGATGCAATCACGTCTATGCTCGACGCGGTGACACCGGCGATGATCTCCCCGGCTCGATGGACCCTAGCTTTCCAATCGCATAGAGTGACATGCTCAAGTATCGTCAATACCCAAAGCAAATTCAGATCGAATATATGTATTGCCTGCTAGTCAAATGGCGCCCTCGGATGCACGCAGATTACTCGTTATGGCGTGCCACCTGCCGCGGCCGACGAATGGTCGGCAGGCCGCTTGCGGTAATCGGAAACGTGAACCGTTTTTGGTGCGGTGGGATCTTTGAGCAGGCGCCGGGAGCTATTGACCGTGCCTATGCCAGGACGGGCGACGGCGTAGCTGGTCCTTGCCGGAGCTCAGCGGGTTGCGGCTCGAATCCAACGGGCATTCCCGTCACAGGTCACGGCCATACCGGCCAGCAGGCAGGGCCTGTCCCACGGCGGCTCCTGGCGCTGCACTGCTGGGAGAATCAGGTCGGCCCTGTTTAATCCCGCGGTCAGCCCGGCCGCGTTGGGACGGCGCGCTACCGGGCTAACTGGCAGCGGGCCAGGTGTGGACTGGCAGCCCGGTGGCTGCCCATTGGAGGTAGTGGTCGAGCATGATTGCCAGCGCACGCTGCCGGTCATGGTGTCGCTCGGCGGCGGCCAGCGTGGCGCGCTGCCACGCTGCGCCGGTCTGCCTTGAGGCCGCCCTGGCGGAGATCACATTAAGCAGCCCATTGGCCTCGTCGGCGGCCACGCCAGCCTCAAGCAGCCCCTGCCGTGCCGCTGGCACCAACTCGGCTATGAGCTTGGCGGCGGGGACCGTCCGCATCTGGTCTCGGGGTCCTGCTGGCCAGCTCAGCTGGGCGGACAAGCCGTGCTGGGCGGCACGGTAGAAGCCGTGGTCGGCCCGTTCGAACGGCACTGCGTAGGTCCAGTGCTGGTCTTGTGCGGCCAGCCACAGTGACAGCCCGACCAGGAATGCGGCGTTAGCCAGCATGTCGATCGTGGTGGGGCCAGCGGGCAGGGCGCGCATCTCGATCCGCAGATGCCCGCCCCAGGCGGGGTCGTAGATGGCCCGGTTCCAGCGCCACACGGTGCTCTGGTGCAGCCGGAGCTCATCCAGCGGTGGCGCCTGTTCCCCGGCGCTGCTTGCCATCGGGCCGCTAAGTACCGGTAGCAGCGGCTGGTACAGCCGGATGCTTTCGGTAAACAACTCCAGCGGCCCCCCGCGCAGCCAGCCCGTTCCCAGCGTGATGCGAGCCGACCGGCGGCGGGGTCCGTGGCTGGGGCGGTCGTCCGCCGACTGCTTGAACACGGCGATCCGGGTCTCTTCCCAGAGCCGGTGGCCCAGGAAAGTGGGTGAGTTGCCGGACACGGCCAGCACCGGTGCGGTGGCCAGCTGGACCGCGTTGTAGGTGCGCGTGAAGTCATCCGGGGCTACGCGAAGGTGGACCTGGAACGAGCTGTTCGCCCCTTCCAGCGCCACCTCGGCGCTGGCCAGTTCCAACGGGTGCTCGCCGGCGATCTGGATGCGGAACCGATCCTGGCGGAGCCGCCGTAGGCTACCATCCAGCGCCCGGTACCGGGGCAGGTCGGTCATCGCGCCGGGATCGAAGTCAGCCTCGCTGAGCGTGGGCAAGATGCCGATGAGCGCGGGCCGGCCTGCATGGTCTTTGGCGGCGTCGGCCACCCGGTCAACCAGCAGGTTCAGTTCGCCGCCGAGCGTGGTGAACGGCCGCCCGGCCAGTACGACGGGTGAGGCATTGAGTTCCAGGTTGAAGCGGTCCAGCTCGACGGTGACTCTCGGATCGGCCACCGCGGCGCGGATGGCCTGATTGCACGGCAGCGGCTGGCCTGCGCTGTCAATGAGAAACAGCTCGAGCTCGGCGCCTATAGTGGCGGGGCCGGTGCCGAATCCGGGGCGGTTCAGCAGCCGCGCGAGCACGGCCAGGCATTCCTCGAGCCGTTCGGCGAAACGGGAGTAGTCGCGCTCGTCGAACTCTTCCTTGCCGATGTCTGTTCCCATCGCCGGACCTCACCATCGTGGACGGGCTACGGCCCCGGGCTGCCGTTCGTGTCCCGGTACGAAGGGCCGGTTGCTGCTGAGATCCGCCGGCCGGTCAGCTTCGCGGGCAGAATGCGCACGTAGCGCGTCTTGGCGCCAGGTGCCCACGGGGATAGCCGCAGCTTGCGCAGGCGTGCCAGCTCTGCCGGGTCAGTGACCTCTGTGGCCTCGCCGCGGATTACCACGCTCCAGCCCGTGTGCGCCGCCTCGTCGGCCCCGTCGACCTCGAACGCGACCCGGCCGCCCCTGGCCGCAGCGGCGAGCTTGGTTCCTTGGTCGGTGCGGAACACCACCATGTGCCGGTCTAGGACGAAGTTGACAGGAAAGATGATGGGTCCCTGGTCATCCACCACGGCGACCCGGCCCAGACGCTGGCCAGCAAGCAGCTTGAAGCATTCGGACTTGGTCAGCTCCTGCCAGCGCGCCCGCTGTCCGGGTCTGTCATTCATGGTCGGCGCCGGGAGGTTCGCCGCCGTCCAGGAACAAGACGCTGGCGGGCGGGCGCCGCACGCTGGCCGTGGCCTGCACGACCGTCCCGAGGCGGAGCAGCACCTGCGGGTATGTGCCGTCACTCCAATGGGCGCCGATGTACTCGCGCAACCACGGAAGCTCCAGCGGCTGGCTGTGCAGCGCTGCCGCCACCCCGCAGGTGGCGCTGGTCAGCAGCACCCGTTGCAGCGCCTGCCCGGCATTGACCCAGTCGTCCGGGCGGTCATCGACGGTCGTCAGCAGGCACACGACACCAGCGGACCGGGAGGCCACCCCGAAGCCGAAACTAGGCAGGCCCCATCCGTGGCCATGAGCGAAATCGCGGCCAGGAAAATAGGGGTCGGTGCGCTCCGGGCACGCCGGGTAGGCGGTATCCGGCACGCCATCAGCCCGTGTGCTGCCCGGCGGGGATACCCATCTGGCCAGTTCCTTAACATGCGCGCCGTCGAACCGCATAGCACGCTCGGCCGTTTCGACGACCGCGGCGAGCGCCGCCCGTCTTCCCTCGCCGGTGATGACGCGCAGCAGCGCTCCGTCCCGCTCGGCGCCCTGCCGCAACACGGTCAACAGCTCCGGCGCGAGCGGCAAGGGCGCGAACCCGCCGCGATGTGTCCGACGTTGCCGCACCCAGCGAAACAACTGCTGCTCGTACTCGGCGGGATCGGCCCGCTGCTGCCAGCTCACCCGGGCGACCAGCAACCGCTGCGCCGGGTCGGGCAGAACACACGTGTCGGGAATGTAGCCGAGCGACCGCAAAGCAAGCCTGGCCGTGAACAGTGCGGCACCGCAGCTGATCATCATCTCGCGGCCGCCCGGATCAGCGACCGTCAACTGCCTGCTGGCGTCGGCATGCAGGCTGATCTCCTGACCATGAGCGCTGAACCACCAGGGCTGGGTGTTATGCACCGAAGGTGCCCATACCGCCGCCGCTACCACGAAAGCGGCAACTTCCTCTGCGGTGGCCCTTTCCGGGCCAGGCAGCCCTTCGGCAGACGACGCGACAGCGTTCATGGCTCCTCCCGCTTCGCAGCCGACAGCATCCCGGCGCCATGCCAACCCAGTTGGCGCTGGGCCCAGGTCACAGGGCAGGTGCGAAGGTCCGCCCCCAGCGGGACGTTGGTCTGCAATCGGAAACCGGCGGTAACAGCGGCTACCAGACGCACTTGGCCGTACCCCGGCACAGGTTGGGCCCTGGTGAGTAGGCGAAACGGCCGCCACCCGGAGCAGGTTTCGGCGCACTCGGTCTTCCCAGGGCCTACTGGCGCCGAGCCGCCGGTCGTGGCGGTCTTCCTCGCGCTGGCGAGTATCGCCGACATCACCCGGAATGCGCTGTTCGGCGGGACCGGGCGCAGGTCACTGGGCGGGCCGGACGCTGCCGTGACCGCCTGGCGGGCCTGTATGCCGTGGATCCCGCCGCGTGGCGGCCGTTACGACCATCGCGCCGGGGGATCTGCTTCTGTTCGCCACCATCGGCGAGCACCGGCGCGAGGACGCCGTGCTGACCGCTGGATGGCTGGGGACGCGGCTGTCACGGGGCCGGCCACGGCCGACGAGCGGCCAGCAGCGCGTCGATCAATGGGCACAGGTGGATCCGGTGGCCGCTGACCCGCCCCGGCTCGATCTCCACGACCTGTGCCACGGCGGGCCAGCGGCAGTCGGTCTTCACCCGGAGACCGCGGGGGATCACCGACCTGCCCTGGACCTGGACCGACCAGCCCGACCTGATCACCGGGTCGATCGAATCAGCAGTGAACGCGATGATCGCCTCGTCCAGTGACCGCTCGGGCAGCTCGAGGTGCCCCAGGCATACGGCCAGCCTGCGGCCGTGCAGGCAGTACTGGACGGGCACGATCACCGGCAGCGCGCGGACCGACAGCGCCAGCCGGCCCACCGAGACCGTCGCCAGCAGCTCCCAGCACTGCCGCTGAGAAAGCGCATCGCCATGTGCGGTCATGCCGCAAGAATCTACGAGCCGGGCGGATCACCCGACAGGGACCCACGTCCCGGCCAGGAAAGACCAACGGCCCGGCAGCGCGTCCGGGCCAGCCGCGGAGATCGCGGCTAAGGAGGCCAGCCCGCGCGGCAGCGACGGCACGCAGGTCCTGGGCCCTGGCCGATCTCCTGGCGCCGGACCAGGAGGCTCGCCGGCTGCCAGCAGACCCGCCCCGGCCGGGGCGGGATCGTCCTCACCAGGTTCCCGCGGCGGCCGGTGAGATTGTGCTCACTGCGGCGGGACCGCGCAACAAGATGCGGATCGCGCAAACGGAGCTGCCCGGCAGCACGGAGGGAAGGCTCGCCCCTACCTGGCGGTGAAGAGGCCCGGCGGCTGGCGTCGGCCAGCCCATCCTTTCCCGCTTACCACAGCAGGCTGCCGCGCCCGCCAACCGGCGGTGTCAGCCGGCAACCAACAGCTGAGCCGCCGGCCGAAGGTCCCGTGCGTCGGGGGCATTGGTCCATGGCGCACGCTTCCGCGGCGCGGTGGACTAACCTCGACGAGAGGGCTCCGGGCAGACGCGGAGCAGCGGAACCAGATCGCGCACCGCGCAATCGAGATCCGCGAGAAGCGGAGACGGGTCCTCTCGTCGTCCCCTGCCGGGACGGGCTCGCGCTGCAGCCGGCGCAGGCGTGAATGAGGCCGGTTACCATGTGCGCCATCGGCCCGGCGGGCATCCAGGATTCCTGGATCTGGGTGGCCAGTGTCTCCCCGCCGCAGCCGAGTCGGCTCCCGCGCCCAGCCAACGCATACGCGAGCATGATCATTGCCGGTCGGTACGGCCTGCGATCAGCAGGCGCCCAAGGCGCAGCCTGGGTTCTCGGGACCCAGCGCCTGGACGCGCGACCGGCAGACGTCCGTACCCCTCCAGAAGGCTGGTGCACGACTATGCGCAGTTCGCGCAGACCTCTCAGGACTCTGCCAGCGGCAGAGTAGACGAGTGCGGCCCCAAATCCACGGACTCGCACCGGGTGGTTTGGAGCCTGACTCACGGCCTCCGGCCGCGACGAGCCTGACGAACGAGTCCATGATCATGCTTCGTTGAGCTGCTGGTCCTGTTCCGCCATCTCGAGTATCACCACAGCGGCGGGCCGTCGGACAAGAACATTCGGGCCCAGGCCAAAGGGCGTTGGTCAAGCCAGCAGGGCCAGCCACGGGACGTTCGCCTCTGTCTGCCCAGCGGCCGGGGGCTGAC
>Ga0335074_10016816_pt1 | contig 10299 bp, 7 predicted proteins | sample Lox_Sample_23_FD_206715 | JGI IMG/M metagenome (GOLD analysis project Ga0335074, IMG submission 206715) | Soil microbial communities from Loxahatchee National Wildlife Refuge, Florida, United States - Lox_Sample_2.3 | ecosystem: Environmental > Terrestrial > Soil > Wetlands | place: USA: Florida...
TGAACTCCAGGTTTGACCGCAGATATGCGCCGAGCACCGCTCGCGCCGAGTGCTGCTCGCTGATCCGCGGGATCATGTACCGCGCGGCGTCCGCGAACACCGACTGGACCACCTGCTCGAGCAGTTCGTCCTTGCCCGCGAAGTGGTAGGAGATCACGCTCTTGCTGGTGCCCGCCAGCTCCGCGATCCGCGCGTACGAGGTCTGGGCGTACCCCAGTTCGGCCAGCACCTCGATCGCGCACCCGATGATCTGCGCCCGCCGCGCCTCCTCGGTGAAGGTCCGCTGCCGAACGTGTGGACCGCTCTCAGAACGCATGTTCTGAGAGTAGCACACTCGGTCGAATAGATGACGCGGCACCTATTCGGGCACGCCGGGATCGGGGCGGGGCCCCTGTCTCGCGGCGTGTCCTTGGTGCTGGGAATCTCTAAGAGGTAGCCGGGGCGGGCACGTGGTGAACCGTGGGTCGGCCCATTGACCTTGGCGTCTCGTCGCCGCTCATCCGCCTGCCACGGTCCCGCTGCCAGTGACGCTGCTGGTCACCTGCGGGTTGCCGCTGTAAAGAATCGCGCCAGTACCGGCCACCGTCGCGTTCAGGCTGGCCGTGGCGGTCACGCGGATAAGGCCTGAGCCAGTGACCACCGCGCGCACATCGCGGGCGGCCAGATTGTTCAGTTGTGCTAGGCCGGACCCACCGAGAGTGACGTCGAGCCTAGTGACAGATCCGCCAGCGCAAAGAGCGCCGCTGCCGGTCGTTGGAGCCCGCCAGATCAAGGCTGCTGAACGTGGCCAGGACGCGCGACTGCGTGGCCGCCACGCCCGATCCTTGCACTCCCGAACTCGACGCCCCACCGCGGGCCAGCAATGCCACCACAACCGCGGCCAGGACGAGGACGGCGGCGAGAGCCGGGACGAGGGCGGTGATAAGTCCGCGCTGGCCGTGAGGTAGAGCCTGCCCACCGTGGCGAGGAGGTGAGGAAATAGCCATGACCCCTCCCTGCAGTCCAGGATCCGGCCAGGAGCCCGGACAGCAACAGGGCCGAACAGCCTGGCCGCACCGCCAAATGACCCGCCTCCGCGACCTGGGCCATGCGAGCGGCGCACAGACTCGAATCGAACGCGCGGCCTACTGCTGAGAGGGGTCTTTTCGCCCATGCGCCAACGCACCTTCGGCCAGACCGGCCGAGCTTCGTGGTGGCCGTGAGCCATCCTGTCACCCGGCCGCGGCTCGGTTGCCTGGTCTGGCTGGCGTGCCCGGACTGGCGTTGTGTCGGTGGATGGGTGGGAGGGTGTGGATGGCGAAGCGGGCGGCGCGGCGGTGCACGCGGTGGCCGGGGGGGCGGTGCCGGGGCGAGGGGGTGGCCGGCGCGCGGTAGAGGCGGTAGAACCAGTACTTGCCGATCTCGATCAGCACCAGGTAGCAGGCGACGATCCCGGCCAGGGCGAAGAAGAACAGGCCTGGCAAGGGCCGGAAGCCCAGCACGTGGCCCAGCGGGGTGTAAGGCAGCAGCGCGCCGATGGTGACCACGGCGAACGCGGCGAGAAGCAGGGGGACGCTTGGGCGGCTGCGGAAGAACGGGACCCGGCGGGTCCGGATCACGAAGATCACTAGTGTCTGGGTGGCCAGGGACTCCACGAACCAGCCGGTGTGGAACAGTGCGGGCCCGGCGTGGAACACCCACAGCATGATCCCGAAGGTGACGAAGTCGAAGATCGAGCTGATCGGGCCGAAGAAAATCATGAACTTCCGGATGAAGCCAAGATCCCAGCGGGTCGGCTGGGCGAGCTGCTCGGAGTCCACCTCGTCGGTGGGGATGGCCAGCTGGCTGCTGTCATAGAGCAGGTTGTTCAGCAGGATCTGCGAGGGCAGCATCGGCAGGAACTTCAGGAATATCGACGCCCCCGCGGCACTGAACATGTTCCCGAAGTTGCTGGACGTTCCCATCAGCACGTACTTGATGGTGTTGGCGAATATCCGCCGCCCGCCCACCACCCCATCGGCCAGCACGTCGAGGTCTTTTTCCAGCAACAGCACGTCGGCGGCATCCTTGGCCACGTCGGTGGCCGAGTCGACCGAGATGCCGACGTCGGCGGCGTGCAGCGCGACGGCGTCGTTGACCCCGTCGCCGAGGAAGGCCACATCCGTGCCGGTGGCCCGCTGCGCGCGGACGATCTGGGCCTTGTGTTCCGGGCTGACCCGGGCGAAGACCGTGGTGCGGGCGAGCAAGCCGCCGAGCTGATCACCGGCCTGGTCGATGTCAGCGCCAGTGGCCACCTGGCCAGGCGGCAGGCCCAGGTCGGCGCAGACCTTGGCCGCCACGACCGGGTTGTCACCGGTGAGGATCTTGACCGTGATGCCGAGGGTGGCCAGCCGCTGCAGTGCGGCGCGCGCGGTGGGTTTCGGCGGGTCGAGGAAGACCAGGATGCCGCGGAAGGTCAGGCCGTGCTCGTCGGCCGGGGTGATGGACGGCCGGCCCGGCAACTGGCGGGTGGCCACTGCGATCACCCGGTTGCCGGCCGCGAACTCCTGCTCCAGTGCCTTCCGGGCGGCCGCGGGAACGCTGGTGCACCGCTCCAGCAGTCCTTCCGGGGCGCCCTTGGTGATGATCATCCGGTTGCCGTGGCCGTCGGCGGTGAGCACCGACACCAGGCGCCGCTCGTGGTCGAACGGCAGCGTGCCCAGCCGGTGGTAGCGGCCCAGCGCCGCCTGCTGCCCGGCTGCGGCGGGGGAGCCCCACAACGCGACGTCGAGGGGGTTCCCGCCCGCCGCCCGCCCGTTCTCGACCACCGCTTCGTTGCACAGCAGCCCTAGCAGCAGCGGCTCGTCATCAGCCGTCCCGTCCGGCCCAGCCGAGCGCATGAACCGCAGGCTGCCCTCAGTCAGCGTGCCGGTCTTGTCGGTGAACAGCACATCGACATCGCCCAGGTCCTCGATGCAGACCAGCCGCTTGACCAGGACTTTGGCGCGAGCCAGCTCGCGTGAGCCGGCGGCCAGGCTGGTCGAGACGACCGCCGGGAGCAGTTGCGGTGAGATGCCCACCGCGATCGACAGCGAGAACAGCAGTGCGTCGATGATGGGTTTGTGCAGGGTGACGTTGATCACGAAGATCGTGCCGGTCAGCACGCCAGCCACCCGCACCAGCAGCATCGAGAACTTCCGCAGGCCGATCTGGAACTCGGTCTCGGGCTGCCGCTCACCCAGCCCCAGTGCGATCCGCCCGAACTCGGCGGCCCCGCCGGTCGCAATCACCATGCCAGAGCCCGAGCCGGCCCGCACCACCGTGCCCATCAGCGCACAGCACGACAGTTCGGCCAGCGGCGTGCCCGCTGCGACGGGCCCGGCGGACTTCTCGGCCGGCACCGGCTCACCGGTCAGCACCGACTCGTCACACTCCAGCCCGGCGGTGGCTAGCAGCCGCAAGTCAGCAGGCACCACCTCACCCAGTTGCAGATCCACCACGTCGCCGGGCACCAGCCCGGTCACGTCCAGGCTGCCTGGTTTCCCGTCCCGCCACACCACGCACCGGTGGTGAATGCCCGAATGCAGCGCCTCGGCGGTCTTAGCCGCCTTGAACTCGTTGAAAAAACCCAGGCCCACCGACGCGACCAGGATCACCCCGATGATCACCGCGTCACTGGCCTGGCCCAGGAATGCCGACGCCGCGGCCGTCGCTGCCAGCAGGATCAGCAGCGGGGACCGCAACTGGCTGGCCAGCACCGGCCATGCCCGCGCCCGGTAGGCGCGCACCGCGTTCGGCCCCACCGCCTGCAGCCGCCGGGCCGCCTCACCCCCGGCCAGGCCCTCCGGGCCGCTGCCCAGCCGGGCCAGAACCTCAGCGCCGCCCAGGGCCGCGGCCTCCACCGCGGGCACCGGCCGCGGTACGGCGGCGCCCTCTGTCGCGCCGGAGACGGCGACCGCCATGCACACCTCGCTCCCGGTCGTCCTCCTCCATATGCTCTGGTCCCACCGCTGCACCCCGGCAGGGGCTAAGGTCACGGCCCCGGAGGCGCTTCTACCTCTGCCTCTCGGGAGAGCGGGGTGAGCATGACAGGCGAGCGAGGGTGTCAAAGCGGCAATCTGCCCATGCGCCAGCCAGCGGCCTCGGTCATGAACTCCGGCCTTAGAGCGCGAGTAGGTCCAAGCCCACCGCGGTAGTAGGTGCCAGCCCATGGCGCGGCGTCGCGGGGCAAGTCAGGATTGTCCGGCAGGTGATCGCAGACTTTGCCGTGCGGGTTTCACACGTAACTCACATAGCTCACGCACAAGCCTCAGGCCCGCACGAGAAGGTGTGACTCGTACCGGGACCCAGGGGTCTTCTGGCTTCTTCGACCGCCCTGGTGGTGGGCGAGGCACAGGGAGTATCGCGTGACACAGATTGGCTCTCCGGCAACGGAGAGCGGTTCCAGCAATCACGGCCGGCAGGCGGTGCGCGGATCGCGGCTCGCCCGACGCCGACGCGTCCTGTTCTGGGTGGCTGGGGGGGCGGCCCTGCTGGCCATCGGCGGGCTGATTGGCTCCTCGTTCGTGAAGTCGCCGCAGCAGATCGCGGCGGATACCGCGGCGCCGCCGCCGACGGTGACCACGGCGAAGGTTGCTTCCCAGATTCTTACCTCGTCGGTCCAGATGCGCGGCGTGGTGTACCCAGCGACGCAGTATGACGTGTACCCGTCCGCCCCGGAATCGGATACGGCCGCGACGGGTACCGGATCTGCGGCTGGCGGTTCGGCGGCCGGCGGTGGCTCGCTGGGGGCGGTGTACATATCGGGGCTGGACGTGGCCGCCGGCCAGACGATCCTCAACGGCGAGAAGCTCGCAGAAATAGACGGCGAGCCGCTGTTCGCACTCGCCGGCCGGGTGCCCGCATGGAGGGACATAACGCCAGGTGAGAGCGGGCCCGACGTGGCGGAACTGCAGAAGGCCCTTGCCGCGCTCGGGTACTACCAGGGTGGCGACACGCCCGGGTACTTCGGCACGGCAACCCAGGACGCGGTGACCTTGTACTACGAGCACCTTGGCTACACCCCACCGGCAACGGGCGGCGTCCCGGTGACGGACGTGATCTTCGTGCCGTCGCTGCCGGCGAAGGTGATCGCGGTGAACGGCGCCAGAGGGCAGCAGCCCGGCGAGCCGTTCCTGGAGCTTGCCGCACGCGGATCGCTGGCGCTGACCGGCGAACTGCCGCCCGCGTACGCCGGGCAGGTCAAGCCGGGCCTGAAGGTGAAGATCTTCGATGAGGTGACCGGCATCCACGCCACCGGGACCATCGCCGACGTGGGGACGGCGACGACGATAACCCCGATCGGAGCGATTGTGAACGTCGGGGGCGGCGCGGCCTCGGTGAGCTCCGCGGAGTCGGGCACCGGTTCCGGGTCCACCGGTTCCGGGACCAATGGGACGTCCGGCTCCGGCTCCGGCTCCGGCAATTCTGGCAGCGCCACGAACCCGGAGGGCACGCCGTTCATCCCTCTGGCCGTGGACCCGTCCAAACCGCTGCCCGCGGCACTGAATGGCGAGAACGTCCTGGTCACTGTGGAGACCGGGCGAACCGAGGGACCAGTGCTCACCGTGCCGGTGGCCGCGATCGTCACCACCGGGTCCGGCACCAGCTACGTCACCGTGGCCGGCGCGGACGGCAAGCAGACCCAGGTCCCGGTCACGCCGGGCATCTCCGAGAACGGCTATGTCCAGGTAACCCCGGCGGCGGGGGGCAGGCTCGCGGCCGGCGACCGGGTGGTGGTGAGCGGCTGATGACCGCGCCCGTGATCGACCTGCGCGGGCTCGCCCGCACCTATCCAGGGCCACCGCCGGTACATGCGCTGTGCCCGGCCGACCTCGTGATCGAGGCGGGCGATTACGTGGCGGTGACCGGGCCGTCCGGTTCGGGCAAGTCCACGCTGCTGCACCTGCTCGGGCTGCTCGACACCCCCACCGCCGGCCGCTACCTGCTGGATGGCCAGGACACGAGCACATTGCCCGACCGGGACCGGTCGGCGCTGCGCGGCCGGCGGATCGGGGTCGTCTTCCAGGCCTTCCACCTGCTGGCCTACCGGACGGCGCTGGAGAACGTGCTGCTCGCTGAGCTGTACAACCAGACCCCGCGGAGCACCCGGGTTCAGGCAGCGGCCGGCGCGCTGCGCGCAGTCGGGCTGGGCCACCGGCTCGACGCGCTGCCCACCACGCTGTCGGGCGGGGAGTGCCAGCGGGTCGCGATCGCGCGCGCGCTGGTCAACCGGCCGAGCCTGCTGCTGTGCGACGAGCCGACGGGAAACCTGGACTCGCAAAACGCCGCCACGCTCATGGAACTGCTCGACCAGCTCAACTCCGACGGCCTCACAATCGTGATCATCACGCACGACGCGACCGTGGCCGCGCACGCCAGCCGGACCGTCGGGATCAGCGACGGGATACTGTCCGAGCAGATCGGCACCGGCCGTGCCTAAGGCGGGCGCCGGCCTGCCGCCGCCCGCGCTGAGTGTCCGGGACACCGCGGCCGAGGCGATCGCGGGAATCGTTCAGCGGCCGGGCCGGTCCGGGCTGACCATGCTCGGTACCGTCCTCGGCGTGGGCGCGTTCGTCGCCGTGCTCGGCCTCACCGCAACCGGAGCGGGCCAGATCTCGCATCAGTTCACCGTGCTTGAGGACACCACGGTCACGGTGGCCGACAACGGCCCCGCCAACAACACCGCGGCGCCCGGCACCAATCCTGCGATCGGTTTCCCGGCCGACGCGGACCAGATCGCCGACCACATCAGGGGAGTGACCGCGGCGGGTGTCTGGTGGCCGGTCGCGCTCCCGGAAGGCACAAACTTCAGCGCCTCGCTCGCGCTGTCGGGGACAACCTCTCAGACGGTCGATCTAATTGCCGCATCGCCCGGGGCGGTGGCGGCGATGGTCCCGGTAATGGTCGCGGGCTCGCCACTGAGCACCTATGAGAACGACACCGCTCAGCACGTGGCGATGCTCGACTCCACCACAGCTGCCACGATCGGCATCTCCCCCGCCCGGCTGCCCAGCCACCCCGCCGTGTTCGTCAACGGGATCGGCTACACCGTCGTCGGCATCTACCGCTCCGCGCAGCGCGTGGTCAGCGGCAGCAGCGGGATGGTGATCCCGGAGAAGACGGCCTTGGCCGACTACGGCAACCCACAGCCGGGCATCGGGACCCAGGAAGAAGCCCAGATGGTCATCGCCACCAGGACCGGCGCCGCGCAGGCGGTGGCACGGCAGATCGCCGCCGCCGAACTGCCGGCCGACCCGCACCGGCTGGTCGTGACGGCGCCTCCCAACCCGCTGAAACTGCAGGGCGAGGTGAACGGCGACCTGGCCGGCCTGTTCCTAATCCTCGCGCTGATCAGCCTGCTTATCGGGGCGGTGGGTATAGCGAACACCACGCTGGTCGCTGTCCTGGAGCGCACCGGGGAAATCGGCGTGCGCCGCGCTGTCGGCGCCCGGCCCCGGCACATCGCCGCCCAGTTCCTGGCCGAATCAACCGCGCTGGGCACGCTCGGCGGCCTGATCGGCACCTGCATCGGCGTCGGGATCGTGGTGCTCTTCGCCGCCAGCAAGGACTGGACGGCCCTGCTGAACCCGTACTACACCCTGCCCGCCCCGCTCATCGGAAGCGTCGTGGGCCTGCTCGCCGGCGCGTACCCAGCGCTGCGCGCGGCACGGACCAGCCCACTGGCCGCCCTGCGGACCGTGTGAGCCGTGGCAGGCCGGCCCACCACGGCACGCCCGGGAAGGAACGATGATGAGCACCCACACCGGCCGGCGTCCCCTCCTCCGCCGCGCGGCCCTGGCATCATGCGTGGTGACCGCGTCATGCGCCGTCCTCGCGGCCTGCACGGCCAACGCGCCCAGGGGACCGGACACGGATGTGACGCCACCTGCCGTCGGCAGGCCGCCCGCCCCGGCCTCCGCCCAGGCCGCCCTGGCCTCGGAGGCGTTCACGCCCTACGCCGGGCTCGGCGCCGTCGACAACGACGGGCTGGCGCCTGGCGACACCTACGACGCCCTGCACACCGCGTGCATGAACGACGCGGGCTACGGCCAGTACGCCCCCCAGGCGCCGTACCCGGTGCGCACCAACCGTGGCTTCACGGAAGCGTCGCCATACGGGTGGCAGGGCTATATCGGCACCGCGCTGGCGGCAGAGCAAGGCTTCCTGGCCGGAACCCCCCTGGCGCCGGGCGGCGGCGCACCAGCGGGCGGCTCGCCCAGCGCGCCGTTCGCTGGCATGCCCGCCGGGGCGCAAGCGGCCGCGGGCAAGTGCTTCAACATCCTGGAGAACTTCAACAACACCCAGCTCACCCACTCCATGGCCATCATCGAGACGCTGAACAACGACATCGGCAACGCCGAGGTCGCGGACGGCTCGATCAAGAAGGCGATGGCGAATTGGTCGGCCTGCATGGCCAAGAACGGGTACCAAACCTCGAACGCGAACACGTTCTCACAGCAAGCACAGGTGACCCTTGGGCTCCGGTCACCCCCCGGGCCAAACCCCGGCCCGTTCACCCAGCCCGGCCAGCCGACCGCCGCGCAGAACAAGACCCAGATCGCGATGGCCGTGGCCGACGCGAACTGCACGCTTACCAGCGACCTGTCCGGGATCTACTTCGCCGTCCAGGCAAGCTACGAGCAGCAGTTCGTCACCGCCAACCAGCAGGCACTCAACGCCGGGGTCCAGGCGTACAAGGCCGCGTTCGCCAAGGCGCTCAAGACGATGCCCACCCTGCTCCGGACCACATCGGCCACACCCAACGTGCCCGGACCACCCCTGCCCAGCCACCATGGCGGCCACAACGGCACAGCCAAGCCCTCGCCCAGCCACTCCTGACGGCAGTCAGTGCGTCCGCAGCCGCGCGCGCACCTGAGGGAGCGTCCGATCGTCTGTGTAAGTGATCGTGGCGGGTTTCATGGTGTTGGGATCCGGTCCTCGAAGTAGATCGTGAACGCCTGGAGCGCCTGCTTCCAGCCCGAGCTGCGGATCCCGACATTGGGGCCGCGGAATTCCTCCAGGTTCCGCACAGCCAGGTAGAGGACTTTGAGGGCGGCCTGTTCGCTGGGGAACTGGCCGCGGTTGCGGGTGACCTTGCGCAGCCGGGCGTTCATCGACTCGATCAGGTTCGTCGTGTATATGACCCGGCGTACTTCGGGCGGGAAGGCCAGGAACGGAGTGAACTCCTGCCAGTGGGCCCGCCACAGCCTCACGATTGCCGGGTAGCGGCCCTCCCATGCGGCGGCGAAGTCCTCCAGTGCTGCGGCCGCGGCGGTCTCGTCGGCGGCGGTGTAGACCGGGCGCAGGTCCCGCGCCAGTGGCACCCAGTACTTGCGGGACGCGTAGCGCAGCGAGGCGCGGATCAGGTGCACCACGCACAGCTGGACGACGGCCTGCGGCCAGGTCACGCTGATGGCGTCGGGCAGGCCGGTCAGGCCGTCGCAGCACACGATGCACGCATCCGCGATACCCCGGCTCTTCAGCTCGGACAGCACAGTGAGCCAGAACTTGGCTGATTCCCCGGTCGTGGGCCCGACCCACAAGCCCAGCACCTGCTTACGCCCGTCGCAGTCGATGCCGATGGCCAGGTAGACGGGCCGGTTGGTGACCACCCCGTCGCGGATCTTGACCATCAGCGCATCGATGAAGATCACCGGGTAGACCGCGTCGAGCGGCCGGGACTGCCACTCCTGGAGTTCTTCGAGGACCCCGTCGGTGACCCGGGAGATCAGGTCCGGCGAGACCTCGACGTCATACATTTCCCGCAGGTGGGCGCGGATATCGCGGGTCGTCATCCCCCGCGCATACAAGGCGATGATCCGGTCGTTGAACCCCTCCAGCCGGGTCTGGCCCTTCCGCACGATCCGCGGCTCGAACGTGCCGTTGCGGTCCCGGGGCACCGCCAGATCCACCGCCCCGGCATCGGTGAGCACCGTCTTGCCCGTGGTGCCGTTGCGGCTGTTGCCGCTGCCGCGGCCAGCCGGATTGTGTTTCTCATAGCCCAGGTGGCCGGTCATCTCCTCGGCCAGCGCCCGTTCCAGCACCGCCTTGGTCACCTGGGACAGCAGCCCATCCGGGCCCAGCAGCTCCGCACCCTCGGCCTGGGCACGGTCTAGCAGCTGATCGGCCAGCTCGTCATCGACCAGCGGCCGGCGGCCCGGCGGGCCCTCACGTTTGCGGCCCATCTCCGCAGTGTCTGACATCGCGTGTCCTTCCGCGAGCCACCACCTGGCGGCTCATCGTCAGGCCACGTCACTTACACAGCTCGTAGGACACGCCCGTCCAGGTCACCGACCTGGG
>Ga0335074_10016817_pt1 | contig 10299 bp, 13 predicted proteins | sample Lox_Sample_23_FD_206715 | JGI IMG/M metagenome (GOLD analysis project Ga0335074, IMG submission 206715) | Soil microbial communities from Loxahatchee National Wildlife Refuge, Florida, United States - Lox_Sample_2.3 | ecosystem: Environmental > Terrestrial > Soil > Wetlands | place: USA...
ACTACGCCGCGCTGCGGGACCGCAGCCTGGCCACCCTGCCCGGCATCCACCGCCTCACCTCCACCATCGTGATGAAGCGCATCATCGACCACCGGCCCCTGCCCCTCACAACCCGAGACCGCTGAAAACCGCCGCGAGGATCGTCGTGGCCTACCGGCCAGGAACGCGCGCCAGGTCTGCCCGGACCGCCGGGGTGGGCCAGCGCGGACAAGAGTGCCCGGTCAGCCCAGGACAGCCTCGGGGTTTTGACCCGGCGCTGGAGCACGGCGACCTGATGGCGCAGGATGACGATCTCGGCGTCCTTGGCGCGGTCGGACCGGGCGGGCAAGGCGAGCCAGCCGAACATGCGCAGTACCGCGAGATAAGCGAATCGTAGTGTCACGGGTACTGACAGTGCCTGACCATGAAGCACTCGCGCAGCCAGATGGCTAACTCGAGGGTCCAGAGAAAGACCAGGTCAGCGGCTGTGACAGAATTATCGGCACCCACACGCAGACTGGCAGTCAGGCACGGTGGGCGGATGCCGGTCGGCCGACGGCGGGGCGGCGATCGTGGCGAGCATGTCCGCCGCCTGGCCGGCGGCGATCCGGTGAGCAGGGTCGGGTTGCAGCAAGCCGTCAAGCACCGGGCCGAGCGGCCCGGCATGGTGGCGTGGTTCGGGGTCGCTAGTCAGCAGGCGGCGACGCGGCAGGTTGAATAGCACTGCCGCCGTCAGCGTGGAGGCGGCCACGGTCTGTCCACCGCGGCCTCGTTCCGGGGGCAGCCGGAGTCAGTGGCCGGGGAACAGGTGCTGGCTCGGCATTTCCCGGCGCCGTAGCTCAGTCGCCTGGGGGGCAGGGCTTGCGGGCAAGGCGCCTGATGCGCCTGTCGGCAGTGGCAGTGCGAGCAGTTCCTGATCGCCGGTGTTCGAGACCGTCTCGATGTTGGTGCCCCGGCCGGTTTCGATGCCGCCGAAGAACCAGAGCAGGGCGCCGATCATGCCGACCACCCACACCATCACGTTGAAGAAGATCAGGTGGCTGGTGGTGAAGTGCTAGGTCCAGTAGATGGTCCGATGTAGCCGCCGATGCTGATGCACCGGCACAAGGCGGTGAAGCGCGCCCGGTACCTGGTGGGCCAGACCTCCCTTCAGCGTGTCCTCGGTGATGTAGGCAAGGTTCACGAAGACGTTCAGTACCACGAGCAGCACCCAGAACAGAGCCAGCGCGCTGATCCAGGTCGACTCGGTGGCCCAGGCGATCGCGGTGAACACCAGCGAGCCGAGATAGCCGACGAGCAGGAACCAGCGGCGGCTGAACCGGTCTGCCCACAGCGCGACGACTCCGGAGCAGAAGCCGGTCAGCGTGGTCGCCAGGATGATGTAGGCGGTCAGGTTCGGGAAGTGCACCGGGCCGAGGGTGTAGGTGAGCAACTCGAACCCGGTTGTGTCGGCGAAGGCGACGAAGATGACGGCCACCAGCCGCAGCCAAAGCGGCGGGTACCTGCGGCGCCGTACGGCCGCCTGCGCGGTCTGGGCCTGTGCCTCCTGCCGCGCCTTCGCCTGCGCGCGCTCGATCGCGGCCCTGCGGGCTGCGATTTCCTCGGCGCCGTAGAAGCGGAGCAGTTCGGCCCTGGCCTGGTCGACCCGGCCCTTGCGCATCAGCCACCTGGGTGACTCGGGCGTGCGGACCCGGGCGAACAGCAGGAGGGAGAGCACGAAGAGCAGGGTCGCGGCCACCATGCCGCGCTGGAAGGTGACCGAACTGGAGGCCGAGGTCAGGTCAACGATCGCGATGATCACGCCGCCGAGGTTGATGAAGTTGATCCCGAGCATCGCTATCTTGGAGCGGTGCTTGGTCGGCATGGTCTCGTGGACCGCCACCATGATCATCTCGCCGTCGGCCGCCGCGAGCAGGATCGCGAGGAAGATCAGAACGAGTGTGTAGGTGGAGCTGAAGAACAGCCCGATCGCGCCGACGCCGTAGCAGGCCATCGTGATGTAGAAGGTGGTGCGTCTGCCCTGCCAGTCGCCGAGCGGGCCGGCGATCGCAATCCCGATGATCAGCCAGAGCGGCGCCCAGGACAGCAGCAGCGACCGGAGAACGGCAGGCTCCTTGATCCAGCCGGTCGCCACGGGCGCCAGCGTGAAGATATAGGCCTCCAGCGTGTAGCCGAGCGCGAAAGACACGAACAGCCACGTGCCGGTTACTGGTAGATATCGTGGTAGCCGATGGCGAGCCAGGTCAGCAGCGGCTTGCCGTCGGAGTCCGGGCCGATGGTGAACAGCGCCCTCCCATCGGGGCCCGAGAAACTCCAGGTAAGCGAGTACACCTCGCCTATCTTGTGCACTCGGAGGCGCTTGGGCCATGGTGTCTCGCCGCGGTGTGCCCCCGCTGCCAGCGCCGGGATCAGGTGGGCGCGCATCGCGTCGACGAACAGCCGACGATGTTCGCGGGGTAGCTTGGCCAGCGCCGCGTCAAACCCTGCGGTGGTCTGGTATCTCACCCTCCTGCCTCATCGTCCAGTGCCTCCAGGTGCGCGAGGAAATCATCGTCGTCCTCGAACCGCCGGACGCGGCCTGCGGCAAGGTCGGTGTCGGCGTCGCGGAGCCTTTCCTGCCAGGCTGGGCTGTAGACCCAGGCGTCCTCCTCGGGGACAATGCGGGCCAGCCGACGGCCGTCGCGGGTGAGCACCGTGGTGACATGGCCGTAGGCGGCCATGTTGACCAACTCCGGAAGGTGCTTGCGGGCCTCGGTAGTGGTCATCTCCTGGACCTCGTACGGCAGCGGCATCGCATTCTCGCTCATGATCCTAGTGTACGTCATGTACGTAGCGCTCATAGTACGTAATCCGCCAGGGCCCCGGATTCGCCTGGGTGCCATGCGACGAGCTCCTCGGAGTAGCCACCAGTATCCTGGCTACCTGCCCTTTCCCCGATGCCCGATATCGCCGGCACCGCAGACCCACCCTCCGATCGCCGGTGTGGCGGTGAGGAGTCTGAGTTGCGGGGGGCCCTGGCTTGCTGCGTCCGGCTGAGGCAGCAAGCCGAAGGTGACCTGTATCTCTCGCGACGGGCTATGTTGACGCGAGTGCGCTGCTGGCCTCGGCGGCCGAGGGTGCCTGCCGCCATCACGGCCTGGAGTGCGAGCCGGTAGGCGGTGTCGCGGGCCTGGCTGGCGCTGACTTCGACGTCGGGCGTCACGCCGGTGCCTTCCCAGTTGCCGCCGGTGACCGGATTGACCGATTCGGCAACCGGGATCGTGGCCTGCAGGTGGGCGTGCACGGGGAAGGCCTCGCGGGGGTGGGCGCCGCCGCGGGTGCGCTCCCCGACGACCGCGGTCCGGCCGAGTTGCTGCAGGTCGTAGGCGAGCTGCTCGCCGCCGGAGAACGTGGCCGCGCTGGTCAGCAGGTATACCGGCTTGGTTTTCCCGAATCGGCGGCCGGGCACGTGCGGCAGCGTCCACATCTGCCGGGGCGTGAAATCCTGCCGTTCCCGGAGGCCGGTGAGCTGGACCGGGTCGCCGTCCCACAGGTAGCTGGCGACGAAGACGGCCATGCCGGGCTCGCCGCCCCCGCAGTGCCGCAGGTCGAGGATGAGCGCATCGGTGCGGGCGACAAGGCTCATCGCGGCGGTGATGATCTCCCCGCAGATGGCGGCCGGGAACAAGATGGGCTGCAGGTCCAGGTACCCGACGTTGCCCGCCAGGCGCTGTACGCAGGCAACGCCACCGCAGACCCGGTCGGCCCACTTGGCCAGGGACGTGACCTGGCCGGCGTCGTCGCCGGGAGCGCGTACGGGTAGCGCCTCATCGTGGTACTGCAGCCGCAGGTGCTTATCGCCGTTGGCCGACTGCAGGTCGGCGGTGACAACCGCCGCTAGCTCAGCCGCATCGGGCGGATAGCGCCCGGCAGCCAGGCCTTCGGCCAGCACGCCCGACACCGCTTCGGCGATATCGGGGAAGACATAATGCGCTTCTAGCAGGGCGCGTACCTGGCTGACGACACCAGCCGGGTCGGCTTGGTCCGGTGACTTGCCGGTGGCGTCCGTGGCTGCGATTTCTGGCATAGCGTTCAGACCTCTTTCCCGTTACGCCGATCGGCCGGCCACCAGGCGCGCTCTCCGAAGGCGAGCAGGCCGGCGGAGACGAGAACGGTGCGGACGAGCAGGGTGTCGAGCAGGACGCCGATCGCCACCGCGATCCCGACCTCGGTGACCGGCAGTAGGGGAGCCGGGCGAGATCACCGAAGGTGCCGGCCATGACGATGCCGGCGACGGTGATGACTCCTCCGGTGACGGCGAGCCCGCGCAGGGTCCCCCGCCGGATTCCGGCCTGCCGGGATTCCTCCCGGATGCGCGCGGTGAGGAAGATGTTGTAGTCCAGCCCGAGCGCGACCAGGAAGATGAACACGTACAGCGGGATCTGGGCTTCGATGCCGGAGAACCCTAGCCCGCGCCACAGCAGGCTGGACAGCCCGAACGAGGCAGCGAAGCTGATCGCGGTCGTGACGACAAGCAGGACAGGCGCCACGACCGCCTGTAGCAGCAACGCGACGACGATGAAGATCACGGCGAGAACCAGCGGTATCAGCACCAGCGCGTCGTGGCCGGACAAGTGAATGATGTCGTACTGGATGGCCTGATCCCCGCCGATCAGTGCGCCCGGCGCGTCGCGGCCGACGTGATCGCGCAGGCTCGGGACCGCGGCGTAGGCGCCGGCGCTGTAGGCCGGGGCGGACAGGGTGACCGAGTAGTAGTCGTAGGCGCCGACCGGAGGGCCTGCCGTCACTGCCAGGACGCCCGGCGTCGCCCGCGCTGCGGCTACGGCGGCCCCGGCGTCGCCCGGCGGGGTGAGCAGGTCGAGCGCGGAGGTGTCCTGCGCGCGGAAATGCTCGGCGAGCAGCTGCGCGCCGGTGACGCTGCCGGGATGGCCCTTCACGGTGGCCACCGGGTTGTTGTCGGTGTGCAGGGTGGCGAGCCCGGCCTCGGCAACGGGAACTACGACTTCGTGCACGTGATCCCAGGCTGACCTATCTGGATGATGGGAGAGCCTCGGCGAGTTCGCTGCTCAGCGGCGTGACCGGAGGCAGCGGGTTGGCTTCGAAGCACCATGGTTTGTGTTTTCGCAGCAGGGCCTCGCCGTCGCGCTCCCATGAGAAGCCGGGTTTGTTCAGCAGGTGCTGGAAGAGCTGGCTGGCCCGGCCGCTATCCGCCCCGGCTAGCCGCCGGAACGGCAGCGCTGAGATGCTGTCGGATTTCAGGTACCCGAGGACCGCCTGCCGGTGCTCGGGGTTGGCTGCAAGCCCGGGATCCTCGAACGCTTCGCGCACCAGGGCGAAGTTACCTAGGAACACAAGCCCTTCCGTTTCGTCATAGGCCAATGCGACGGTCGGCGCGCTGGCAAGCTCGCCCGGCACGCTGAACGCGGGTGTCCTGGCCGCGACGCCAGTGTCGACGCTGCCCGCCACCGGGCCGGCTTCCTCGAGCACCCGGCGGGCATTCCAGGCAAGGAAGCCGTTCATCCGGGATGCCACCTCGGACCCTGGCACTACGATGAGGTCGCTGCCGAAGAACTCGATGAACATCACCCGCTGCCTACGCGCCAGCTCCCAGCCCTGGATCACCTTGGCGGGGTTGCGGAACACCAGCCGCGGATTCTCGGCCGCCAGTTCCGCTGCCACCTGGAGCACCCCTGCTCGCTGGGACGCGCCGAAGGTCTGCTGCGTCCCGCTGAGCATCCAGCCGGTGTCAATGGGCACGATCCTGGCGATCATGAGGTATCCCGGCTTCATCGGCGCCAGGGCAACCGGGCCGGCATTGGAGTAGACCCGGTAGGTCAGCTCGTCGATGAGATTGATGGTGATGATCGCCTCGCCGTCGCGCTCGCGGATCTCGAAGACTCCCTCCACCACGTCGCGCCAGCCGAGCAGCATCCGGCGATCGGATTCCGCGAGCTTGGGATGCGCCGAGACGAAAGTATCCACGACAGTACGCCCGCCGGGAAGGGGACGCTGCAAGATGAAGTGGTCGACGATGTTGATGAACTCGGATTCATCAACGGCCTTACCGCGGGAGCCTGCGCTGAGCGCCTGGTCGAACTGCCGGGAGAAGCGCCGGGAACGGGCGAACTCGACCAGTCGACGCTTGAGGTCACTGCAATGCTCCAGCATGTCTGCTACCTCGGACGCTGCGGCGACGTCGGCCACGGTATCTCGGCGAGGGCTGGCCAGCCGTCCACCAGCGTGCGGAAACATCTCAGTGGCGGAAGCAACGGGCGGTGTTCCCGTCTCCTGGGATCTCGCGCGAGCTGCCGTCTCATCCGGCCCCGGCGCCGGTATGTAGGGGATGAGCCCCCGCCGATAGGCCTCCGCCTGGATGCCGGGCGGCACGTGCCTGGCGTCCACGGCCAGGCCGTTCACTTCTATGATCCAGGCCAGCGGGTTCTGCGCGACGACGTCGGCGCGCTGGAACTCCGGCGAGAAGTGACTGATCCGCAGCAGGTCGCGGACCTGCCTGGCCTTGCTGGTCATGGTGCTCTTGGCCACGCCGAACGCCGCACTGAGCTGATCAGCGGTTACGCAGGGCTCGCTCGCGGGATCAGCCAGGAAGTTGACATGGCCCAGCGCATACACCACGCCGGCCGCCCATGTGGCACGGCGGCCGGCCTGCAGCGGCGAGGGCCGCTTGCGCGCCAGCTTCGCCACCGCCCGCCGGGCGAGATCGGCGTACTCCTCGTCGAGGACGGATAGGCACACCGAGTCGGTGATGCCGACGATCTCGTCGACCACCGGCCGCAGTCCCTTGGGAATCTTCAGCTCATCAAGCGTGATCACGGCGACCCCCAGGCCTACATGCCTGATCAACGCGGGTTTTCGGAGCCAGGGCAGTCCGCGCCGGATTCTGCGCAGCCGCCGACCGCCCCCAGTTCTCCGCCGGAGTGACGATCCGAGGCTGCTCCCGGCCAAACCGCTTGAGGTACAGGTGCTCGATGAACTGCGGCAGCGGCGTCTTCCAAGGTTCTTGCCTGTGGTTGCTGAGCTTGCCGAGCTTTCCCGGGTTCAGCCCGAGTTCGCGGGCCATCTGCACCTGCGCATGTGAGAGGCGGTGCCGCTTGCGTGCCTCAACCCAGGCCTGGATCTGAGGCGGAAGCGCCTTCTGTGAGTTTTCCACACGAAGACTTTTCCATACGGGCCAGCCCAGCCGATGATGATAGGCCGACATCCCTTCCGCGCCCTCAGGCGGCACTGGCGGTGGATCCACAATGCTGCTCCTCGGAGCAGCCACCACTATCCTTGCTATCTGTCCCTTTCACCGACGCCCCGATATCGCAGGCACCGCAGACGCGCCGCGGGATCGTCGGTGTGGGCGGTGAGGAGCCTGAGTTGCGGGTCAGCCTGGCCGGTGTGAGCTGCGTCGGCACCACGACGATCGGCCGGATCCTTGACCCGGAGGCCAGCGCCGCAATTATCGACAGCTGGCTGGGCCCTACCTGAGCGCGCATCGAAACCCGCCCCAGGGCTCGGTTCGCTACGGTAACGCGTATGCGCACGGCGACATCGAGCGGATACAGGTCGGGTCGATCGCCGCCTACGTCGCGGCCATCGGCGGCTGCCTGCGCGTGGTCGTCGGCTTCGATCAGATCGGCACGACATTCTTCCCGGCCAGCGGGACCAGCGCGGCCGGGCCGCTGTGGGCCGCGCTGATCGCCCTCGCCGACCAGTACGCCGGCCGCCACCTGGGCTTCGTCAACCCCGCCATCTACCGCATCGGCCGCAGCGCCCGCTACCACCAGGCCTTCCACGACATCACCACCGGAAACAACACGGTGAAGTTCCCCCGCCAGACGATCACCGGCTACCAGGCCGCGCCCGGCTGGGATCCGGTAACCGGCTGGGGAAGCCCCAACGCGCAGGCCCTCATCCCCCTGCTCGCCCGTTACACCAGCCCTTAAGCCGGCACCGTCCCCCGCCGTCAGGCGCAGATTGCAGTGCTGGCGGCGCCGACCGCGCGGGCATGGCGCACCAGGCACGGCTCCCGGCCACCCCGCGCCGGCAGGCACGCCCTATCTAGATCGTTGATCGGGGGATCTGGTGAGGTCAGGGACTTAATCGTCGTAGGCGATCAGGGGCGCCGATCTGCCAGTTGTGCCAGATGTGGCGTTCGAGGCCGAGCTGGTTTTTCAGCGTCCAGATGATCGCCTCGACGCGCTGCCGCAGCCAGTTCGGGAAGTACCTGGGCTGCTTCTCGTCCTTGCGGGCCGGGCGGATGAGGGTCAGCTGCATGTCATCGCTGGTGAAGAACAGCTCGGTGTCCTCCCCGGACAGGCCCTTGTCCGTGACGACCTCGGTGCCGGGCGCAGGCCGGTTCGCGGCTGGCTGGTGAGCGTGTTCCGGGCCTGCTCACGCCCGCCGTGCAGTTCCGGATTGGCCACGCTGAACCCGGTGACGGTTCCCTCGCAGGTACAGATCAGCAGCAGCTTGACGCCCCAGTACCAGCGCGAATGGCTCGGGCAGTACCCGTACCCGGCATATCCGTACAGGTCAGAACGCTTCGCGGTAATCACGGACTGCCCGCACGGGACTGGGGTCGCATCCATCAGCCGCAGCAGCTCCGCGGTCGCTGGCGTCGCGTCGGCCAGCCACCGCAGCGCGGTCTCCATCAGCGACGCGGCGGCCCGCAGCCGCGTGTTGTACTCAGACTGGCCCAGCAGCCGCGGGAACAGATGACCGATCAGCTTCGGCGCGATCCGGAGCCAGTGCCGCTCGTCATCAAACCGCAGCAGCACCTGCGCCACCGCGATGCACACCAGCTCAGCGTCGGTCACCTCCGGCCGGCCGCCCGGCCCGCGCGGGATGAACCCGCGCCCGGGGATGATTCGGTCGGTCAGTTCCACGTAACCGATGTCAGGAGAGTGTCCAGGCCGGCGATCATGACGGGCTCCAGGTCCGGCGTGTGTGAGAACGCCGATTCTGGACACTCTTCACATCTCAGTCACGGACCACGCCCGGTGTGTCGTGTCACGCCTTCCTCACCAGGCACGAAAGCCCGATCAACGATCTGGACCCGGATCGCCCCGGACCTGATCGATGCGAGCCTGGCCGAACTGCTCATCCTGGCGGCCGCCGCCGCACTGGCCGTCCCTGACGCCGCCGGCGCACAGACAGCCGCGCCCGCACCGCCACCGCATCCGCACCCGGGATGAACAAAAACGGCAGCCTGTCTGTCGGCAGAAGCGTTGCGACACTTGAAAATGCCGATGTAGGCGGCGTTGAAGATGCCGATGGAGAACCGGGCAATTCGGGCGGCGTCCTCGGCACGGCGCCGGGGTGAAGGCGGATGCGGGAGGTCATGCCTGTCAGCGGGCAGACGGGAGCCGAGCGCCTGGACACTCGCGCTCGCTCACCGGAGTGACAGAAGACTTCGTTCTGCGGGCCAGTCGGCAGCATCCGGCCACTGCCGAACTCACGCAATTGGGCGGTTCGTGTCCGCGCTGGAGTCGCGATGCGTTACCGACAAGCGATCGGATCGTGGACAACGGGGCTCTGTCTGGCGGCCAATGACCGGTGGCCGCCAAGCAGAGTTCGTTCCAGCTGATGCCCGTTACCGGGCGGCGCCTGTGACGTAGGCGGCGACGATGTAGGTGGCATGCCGGTCCAGGCTGCCACGGGCGCGGTCATACGGCATCGTGGTTCTCGGATCAGCGTGCGAGGCGGCCTCTTGCACGTCGCGCAGCGGCACCCCGGCATCGAGCGCGGCAGTGATGAATGCGTGTCTGAGCGTATGGGGCGTAACCACCTTGCCGATGCCCGCGCGGCGGGCGACCTCGCGGACGACCCTGCCCGCGCCGTGCCGGTCCAGCCCTGTCACGCTATGCCGTCGGCAAGCAAGCGCCAGAACCGTCAGGCCACCCTAGAAACGCTCCAGACCGCCGACCCTGTCTCTTTAGCAACAGCGTGCCGATGGACTGTGCGTCGCGTACAGAATGTCCAGTTCTGGCTCACGCTGCTTTCCGATGTGGCCTTATCGCGTATTCGGTGCGGGGCGCGATCCAGGATGGGGCACCTCCGACCTGCCTGGCCGGCGGTGAGCAACCCGGCCCCGCGGCCGCCGCTTGCCGCGGCGCGCTCCGCGGCCGGTTCCCGCTCTTGCGGGCACGCGGGCCCTGACCACGGTGCTGGCGGGCGCCTCACCGGAGGGCAGGGTGGTGGCCGGCCCCGGTCCGGTTTCTTCTCATCAGGTCCTGCGGGCTGGCGGGATGGGTGTCTGTGCCGCGGGGCTTGGCGCTGTCCGGCCGCGGGGATGGCGGTCTGGTCGCTGGATGG
>Ga0335074_10016818_pt1 | contig 10299 bp, 6 predicted proteins | sample Lox_Sample_23_FD_206715 | JGI IMG/M metagenome (GOLD analysis project Ga0335074, IMG submission 206715) | Soil microbial communities from Loxahatchee National Wildlife Refuge, Florida, United States - Lox_Sample_2.3 | ecosystem: Environmental > Terrestrial > Soil > Wetlands | place: USA: Florida...
CCTCGTTCCAGGTCCTCAACAACTTGCCGTTTGAAACCCTCACTGTAACGATAAACAATCCGTTGACCCATCCCTTTTACTCCTGAAATAGTCGCCTTGATGTGTCAACTTATTTCAGGACAGGACACATAATCTGAAAACCGAACACTGCAATCTAGAATTATTTCACTTCCCAGCACGCCGCGATGTGCGTTGGATCGCCCCCTTTGATTTCCATTGGCGGCATTTCGTGCCTGCAGCGTTCCTTGGCTAATGGGCAACGCGGATGAAATGGACAGCCCGAAGGCGGATGGGCCGGGCTGGGAACTTCTCCTTGTAATACCGTGCGCTGTCCAACCCGGTGCGGCTGCGGCTTGGGAACCGCAGTCAACAGCGCCTGGGTATAAGGGTGTTTGGGCTCACTGATTAATTTATGTGACGCCGCTGTCTCGACGATGCGCCCCAGATACATCACCGCAATGCGATCGGAAAAATGTTCCACCACCGCCAGGTTATGCGCGATGAACAAATATGACAGTTTCATCTCGCGCTGCAGTTCGGAAAGCAGGTTCAGAATCTGCGCCTGAATGGATACGTCTAGCGCTGAGACCGGCTCATCGCATACAATCAACCGCGGATTCGACGCCAGTGCTCGCGCGATGCCGATCCGCTGGCGCTGGCCGCCCGAAAATTCATGCGGGTAGCGCCCGGCGGTGTCGGGCGTGAAACCGACGCGGCGCAGCAATTCGGCGACACGATCGGCGATCTGTTGCCGTGGCAGCAATCGGTGCACCAAAATGGGTTCGCCGATCATCGCGCCGACCGTCATGCGCGGATTCAGCGATCCGACCGGGTCCTGAAAAACGATCTGCATGTACCGGCGTAACGGACGTAATGTGGCGGCGCTAAGCTCATAAACGTCCTGTCCTTCAAAAGCCACCCGGCCGGAAACCTCCGCCGCACCGTGCGGAATCAGGCGCAGAATTCCCCGCCCCGCCGTCGTTTTGCCGCAGCCGGATTCACCCACCAGCCCCAGCGTTTCACCCTGATTAACCTGTAGTGATATGCCTTCAACAGCCCGAACATACCCGGATACTGAACTAAAAAAACCCGTGCGAATAGGAAACATCACGCGCAGATCGTCCACTTTTAACAGCGGGCCATCCCCATGGCCATTGCCATCGTTGGTGTTATTCTGCGGTAAGCTGATCTGTGTCATGTTTCTGCTAACTCGCACCCGACGCAACGGACTTTCCCTCGCGCTTAAACGCCAACCGCGGCTCGCTTTCCGGCGCGGTGGCATACCCTTCTATGTCAAAACACGCCACCCAGTGACCCGGCCGGACTTCCCTTAGCGGCGGCATCGCCGCTTTGCATTGCCGCCGCCCCGCATCGGAACATAACGTACAGCGCGGCTCAAACCGGCAACCCGCCGGCCAGTCGCGCGGACCCGGTACCACGCCGGGAATCGTCGGCAATATTTCATGTTCGCTGCCGAGTTGCGGCACGCATGCCAGCAGACCCCGCGTATACGGGTGCAGCGGACTTTCAAATAATTCGTAAACATTGGCGAATTCGACGATCCGCCCCGCGTACATAATTGCCACAACGTCGGCGTTCTCCGCCACAATGCCCAGATCGTGGGTAATCAGCATCATGGTCATATTGGTTTGTTTCTGCAGCTCAGAAAGCAGTTCCAGAATCTGTGCCTGAATGGTTACATCCAGCGCTGTGGTCGGCTCATCGGCGATCAGCAATTGCGGCCGGCACGCCAGGGCCATGGCAATCATCACGCGCTGTTTCATGCCGCCTGACATCTGGTGCGGATAATCCCCCAGGCGCCGCGCGGGGTCGGCAATGCCCACACGCCTGAGAGACTCCTCTGCAATCTGCATCGCCGCATGTAAACCAACCTTTTGATGCAGTTGGATGGCTTCGACGATCTGTTCGCCAATGGTAAAAACCGGATTCAGGCTGGACATCGGCTCCTGGAAAATCATGGCGATTTTTCCGCCACGGATTTTTCGCATCCTTTTTTCCGATAAAGCCAGCAAATTCTGGCCGGAAAGATTCACTTCACCTTCGGCGACATACCCCGGCGGAATAATCAGCCGCATGATCGACATAGCCGTCACGCTTTTGCCGCAGCCGGATTCGCCCACCAGTGCCAATGTCTGGCCTGGATAAATGGAAAAACCGACCGAATCGGCGGCGTTAAATGCGCCGGCGGCAACGCGAAACTCCGTGCGCAGATTTTTTACGCTCAGCAAAGGCTGCTCGGACGACGCTGTAAATGGTTGGTCAAGTGCCATGTTAAGAGCCTCTAAACCTTATCCCCGCTCTAATGATGTCGGATCAATCGCGTCACGCAGCGATTCGCCGATATAAATAAACGCCAAAATCGTCAAAAACAGTAGGAACCCCGGAAACAAAGCCTCCCACCAGTGAAAAACTACCGCCGGATTACCGGCGGAGTTAAGCATGTCGCCCCACGAAGGCGTCGGCGGCGCCACGCCTACACCCAGGTAGCTTAGCATGGATTCAAGACTGACCGCCCCGGCAAAGCCGAAGCTGGCCGAAACCAATACCGGCGTGAGACCGTTGGGAAGTATGTGTTTAAAGAGAATGCGCCATAGCGGAATGCCGCCTGCGCGGGCTGCGGTAACATAGTCAATCTGCCGGATGCGTAAAAACTCCCCGCGCAGCAGCCGTGTATAGCCGGTCCAGCCGACAACGCCAATGATTACCATAATTATAAAAATATCGCGCCCGTAAATGGCGACAAAGGTAAGTATCAGGAAAAATGTCGGCACCGATTCAACAATTTCCACCAGCCGCATCCCCAGAATATCGACTATGCCTCCAAAGTAACCGGCCAGCGCACCAACCAGAACCCCAATCGTCAGTGCGATAATCTGGCTGACAAAACCGACCCCCATCGCAATCCGCGTCGACCAGAGCAGGCGCGAGAGAATATCGCGCCCGGCGGTATCGGTGCCCAGTACATGCCGCGAATCGGGCATTTGATTAATCAGATTCGCGCTCAGCGGCTCTTGGTCGGCATAGCCCCAGCGAATCGGCGCAAATATCGCATCGGATACCTGGCCCGCGGAAGCCATGTCGCGATAATCCAAGGCATCCAGCCGATTCTGATGGAATATGGCTATCAGAATGCTCGCCACCGTTGCCGCCGCCGTCAGCCACAAAAACCACGTCCGCCGATGGCGCACGCGTGCTAGCGCCTTTTCCTTTCGGGTGCAAAAATGAGCGATCAGATAAATCAGAAAAGCGCCGGCGACAACCAGCAAAATCAAATCCACGCTGGCCAGATCGCGAAACAGCGGAAACATCCGCACCGCCGGTTGGCCCGAACTGCCCGGAATGACCATGGTGTAAGGGACGCCGTTGGCGATAAAAGGAACAAAAATTGCAATCAGGCAGAGTAAAACCAAATAACCTGTGCAGACTTTTACCAGGAGCGGTCGAAACACTCTGGCGACAATCTGCTGTGTTAAAGTACGTTCCGAACGAAGCAGAACCGGCATATCGGGCATTGGCTGGCTGATCTCAGTCATACGTCACCCGCGGATCGGCTATGGCATAGCAAATATCGACCAGAAGATATGAAAATAGTGTCAGCACGCTTCCAATCAACGCCACCGTCTGTATCACGGGAAGGTCGCGCGCGAATGTCGCCTGAAACGCCAGCCGTCCCATGCCGTCGATGGAAAAAATCTGTTCGACAATCACCGATCCGCCCAGCAGCCCCGGCAGCGACATGCCGGTGATCGTAATCAGCGGCAACAGCACATTGCGAAACACGTGGCGGATCAGCACCACAGGTTCCGAAAGGCCTTTAGCGCGTGCCGTTCGGACAAAGTCCTGGTGCATGGTATCCAGCATCGAAGCCCGCACCTGTTTACTCAGGTAGGCAAAGGATCCGTATGTATAGCACAACGTCGGTAATGCAATATGCCAGAAATAATCCCCGACATATTGCAAATAAGTCATATTGTCCGTGTTGGTCGAATGAATCCCCGCCGACGGAAACCAGTTTAAAAATTGTGGGTTGGCCAGAAATCCCAGCAGCATCGATCCGACCCAAATCACCGGCAATGAATAGAGGGCCAGCGATCCGAAGGCATAGATATGATCGAAAACCCCTCCTTTGCGAACCGCCGCCAGCATTCCCGCCGGTATCGCCAGAATGTAAATCACTACCATGGAAATAAGATTGATGATCAGCGTCACTGGCAGCCGCTGTTTGATCAGGTCCATCACCGGCTGGTTGTATTGAACGGACGTGCCGAAATCCCCCTCGCATGTGTCGCGCAACCAGTAAATATATTGCATCGGAAGGCTGATCGGTTTGCCATTCTGGTCAACCAGATGCAATCGTTTGGACATCATCTGCTGCTCTGCCTGTTGGGCTTGCCTGGAACTCATCATTCCGGATGAATATTCTCCGCCACCGGTGGTTAAGCCTGGCGCAAAACGCATAATGGCAAAAAGCAGGAAGGTCATGCCCACGAGCGTGGGAATCATTAAAAGCAGCCGGCGTATGATGTACGTGGTCATAATTTAGATCTTTAGAGGCGCTTAATGATATTTCTGCAAGGCCTGCGGCACATACCAGTTTGCCCCCGGCGGCTCGCCAAGCCCTAATAGGGGATAGGGCTGAGTGTTGCGAAACCGCGAATTAATAAATACACGCGATTGGGCGGTCCAAAGAAACATGTATGGCTGATCGTGATATAAAACCATCTGTAATTGATGCCACAGCGCCGTGCGCTTTTGATCATTCATCTCGGTGCGTGCTTCAACCATGAGTTTGTCCGCCTCCGGATCGTTATAACTGACAAAATTGCTTCCCTCGTCGGCGATGCTTGCCGAATCAAACATTTGGTAGGGATCATTTTCTATATCCGCGCTCCAGCCGCTCCAGACGGCATCGAATTTTCGGCTGTCCATGTCCTGTTCGAAAACGGAGTTTTCCGTAGGTTCAATTTCCATATCGATGCCGGCGGCGGCGAACTGTTGTTTCATATAACTGGCGATGTCGGAGGAAAGTTGATCCTCGGCAATAATCATCAGTTGAAATTTAAAGTTTTGGCCATTGCGCTCCAATATCCCCTCCGGCCCCATGCGCCAGCCGGCCTGGGCCAGCAGCTTGCTCGCTCCCACCGGATCATACGGAAGCGGTTTAATCGTCGGATCATTCTGCGGCGAAAGAGGATTGAATGGGCCGGTCACCTGTTTGGCCATGCCGTAAAGAAAGGCTTTGATGATCCCCTCGCGATCCACCAGCATGGCCAGAGCCGTGCGTGTCTGCACGTCCTTAAACATCGGCTTGGTAAGATTCCAGCCGATAAATGAAAATCCGAAATTAATACGATAATACTTATAATAAATATTGTGTTTGACAAAATCCGGATCGGACGTGTATTTAAACCATTGCTCACCCTCCGGTGCGACATAATCAATCTCGCCATTCAAATAGGATTGCATCTCCGCCTGCGGATTCAGGATGAACCGGTAAACGATGCGATCGAATGTGGGATATTCGCCCCAATAATGCGTGTTGCGTACAAAAACCATTTGCTGACCGGGAACCCACTCTTTAAAAATGTATGGGCCGCTTCCTTCCAGCGTTATCTGAGGCGGATTGTTGAATTCATTTGTATCGACAAGTTTTTTATATACTTTCTCCGGAACAATCGGCATACCGCCCGCGAAACCCAGCGATAAAAAATACGTTTGTTTAAATTTGAATATCACGGTGTCTTTTCCCACCGCCGTACATGATTGGATGTTGCTGATATAGCTTCGGTATGGCGCCGCATTCACATCCGGATTCATGATGGTGTTGTAGCTGAATACCACGTCCTGGGCGGTTATGGGTGAACCATCGCTGAAACAGATGTTTTTTCTCAATTTGAAGGTAATGGTCAGTCCGTCGGCCGAGATGCGGTAACTTTCCGCCAGCCAGGGATCAAATTGCAGTGTATATGGATCCTGAGTAACCAGCGATTCTAAAACCCAGCTTTGAACGATTTGGGCCCCGTAGTCGTTAGCGATAAAAGGAATAATATTCGGTGGTTCTTCTCCCAAATTATCCACTAGCCAGTCGCCGGGAGCGTAATCGGGCAGCTTTGTCGGGTCATTTTTAAACACCGGCGGATTCGGATAATCAACATACTGCGAACCATCGGGCAGCGTTTCGCGGATGTTTTGCTCCGCCGGCGTGGTTGTCGTGCTGGATGAACCGCCCCCCGGACCTGCCGCAACAATTCCTTTACTGATGATTTGCTGCAATTGGCTTGTCTGCGCAAGCTGCTCCTGATTCACGTTCTGAAGTTGAGTCCCAAGATTGATGATTTGCCTATTCATATAGGTGAACTGCACCAGGGCCAGGATGCCGACCACAATTACGGCAATTAAAAGAACGGCGAAGAAAATATCCTTAATGCCCAGGCGGTTGTTCATAGAACCTGCTTCCCAACTTCTATACGGAGGCCGAGCCGTAACAGAGCGAATTTTAGCGGCTGCGCAGCGAAATTAGAAATCGCTTTACGCCTCGCCGTCGTTTGTGGCAGGCACGCTCCGCGTGCCATTTTAGTCTGCCTTTGGCTGCGCCCACCATTCGGGGGGAAGTTCAGGACGCTTTTTCACCGCCAAGACGCTAAGGGTGCGAAGCGAAATTCATCAGGCAAGGAAAAATTAGATGTGGAACCGTTGGCTCTCTTTTAATTAATGGAGCTTATGTCTGCACTTTTTTCAAATTCTTGAGCAATTACGTTCTGACGTATCTGTTCAGGGGTTCCATCGTTCAAGTCAAAATATCCATTACAAACCGCTATAGGCCATTGCAGCTTCTCGAATGCTTGTTTTACCTCTATAAACGATTTTGTCTTCGCTAAATGCAGGGCAAAATTGTCAGCCACTTCTCGTGAAAAAGCGTCTTGAAGCCCGGCATAAGCTAAACATGCAGCGGCGCACAGAACGATAGATCCGTTCGCATCAACGCCGACAGGGCTTTTCGGAACCTTTGATTGTGCTCTTATCAGTTTTGCGGCAAGTCGGAATGGCCTTCCTGGCATACCATGTGTGTTTATATGTACCATAATTTAACCTCGCTTTTGACCTTAAATTTATATTCTTATTAATTATATGTGTGCGGTTGCGTTAATTCAAGGCTTTGACGAATCTTATAGCACGTTTTAAGCATCTCGGATATTCCGATATTGATTTTATCTGTATCAGTGGATGACACCCGGTGTTTCTGCATTTCTAATTTTTCTATCAAAAGATTAAGCAACGATTGATTTTTATGATTGGTTGATTCGGTTTCAGAATAAAATTGCTTGGCATCGCTCTCGTTTTCAATTCCTCCTTCAGGCTCTAGTAATTGTTCTAATAAAATACGATTTACATGATACCGTTTATCAAATCCATATTTTACGGTAGCTGTTCGTTCTCCATCAGAATGGCGAATTCTAGGTTTTAGAAAAAGAGCGGAAGTCGCAAAAGCATTAATAAACTTTTTGACTTTATTGTCTTCTTGGTCTGATAGGCTTTCTTTAATGAATCTCGTTGCGGTCCATTCGTTCTGGCCATCTAATATTTTGCCAACTGAATGCTTCCAAATATATAAAATAAAAAACAACGGTTCTTCTTCATACAAAGCTTCATCTTTCAGTTTTTCCTTTATTTTGTTTCGACATACATTAATCGTCTTATCTAATAGTTCCTGCTCTGGTAGTCCACATTTTTTCCAAAGCGTCTTTTTTCTGATTTCTGTGCCTCGCATAAAATGAAAAGCAATAGATATCGAACCAAACAAGCTGTCGCTTTGTCTGATAACTTCCTCCAATATCTCGGCAGATGTAGGGGTGCTTGACTGTCTATACTCTGAATAAATGTGAAGAACTTGTTCAACAAAATCACGAACAGCGACATTAAGGATAAACATACCATAAAGATCTTGTCTCCAGTGTCTGTTCATTTCTATACTTTTCCAATCATTAGAAATACCATTAGATTCGGCAATTGCATTATTGTTTATCATGCTTTTGTTTATCAGTTTCAAGGCTTCGCATAATAGATTAATTAATGCACCTCCATCTTGTGGTAATTCTTGCGGATGTTTCCAGTACCAACGGGCAAGCCGTCTGAGTGTATGGTCCGCAGACCTGTAGACGCGTCTTTCAAATTCGATCGCAAGTCTTCTGAATTCGTTGTATATTATGATATCGTTGGTAATTTCATCTAGCGACTTATTGGGTTCATCAATTATTAGACGAGATTTTCTTTTATGTATGCTGCACATAAACATATATATTATATTAACGATATAATTTTCCTTGGTGTATTCTTCTAGATCTATTTCCACCTCGCGATAGATACTACTGATATATTTATCTTTAAACTCCCGTCTTATCCGTCGGTCTTTGATAAAATAATGTAAAGTAGTTCGCGTTCTCTTCAACAATTTTAAGAATGGATCAGGCTCTTTGTTATTTAAATCACTAATCAGAACATTCAGACACGTTTGTTGTTGTTTATAATCGCTGTCTCCTTGATTTTGTATTTCTGTGGGAATAATAGTACTTGGAGAGAAATAGAAATGAAAATTTTCTGGGTGGCACAGTGCCCATGGACTTTCTTGACAATTTCGTTGAGTTCCACAAAGAGCATTTAGGACTTCTTTACAATCTCGCAGTACTTGAATGTGGCCTTTAAGGTAATTACGAGCGAGATGTTCATGCAGAAACCTTATTTGTGGATCTTCGGTCATTTCAGTCAAAAATTCTTCAAGATCTTTCCAAAAATGATAGCGAGTGAGATCCTTAAGAGCGGATTGGATAACTTTCTCATTCACTTTTCGTTGCTGAAGACCTAAACGCAAGGCAAGTGTATCCTTCTGATCGCCGTTATTAAATATCCGTTCATAGACAATGGAAGTATCGAGAAGTTCCCAAACGTCCGCAAGTTGATCACGGTGATGTTCAGAATTTTTTGCCATATCCTGAATGTAGGCTGCTAAATCTTTCCAGTACGTCTTGCGATTGATGTCATTTTGTGGACTCTGAGGCAGCTCTCCTTTACACCACCTATAAAGGGCAACGCATGTTTCTACGTTTATGGGTAGAGCCATTAGCATTGTTGCTAAATCATCCTCAGATTTAGATATAAAAGCTAATCGCGTGCATTCAGCCCTCCAACGTCGGATTGCTTCGATACTAGGACATAGCAAATGTAGTTTTCTCGTATATCTTTCGGCCGCAATGGTTAGAGGGTGTTCATAAGAATCCAGGAAGTATTTACACCAAAAGAGGTATAGTTGTAAGTAGGAGGTAAGTCGTCGTAAAGTTTGAAAGATTGCTTCGATTTCATCCTCACGCAACCAAGGCTTTCTTGGAAGCAATTCGCGCAAGACCCTGTTGAGCCTATCACGGCGACTTTTTTGTTCGGGGGAAACGCGCGCCAAAAGCTCTTCAGGAAGACGCAAGAGTCGCTCGCGAACCAAATCAACGTCGCGATCAACACCTTCTGCCCGAACTGTATTATAAGTCGCGAATAATTCAGCTCTTTTACTTAAATCTTCATAAATTTCTGGCTCGAATAGACGTAACACTTCTATGCCAAATAGATCACCAATATCTATTGAAAAACCGACGCCATCAGGATCAGGCGTTTTGATAGCTTCTGCCTTTATAAATCTATCTACAGACCTGATAAATCCATCAACAAAATGAACAATGTCTCTTGGCGTTCGAAAAAAGGGTTGATATGCAAGATTGTAGGCCAGAGCGCACTCATCTTGAGCTCGACGGACTACATGGGTTATAGCTTCCAAATCTTTAGCTTGTATACTTCCCAGATTTTTATTAACCAGTTTTCGTGTAAACGCTTCCTTAATCTTGGCCAAGAGTATTCCATCAAGTCGATTTTGACTTAACGGTGGCATTTCAAACCAGTAATCAACCAACTTGATGAGTAATTCATTGCTGGTTTGCTGACCTGCCAAAGCCCGTTCGGCAACTCGTCGATCCATTGCTAGGAGAAACATTAAATTCGGTAAACCCTCTGCTTGCAGGTGACGGATTGCTTCAAAAAGCTGCGTCATTTGATCCGGAAACATGCTGTCGATATCATCGACAATAACAAGAATTGGCTGCTTTTTTAAAGCTTTTTTTAATGCAATAATCATCTTGGAATGGCGGTTAGGTTCAGTTTTTTGGAAAATATGCCTTCCTAGTATATATATTAGAAACCATAGGGATGATACGGTAATTATGATAATAACAAAGATATAAA
>Ga0335074_10016819_pt1 | contig 10299 bp, 6 predicted proteins | sample Lox_Sample_23_FD_206715 | JGI IMG/M metagenome (GOLD analysis project Ga0335074, IMG submission 206715) | Soil microbial communities from Loxahatchee National Wildlife Refuge, Florida, United States - Lox_Sample_2.3 | ecosystem: Environmental > Terrestrial > Soil > Wetlands | place: USA: Florida...
CCCCACGACCCCTTCCTTCTCCATCTGCTCGATCAGCTTGGCCGCGCGGTTGTACCCCAGGTTCAAATGCCGCTGGATAAAGCTCGTCGAGGCCTTCCCCTCCCGCGCCACCAGCGCCACCGCCTGCTCATAGAGCCCCTTCTCCCCCGCATCGGACCCCAGCAGCCCCGGCATCAGCGGCCCCTCGTCGTCCTCGATCTCCGTCACCGCATCCACGTAAGCCGGCTCGCCTTGTTCGCGCAGGAAGGCGACCACCCCCTCGACCTCCTGGTCCGACACGAATGGCCCATGCACGCGGGTAATTCGCCCACCGCCCGCCATGTAGAGCATGTCCCCCTGCCCAAGCAGTTGCTCCGCGCCCTGCTCCCCCAGGATCGTCCGGCTGTCGAACTTGCTGATCACCTGGAAGCTGATCCGCGTCGGGAAATTGGCCTTGATCGTCCCGGTGATCACATCGACGGATGGCCGCTGGGTCGCCATGATCACATGGATCCCCGCCGCCCGAGCCATCTGTGCCAACCGCTGCACGGCCGCCTCGATGTCTTTCCCGGCGACCATCATCAGGTCGGCCATCTCATCGACCACCACCACGATGAACGGCAGCGGCTCCAGCGTCAGTGGCTGCTCCTCGAACGTCGGCCGGCTGGTATCCGGATCGAATCCCGTCTGCACCCGCCGCGTCACCACCTCGCCCTTGGCGCGCGCATCCGCCACCCGGTCGTTGTAGCCGCCGATATTGCGCACCCCCAACTGGCTCATCGCCCGGTAGCGCCGCTCCATCTCGCGCACCGTCCACTTGAGCGCGGTCACCGCCTTGGCCGGCTCGGTCACCACCGGCGCCATCAGGTGCGGGATGCCCTCGTACATCGAAAGCTCCAGCATCTTCGGGTCGATCAGAATCAGCCGGCACTGATCCGGCGCCAGCCTGTAGAGCAGGCTCAGGATCATCGCATTGACGCCCACCGACTTACCCGACCCGGTGGTCCCGGCGATCATCAGGTGCGGCATCCGCTGCAGGTCCGCCACGATCGGCGCGCCCGAGATGTCCTTGCCCAAGGCCAACGCCAGCCGCCCCGGATGCTTCTGTACATCCTCCGAGGCCAGGATCTCCGACAGGAACACCGTCTCCCGCCGCGCATTCGGCACCTCGATGCCGATCACGTTGCGCCCCGGCACCGTCGCGATCCGCACCGCCAGCACCGACAGGCTCCGCGCCACGTCATCGGCCAGCCCGATCACCCGAGCGCTGCGGATCCCGGGCGCCGGCTCCAGCTCGTACAGCGTCACCACCGGCCCAGGCCGGATCTCGGCGATCGTCCCCTGCACCCCGTAGTCCGACAGCACCGTCTCCAGCAGCCGCGCATTGGCCTCCAGCGCCTCGGCGCTCGGCCCGGTGGTCGCCCGCGCCGGTGCCGGCTTCAGCAACGAGAGCGGCGGGAACCGCCAGCCCGGCTCCACCAGCGGCAGGCTCTGCTGCGCCGGCCGGCGCGCGGCGGCAACCTGGCGCGCCTGATGGATGGTCGGCGCCGGCTGGTCGGGCGCCGCCGACACCCGCGGCTCACGCCGCTCCCCCATCGCCGGCGGCGGCGCATCCTTGTCCGGCGCCCGAGGGCTGCGGAACAGACGCACCGCAGGCGCCGCGAAGCTGGCCCCGGCACCACCCACCCGTCCCATCACTGCCGCCGCGCCCCAGCCGGTCGAAACCGAGAACCGCGCGATCCGCGCAATCAGCCGCCAGGAAGCCCGCCACTCCGTCCCCGACAGCCCCAGCGCCAGAAGCACCAGCGTCACCGCCAGCGCCATCCCCAGTATCCATACCAGCAGCGCACCGACCGGCCCCAGCACCCCCCGGCCTGCTTCCAGCACCGCCGGCGCGAGTACCCGTCCGACCGCTCCGCCCGGCCCGGCCAGCGTTGGCCAGGCGAAGGACCGCAGCCGGGGCACCGCCGCGAGCGCCGCGGCCAGCGCCGGCATCGCCGTGCCGGTGACCGCCAGCCGCGCCGCCATGCTCCCCAGCCCCCGGCGCGACGCGATCCGCCAGGCCCAGGCCAGCATAGCCAGCCCCGGCAGTGCGCCCGCCGCCCCGAAGCCCTGCAGCAACAGGTCGGCAACCACGGCGCCCACCGGCCCCGCCAGGTTGGTGGCCGGCTGCGTCGTCGCGGTGTTCAGGCTCGGGTCCGAGGGGTTGTAGCTGCCCAGCGCCACCAGCAGCGCCAGCCCGAGCAGTCCCAACGTCAATCCGCCGAGCTCTGCGGCCCGGCGGTGCATCAGGCTCCGGATCGCCGGCGAGGCGAAGCGGCGCCCCCCGGCCCCAGCGGACGAGGGAGCGGGCAACGGGGCGGATCTGGCGGCTGCGGCCATGCGACTCGGGGGCCTTTCTTCGTGCGGCAGCGCAAATATACCTCGGAAGCCGCTGCAAGTCTTCGGTTACGTGGGGCCGGCGAAGTCCGCTGTTTGCGCCGATCGCCGGATACCGGTATTCGTCCCCATTCCGTTTTCGTGGACCCGACCAGGGATGAGCGACCAGAAATCGGCCGCCTCGCAGGGTTCGTGGCTGCTCCAGTGGACCACGTTGCTGGCCGGGGTCAGCCTCGTGCTGGTGATCGTCAATATTGCGCTGGCGTTGGTGGATCAGTCCGCCCAGGCCGAGGCGAACCAGCGCCAGCAGCAGATCGCCCAGGCCGCACAGCTCGAAGCGCTGACCAACGTGCTGACGCACGCGCTCACCGTGCAGGAACAGAGCAGCAAGGATCCTCAGATCAAGGACCTGCTAACCCGTGCCGCGGCCAGTGCCGAGCCGGCATCGCCCCTTCCGCCGGCAGCGGCCGTTCCGGCCACCGCGAAGCCCTGAGCGATGCGCGACGCCGCCCGACTCGAGCTGCCCATCGCCCTGATCGTCGCGGCGTTCTTCCTGATCACCGCCTTCCAGACCGAGCGGCTGGTGCAGGAGCACAGCAGCTTGGCCGCGCTGCGGACGCAGCAGGAGACCGCCCTCCTGCAGGCCGACAAAATCCGCGCCCGCTTTCAGATGCTGGCCAGCGGAACCGCGAAACTCGCCCAGTCGGGCAACGACAACGCCAAAGCGGTGCTGAATCAACTCCAAGCCCAAGGCATCACGGTGCACCCCACGACGCCCTGACACATAGTCAAGTCCACCTCTCCCGCCTGCGGGAGAGGTCGGTTCGCGAAGCGAACCGGGTAAGGGTGCCGGGGCCAAGGCCCTCACCTGCGTTTCATTAAGATTAAGTTCCAACCGACGCATCTTTGCACCAACCGGCCCCAGGCCACTTAGCGCAGCAACTCCACGAGGCCGGACATGACTCTCTCCCTCGACCGCTTTCTTGACCGCAGCCACATCGCCTATTTCTCGATGGAGATCGCCATCCGACCAGAGATGCACACCTATTCCGGAGGGCTCGGTGTGCTTGCGGGCGACACGGTGCGGTCTTGTGCGGATCTCGATCTCCCCGTCGTCTTTGTCACGCTTGCGAGCCACGCCGGCTACTTCCGTCAGCAGATCGACGCCTCCGGTCGCCAGGTCGAACAGCCCGACTGGTGGGACCTTGCGCAGTGGTGCGTGCCGCTCAACGCAATGGCTGCGCTGGAGATCGCCAAACGCCCGGTTTGGATTCGCCCTTGGCTCTATGTTCACACGAGCCCGCACGGACATCCGATTGCGGTTCTCCTGCTCGATACCGATCTCGACCAGAATGAAGCCGAGGATCGCAAGCTCACCCACTATCTCTATGGTGGCGACGAGTCTTACAGGCTGAAGCAGGAGCTGATCCTTGGCCTCGGCGGCATTCGCCTGCTTCACGCTCTCGGATTCCGCATCCACGCCTACCATCTGAATGAAGGGCACGCCGCCTTCCTCACCCTCGATTTGCTCAACCGCTACCGTTTCCCGCCCCAGCATGTGCGGCCCGGCGAGCCCATCTACGACCTGGCCGAAGTCCGGGAACGGTGCGTGTTCACCACCCACACGCCCGTCGAGGCCGGCCAGGACCGATTCGCTTACGACCTGTTCGAAAACCTGGTTCCCGATCTCGTCGCACTCGACGAGCTCAAACAACTCGCCGGGACCGAACGCCTCAATATGACGCAGCTCGCCCTCAACCTGTCCGGCTACACCAACGGTGTCGCCCGCCGCCACGCCGAAACGACCGAACACATGTTCCCCGGCTACCGCGTGCATGCGGTGACCAACGGGGTGCATGTCGGGCTTTGGACACATGCTGCTTTTGCCCGCCTCTACACCCAGCATTGGCCAGACTGGCAGCACGAACCGGAGATTCTGGTTCGCGCTCTCCAACTCTCCGACGAAGAAATATGGAAGTGCCATCAGACCGCGAAAGCCGAGCTATTGGATCTGGTCCGCCGCCTCACCGGGACCACGCTCGACGCGGACATCGCGACCTTGGGATTCGCCAGACGCATGACCGGTTACAAGCGTCCCCTCCTCCTCTTCGAAGACGTCAGCCGCTTGGTCGCCATCGCATCGCAACGTCCGATCCAGATCGTCCTGGCCGGGAAGGCCCATCCGCGTGACGACGAGGGCAAGGAGGCCATTCGCCGGCTTCATCAACTCGCCGACGACCTCCGGGGCCGGATCACCTGTGTCTTCCTGCCGAACTATGACATGCAGATCGCCCAGGCATTGGTAAGCGGCGTGGATATCTGGCTGAACACGCCACTGCCGCCGCTGGAAGCCTCCGGCACCAGCGGTATGAAGGCGGCGCTCAACGGCGTGTTGAACCTGAGCGTCCTCGATGGCTGGTGGATCGAGGCCTGCGTGGATGGAGTAACCGGCTGGTCGATCGGTACCGAAAACGATGCCGGTGCGGCAGACCGGCACGCTTCGTTGCTGTACGACAAGCTGGCGGCCGCGGTGCTCCCGCTCTTCTATTCCGATGCCGCGCGGTGGCAGTGGATGATGAAGCAGGCCATTGGTAATATCGGCTATTACTTCAACAGCCAGCGGATGATGCGCCGCTACGCAAGCGAGGCGTATCTAAGATGACTTAGGCGCCAGTGGCTCTCGGAAAGCGTGCGTTCCGTTCCAGGTCATCAAGATCCATGTGGGTGCGGATATACTCCCGCGTCGCATCGCGGGGCGGTTGCCAGTCCCATCCATGCTGATGTCCCCGACGCAGCGCCGCATCGATGATCCGACGCCGGCCCTGACTCTCGATCACCTTTCGGCGCAGTGCAGCCACATCCCAGCGCCGATGAATCTCCTCCAGAAACGCACCCGCCAGGCTTGCAAACCGAGGTTCAATCGCCAGATTGCTGACCTCGCCCGGATCCTCGGCAAGGTCGAACAACTGATCCGGATCGCCCGGCGAGCGAATGAATTTATAGCCGCCACGCCGGATCATCAGCATCGGCGCCACCACGCCCTCGGCCAGGTATTCACCGAACACCGCATCATGACCGCCGTCGCCGCGCAAAGAAGGCAGCAGACTGTGTCCGTCCGTCCGGACCATCGGCTCGGCTCCACCGCCGAGTTCAACCAGCGTCGCCAGCAAATCGACGAGCGAGACGGCATGGCGGACCCGCCGCGGCAAGAAGCGCCCCGGCGCATGAACGATCAGCGGAACCCGCGCGGCACCTTCCCGAAAGCTCATCTTGTACCAAAGCCCATGCTCGCCCAGCATCTCACCGTGATCGGACAGTATGATGATGATCGTGTCCTCGGCGAGACCACAGCTCCGCAGTGTCGCCACCACACGTGCGAACTGTTCATCGACATAGCTGATCGCGCCATAATAGGCCCGCCGCGCCCGCAGCACCTGTGCCTCGCTCACCGGCGTCTCATCCATCGCGCACACGAAGCGCAGACGCCGGCTGTGCGGATCGATGGCCTCAGACGACGGGATAAAGCGCGGCGGATCGATCGCCACGCCTTCGTACAGATCCCAGAATCGCTGCGGCACCGCGAACGGATCGTGCGGATGCGTCAGCGACACCACCATGCAGAACGGCCGGCTGTCGGCAGAGCGAGCCAGGTCATGGATACGCCGCTCGGCGGTGAACACGACTTCCTCGTCGAAGTCGAGCTGATTGGTGCGCACGCACGGGCCGGCATCGATGACCGACGACATGTTATGATACCAACTCGGGCGCACTTCCGGATGGTCCCAGTCCGGCGTCCAGTTGAAGTCCGCCGGGTATATATCCGTCGTCAGACGTTCCTCGAACCCGTGCAGTTGGTCGCTGCCGGAGAAATGCATCTTGCCGGTGAGCACGGTCAGGTAACCGAGCATGCGCAGATGGTGCGCGAAGGTCGGGACATCCGGTGCCAACGGTGCGGCGTTGTCGTAAGCACCGGTTGCCGACGGCAGCAGCCCCGACATCAGCACGGCCCGCGACGGCGCGCACAGCGGGCTGTTGCAGTAAGCCGCATCGAACACCACGCCTTCCGTCGCCAGCCTGGAGATGAAAGGCGCCCGCACCAGCCTGTGGCCGTACGCCGGCAAGGCGAACGGCGTCATCTGATCCGCCATCAGGATCAGCATGTTCGGCGGTCGTTGACTCATGCGTCAGCGCGGATCGGCGTAGCGCATGCCGGAGGAGTTCCGCAGGTCGCGCAGCACCTCGCGCGCGGCATTATAGCCGGGAATGCCCGACACGCCGCCACCCGGGTGCATCGAACTGCCGCAGATATAAAGACCATGTATCGGCGTCCGATAATCCGCATAGTGCGCGATCGGTCGCTTGAAGAAGAGCTGATCCAGCGATAACTCACCGTGGAAGATGTGCCCTTGCGGCAGGGCCACGATCTTCTCGATGTCTTCCGGTATCAGCACTTGCGCCGCGATGATATCGCTCGAAAAACCGGGTGCGAAACGCTCGACGCTGTTCATGACGTTCTGCTGGAATCGCGGTTTCTCCGTTGCCCAGTCGCCGTTGCGCAGCTTATAGGGTGCATGGCCGCCGAACATGTTGACGACATGCTTGCCGGGCGGTGCCAGCGTGTCGTCCACCATCGTCGGCACGACCGAAGTGACGAAAGGCGAGGTGGAGTACCATCCCGCCTTTGCGTCATCATAGGCACGCTCCAGGAAGTCGATGTCCGGGGCGATGTGGACATAGGTCGGATACGTCCATGTCCCCAGCGCCTCATCGCGGAGCGCACGCGACAGGGAGCGAAACTGGGGCGGCCGCTCGCAGGCGATATTCATCTTGAACGCGGTCGAGAACGTCCGGTAATTGGAAACCTCGCGCACCACCTCTTCGGGCAAATGTTCGGCGCCGACCATGTCGAGATAAAGCAGCTTGGCATTGGCGTTCGAGATCACCACGCCGGCGTCGAATTCCTCCCCGGCGCTCGTCACCACCCCGGCGGCCCGCCCGTTGCTGATCTTGACCCGCGCGATCGGGCTACCGGTCTTGATCGTGACACCCTTGCCGCGGCCGTACTCGGCGAGAGCCTGCGTTATGGCGCCCATGCCGCCCTTGATGAAACCCCATCCGCCGGCGCCGGCATTCTCACCCATCACGTGATGCATAATCACATAGGCCGACCCCGGCGTCTTCGGCCCGGCGAACGTACCGATCGACGCGTAGTACGCAAGGACCGCCTTGATCCGGTCGTCCTCGAACCATTCGGACAGGAAGTCATAAGCCGACATCGTCAGGATATCGATCAGGCGGAACACCCGATCGCCGTACCGACGGTTCCGCCAAAGAAACCCGAGCGCCTGTTTCGCGGTGCGCCAGTCGCGTTTGGTCGGATCGAACGGCGTCTCCCACAGCAGGCGACGGAACACGTCGGCAGTCTCGGTCAGAAACCGGTCGAATGTCGGATAAACCGCCGCGTCTTTCTGATTGAAGCGCGCGAAGCTCGTTTGCGTCCGCCCGACATTGTCGGAGAACACGATATAGTCGTCGTCATCCAGCGGCGACATCATGTCCGAGCACGGCATCACCTCCAGCCCGTGCTTCTTCAGCTCGAGCTCGGCCATGATGCGCGGGTGCAGCAGGCTCATCAGATAGGAGAAGATGGACGCGCGGAAGCCGGGCGCGATCTCCTCGGTGACCGCCGCACCCCCGACGATGTCGCGCCGCTCCAGCACCAGCGGTTTCAGGCCTCGGCGGGCGAGATAGGCGGCACACACCAGGCCGTTGTGGCCGGCGCCGATGATGATTGCGTCGTAGCGCGTGGTCATTCGGCGGCAGCGCGAAGCGGCGGCGTTTCCAGGCTGTCGCGTACCATCTGCTGGAACGCCAGGACCGCATGTTCATAACGCGGCGAGATCGGCCCCTGCCCATGCACGCCGGCTTCCAGGTTGCGCTGCACGCCACGGACGACGCCGAAGTCTTCGGTGACGATCTGGGCCGACCATTCGGCGGATTGCGCGTTCGCCTCGGCCCGCTCCGGGGAGACATCCTGGAACATGTACCAATTGATATGGCGTATGCGCCCCGGACCGAGCGGCTCGACCGTCGCCAGCGAGCTGCCCCAATCGTAGAAGCTCATCATCAGATAGGGGAACCGGTAGAAATACAGCCCCCGCGTCAGGCCGCCGTCACGCCGGGGGGCGTGCAGGTGAAAGAACCACTGGTCGGCGTAGACATCGATCTTGTATTGCCTGACATCCATCGAGGCGCAAAGACCTGGATGCATCACCCGGCAATGGTAGCATTCGAGATAATTCTCGCCATAGACCTTCCAGTCAACATTCTCGTCGCGGATCAGGCTGGAGAAGTAATGCTGGCTCTCCAGCGGATAATCGGCTGCCATCTCGTCGATCGGACCAAGCCATTGGCGCAGACCGGGTCCGCCACGGTGAATCCGCACGAATACCAATCCCCGCCATTCCTCCACGTCGATGGGATGGAGGCTCCACTCCTCGGCCTCGAGGTCGGTGCCGAAATCGGTGGCCCGCTCCAGGCGGCCGGCCTGGTCGTAGCTCCAGCTATGATACGGACACACGATGTACCGTCCGCAGGTGCCGGTTTCGGCGCCGAACAGCGTGGCGGCGCGGTGCCGGCAAACATTGTGGAACCCACGCGCAACGCCGTCCTCTCCACGGATGACGAACACCGGGTAGCCGGCGCACATCCCCGAAACGTAGCTGCCCGGCCCCGCCAGCCGTTCCGACCAGGTGAACAGCGACCAGTTGCGGGTAAAAATCTGCGATCTCTCCCGAGCGAACAAAGCCGGGTCGCAGTACCACGACGCCGGGAGTGTCATCTGCAAGTTCGTATCCGCGCGCATCGCACCAAGTCCCTCTAGCTGCGGCGTGAAACATTGCCACTCTAGGAGCAAACGATAGGACCTGACAATCCCACTCGGTCATCGCCGGCCATGACGGTGTATCGGGAGTGCCTTACCTGCCACCGCTCACCCGGTACTGCGCACCGGCAAGCCAGTCGTCGCTAACCTCGATGCCCCAGCCCGGCCCATCGGGAATGCCCACCTGTCCCTCTTGAACCCGGAGTGCCGGTGAGAACAGACCATCCTGCCACGGATAATAATCGGCGCCCTCGATCGAGAACTCGACGTAGGGGCCCGCGTTCGGCAGAGCGCCCATCAGATGCAGCGTGAACACCGTGACCAGCGACAGGTTGGCGGAATGGGGGGTCACCGGCAGTCCCACCGCCTCCGCCATTTTGGCGACCTTCAGCGTGCGGCAGATTCCTCCCAAATAACACACGTCCGGCTGCACCACATCGACCGCCCGCATTTCAATCATGCGCCGCCAGGTCGCCAATTCGCAGTCCTGCTCGCCGCCGGTGACATCGATGGCGAGGGCGTCCGCCACCTGCCTGGTCCACTCCAGCTCCCAATAGGGGCACGGCTCTTCGAAGTGCTGGATGTCGTTTGCCTCCAGCAGGCGCCCGACCTCGATCGCCTTGCGTGGCGTATAACAACTGTTGGCATCGACCAGCAGTCTGACATCCGGTCCCATGGCCCGGCGCACAAGCGGCACGATCGTCTCGGTCCGTCCCGGCCATTCGTCCTCGTCGTGGCCGCATTCCTTCCCGATCCTAAACTTGAATGCGCTGTAGCCAAACGTGTCACGGAGGCGAACCAGCCGCTCGGCCTCGGCGTCCGGGGTGATGTCGCGCCGCATGCTGGACGCGTAAACCGGCATCTGGCGAGGCTGCCCGCCCAGCAGCTCGCACACGCTCTTCCCTTCAAGCTTGCCGCGCAGGTCCCACAACGCGGTGTCCAGGCCGGCAAGCGCCCGGTACAGATACGACCCTGGGAACTTGTGCTCGCGTTCCGGAGTGGCAGTCACCAGGCGGTCGATATCGAGCGCATCCTGCCCGATTGCCCAAGGCGCTATC
>Ga0335074_10016820_pt1 | contig 10298 bp, 11 predicted proteins | sample Lox_Sample_23_FD_206715 | JGI IMG/M metagenome (GOLD analysis project Ga0335074, IMG submission 206715) | Soil microbial communities from Loxahatchee National Wildlife Refuge, Florida, United States - Lox_Sample_2.3 | ecosystem: Environmental > Terrestrial > Soil > Wetlands | place: USA...
GGTGATGTCGCGGGTCAGGCCCGACCAGCCCGGCCACACCGACACGTAGAGGTCGACGCCCTGCGCGTACAGCGCGAACCGGGCCTGCGGCATCCAGTTCTCCCAGCAGATGAGGCCGCCGAGCCTCTGCCCGCGGTAGCCGTACGTCCGCAGGCCGTAGCCGTCACCGCGGCCCCACACCAGCTTCTCGTCGTGGGTGGGCGCGAGCTTGCGGTGCACGCCCACGACGCCCTGGCCGGGATCGATGGCGGCCAGCGAGCAGTACACGGTGCCGGACGCGCCGCCGTCGCCGCGCTCGGTGATGCCCAGGAAGACGAAGATGCCCAGATCCCCCGCTGCCTCGCGGATGAGCTGGAGCTCCGGGCCGTCGGCGTCGACGGCCGCCTCGACGTACAGCGCGTACGCGTGCTTCTGCGCGGGGTCGTTGAACGCGGCGCCGTTCGTCCGGCAGACCCAGAAGGGGTAGCCGGCCAGGAACGTCTCGGAGAACACGGCGACGTCGGCGCCGCGCCTGCCGCATTCCTCGAGGAGCCTTATTATCTTGGCCGTCGTGGCTTTCTTATCGAGCCAGACCGGCCTGGACTGAACGACTGCGACCTTCATCGGCACCTCTGTCTAGTACATCTCGAAGTATTCCTGGTGCTCCCAGTCGGTGACGTGCTGGAGGAAGCGCCCGATCTCGAAGTCCTTGATGCGCAGCAGGTAGTCGACGAAGACGTCGCCGAACGTGTCGCGGAAGAACTTGTCCTGGCGCAGTTCGGTCACCGCGTCCATCAGGCTGCGCGGCAGCGGTGTTGCCGACGCCGCATACGGCTCCAGCGAAGGCGCGGGTGGCTCGAGACCTCGCCGAAGCCCGTCGAGGCCGCACGCGACCTGGGACGCGATGTAGAGATAGGGGTTGGCCGCCGAGTCGCCGACCCGGTTCTCGATGTGCGAACCCGCCGATCCCGGCTCGCCGATGACGCGGAGCATCGCGCCCCGGCTCTCAATCCCCCAGGCGACGCGGTCGGGGGCGAACGAATCCGGCCGGTACCGCTTGTAGCCGGTGAGTGTGGGGGTGGTGAACAGCGACGCAGGGACAGCGTGCTCCAGCAGCCCGGCCAGCCACGACATGCCGACCTTCGACAGGGCCTGCCCCCCGTCGGGATCCGCGAACGCGTTCCCGTCCGTGCCGGGCTGGCGCAGCGACTGGTGCAGGTGCCACCCGCTCGGGAAGAACTCGGGGAACGCCGGACGTGCCATGAACGTGGCGTGGTAGCCGAGGCGGCGGCAGATCTGCTTGACCGCCGTCCGCAGCAGCAGCGCGCTGTCCGCCGCGGCCAGCGCATCCTGCGGCGCGAACGTGAACTCGACCTGGCCGGGCCCCCACTCGTCCTCGACGGTGGCCAGCGGCAGGCCGAGCTCGGTGAGCTGCTGCGACAGCGTCTCCAGCAGCCCGTACGTCTCGTCCGTGCGGCTCTCGGTCAGGTACTGGAAACCGTGCGACAGGCCCTCGACCCGCGGCGGCGTCGGCGGCCAGCCGCAGTCCTCCGGCTTCAGCATCGGGTCGAGCAGCCGCATGATGTAGAGCTCGATCTCGAGCCCGACGACGAACTCGTAGCCCTCGGCGGCCAGCTCATCGAGCTGCCCGCGCAGCAGGCCACGGGTCGAGAACGGCACCGGCTTGCCGTTCTGGAAATAGGCGTCGGCCAGCACCGAAGCGGCGCCGTCGACCCAGGGCAGCCGGCGGAAGGTCGTCGGGTCGGGAACCAGGATGCCGTCGGGCAGCCCGGTGAGTTCCGGCACGCCAGGGAAGTTCCCCGCCGCGAACGGCGAAACGATCGGGTGGTTGGTGGTGTCGAAGATCGTGGTGACCAGCTGGAAGTCTTTCCCGTCTGCCAGGCTGCGCAGGAATTCGGGAACGGTCAGCGACTTCCCCCGCATGATTCCGTGCTGGTCCCCCCAGCCGATGCGGACCTGCCGGATGTCACTCCCGTCGAGCGTCTGACGTATCTGCTCCGCCGCCTCGTGCTGCGCGTCGGTCCACAGCCCATGCCGCTGAATGAATCCGCCGGCAGCGGATCCGCTGCCTTCCCGCCCAGCTGTCACCGTCGCTGCTCCTTCCGCTTCGCCGCGAGCCCGTTTGACCAGGCCAGAGGTGTTTTGAGAGCCCTGTGGGTATCGGGACCGTAACATGGTAAAAAGGTCATGTCAATTGACCATATAGACCGGCGCGGGGCACAACCCCGCCCGGCGCCGTTCGCCGGATCATCGTCGGCGCCGCGTTCCGGGTGGCGAACGCCATAGGCATCGTGGCACTAGTCTTCGCGCATGGACCGCCTGGAGAATCCCGTCCGCGACTACGCGTGGGGATCCGCTGACGACATCCCGGATTTCCTCGGCCGGGCGCCGGACGGCAGACCTCAGGCGGAGCTATGGATGGGCGCGCACCCGTCGGATCCGTCCACGGTGCTCCGCGCCGGGAGGGCCACGCCGCTGCCGGAGCTCATCGCCGAGGACCCGGCCGGTGAGCTGGGACCCGTCGTGCTGCAGCGCTACGGAGCGCGGCTGCCGTTCCTGTTCAAGGTCCTCGGCGTGGGCAGGCCCCTGTCGCTGCAGGTGCACCCGGACAAGCGGCACGCCGAGGCCGCCCACGCCGCCGAGGTGAGCAGCGGGGCGGCCGAGCGCGACTATCCCGACGACAACCACAAGCCCGAGCTGCCCTGCGCGCTGCGCGACGGCTTCGAGGCGCTCTGCGGGTTCCGGCCGGTGCCGGACACGATCGCCCTGCTCGACGCGCTCGCCGTGCCGGGGCTGACCGCGTACCGGCGGGTGCTGGCCGCCTCGCCGGGAGCGGACGGGCTGCGGACCCTGGTCACCGGGATCCTCACCACACCGGCGGACCACGGCGCGGTGATCGCCGCGGTCCGGGAGAGCTGCACGCGGCTCGCGGCGGGCGGTGGCCGCTGGGCCGCGGCCTGCGCGGCGTACGTCCGCGTCGCGGACGCCTATCCCGCCGACCCTGGGGTGCTGGTGGCCCTGCTGATGAATCACGCCGTGCTCGCGGAGGGCGACGCGCTGTTCGTCGCCGCAGGCGTGCCGCACTGCTACCTGCACGGGTTCGCCGCGGAGATCATGGCCTCGTCCGACAACGTGCTGCGGGCCGGACTGACCAGCAAGCGAGTGAACGTGCCCGAGCTGCTCCGGGTCCTCGACTTCCGGCCGGCCCCGCTGCACATCCTGCGCCCCGAGCGTGACGGGGACGAGGAGACCTACCCGGTCCCGGTCGGGGACTTCAGGCTCAGCCGCATGCGGCCCGGCACCGCCGCCATCAAGCTGCCGGGTTCGCTGCCGCAGATCCTGCTGTGTACCGCCGGAACGCCGCAGCTCAGTGCGCCGGACGGCACCGAGATGACACTGCGCATGGGCGAGTCCGCCTACCTGCCGGCCCGATGCGCCGGGGTCGTGGTGACCGGGCCCGGCACGATCCTGCGCGCCACCGTGGGCAGCTAGCCTGGGCGGAATGAAGCCCAACCGGTCCATCCCCGCGGCGACGGTCATCCCGGTGCTGGTCTATCCCGACGTTCGCGAGGCCGTCCGCTGGCTGTGCGCGGCCTTCGGGTTCGCCGAACGGCTGCGGATCGGCGAGGACCACCGGTCACAGCTCAGGGTCGGTGACGGGGCGGTCATCGTCGCCGACGTCAGCGGCGATCGCCGCGCGCCACATCGGGGTGAGCTCACCCACTCGGTGACCGTGCGTGTGGCCGACGCGCGAGCCCACTGCGAGCGCGCACGCGAGAACGGCGCACGGATCGTGATGGAGCCGACCGACATGATGTACGGCGAGCTGCAGTACACCGCCCAGGACCTCGCCGGACATCAGTGGACGTTCTCGGAGACGCTCGCCGATGTCGATCCGCAAGCCTGGGGCGGGGACTACGTCAGCCCCGACTGAGCCCTAGCCGCTCCGCCGAACCAGGCGCACCTTGTTGTGCGGGTGCGTCCGCCAGGTGTCAGCCCCGGCAGCCGCCGCCGACTTGGCCTGTTCCCACTTGAGCCTCGCAAGCTGGGCCGGCGGCGTCTCCAGTTCGTCGGCCCATCTCCGGGTCGCCGCGACCACGTGGGAGCCGGCAACTCCGAGCCCGATCAGGGCCACGACGGCGCCGACTCCGATCAAGATCCCGCCGGCGACGAGTGGCCCAGAACTCAGCTGCGGCCACGCTCCGGTTGCCTGATTGTCCGTTGCGGTGCTGGCCATGGCGCCATCCCCGATCTAGTCGGTTAAATCCCGCATATCTATCAGAACACATTCATCCTGCCCCGGTTAGCCGGGGCAGGGAACGCGTGCCCGGACCGCCGGGATGACTTCGGACGCGAATTGCTCGGCCGCCGCGCGGCCGCGGAGGGCGACGTTGAGGTGCGCTGACGTCCAGCCTTCCGGCGATCCGGCGCGACGAGCTACCAGCAGGCCAGCGATCCGCCTTCCACCAGCAGGCCAGCGATCCGTGTTTCCTTGACATGGTATTTAGATCCAGAGCTATAGTGCTAGGTACCTAGTTAAAGCGAGGTCGTCGTGATCGAGTTCCACTTGGACGCCCGTTCCGGGGTCGCGCCGTACCGGCAGCTGATTCACCAGGTTCGGCACGCGCTCCGGCTGGGCCTGCTGCACGAGGGCGACCAGCTGCCCAAGGTCAAGGACGTGGTCGCCGGGCTGGCGATCAACCCGAACACGGTGCTCAAGGCCTACCGGGAACTGGAGTACGAGGGCCTGGTGGCAGCCCGCCCAGGTATCGGCACATTCGTGACCGGGACGCTGGACGGCGGCCCCCTGGCTGCTCACCGGCCGCTGCGCCGCGACCTGCAGCGCTGGCTAGCCAAGGCACGCCAGGCCGGCCTGGACGACGAGTCCATCGAGGCGCTGTTCACCAGCACGTTTCGGTCCGCAAGCGAGGACGTAGAGGGCACGGGGAGGTGGGCGGGGTGACTGCCGTCATAGAAGCCGCCGGGCTCGGCAAGCGCTACCGGCGGAAGTGGGCGCTGACGGACTGCACGCTGTCCATCCCCGCCGGGCACGTCGTCGGATTGGTCGGCCCCAACGGCGCGGGCAAGACCACCCTGCTGAACCTGGCCGTCGGCCTGCTCGCGCCGGACGCAGGCTCGATCGAGGTGCTCGGCGGCGTTCCGGGGGCCAGCAGGGCGGAGCTGGACCGGGTGGGGTTCCTGGCCCAGGATTCACCTATCTACGCCGGGCTGTCGGTCGCCGATCACCTCAAGCTGGGCGCACGCCTCAACGGGGGCTGGGATGCGGAACTCGCCGGAAGCCGGATCGGCCGGCTGGATCTGGATCCCAAGCAGAAGGCTGGCACCCTGTCCGGCGGTCAGCGCGCCCAGCTCGCGCTGACCCTGGCCATCGCCAAACGACCGGAGTTGCTGGTCCTTGACGAGCCGGTCGCCAGCCTGGACCCGCTGGCCCGGCGGGAGTTCCTGCAGGACCTGATGGAGGCCGCCGCCGAACAGGAGCTGTCGGTTGTCCTGTCCTCGCACCTGGTCGCGGACCTGGAACGGGTATGCGACTACCTGATCGTGCTCGTCGGCTCGCGGGTGCGCGTCGCCGGGCCGGTGGACGAGTTGCTGGCCGCCCACTGCCTGCTGTCCGGGCCGCGCCGGGACCCGGCCACGCTGCCGGACGGCCTGCAGGTCATCTCGGCCAGCCACACCGACGTGCAGACCACATTGCTGGTGCGTACCAGCGGCCCGGTGCTGGACCCGGCGTGGACGATCTCGCAGGTCGGCCTCGAGGACCTGGTGCTGGCCTACATGAGCCAGGCCGCTGGACGTCGCCGCCGCGACAACCACCACCACCTGGAGGTGCAGAAATGATCTGGCTGACCTGGCGGCAGTTCCGTGTCCAGGCTCTTACCGCGGCCGTGGCGCTGGCCGCGTTCGCGATCCTGATGGCTGCCACCGGGCCACGCCTGGCCAGCTTGTACGCCACCAGCAAGATCATCGGCTGCCGCGGCTTCGCCTGCCAGCCCGCCGCCAGCGCGTTCTTCGGCAAGCTGGCCGGTCTCGACACGGTCGTGTACCTGCTCGGCATCGCGCTCATCCTCGTAGCGCCCGCGATCGTCGGCATCTTCTGGGGTGCCCCGCTGATCGCCCGCGAGCTCGAGACCCGGACGTTCAACCTGGCCTGGACCCAGGGCGTCACCCGCACCCAGTGGCTTGCGGTCAAGCTCGCGCTGACCGGCCTGGCCGCCATGGCCGTCACCGAGGCACTCAGCCTCGGCTACGCCTGGTGGGCCAGTCCCATCACCAAGGCCGTCGGTCTCGGCTTTCCCGGCGGCCCCCAACTGTTCAGCCAGGGCACGTTCAGCTCAGTGATCTTCGCCAGCCATGGCATCACCCCGCTCGGCTACGCGGCCTTCGCCTTCACCCTCGCAACGGCGGTCGGTGTCATGACCCGGCGCACCGTGCCCGCCATGGCCATCACCCTGGCCATCTTCGCCGCCGCTCAGCTCGCCACGCCGCTGTGGATCCGCCCCCACCTCACCCCGCCAAGCCACACCACGGCATCGATAGCCGCAGCGGACCTGGTCTACGGCAGCCTTACCGCCGACGCCGTCCCCGGCCGGCCCGACGCCTGGATCCTCTCCAGCCAAGCCCTCAACCCAGCAGGCCAGCCGGTCACCACCATCCCCGGCGCCTGCAACAACGCCAACCCTTCCGGCGAAAAGGGCGGAAGCTCAGCAATCACCCCAGGACAGTGCATGCAAGCCCGCGGCTACCGGGAAGCCATCACCTACCTGCCCACGAGCCGCTACTGGCCCCTTCAGTGGACCGAGACCGGGATCTTCCTGACCCTGGCGCTCGCCCTGGCCTGGCTCTCCTTCTGGCGACTCAGCCGCCGGCGGACCTGACAAACGCTGCGGCGTGCGCGCGACAAGGTGCGCGCAGGGACCCGGCAGCAAAGTGTCCAACCGCCGCCTTCCCGATCGTCGTATCTTCGCCAGATCATCTATCCAAGGGGTGCTGCGGTGGAGACAGAGACGGGCCTGCTGCTTTCGTCCTTGAACAACCAGCGCGCGCATGTGCTCGGGATCCTCGAGGGCCTGCCAGAAGACGCGCTGCGGCGGCCGATCCTGCCCTCCGGCTGGACCTGCCTGGGAATGGTCCAGCATCTGACCGTCGCCGACGAGCGGTTCTGGTTCCGCGGGATCGTGGCCGGCGATCCAGCCTGCGTCAACACATCCGAGGAAGCCGATAGAGCCGCCTGGCACGTATCGCTCGCGGTCCCGGCCGGCGCGGTGTTCGACGCCTACCGGCAGGAGATCGAACGGGCCAATGCCATCATCACCACCACGGCACTGGCTGCCGCCCCGGCCCTGTGGCCCGACGAATTCTGGCCGACCTGGAAGCTCCAGGACCTGCGTGCGGTCCTCCTTCACGTGATCACCGAAACCGCATGCCACGCCGGTCACCTCGATGCAGCCCGCGAGCTCATCGACGGCCGGAAATGGCTCGGATGACCGCACCTGCCATCGTCAGCTGGGCCGCCGGTGCGATGAGTAGGGTGGGCGGGTGCTGTCACTGCGGCCGATGACCGAGGACGATCTGCTGGCGGTCGAGGCGTGGATGCGCCTGCCGCACGTCGCACGCTGGTGGTTAGCGGGAACTACGGCGGAGCAAGAGATCGCCAGATACCGGCGCCGCGTCAACGGGACCAGCAGCGGGTCAACGATCATGCTGACCGTCACCTGGGCCTGTGATCCGATCGGCTGGAGCCAGTGGTACCGGTGGGCGGATTACCCCGCCGAGGCGGCGGCTGTGGGCGCCCGCGCCGGTGAGATCGGGATCGACTACGCGATCGGCGCGCCGACGTGGATTGGCCGCGGAGCAGGTACCGCGCTGATCGCAGCGCTGGTGGCCGAGGGCCGCCGTCATCATCCCGGCGCAGGCGTACTGACCGCCCCCGACGCGGCCAACGCTGCATCCCGGCGCGTCCTGGAGAAAAACGGCTTCGAGCTTGTGTCGGTCCGGCCGGTTGCCACCGAGCCCAGCGAGGCGCCGATGGCCATTTATCGGCTGACGCCTCCATAACGGGTTGATGCGCTGCCGCTCGAGCGCAGGACCTGCCCGATAGGGTGCGTTGTGGTGGGCCACTATGAGAGCTTTTTCAGCACGAGCGCGGGCGCGTCCGCTGCCATCCTGGGGTTGCTCGTCGTCGCTGTCACGGTCGTTAACGCGGATGACGCGAACCCCAGAACTCGGGAACTGCGAACCGTGCTGGCCGGCAGCGCCTTTTTTGCCCTGGTAGACATCTTCATCGTCTCGATCGTGGTACTGACCGGAGGCTCAGCCGTCTTCGGGCTATCAAGCCTCATAATGGCAGCCGCTGGCCTGCTGGCTACTGGATGGCTGGTACCGAGGGCAAAGCGAGCTGGAAATTTTTCCCGCGACTCTCGGACCAGAACGCTGAATGTCGCCTTCGCGGCGATTTCGTTTGCGGCCTACTCAGCGCAGCTCGCCCTCGCGTTGGCGCTCCTGGCGAACACCCAGAGTGGAGCGCTGGAGCGCGCTTTGGTCCTCATCATTGTCGTTTTGTATTGCAGTGCTCTTGGCCGGGCATGGGTTGTCGCCGGGATAACCCGCCGAGGATAGGGAACCGCCTGGCGGCGGAGGGTCAGCTCCCGAGCGCGGGTTTTCGGCTGCGGAATGGAAGACGAGCGGGCCAGCGTCGTGGCGCCACGCGAGGAGGCGCTGCAATGGGCTGCCAGGATCGCCGTCGCCTGCCGCTGTGCGCAAGAGGTACAAGGGTTGATGCCCGACCCCGAATTCGACGCGATGCCCCGCCAGATCGATAGCCGGTGAGGGCCGCTGGCCGTGCGGGTCAGAACCGGCTTAGCTGTTGCCCAGCAGAGACGGCGGCACGCGGCGCGGCTGGTCGCGATCACCGGCGAGCGACCTCGCCTGCTGCACATCCCGGGTGCTGGCGGAGACAGCCTCCTCCATCTCGGCCAGCCAGGCTAGATGACCCTCAACAGCCTGGCGGCCTTGCGGGGTCAGCCGGAACCAGGTGCGGGGCCGCCGGCCGACCGCGCCCTTGCGGACTTCTACGTACCCGGCGTCCTCGAGCACGCGGGACTGTTTCGACAGCACCGAGTCGCTGACCCCGGCCGCATCACGCAGCGCGGCGAACTCGATCCAGTCCGCTCCGGTCGCCAGCAGCCCACAGATCGACAGCCGGGTAATCGGGTGAATGAGCGGGTCCGGCCTGGCGGTCACGTCGCCCCTCCGCCGGCTCGCAGGTCCTTGCGGATCCCCCGCATATGGGCCTGCTGGAGGGCCGCCTCCGCCAGGACCGCGAGGGCCGCGACCGCGATCGCGACCCCGGTCAGGCCGCGGTCGATCAGGAAGAACTCGGTCCAGATAGTGGCGGCGGCGAGCACGACAATCGCGATCTCCGCGGTGCGGCCGGAGGGGTAGCGAAGTGACCCGACGGCCACCGCTACGCCGGTGGCCCGGGCCAGGCCCCACTGGAGCAGGCAGGCCACCGCCAATACGGCGAGCAGGATGGGCCAGATGCGAACCCCTTGAGGAGAGAATCGCGAGCTGAAGGGGGCCGCGAAGGTCAATGCCCACACGATGGCGATGCCGGGCAGGTACCACCACGGCGGCCGCAAACGGTCCGCCAGCCGGCTCCGCTGCACCCGCAGCAACTCCAGCGCTGCCGGGTCTCTTGCCGCATCGGGCATAAAAAGCTCCTCTGGCATGTACTTTCCATTAAGAAAGTACATGCCACGTCCGCGCACTGCAAGCCCTGCCAGGTCAGCGGCCGCGCGAGGCAGCCGTGTGGGCGCCCTGTCCCGATCAAGGCCCGGTCCGGCTATATCCCTAACCTGCATCGACGTGGTGGAGCTGGTGACGAGAATCGAACTCGCACCATCAGCTTGGGAAGCTGATGTTCTGCCATCGAACTACACCCGCGAACGCGGATGACCCTGCCTAACCCTCGACCGCCGGGTCGGGCATCAGGCCAAGACCACGGCCCGCGGGCCGGACCTATCCGGCCAGCGTGCCGGCAATCCAGGCCGTCACCCGCCGCTCGAGTATGTCCAGGGGAACGGAGCCGCCCAGTAGCACCGCGTCGTGGAACCCCTTGACGTCGAAGCCGTCCGCGAGTTCCCGCTCGGCCCGGGTCCGAAGTTCCCGGATCTTCAGCTGGCCCACCTTGTACGCCAGCGCCTGTCCCGGGTGTCCCAGGTACCGGTCGATCTCGTTCGCGACGTCCAGCTCTTGGCGAGGCGAGTTCTCCATGAAGT
>Ga0335074_10016821_pt1 | contig 10298 bp, 6 predicted proteins | sample Lox_Sample_23_FD_206715 | JGI IMG/M metagenome (GOLD analysis project Ga0335074, IMG submission 206715) | Soil microbial communities from Loxahatchee National Wildlife Refuge, Florida, United States - Lox_Sample_2.3 | ecosystem: Environmental > Terrestrial > Soil > Wetlands | place: USA: Florida...
AATAGCGGAACCTCGTCGGCCGCGACCCAGATGTCGCGGAGTTCTTCCCAGGTCTGGTGCTCTGGCCGTGTCTTGACAGCGAAACGCATGAAACCCTCCGGTGACTTTTCCTCGGCGGGCACGACGTTACGCCACCGGCGGGACCCGCGCGACAGCAGCGCCTCGCCGCGCGAGGCCGGCTGGCGGCCGGCCCGCGCGACAAGACGGCCCCCGTCAGCGGGCCGGAAGGTAGAAGGTCACCAGTGACCGGGCTGGAAGATTCATCTCGAACGAACCGTGGGTAACAGCCACCGGCCGCTGTCCCGCGGTGTCGTTGCTGGCGTCGGTGAGGTAGGGAATGGCGACCGGGCCAGCGGCAACTCCCTGAAGGCCAAATGAGGCCTGCTGAGCGGTCGTGGCGGTGTTCAGCACCACGACCGCCACGGAGCCGTTGGTGTTACGGAACGCGGTGACCTCAAGGTCGCTGTTTGCGCTCGAGGCCCCGATGCGGATCGCGCCGGGCCGGACGAACCGGCTGTAGTTGGCGAACGCCCACAGCCGCCCGGACGGGGCGACGGTTCCGGTGGTCGTGTTGACCTGCACCAGGCTCTCGTTGTCGCCGTTGAACGAGGGTGTGGACGTGCCCCACCAGTACAGGAAGGCGCTGAGATTGGCGGCGGTCAGGCCGTCGTAGATGTTCTGCGCCCAGGAGAAACCGGACGCGGTGGTGCCGTCGTCCCAGGCCGGGTCCCAGGTCTGGAACGTGGACCACTCGGTCTCCCAGACCGGCTTGTCCCAGCCCGCCAGCGGCGAGTCGGGTGCCTCGGTGTAGCCGTGGCTGGTGAACAGCGGCGTCCAGAAGTTGGCGAGCGGGTCGGCCTCGATCGCCGCCGCGTACTGCTGCGCGAGGTCCCAGCCCTCGGTGGCGCAGCACTCGGCCTCCGTGCGGAGCCCGGAGAAGGCGAGCGTCGGGCCGAGGTACTGCATGAAGTTCGCGGTCTGCGCCGGGGACATGATCATGCTGTCGTAGCCGGGCCCGATGTTGGCCTCGTTCTCCGGGCCGACGTAGCTCAGCGGGATGCCCGCCTCGGCGTAGTCCTTGGCATACTGCGCCAGGTAGTTGGCGTACGCCTGCCGCCAGTCGCCGGACGCGCAGGTCGCGCCGGGGACGCCGCAGAGCATGCCGCCGTTGATCGCGGAGTCGTTGGTCTTCATGAACGCCGGGGCGCTCCACGCGTCGGCGAACACGTCGGTCACGCCGAACTCTTGCCGGATTGTCTGCGCCCACCACAGCTGCCCTTGGTCGTCGGCGATCGACGTCAGCGGCAGGTAGGTGGGTGTCGCGGTGGGACTCGACGGCGCGGTCGGCTCGATCGTGGTGCCGGCGTCCGCGCTGATCTCGTTGCGCAAGATGGTCAGGCCCGCGCCGGTGGACCGGTTGTAGAGCAGGTTCAGCGCCTGCTGCTGGATCGCCGGGGAGGCGTCCTGTACGACCTCGGCCTCGCCGAAGGCCTCCGACGCGCCGAACCCGGTGATCCGCTGGTAGGTGGTGGTGCCGCTGACCGTGACGGTCGGGGTGCCTGTGCTTGCCCCGGCTGTGCCGGCCTGGGCCGTGACGGCTGTCGCGGCCAGCGCGAGCGGCACCGCCAGGACGAGTGCCGCGGCCGGGGCCAGGAATCGCGGTTTCAGGGGGGTGAACAGAAGCCTGGATCTCGCGGGTTGCATGCCAGCCTCCTCGCTGTTGCAGCGCGGCATCGCCGCGGCAACAGCGTTCCGACCCGCCGTGCCGCCGAATGGCATGCCGCCGGACGCGACCAACGTACGAAAACATTCCGAAACATTCAAGGTGTTGAACTTTCGAAATCCCCCAATTTACTGCGATCCAGCGTCGAAATATTTCGAAGATCGTGCCATCTTGATCGGCTGGCCGGGGCATCGGGGGCCGAAGGATCCCCGGTACCCCGGCGAAGTACCTTGATGTCGAGATACTGTAGGTTACGTAGCGGGGAACACGTGAACGACGGGCGAGGAGGCCCAACGATGACTGCGAACAGCTTCGGCAGCCGCGCGACGCTTGAGGCGAGCGGCGCGACGCACGAGATCTACCGCCTCGCCGCGGTCGGCGGCAGCGAGACCCTGCCGTACAGCCTGAAGGTGCTGCTGGAAAACCTGCTCCGCAACGAAGACGGCGTCAACATCACCGCCGAGCACATCACCGCCCTGGCGAACTGGGACGCGGCCGCCGAGCCCGACACCGAGATCCAGTTCACCCCGGCCCGGGTGATCCTCCAGGACCTGACCGGGGTGCCCGCCGTCGTCGACCTCGCCGCGATGCGTGAGGCCATGCGCGCGCTCGGCGGCGACCCGAGGAAGATCAACCCGCTCATCCCGGCCGAACTGGTCATCGACCACTCAGTGGTCGCCGATGTCTTCGGCCGGCCTGACGCGTTTGACCTGAACGTGGCCCTTGAGTTCCAGCGCAACCGCGAGCGCTTCCAGTTCCTGCGCTGGGGCCAGGACGCGTTCACCGGTTTCCGCGTCGTCCCGCCGGGCACCGGCATCGTGCACCAGGTCAACATCGAGCACCTCGCCCGGGTGGTCATGACGAGCGACGGGGCTGCTTACCCCGACACCTGCGTCGGCACCGACAGCCACACCACGATGCAGAACGGCCTCGGCATCCTCGGCTGGGGCGTCGGCGGCATCGAGGCCGAGGCGGCCATGCTCGGCCAGCCGATCTCCATGCTGATCCCGCGGGTGGTCGGCTTCCGCCTCACCGGCGCCCTGCCGAAGACCACCACCGCCACCGACCTGGTGCTCACCATCACCGAGATGTTGCGCAAGCACGGCGTCGTCGGCAAGTTCGTCGAGTTCCACGGCGACGGCGTCGCGCAGGTGCCGGTGCCGAACAGGGCGACGATCGGGAACATGTCGCCGGAGTTCGGCTCCACTTGCGCGATCTTCCCGATCGACGCCGCGACGATCGACTACCTGCGCCTCACCGGCCGGCCGGAAACCCAGCTCGACCTGGTGGAGACGTACGCCAAGGCGCAGGGCCTCTGGCACGACCCGGCCCGCGAGTTGCGCTTCTCCGAGGAGCTGACCCTCGACCTGTCCACGGTCGTCCCGTCGATCGCCGGCCCTAAGCGCCCGCAGGACCGGATCGAGCTGTCCAACGCCAAGACCGCCTTCCGCGACGCGCTGCCGGCCTACACGGGCGCCGACAACGGCTCGTTCCCCGCGTCCGACCCAGGCGAGACCGAGGACCACCGCGCGACCCACCCGGTCAAGGTCACCCTCGAAGACGGCATCGAGACCGAGGTCGACCACGGCCACGTCGTCATCGCCGCGATCACCTCGTGCACGAACACCTCCAACCCGTTCGTCATGATCGGCGCCGCGCTGCTCGCCAAGAAGGCCGTCGAGCGCGGGCTGAGCAGCAAGCCCTGGGTGAAGACCACCCTCGCGCCCGGGTCCAAGGTCGTCATGGACTACTACGAGCGGGCCGGCCTGATCCCGTACCTGGACAAGCTCGGCTTCAACCTCGTCGGTTTCGGCTGCACCACCTGCATCGGCAACTCGGGCCCGCTGCCCCCCGCGATCAGCGGCGCCGTCAACGACAATGACCTCACCGTCGTCTCGGTCCTGTCGGGCAACCGGAACTTCGAGGGCCGGATCAACCCCGACGTGAAGATGAACTACCTCGCGTCACCGCCGCTGGTCGTCGCCTACGCCCTGGCGGGCACGATGGACATCGACCTGGACACCGAGCCCTTGGGCACGGACAGCGAAGGCAAGCCGGTCCGCCTCGCCGACATCTGGCCTTCCCCCGACGAGGTGTCGTCCGTCGTCGCCTCCTCGGTCGCGGCGGAGATGTTCACGCGCGACTACGCCGACGTCTTCCAGGGCGACGACAACTGGCGCGGTCTCGACGTGCCGACCGGTGACACCTTCGAGTGGGCGGCGAGCTCCACCTACGTCCGTCGCCCGCCGTACTTCGACGGCATGCCCGCGGCGCCCGAGCCGGTTACGGACATCGGTGGCGCGCGGGTGCTCGCCAAGCTCGGCGACTCGGTCACCACCGACCACATCTCGCCGGCCGGCGCGATCAAGGCCACCGCCCCGGCGGGCCTGTACCTGACCGAGCACGGCATCGAGCGCGCGGACTTCAACTCCTACGGGTCGCGTCGCGGCAACCACGAGGTGATGATCCGCGGCACCTTCGCCAACATCCGGCTCCGCAACCAGCTCGCGCCGGGCACCGAGGGCGGCGTCACCGTCAAGGACGGCGCGGAGAAGCCGATCTACGACGCCTCCCGCGAGTACATCGCCGAGGGCACGCCGCTGATCGTCTTGGCCGGCAAGGAGTACGGCTCGGGCTCCTCCCGCGACTGGGCGGCCAAGGGCACCGCGCTGCTCGGCGTCCGCGCCGTGCTGGTGGAGTCGTTCGAGCGCATTCACCGGTCGAACCTGATCGGCATGGGCGTGCTCCCGCTCCAGTTCAAGCCGGGCGAGTCGGCGGCGACGCTCGGCCTCACCGGCCTGGAGACGTTCTCGATCGAGGGCATCACGAAGCTCAACGAGGGGGTCACCCCCGACGAGGTCGAGGTGACCGCCGACGGCAAGCGCTTCACCGCCATCGTCCGCATCGACACACCCGGCGAGGCAGAGTATTACCGTCACGGCGGCATCATGCAGTACGTCCTCCGCACCCTCCTCGCCGCGGAATAACAACCACGGAACAGCAACCATCGAAGGCCTTAACAGCAACCACCGGGTGGGGGCGCCCAGTTTTGGGTGCCCCCACCGACGGGGGCATGGGGGGCCGCGCAGGCCCCCATGATCGGGGAGTGCAGGGGGGGTCGCCCCCCCGCGCACGGCAACACAGCAATACAGTCTGTTTCATGGCTCACAACCACGACCATGACGTCGACGACGACGACCTCGAATTCGAGGAAATCGACATTAAAGAGGCGCTCGGACTGCCCGACGTCCTGCCGCCGATCAGGCTGCTGCCGTTGCCCGAGCTCGCCGCCCAGGCCCGCACCGCGCCAGTCGCCCGCCAGCTGGCGGCGCTCGCCGAGTGGGTGGGCAAGGAAGGCCGCGCGGTCGACGACGTCGGTGACCTGACACCGGACGGCCTGGCCGAGGCCACCGCGGCGGTTGGCGTGGACGCCGACGACTTCACCTTCCTGTGGGAGTACGCCCTCGGGGTGGAGTGGCTCACCTTCGACCCGGATGACACGGACCGGGTGGTGCCGGGCGAGACCGCCGACGAATGGGCGTCCGACAGCGACGAGGCGGTCTTCGCCGCCTGGTCGAACACGCTGGCCGCCGTCCTCGGCGAGACGCTCGAGCTGTACGGGCCCGAGCCGGACTTCGACGAACTCGACGAGGACGACGAGGCGACGGACGGGGACGGCGAAGCCGACGGGTCGGGTAACGGGGAACTCGCCGGTGACGAGGACGGCGAGGACTACGACGACGAGCCCGAGTTCAACTTCACCGGGCAGGGGATGACGATCGCCATCCTGCTCTTCCTCGCCCGCAGGGAGGGGCTGACCCTCGATGAGTTCGCCGACGTGCTGTGGGACAACGCGGCCGGCGGGCACGAAGAGGACGACGAGGAAGCCCACGACGAGATCGCCGAGCTGCGTGAGGAGTGGGAAGACCTGTACGGCGACCCGGCCCGGCTGCTGCTCGACAAGCTGACCGCGACGTTGGCGGTCACCGAGGACGGCGAGGTCGTCAAGCTGACCCCGCTGGCCCTCGCCGCGCTGCACGAGCAGCTGGTCGAGGCCGGAGTGGAGATCCCGCTGCTGCCGCAGACCGCCGCGGAGCTAACCGGCGGCGAACTGCTCGCCATGGCCGGGGGCGTGAGCGACGCGGAGTTCGAGGCCGAGGCGGACGCGTGGACGCTGGCCCGCGGTGCCGAGCCGGCCGCGCGGGAACTGCTCGACCTGGCGGCGCAGGGCGATCCGGGGGAGCGGATGCTCGCGGTCGCTGCCGTCACCCGGATCGGCGCTCCCGCCGAGCCCGCCTGGCGCGACAGCCTCACCGTGCCCGAGCTGCGCGGCTACGCCAAGGTGGCGCTGCTGCAGCTCGCGGGGATCGACACGGACGCCGTCGCGGTCGCCGCCGTTCCCGCGGACCTGGAGCTGTCCGTCGACGACCTCGCCTGGGTGGCGACCGACCTGCTCGCGCTCGCCTGCGACGACGAGTTCCCCGACCCGGACGACCTGGCGGTCAGCTTCCGTGAGGCGGTCCCGGTCGGCCAGGAGAGCCAGCTATTCGACGCGATGGCCCGCGGGCCGCACCCGGACGCGCCGTCCGTGCTGAACCACGTGGGCGAGTACCACCCCGACAAGCAGGTCGCCAAGGCGGCCCGTGCCGCCGCGCACAAAGCAGCTTCCCGCCCCCGATGACCGCCGACGCCACCCCCCCGGCCGCGACCGGACTCGCCGCGATCAATCATGTCGTGGTGCTGATGCTAGAGAACCGCTCCTTCGACCACATGCTCGGCTACCTGTACGCGGACACGAACAACATGTCGCCGAACGGCCAGCCATTCGAAGGACTCACCGGCACCGAATCCAACCCGGACTCCGGCGGCAACCCGGTGCCGGTGTACCAGATCACGCCGTCGACGCCGAACGTCTACTACATGCCGGGGGCTGACCCGGGCGAGGGCTACTCGGCGACCAACGACCAGCTGTGGGCGACCGACACCGCCCCGGCGTCCGGCACGGTGCCTCCCATGTCGGGCTTCGTCAAGGATTTCGCCTACACCATCGGCTGGGAAGCCGCGGACACCAGCGGCGGCTGGAACATCGTGCCGGGCACCACGGCCAGCGAGATCATGGGGTGCTTCACCCCCGAGGCGCTGCCCGTGCTGTCCGCCCTGGCGAAGGGCTACGCGGTCTGCGACTACTGGTTCTCCTCCGCCCCCACCGAGACGCTGCCGAACCGCGCCTTCACCTGCGCTGGCACCAGCCAGGGTCACATGGACGACGTCACCACGGCGTATACCTGCCCGACCATCTTCGGCTCGCTGACCAAGGCGGGGATCAGCTGGGCGGCCTACGGCTATAACAGCGACCCGCTGGTCAGGTACGACTTCCCGGACACCGCAAGCGCCCCCGCCTCGAACTTCGGTCAGTTCAAAGACTTCCAGGCGGCGGCCGCCGCGGGCACGCTGCCCGCGTTCGCCTTCCTCGAGCCGGACTTCACGGCGACCGGCAACAGCCAGCACCCGAACTACGACGTGGCGCTCGGCGAGCAGCTGATCCACGACGTCTACGAGGCGCTGCGGGCCGGTCCCGGCTGGTCGCAGACGCTGTTCGTGCTCACCTACGACGAGCACGGCGGCTGCTACGACCACGTGCCGCCGCCGTGGGGCGCGATCCCGCCGGACAGCACGGCGGGCGAATTCGGCTTCGGCTTCGACCGATTCGGCCTCCGGGTGCCGACGGTTCTCATCTCGCCGCTGATCGCACCCGGCACCGTCTACCGCGTCCCGGAGGACTCCGTAGCGCTCGACCACACCTCCATCCTCAAGACGGTCGAACAGCGCTGGAACATCCCGGCGCTGACCGCCCGGGACGCCGCCGCCCCCGGCTTCGACGACGTGCTGGCCGGCGTCACCGTGCCGGTCGCCACAACTCCCAATCCGGCCGTCGGCACGCTCTCCCACCTGGAAGCGGTCCGCCTGGACCTGGCCGCCCAGTTCGCCGCGGGGGAACTCCCGTGGCAGCAGCCGACGGCTTCCACCTGGTATGTGCCCGAGGGTGGTCAGCCGGGCGGCGACAGCGGGGTGGCTGCCAGCGGCGACTAGCCGTGCGCGCGGGCCAGCGCGTCCACGATCGGTTTGGCGCCGCCGTGCGAAGTGTGCCCGCCGTCCACCGGGATCTCCGCGCCGTTGAGATAGGACGCGCGGGCGGACAGCAGGAACACCACCACGTCGGCGACCTCCTCCGGCTTGCCGATCCGGCCGGTCAGCGTCTGCTCCACGCTGGAGGCGATGAAGACCGGATCGGCGCCGTCCAGGATCGGCGTGTCGATCGGTCCCGGGTGGACGATGTTGACCCGGATGCCGCGCGGCGCGAGTTCGAGCGCGGCCGCCCGGGTCAGGCCGCGCAGCCCCCACTTGGAGACCGTGTAAGCGAGCGCGAAGTGAGCGGTCAGCCCCGCGATCGAGCCAATGTTGACGATGGACGCCCCGTCGTGTTCCGGCATCAGCGGGACCAGCGTCCGCAGGCCGAGCATGGTCCCGGTCAGGTTGATCCCGATCACTCGGTCCCAGTTGGCCAGGTCCATGTCGAGCAGCCGTGCCCGGTAGGGCACCCCGGCGTTGTTGACCAGCCCGTGCACCGGCGCGCCGGACGCCGCGAGGTGCGCGGCCAGCCCCGCCCACTGCTCCTCGCTCGACACGTCGAGGTGCGCGTACTCCATTGACCCCGGCCCCTGGGCGGTCAGCCGCTCGGCTAGGGCCTTGCCCTCGTCGTCGAGGATGTCCGCGCCGATCACCCGGGCGCCCTCGCGGACGAGGATCTCCGCCTCCGCGGCACCCTGCCCGCGCGTCGCGCCGGTGACCACGATCGTCCGGCCGGCCAGTCCGTAGTCCATTCGGTCCTCCTTCTGGTTCCCGCTCTATCTCAGCATCCGCGACGGTCCCAGGTCACGACCCGCGCGATCGCGAGTGCGGATGGCTGGTATGCCCGTGATCGGTAAGGTAAGACGGTCGGCGGGAAGGGCGTGGTTCCGTGCGGGCGATAGTCGTGACCGAGACCGGCGGACCTGAGGTCCTCACGGTGGCGGAGCTGTCCGACCCGGTGGCGGGCCCCGGGCAGCTAGTCGTCCAGGTGGCGGCGGCCGGGGTCAACTTCATCGACATCTACCGCCGCTCCGGCGTGTACCCGGTCCGTCTGCCGCTCGTGCCGGGCAGCGAGGGCGCCGGCACGGTCGTGACCGTCGGGGAGGGCGTCACCGAATTCGCGCCCGGTGACCGCGTGGCGTGGAATGAGGGTCCAGGCAGCTATGCGGAGAAGGTTGCGCTGCCGGCCGGGAGCGCCGTCCCGGTCCCGGCGGGCGTCGACCTCAAGACCGCGGCGGCCGTCATGCTCCAGGGAATGACCGCGCACTACCTGTGCCGCAGCACGTTCCCGGTCACCGAGGGCACCGTCACCGTGGTGCACGCGGCCGCCGGCGGCGTCGGGCTGCTGCTCACCCAGATGATCAAGAAGTTCGGCGGCACGGTGGTCGCCACCACGTCGTCCACCCCCAAGGCCATCCTGGCCAAGCACGCGGGCGCCGACTATGTGACGGGGTACGACGACTTCGGCTTTGTCGTTCGCGACGTGACCAGCGGCCGCGGCGCGGACGTGGTCTTCGACGGGGTCGGCAAGGACACCTTCGACGAGGGCCTGGCCGCGCTGCACCCGCGCGGGATGATGGTCCTGTTCGGCGGGTCAAGCGGCCAGGTTCCCCCCTTCGACCTGCAGCGCCTCAACAGCGGCGGCTCCCTCTACGTCACCCGCCCCACCCTGGCCCACTACGTCGCCGACCGCGCCGAGCTGCTGCGGCGCGCGGGCGATCTGTTCGAGTGGATCGCCAAGGGCGAGCTCGACGTCCGCGTCGGTGCCCAGTACCCGCTGGCCGACGCGGCCCGCGCGCACGCGGACCTGGCCGCCCGCCGGACCACCGGCAAGCTCCTGCTGATCCCGTAGCGATTCCCTCAGCGAAGGGCGCGCCCGGTCAGCTTCTCAGGGTCCGATGACACCGTCGAGGAAAGCCTCCACCGCGTCCATCGCTCGCCCGAGCACGGCCGCCGAGGCGGATACCGGCCCCGGCACGAACATTGCGTGGTCGGCGCCTCGTCGTGCCCGGAAGTGGCCAATTGCCAATAGCTGGCATAGGCCCTGGTGATTTCACGGCCGTTGCGATGCCTTGTTACCGTCAGCTGGGGCTGCATCAGCTGGGATGCCCCTACACGTATGGCCGGGAAGGGGCAGCGCCGGATGGGCAGGCTTGACGGCAAGGTCGCGTTGATCAGCGGCACGGCGCGCGGCATGGGCCGGGCGGCCGCGCTCGAGTTCGCCGCGCAGGGCGCGACGGTGTTCGGCTGCGACCTGGACGAGGCGGGCAGTGCGGAGACCGTCGATCTCGTGGCCAAAGAGGGCGGCACGATGGCGGCCTTGGCGCCGGTCAACCTGGCCGGCGCGGAGGGCGCGCGGGCCTGGGTGGACGCCGCCGTCGCGCGGTTCGGCGGGGCCGACATCCTCTACAACAACGCGTCCGCGCTGCGCAACGGCCCGCTGCTC